>Ga0209417_1001262_pt1 | contig 47700 bp, 42 predicted proteins | sample RifGroF2_FD_184002 | JGI IMG/M metagenome (GOLD analysis project Ga0209417, IMG submission 184002) | Groundwater microbial communities from Rifle, Colorado, USA - Groundwater F2 (SPAdes) (version 2) | ecosystem: Environmental > Aquatic > Deep subsurface > Groundwater | place: Rifle, Colorado...
CAAGCTGAAACTGATACTGGGCTGATCCCGTAAGGAGAGAACTTATGGCAAAAAAGAAAGCGCAGAAGCGGGCGGTCAAGAGCGGCGGCAGGAACGCCATGCGCACCCGCCTGATAGAGGCCGCCAAGGCCGCGCAGAAGAACGCCTACTGTCCCTACTCCCGCTACCCGGTCGGGGCCTCGGTGCTCACCGAAAGCGGCCGCATCTACTCGGGCTGCAACGTGGAGAACGCCTCCTTCGGCCTGGCCATCTGCGCCGAGCGCGTGGCCATCTTCAAGGCTATCAGCCACGGCGAAAAGAAGATCCTCGGCCTGTGCGTGGCGGCCAAGAGCGCCAAGCCCTGCGGGGCCTGCCGCCAGGTCATCATCGAATTCGCCCCCAAGGACGCGGAGATCATCTACGTGGACTGGTTCCCCATGGCGAAGAAGCAGAAAGTCACTTTCACGAAGGCCGGCAGACTGCTGCCGCAGGCTTTCGACCCGTCTGAAGCGGGGCTGTAAGAAACAACTAATTTAACGGAGGTAATATGGACGTAAAAACACTGACCAAGCTGACCAAGTGGATGGAGTCTACGGACCTGGAAGAGATAACCTGGAAGAACGGGGAGGACAAGATCAGCCTCAAGTTCAACAACAACCCCGTGCACAATTCCGTGCTCTCCTCGGCCATGGAGCCCGTGCTCGCGCCGTCGATAGGCATTTTCCGTTTCGCCCGCCCCGGCAAGACCAATCACCTCAAAGAGGGCGCCTCCGTAAAGAAGGGCCAGGAACTGGGCATCGTAGAGGTGGGCAAGGATTTCAAGAGCGTAACCGCGCCGGCCAACGGCCTGCTCAAGATCATCTCCATAGAGGACGGCAAACCGGTGGAATACGGCCAGCCCATGTTCTTCGTGGAACCGAAGTAAAAAATGGCGGGAAAACCAGCCGTGATCAGGTGCCCCAAGTGCGGCTTCGAGCCGAACGTGCTGGGCGACACCTGCCTGAAATGCGGCGCCGCGCTTGAAAAGAAGTGCGGCGCCTGCGGTTTTTCCAATTCCGTAGAAAAGAACTATTGCGACCAGTGCGGCCAGCTGCTCTCCCCGGCGGTCCCGCAGCAGGCTCCGCCGCCTCCGCCGCAGAAGCAGCCGCCGGCGGAACAACAGAAAGACCCGCCCCGGTGCCTTGAGATCCAGAGCATGCAGGACGCCGTAAGCGAAAAATACGCCTCTTTCAGGCGGCATGTGGACGATCAGCAGCCCAAGCCGCCGCCCCCGCCGGCCGCCGGCCCGGCGAAGCAGGACACTTCCCGCCCGGACCTGACGCAGAAGATCCCGTATTCGGAAAAGAACGCGGCCGCCACCAGGCCGCCCATGCCGGCCATCCCCACCTCCAACATGGCAAAAAAGCTTACCGGCCCGGCCATGTCGCTGACCGTGCTCGCCATCATGTCCGTGATCGGCTATTTCGTAATAGCCCCGTTCATGCCCAAGCTGCGCCTGACCATGACGGCCAAGGACTACCTGACGAACATGCAGCAGGGCAAGTACGAAGAGGCCTACGACCAGCTTTCCGCCAATTCCAAATCCGTCTGCTCCCTGGAAGACTATATCGCCTACAACAGGGACTACTATGCCAAGACGCCGCCCTGGCAGTTCCGGGACGTGCAGATCTTTACCATGGCCAAGCAGGGCGCGATGATAAAGTACCAGCTCAAGGAAGGCAGCGGCCCCTGGAAGACCGACTACCTCTCCTTCGTGCAGGAACATGACCGCTGGGCGCGGCCCTATATCTGGATGCTGTTCCAGCCCATCGACGAGGCCATGAGCCGCCAGGATTTCACCCAGGCGCTGTTCCTGGCGCAGAAGCTTTACCTGACGGACCCCATGGACCCGCGCGCCTCCGGCTACCTGTGCGCCTCGGAATTCTTCATGAGCCTCTACGACCGGTCCGTGGAATCCTGTAGCCGCACCCTGGAGGCGGCCGCCGCCTACCCGGTGGGCTACACGGGGCAGGAACTCTACTGGTTCAACCTTTATTACGCCGACAGCCTCCGCCTCCTGGAGCGCAACCGCGCCGCCCTGGACGAATACGAGAAGATGCTCAAGCTCCCGGAACTGACCGTGGAACAGCAATGCCCCATCTTTCTCAACCGGGCGGACGTCTACGTCAACACCAAGAATTACGAGAAGGCCCTGGCGGACGTAATGCGCGCCGGCACGGTCTGCGTGCAGGGCCCGTCCAGGGACGACGCCCTGAAGCGCCAGGCCTACATGAGCGGCGCCGCCTCCAACGAGGCCATAGATTTTGCCAAGAGGTCCCGCCTGCAGCCCGGCAGCCCGCCCGTGCGGTCGGTGCGCCGGCGGCAGCTGGACGCCCTGGCGGCCAAGCTCGGCGCCAAGGGCGCCAGGTACCTGCCGAAGGACGAATGGCTGGCCGTGCACCTCTCCGGGCCCGAATACCGCGTCTACCTGCGCCAGGAAGTCCTGGACCAGGCCACCAGGAAGCGGGAGACTTCCGACATTTTCGTCTTTTTCGTGAATCTGTGGACCAGCAAGGGAAAGGTGGAAAAGGCGCCCGTCCTGGACCCCGCCCTGCTGCAGCCGCGCTCGGACGAAAGACAGTAGCGGCCGCGCCGGCGGGCAAGCGCGGCGCGATGATTTTCCTGGAGGATCCATGTTTAAAAAAGTTCTGATAGCCAACCGCGGTGAGATAGCCATACGCGTGATCCGCACGCTCAGGGAGCTCGGTGCTAAATCCGTGGCCGTCTACTCCCAGGCCGATCATTCCTCGCTCCATGTGCGCCTGGCGGACGAGGCCGTCTGCATCGGCCCGGCCATGGCGCGCGAAAGCTACCTCAGCATCCCCGCTATCATCTCGGCCGCCAAGATCACCGGCGCCGACGCCATCCACCCCGGCTACGGCTTCCTCTCCGAGAACGCGGATTTCTCCGCCGCCTGCCGCGACAACGGCATCACTTTCATCGGCCCGTCGCCCAAGTCCATACAGCAGCTGGGCCACAAGGCCGAGGCCCGCAAGATGGCCGTAAAGGCCGGCGTGCCCGTGACCCCCGGCACCAAGGACTGCGTAGGCAAGAAGGAAGCGGCCGCCCAGGCGGCCAAGATCGGCTTTCCCATAATGATAAAAGCGGCCGCAGGCGGCGGCGGCAAGGGCATCCGCATAGTGCGCGAGGCCTCCCAGCTGGCCAACGAGATGAACATGGCCTCCAGCGAGGCCCAGGCCGCCTTCGGCAACGGCGAAGTATATTTCGAGAAATACATCGAGCTGCCCCGGCACATAGAGGTGCAGTTCGCCCGTGATATGCACGGCAACGTGATCGCTTTCCCGGAGCGCGACTGCTCCATCCAGCGCCGCCACCAGAAGCTGGTGGAGGAAACGCCGAGCCCGGCCGTGGACAAGAAGCTGCGAACAAAGCTAGAGAAGGCGGCAGTGGACCTGGCCGAGGCGGCCAACTACGTGGGCGTGGGCACGGTGGAATTCCTGCTCACCCAGGATGGGGAGTTCTACTTCATGGAAGTGAATACCCGCCTGCAGGTGGAGCACCCGGTGACGGAGTGCGTGACCGGCTTCGACCTGGTGCGTGAGCAGCTGCTGGCGGCCTCGGGCGAGAAGCTCACCTATACCGGCGGCCACACCGTGCCGCTCCTGGGCCATTCCATCGAGCACCGCATCAACGCGGAGGATTTCAGCAGGAACTTCCAGCCTTCGGTGGGCCGCGTCGAGGAATGGATCCTGCCCGGCGGCCCCGGCATCCGCATCGACACCCATGTCTACGCCGGCTACAACCTGCCCGTCTACTACGACAGCATGCTGGCCAAGCTGATAGTCTGGGCGCCCACCCGCGAGATGGCGGTGGAGCGTTCGCGCCGCGCGCTGGCCGAGTTCAAGGTAAAAGGCGTGCATACCACCATAAACGCGCACCAGCTTATAGTGGAGAGCGCGGACTTCAAGGCCGGCAAGACCGACACCGGCTTCATGGAACGCCTGCTGGCCCCGGCCGAGCCGGTCAAGGCCGCTTAATGTTCACCGCAGGCAAGATCGTCACCATTAAAAAGGCCTGCGCCCTGCGCGCGGCCCTGAAGCGCCGGGGGAAGAAGGCCGTTTTCACCAACGGCTGTTTCGACATACTCCACGCGGGGCATATCACCGTGCTGGAGAAGGCCCGCTCATTCGGGGATTTCCTGTTCCTGGGGCTGAACTCGGACGCTTCGGTGAGGCGCCTCAAGGGCCCCTCCCGCCCGTTCAACAGGACGGCCGACAGGGCCCGGGTGCTGGCGGCCCTGGCCGCGGTGGACGCGGTGGTGGTTTTCGGAGAGGATACGCCGTTCGCCCTGCTCAAGGCCCTGCGCCCGGACGTGCTGGTAAAAGGCGGGGACTACGGCCGGGACGAGGTGGTAGGCGCCCAATTCGCCGGCCGGGTGGCCCTGGTGCCGCTGCTCAAAGGCCGCTCCACCACGTCCCTGGCGAAAAAAATGGGTAAGTAATGTCCGCGAAAAGCCGGCCACAGCGGGAACTAGCCGCTTCCTGGCCCTCTCGGTAGTGCATACAGCAGCGCAATTTAATAGAATATCTGGATACTATGATTGACATTTTTGAAAAGTGCCGCAACTTCGACATCGTTAAGCAGCTCATCGCCTCCGGCATCTACCCCTATTTCAAGGAACTCGAATCCGAACAGGCCCCCGAGATAATGATAAAGGGCAAGAAGTTCATCATGTTCGGCTCCAATAACTACCTGGGCCTGGCCAACGACCCCCGGATGAAGAAGTCCGCCATTGAGGCGGTACACAAGTTCGGCACCGGAGTGGCCGGCTCGCGCTTTCTCAACGGCAACACCATCCTGCACATGGAACTGGAGCGCAAGCTCGCGGCTTTCAAGGGCCGGGAAGCCGCCCTCATCTACGCCACCGGCTACCAGATGAACCTGGGCGTGGTGTCCGCCCTGGTCGGCAAGGGCGATTTCGCCATCATCGACAAGCTCAACCACGCCAGCATCCTGGACGGCTGCCGGCTGTCCCACGGCGAACTGCGCCGCTTCAAGCACAACGATCCCGAGAACCTCGACAAGGTGCTCAAAGAGATAGGCCCCCGCCACGGCAAGCTGGTCATCGTGGACGGCGTCTTCTCCATGGAGGGCGACATAGCCCCCATCCCGGAGATCTCCAAGGTCTGCAAGAAGTACGGCGCCCGCCTGATGGTGGACGACGCCCACGCCACCGGCGTGCTGGGCAAGCGCGGCCGCGGCACCTGCGAATATTTCGGCCTCTCCCACAAGGAAGTGGACCTGGTAGTGGGCACCTGCTCCAAGTCCTTCGCCTCGGTGGGCGGCTTCGCGGTGGGCGACGCGGACATCCTCCACTACATCCAGCATATTTCCCGCTCCATGATCTTCTCGGCCGCGCTGCCGCCGTCCTCGGTGGCCTCCATCATAAAGGCCATCGAGATCATAGAAGAAGAGCCGCAGCGCATCAAGAAGCTGTGGGACAACGCCGCCTACCTGATGAAGCGCTTCAAGGACATGGGCCTTAATACCGGCGAGACCAAGACGCCGATAATCCCGGTCGTCATAGGCGACAACGAGAAGACCTTCATGCTCTGGCGCATGCTTTACGACAACGGCCTGTTCACCAACCCGGTGGTCAGCCCGGCCGTCCCCCCCAAGCGGGCCCTGCTGCGCGTGGTGGCCACCGCCACCCACACCAGGGAACAGCTGGACCGCGCGCTCAATATCTTCGAGACCTGCGTAAAGAAAGTGCTCGGGAAAAAACACGCCGCGGCGGCAAGATAAGCCGCAGGCGTTCGCCGGCACCATACCACTATTATGTCCATAGAAATACGGGAGCTCCCCGCAGAGGCTCTTAACGAGTTCATCGACTATCCCTTCGCCCTTTTCAGGGACCACCCGTACTGGGTCGGCGAGCTGAAAAAGGACATCCGCCACCTGCTGGACAACGCCCACCCCTTCTGGCTGCACGGGGAGCGCGCCCTTTTCATGGCCTACAGGGACGGCAAGCCCGCCGGGCGCATAGCCGCCATAGTCAACCGGGCACACAACTCCTTCCACAGCGAGAACTGCGGCTTCTTCGGCTTTTTCGACTGCGCCGAGGACCACGAAGCGGCGGCAGGGCTGTTCGCCGCCGCGGAAAAGTACCTGCGCGCCAAGGGCATGGACCTGATCCGCGGACCGGTGAACCCCTCGACCAACGAGACCTGCGGCCTGCTGATAGAGGGCTTCGATTCCACGCCGATGGTGATGATGCCCTACAACCCGCCCTACTACGCGGGCCTGATAGAGGCGGTCGGCTACGCCAAGGCCAAGGACCTGCTGGCCTACACCATGGAAGTGGCGCAGGGCTTCCCGGAACGTTTCGAAAAGCTGGTAAAGCGCATAACGCGCGGCGGCAACGTCACCGTGGATTTCGTCGACATCAAGAACCTGGACGCCGCGATAGCCGACCTTAAGGACATCTACAACTCGGCCTGGGAGAAAAACTGGGGCTTCATCCCCATGACCGCCGCCGAGATGGACGACCTGGCCGCCGCCCTGAAGCCCATGCTCAAGCCGGACTATCTCTACTTCGCCCGGGTGGACGGCAAGCCGGCCGCTTTCGTCATGATGCTGCCGGATTTCAACGTGGCGCTCAAAGCCGCCCGCGGCAGCCTGAACCCTTTCACGCTCCTGCCTTTCCTGTACCGGATGCTGTTCAAGATGCGCGCCGGGCGCATGCTCACGCTGGGCGTGAAGAAAGAATTCCGCGGCCGCGGCCTGGAAATGCTGCTGATAAAAACGGCCATAGAGGCCGGCAAGAAGATGGAATGGGTCCACGGCGAGATGTCCTGGACGCTGGAAGACAACACGCAGATAAACAACTCCATAGAGGCTATCGGCGGCCGCGTCTACAAGAAATACCGCATCTACGAAAAAACCATCCATTCATAAATTAATGGTTCTGTAATCATTATTTAACCGCCCGCAGGTACAATATAGGTATGAAATTCTCGGACCTGAACAAGCTCAAGCACAGGCCGGAACCCGCTGAACCCGCGCCGCCAAAACGCGCGGCCCCGGGCCCGGCCGCGGCTTCCGCCGCCGAGAGCGCCGCCCCGGACCGCCCGCCGCAAGCCGCCGCCCCGGAGGAAAAGCTGCCGGTCGTCCGGGAGCGGGAAAAGGAAGAGCCGCGCCCCGCGGAACCGGCCATGCCCAGGGCCAGGCCGGCCGCCGAAGTACCCCCGGGGCCTTCTTTCAGGGAACTGCGCGCGCGGGCCAGGGAGGTTTACACCCGCATGCTGGAGCAGGCCTCCGAGCTCCTGCGCCGCATAGAGCAGCCTTATACGGAACAGTACGACTCCGTCATCCGCGCCTGCAAAGCCGCGTCCGCGGCGCTCAAGACCAACCCCGTCCTGCTGAACTTCACCTCCTATTCGACCGGGACCGACTACCTTGCGGCGCATACCGCCAACACCGCGATACTCGCGCTGGCCTTCGGGCGCGCCGCGGGCTTTTCGGACAGCGACCTGGAATTCCTTGGCTTCTGCGCGATGGCCCACGACATAGGCATGACGGAGTACAAGGAACTCTACAACAGCAAAGAGCGCCTTAGCGACGAGGATTTTTCGGAGATAACCCTGCACACCGAAGCGGGGATGCGCATGCTGGACCGGATAGTGGACCTGGACTATAAGCTTAAGGAGCGCGCCAAGCTGATACTGCTTCAGACCCATGAGCGCCTGGATGGCTCGGGCTATCCCGACAGGCTTTCGGGCGAGGAGATAGACCCCCTCGCCCAGATAATAGGCATCGCCGACGTCTACGAGGCCATGACGCACCCGCGCCCCTGGCGCGAGGCCCTGAACCCGCCCGACGTGGTGCGCGAGCTGATAGAGAAAGAAGGGCGCGGTTTCAGCGCGAAGACGGTCAAGGCGCTTATCGCCGCGCTGTCGATCTACCCGCCGAATTCGCTGGTAGCCCTCTCTACCGGGGAAATAGCCCGCGTCAGCTGCGTAAACCCCGGCTCGCTTACCAAGCCGGTAGTGGAGGTCCTGCTGGACGCGGAATTCAACCGCATCCCGCCCCGCTCCGTGGACCTGCTGAAGCATCCGCTTAACTCCATAACCCGCACCGTCTCCCCCGCCGAAATAGCGGACATGAACCGGGAACTCGCCGACGAACTGCGCGCGGAATACTGGTGGGCCGAAGAGGAGCGGGAAGAAGCCTGAGGCCCCGCGGTCCCATGGACAAAAAACAACTGCTTTTTATAGAGGATGAAGGCTACGTCGTCGCCCGCGTGGAGGAGATACTTAAGGATTTCCCCCGGTTCGAGGTGACCCGCCTGGACGACGCCGAAGCGGCGCGAGAATTGCTGGAAGAAAAACCCTTCGACATCGTCATAACCGATATTTACCTGCGCGGGGCCAGCGGGCTGGAATTCTCGTTCAAGGCCCTGCAGAAGAACAAGGACGCCTGCGTGATAATTCTCACCAGCCTCGACAACGCCGACCTGGCGGCCAAAGCGGTGAAGGAAGGCGCGCTGGACTTCATAGTAAAGCCGCCAGGCCTGGAGCGGCTCAGGAATATTTTGAAGATGGTGACGCTGGTGCGCGGCCTGGCCGCGGAGAAGGACTGAACCGGGAAGGGCGGCCAAGCGGTTTTTGGGCGGCTTTCCCGGAGAAGGCCGCTCTTGTTTTTCCGGCCGCCTCGTCCCAGAAATACAGGAGAAGCTCATGCCCAGAAAATATCTTGCGCCGTTTCTCGCCGGGTTATCGGCTATCGCCCTGTTCTCCCTGGGCTGCCCCTGCCTGCGGGCCGGTGAGGGCGGAGAATTGGGCGCCCTTGCCACGAAATACGGGACGGACAAGGGCCCGAAATACCATAATTACACCGAGACCTATGAATATTTTTTCCGCCCGGTAAAAGAGACGGCCAGGAATATCTGCGAGATCGGGATAGAGGAAGGCGCGTCCCTGAAGATGTGGGAGGGCTATTTCAGGCGGGCCGCTGTCTACGGCATCGATATCGTCGACAGTACCCGGTTCGACTCCGGGGCCATCAGGACCTTCAGAGCGGACCAGGCGAACAGGGAGCAGCTGAAAAAGTTCACGGAGTTCTCAGGTTGCGAGTTCGACGTGCTCCTCGATGACGGCGGGCATTCCATGGAACAGCAGCAGGTAAGCCTGGGTTTCCTGTTCAAGCACGTCAGGTACGGCGGTTATTATGTGATCGAGGACGTGCACACCTCCCTGATGACCGGCGCCAAACACGGCTACGGGATAGACCCCGGCGGAAAGAACACTACCCTGAAGATGTTAAACGGCTTCATCGCCGGCGGCAAATTCGAAAGCGCCTACATGACGCAGGAAGAAATTAAATACCTCGACGACAACGTCAAATCTGCCGCCCTGGTCAGCGGCAACCAGGGACGCTCTATCGCCTGCATCCTGAAAAAGAAAGACCGCAGCTACCCGGAAACCCTGCTGGATTCCTGCCTGGACCTGGCCGGCAAGGACAAGAAAGAGCCGGCGCTGGAAGCCTGCAAGAAGGCGCTTTACGCGGCCGAATCCGCCCCGGAGGCCGGGGCCGCGTCTTTCCGGGAGCTGTGCAGCGAAGCCTCGTTAAAAAGCTATGAGCTGCTGCGCGGCCTGGGGCGTACCGAAGAGGCGAGGGAAACTTTACTCTGGACGGTAGAGAACGCACCGGCTTCCTGGCCGCGGCTGGCCGAGGCGAAAAGATTGCTTGCACCCGCGCAAGAGAAAAGGCCGAAACAGCCCTGACTATCGCCGCGCGGGCCGGCGCGTCACTTCGCGCAGGCAGATAACGGCGCCGATAAGGCTTCCTCTCCGGTCCCTTACCGCGGCGGCCGAAGGGATAAAGACATGGGCGGCTCCGTCGGCTCCGGTTATCTTCAGCTCCCCTGAGACGCCGGGGCCGGGTTTCGCCGAAAGGGCCCGGCGGACCAGGCGCCCGAAGGCGCCGGCGGTCTTGCCGGCGGGACGCAGCACCTTGTCTATAAGCCGCCCCGCCGCTTCTTTCTGGCTCAGGCCGGTAAGGGCTTCGGCGGCGGCGTTGAGCATGGTCACCGCGCCCTTGGTGTCAGTGGCTACCACCAATTCGCTGATGCTGCGCATCGTCACGGCCAGGCGCTCACGCTCCTCGGCCAGGGACTCCTCGGCCCGGTTCTTCTGGGAAGTTATCTCCGTGCAGAAGCCGCCCACGCCGGAGACAGCGCCTTTCACGTCGAAGAGCGGGAACTTCTCGGTGATGAAGGAACGCTCCCCGCCCGGCAGAGGAATGGTCTCCTCGAACTCCATGGGCCCGCGGTGCGCGATGACCAGGGCGTCCTGGGCGCGGAAAAGCGCGGCCACTTCAGGTTTAAAAAAGTCGGGATCGCGCTTGCCGTACAGGGCTTCGCGCGGGAAGGTAGAAAGACGCTCGTAGCGCCGGTTCACGTAAATATAGCGCCCCTCCAGGTCTTTGAGGTAAACGACCAGGTTCGTACTGTCCAGCAGGCCCGCGAGAAACTCTACCCGCGGCTCCGCGGCCTTCCCGGCTGTCTTAGAACCATTTGTGCGCATCTCTTCCCCTTTAGTTCTTCCGCCCCCACGCGGCGGCTCCGGCGAAGGAAACCGGGAAACCGGTTCCTGCGCCGTAAACGAAGCTATCCCTGTTCAATACCCTTCCCCCCCGCAATGCTATAAGATTATCAAAAACGATATCCGGTTGTCATGTGCAAAAAATTAACGATGGCGCGCGGGTCAGCGCCGGAAAAGGACAGAGCCGAGCAGCCGCAGCGGGCGCAGCAGGTAGACCAGCAGCGAGGCGGAGCCGTAGCGGCGCAGCATGAAACGTTTTTGCGGCAGCAGATAATCGGCCACCAGGCCCGGCCGCTGCAGGGCGGGCAGCAGGTATTCAAGCAAGGTGGAATGTTTCCGCGCGGCTTTCTCGAAGAAGGCCGCCTTTATCTTCTCCGTGCCCCGCGGAGAAAAGAGCGCGGCCTCTTCCGGGGCTATGTCCCCGGCGGCGAGCAGGCGCCGTATCACGGCCCAGACCGCGGGCCGCAGGCCGTAAAACCCGGCCTTGCGGGCGGCGGAGGGCCAGAAGCCGCGGCCGTGCACCTCCACGCCTTTGCGGGCGGCGCGGCGGCAGTCCTCCAGGCAGCGCGGGGTAACTTCCCCGTGGTGCAGCAGCGGATGGACCGCCACGTGCAGGAAGAGGTCCGGCAGATTGAGGGCGAGGCCTTCGGGGCCGGGCTCAAGCCCCCAGTCAAAAAGCTCTTCGTTGTTCTCTATATGCCAGAGGCCGGCATGTATGTCAATTATCGCCGGCGGCGAATTGCCGGGGCCGGGCCGCAGCCAGGCGTCGGCGCTGTCGGGCATGGGTTCGAAGCCAACGCCGGCGAGCGTTTTTTCGAAAGCGGCCAGGTTCCCGCGCCGTACCAGCACGTCCACGTCCGTCATGCCGCGTTCGCCGGGCTTGTAAAGGCCCAGTTCCAGGAGGGCCGCGCCTTTAAGCGCCACCAGCTCGATGCCGGCCGCGAAAGCGGCCGCGCGCGCCTCGCCCAGCGCGCCCAAAAGCATTATTTCCCTGGCTGCCGCGTCTTTATTCATAAAGGGACCGGTCCTGTGATCCTCGCCGGCGCATTACCTTCCCGGGCCGCGCGGCTGCAGCTTGTCGAGAGCCTCCCGGGCCTCCGGTAAGCCGGGGTCCAGGCGCAACGCCTCGCGGTAGGCCGCGGCCGCCTCCGGTTTTTTACCTTCCAGTTCCAGCGCCTTACCGAGGTTATAGCGCAGTATGGGGACCCCGGGTTCTATCTCCACCGCTGCCCGGTGCTGCGCCGACGCCGCCGCTAACTCACCGCGCTTTTCCAGCGCCAGCGCCAGGCCGTTCCTGGCCATAGCGAACCCGGGAGAGAGCTTAACGGCCTCCCGGAAATGAAACAGCGCCTTGTCCGCGTCGCCGCCGGCATCCAGCGCCAGCGCCAGCTCAAATTGCGTGCCGGCATCGGCGGGCTGCAGGCGCGCGGCCTCAGCATAATGCCCGATGGCTCCTTTCAGCAGTTCCCTGCGCCCGGCCGCGGACCTGCCGGCCGGGTGCGCGGCGTAGCCCGGCTGCTGCCTGAGCAAGTCGTTGAACAGATTCCTGTCGGACGGCAGCTGGCTTTGCATGCCCAGCGCCCGGCCAAGCATCAGGTGCGCCATCGCCGCGCCCGGGTCCAGTTCCAGCGCCTTCCTGAACATGGGGACCGCGCGGTCGAGGCGTCCCTGCCGCATCAGCAGGATGCCCAGGTTGGTGTGCGCCCGGAAATTGGCGGGGTCCGCCTTGATCGCCGCGCCGTATTGTTCCGCCGCCTCCGCGGTTTTTCCCTGGGCGTCCAGGGAAACGCCAAGCAGGTCGTGCGCGGCCGAGTTGCCGGGGTCCAGCTCCAGCGTTTTGCGGTACCCCTCGGCCGCGCCGGCGGGGTCTCCGGCCGCCAGGCGCTGCAGGCCTATCCGGAAAAAGGAACCGGCGTCCAGGAACTTCTCCGCTATCCGCTTTATCAGCCCGGCTTTGGGGGCTACGAATTCCGGGATATTCGCGGCCCTGTCGGGCAGGGTGAAATTATCGAGCAGCACCGGGGGAGTATCGCCGCCGGCGCTGTCGATATGCGTGAGGTAAAGCCGGGTATAGGGCGAGCCGTCCTTCCCGGAGAACACCAGCCACTTCCCGTTGGGGGACCAACTGTGCCAGGAATTCATGCCCGGAGTATTGCTCCTCAGCCTGCGGGCTTTGCCGCCGCCGGCCGGCATGATGTAAAGGGCGCTGTCCGGCTGCAGCAGCATGAAGCTCTCCGCTTTGCAGAAGACCAGCCATTTCCCGTCGGGAGAATACCTGGGGAAGAAATTGCTCATGCCGTTTTCCGACGCGCCCTCCAGCGGCTCCGCGCGGCCGCCTTTCCCGCCGTTGAAGGGCACCCGGTAAAGATCGTACCGGAACTTTTTCCCGCCGTTGAGGAACTCGCCGCATTCTTCGGGGGACAGCAGCGCCGACGCCTCGTTCCTGAGGTTCTTCAATTCGTAAGCCCGGCTCCTGGCGAAAACTATATAGCGGCCGTCAGGGCTCCAGGCCGGGTTGCTCTGCACAAAGCCTTTGTCGTCGGCGCCTGGCAGGGCCCTGAAGGTCCCGTCCTCCCGGGAATAGACCGCGAGTATCCCCTTCACCGGGAAGAAAAGCTGCGAGAACGCCAGGTCCGGCCTGGCCACGAAAACGGAGCGGTCCTTTACGGTGCTGACGACATACCGGCCGTCCGGAGAGACCTGCGAGAGCAGGCCGAACGTCAGCTCCTTGTCCTCCCGCTTATAGTCGCTCCAGGTGAGGACCCTGCTCCTGTCCAGTTCCATTTCCTCCCCGACGGGGACTATGGCGTAGGAGCCTTTGTCGTTGGCGTAATCCACGTCCATGCCCAGCACGGAACCGTCGGCCGAAAAGGAGTGGCAGTTGCCGCAGACGGGCAGGCCCTCGAGCACCACGGGCGGGAGCCCGCCGGAGGAAATATCCCCCAGGCGCCAGCGGATAAGGGCCGGGTCCTTCACGGCCACGGAGAACGGCAGCGGGACTTCCCGGTAGAAGATCTTAGCGCCCGCTACGTCTTTGGACGTGGAGAAGGAGACGCGGCCGGTGCGCGGTTTTGCGCCGGCCGCCGCGCCCCCGGCGGGCGTCACGGAGAAGACCGCCGTTTTCCCCAGGGACCGCTCTTTTATCTCCTCCCAGGCGGAAGCGGGAGGGCGCCAGCGCGGGACTTCGGAAAAGAACTCCAGGCCGGCACCGGCGGGGAAACTTATATTTATGCGCCAGCGGCCAACGGCCTCGTACGCGGCCTCCCAGCGGAACTCCGGGGGCGCGATCTCGGGCGGGAACAGGGTGCCGTTCAGGGGGTAAAGGACGGCAAGGGCTCTTTCGGCGGCTTTCCCGTGAACGCCGGGGGCGGCCGCGCGCAGCGGCCCGCAGCAGAAGAGGGCGCAGGCGGCCAACAGCGCCGCCGGAAGGACCCTCCCGGCTCCGGAAAGCCGGCTGTTCGCGTTTTTTCCTTTCATAATTTTCTCTACCGGGGATATTCTATGAAATATCACCCCGCCGCGGCCTTTCCAGGCGCGCTTGGGACTGCGGGCCTTAAAATGTGTAGAATAAACTCAATATCAGGAGAACAAAATGACCCTTAGATACCTTTTTGCTTTTGCCGCGGTTTCTATCGCGCTGGCGGCCTGTTCGCCGGGCGACCGCGGCTGGTACCGCGTGGATGATTACGCCCCGCTGCCGTCCGGGCCCGGGGTAGGCGAAATAAGGGTGGCGCATACCGTCATCGGCGAGGACATGCCGGAAGGCCTCAACAAAACCGCGGCCACCGAACTTGTAACCGGGCTTTTCCGCAAGGACCTGTCCAACGACGGGCAGGTCGTAGTGGCCGAATATCCCGCCGGGCAGGCTTCCTCGCCCACGCTCTATTCCACCCTCACCCGCGTGGCCGTAAAGCAGGTGAACGGCTCCGGCAGGCTGCTGGAAGCCGCCGTAGCGGTGAAGCTCACAAGAGACGGGAAAACGCTTTTAGAGAAGACCTACACCAGGACCTGGACCGAAGCCGACGCCCCGGATTACCAAACAGCCTGGCGCGAGGCCCTGCCGCCGGCCATGCTGGAGATCCGCAACGATATTATAGCTGCGGTTTCGCGCTAGGCCGCGCCCGCAGGAGCAGCAGGCCGCAGTAAAGCAGGATAGCCGCCAGCGACACGGCCGCGCTCAGCCCCAGATACGGCGGCTCGTATTTCAATTCTACTTCGTGCTTTCCCTGCTCCAGGAACAGGCCGGTGAACCCTATGTTCACCTGCGCGGGCGTCACGTCCCGCCCGTCCACCCTGGCCGACCAGCCCGGGTCGAACGGGATGGAGAAGAACAGCAGTTTACGCGAGGCCAGGGTGATGCTGCCGCGTATGCGGTTCGGCCCGTGCTCCGAGACGTCCAGCGTCTCCCGCCCGAGCAGGGCCGCGTCCCGCAGGTACTCCTCGCGCGCGAAATCGGCCGGCAGCTCCGCGGCCTTCACCGCCGGGAAGGCCGCCGCTCCGCCGTAAATTTTCTCGTCGACGACGAACGCCTTGTACAGGGCCGCGGCCTTGGCTTTGGACGAAAGCTTGGCGAACTCTTCCGGGCTTATCCTTTTTTCGTAGGTGAAGCCCAGCGGCAGGGCGTGCTTGTTGCGGAAGATCCTGACGTCGCCGGCCTCGGCCAGCGGCTCATAATCGAAACGCAGGAAGAAAGGCTCCGCGGACCGCGACAGCGCGTATTTGACGCTGCCGAAACTGTGCAGCGGCGGCACGCCGCGCAGCCCGGGCGCCCAGCGGGTCAGCGTTTCCCTGCCGCCCTCGATAAGTCCCAGTTCCAGCAGGAAGCGCACATAGTTGATCTGGTTGAACGAATGGTACGACGGCGTGCCGTAATACCCCTGCACCTTCGCGTCGTTCACGCTGGGGTCTTTGGCCGGGCCGGAGAAATAATCCTTCTCCACGCGAAAAAAACTTCGGTCCTGGCCCTTGAGCCAGTCCACGGCCTCCACGGTATGGTCGCGATAACCGATGCGCTGCTCGAATTCGGAGGCCAGGACCACGGGCCGATGGTTCACCGTTATATCGGCCATGTAAGCCGCTTCCGCCGCGACGGCCGCCAGCAGCAGGCCGCGCGCGTACGCCTTCCATTTCCCGGAACCCAGCAGCAGGGCCAGCGCGGCGTAACCGCACAGGAACTTCACCACCGCCGCCCGCACGGGTTCGTTTATTATTTTCACCTGCGGCGCGTAGGGGTAATACAGCAGGCCCAGCAGCGCGCCCAGCGTCAGCGCCAGCGTAAAAAGGCCGGTCTTCGGCGCCCGGTCCAGCCTGTCCAGCGCCTTTACGCCGAGCAGCAGCAGGATCAGCACCACGAAGAGCGACAGGCTCCTGTAATAATCCCCCGCGAACAGCCAGCAGGCGTACCTGAAGTACGGCAGGGCGACCACCGCGAAGAAGACAGCCAGCAGCGCGCCGTAAAGGAGCTTCCTTTTTTTATCCGCGGCGAGAAAGACCTGCGGCACCAGCAGCAGCGTAAGCAGGCCGCAGTAGAACAGCGGCGCCTCCAGGTAATTGCCCCAGCCCATAAAGGAACTGCCGGTGCCCAGGATGTCGCTGGAGAAGAACCGCAGGATAGCGGTGCCGTTGTGCTCCCGGCCCTCCAGCCCGAACAGCGGCTTGTCCAGCAGCTTGGCGAAGAACGACGACGGGCCGGCCACGCGCGGGCTGTTGTACATCTGCAGCAGGCCGTTGCCCAGGAAGAAAGCGCTCAGGGCCGCGCCCAGCAGCCCGAGGCCAAGCGTCTTGAGGAACAACCGGAAAAATTTAGCGGCGTCCCAGTCGTTGCCGTCCAGGAAGCGGAACGGCATATAGGCGCCCAGGAACAACCCGTACAGGTACAGGTCGAAAGGCTGCAGCACGGCTATCAGCGCCACGGCTAGCGGGAACAGCCAGAAGCTGTCGTCCTGGTACAGCCGCTCGAAGGCGTAAAGCAGCAGCGCCGCGTAGACGGCTTCCGTGGAGAACAGCCCCCAGCCGCCGCCCAGCACCACAAAGCCGGAGAAGGCATAATACAGCGCGCCCACGGCCGAGGCGAACTCCGAGGTCCCGGTCTTCCTGAGGAAAAGCCAGAAGAACAGCCCCGCGCAGAAGATCTTCAGCACTTCAGCGCAGGCCATCCCCCAGGCTACGAAATCCGGGCCCGCCAGCATGAACAGCGCGTTGAACGGGTCCGCCAGGCAGCCGGGGAAGATGTTCTGCCCCATGCCCTGGGCAAAAGACCAGCGCGGCAGGCCCTCGCTCTTGAGGTACTGCGCGACGTGGAAATACTGCGGATAGCTGAAGTTGATGGAATCGCTGCCGATATCCTTGAACAGGTAGAGCTTATCGAACAGGAGAAAGTCTTTGTAGACGGCCAGGGCGACCGCGGCTATCAGCAAGGCCGCCGCGAGCGGCCACCAGCTCCGGCCGCCTTCCGCGGCGGCGGGCTGCGGGCGCGCATTTTCTTTTTTTATTTTTTTCTTGCTCATTTCCCGGGCGGGGCGTCAGGAAGGCGGGTTGTCTTCTACCTGCCCGTTCGCGTTGAAAAGGGCGGACGGCAGCAGGAAGCCCGCTACTACGCCGGCCAGCAGCCCTCCCAGGTGCGCCCAGTGGTCCACGTAGGGCGTGACCGCCCCCATGGTGAAATCGAAGATGGCCCAGCCGAGCAGCGCAGAGCCGATGCGGCGGCTGCGCAGGTAGAACGAGCCGCTGTAGCGGTAAAAGAAAACGATGATGGCGCCGCTCAGCCCGAAGATAGCCCCGGACGCCCCGACGGCCGGCATAGGCTGGGAGAGGGCGCTTAAAAAGGACGCGGCAAGCCCGGTAGTGAAGTAGATGACGAGCGCGCGGTAGACGCCCCAGGCCCGCTGCGAGGCGAGCCCCAGGATATACAGCGCCACGCAGTTGCCCACCAGGTGGCTGGTGCTGCCGTGCAGGAACATGCCGGTGACCAGGCGCCAGCTCTGGCCGGCCAGCACCTTCTCGCCGTAAATGGCCCCGGCCGCTATTATGGCCTCTTTGCTTTTAAGCGCCCCGACGGAAACTTCCCAGATGTAGACCAGCACGTTGGCCGCTATGAGCGCCAGCGCGAAAGCCGGCAGGGCCGACATGCCCTTCTCGAAATCAATCCGCAGCGGGTGGAACGGGTCTTCCGCCAGCATGTCGGAAGAGATCTTGCGGGGCTCACCGGCCATCAGCGCTTTTCCCCGGTATCGAGCAGCACGCCCGTGGCCAGCGCCACGCGGCGGTCCACTTTGCGCAGGCTGTCGGCGGACATGTCCAGCACGTAGCGGTCCAGCAGCGTCATCCGGCGGTTGAACTCGCCCAGCACGTTCTCGTCCGCGTCGAAAAAGATGAAGTCGGTGCGCAGCAGGCCGAAGAAGCTGCCCAGGAACCGGCGCAGGATGGAAAGGATCATCGAGTCCTCTTTGACTACGAAGAGCGGGTTGCCGTCGGGGGCGACGCAGTACCAGCGCTTGCGCAGGATGTTGTGCAGGTATTTCTTGTAGATCGTCGCTATCGGGTTCCCCTCCGGGTCCGCGATGGTGAACGAGGAGGTCAGGATCTGTATCTTGAAGTCCTGCAGCACCTGCAGCAGCGGCTCCCCTTTGCTGTCGTCGCGGTAGATGGAGATGTGCCGCTTCTTGGACAGCGCCATGGCGACCACGGCTATCACGAAAACGCTGGAGGCCAGGACGACCAGGCCCAGGAGCCCGTACAAGGCGGGAGGCAGGGAGCCCTTCAGCCCGTGTACCACCAGCGCGGACCCGAGGTACCAGGCAAAACCGGCGGCCATGCCGACCATGCCGCCCAAGATGCTCAGGATCAGATAGCGCGGGCGCTCCACGTACATGATCTCGTTGCCTTCCTCGTCGGCCACGGAATATTTCTCTTTAATGGCCAGGTGGCGCTGGTTAAGCAGGAACTTATTGCGCGCGAACGCGGAGTCGCCGTCCTGCGCCTTTACCGGCGGGGCTGGCGGCAGGGCCGGGACGCTGATGGTCGCGCTGCATTTCGGGCAGGCCACCTGGCTGCCGGCGTATTCGTCCTTGAGATTATATACCGAGCCGCAGGAGCAGGTTACGTTGATAGACATAGGCCTCCCGAAATATCTATTTATTATATCTTGCAATAAAGCCCGCAAGCTAGTGCCTTTTGAATATAATATCCCGTAACATGGCCGGTAACATCAAAAGCGAGATCAGGACGCTGGAAAGGATGATGTCCATCTACTGCCGCGGCAAGCACGGCGGGGAGCGGCTCTGCCCGGATTGCGGCGCGCTGCTGGTCTACGCGGCCGGCTGCATCATCAACTGCCCGCGCGACCCCAAGCCCGCCTGCAAGGCTTGCCCTTCCAACTGTTACGCCCCCGAAAAGCGCGCCCTCATCAGGGAAGTAATGCGGTACTCCGGCCCCAAAATGCTCTTCCGCCACCCCCTCCTTACCCTGCGCCACTACCTCCGCTTTTAAGCCCGTGAGGGGCTGTCTGTAGTATGGGGTCTGAGGGGCGTCACGGAAGGCGAGGCTTGCGTAAGCGCCGAGCCTGAGTGATGAGGGCGAGCACGGTGTGCGAGACCCGTACCCGAAGACCCCATACTACAGACAGCCCCTCGGCCGCGTATCCCCGGGCCTGCGCCTTTGGGGCAAATGGCATGGGCCCTTTAACAGGGCACAACCGTGTCCTTAGCCTCTATTGGGAACCGCCGGCAACCTGTACAATTAAAGACATGAAGAAACCCTTTAATTTCAGAACCATCTCCCTGACGCTCCTTCTTCTCCCCCCGCTCGCCACCGCGCAGACAATTTACCCCGCAGCCAATCCCCCTCAGGATATCAACGCGCAGCTGGCCCGCACCGCCGCCGGGCTCGGAGTAAAGCTGGACGCCGGAGACATAGCCGTCCCGAAAGCCAACGAACCCGCGCCGCCCAAAGACAACGCCATGCCCATGGGCCAGAAATGGGGCTACCTCGTAGTCGCCTATCACGCCATCTGCGCCCAGCTCGGGGACGCGGGCGTCCTCCCCTGGCGCGACGCAGCCGCCAGCTTCGACCAGATCTCGGAGTCCATCATGGCCGCGGTGGCCAAAACCCAGTACCCGCCCCGCCAGGCCGGCCAGCCCTCGCTGCTCGCCGAAGAAGGCTTCCTGCGCGAACTGGAGGAAGTCTCCGGCGCGAAGTTCACTTCCGGCAACACCGCCGGGTTCCTGGTGGACGGCCCCGCTTCCTTCGCCGTGAAGGACCGCCTTATCAAAGAGGCGAAGAAGAGCATCTATATCGCCTCCTACGCTTTTTACGACGACACCACCGGCAGGGAAGCCGTAGAAATGCTGCTGGCCAAGCAGAAGGAAGGGCTGGACATAAAGGTGATGGTGGACGACAAGATGGCCAACACCTTCGGCGGAAAGCTCCTCAAGCGGATGAAAGCGGCCGGCATCGGGGTGCTGCGCTACACCGACCCCGAGCGCAGCCACGATTACCTGCACGTGAAGATGATGATAGTGGACGGCCAGTACGCCGTTATAGGCGGCATGAATTTCGGCGATCCCTACTCCCACAAGGGCGACGGTCTTAAGTGGCGCGACACCGACATCCTCTATACCGGCCCTTCAGTGCAAGATTCCCTCGCTGTCTTCGCCAGGATGTGGAACCCCCGCATAAAGGACGCCTCCGGCCTGGTCGAGGCGCCCGCCCTGGAAGGGGCCGGCGGCGCGGCGGCGCGCATCGCCGTGCTGCACCACAACCCGCCCGTCCTGCGGCCCGGGATACTTTCCAGCGTCATCAAGGCGATGTACGGCGCCACCAGGCGCATCAACATCGAGAACGCCTATATCGTGGCCATCCCCGCGCTGACCAAAGCCGTGGCCGACGCCCGCGCCCGCGGCGTGGAAGTCAACATCCTCACCAATTCGAAGGAAAGCATAGACTCCGACGGCAAAGCCATGGCCGACGTGATCCTGCAGAGCATGAAGGCCTTCGCGGCGGCCGGCGCTAAAGTCTATCTCAAGCAGGGGCAGACGCTGCACTCCAAGTTCATGACCGTGGACGGCGTGTTCTGCAACGTGGGTTCCTACAACCTGCACCCCAGGAGCGAGCGCTACGACACGGAGCTCAACATCAACCTGCTGGATCAGGCCTCGGTAGCGCAGATCGACGCTGCCTTCGCCAAAGACATAGCCGAAGCCCGCCAGTTCACGGACCAGGAAAGGAACCAGAAAAAGCCGGGCTGGCTTTCAAGGATAGTCGGGAAATATTTCTTCTCCCAGCTCTCGGCCGGGAAATAAGGTCAGCCGGGCAGCAGGTCGCGCTTCTTTATACCAAGTTCCTTCATAAGCAGGGCCGCCTCCCGGCGGCCCTTTGCCGGGGCCTCGCCGGGCTTCAGCACCACCTCAAGCTCGATAAAGCGGCCCAGCCCCTTCACCTCGTCGAAATGGATGCGCGTGCGCCCGGCGAAACAGACCAGGCGTTTTTTTACCACTTTTACGGTCGTGCCCATGATGCGCGAAAGCGCGGCCAGCGTCCTTCGCGCGTCGCTGACCGGCACCAGGGTGTAGTTGGAGATCTTGGGGCCCTTCTCACCGGCCCGACGGTAGAAGATAAGGTAATCCGCCTTGCCGCGCTGTTCGCGCAGCTTCAGCCGGCCGTTGGCGCAGTTGAAGAACGTATCCGTCTGCGCCAGCCGCTCGGTGCGGTCGGCCAGTTCAAGGCCTTTTTTCACCTGCGCGGCCCAAGCCCCCGCGCGCGCCTTTATTTCGATGTTCTGCGCCATACGTTCAGGCCTGCAAAGGATATTTATTCAAAACTGACGCGCAGCGGCAGCGGTTCGGCTTTCCGGCCGGCGGGCGGGGCCACGTCCACCGGTTGGGCCGCTCCCGTTTTCTCGCCGGGCAGCAGCGGCACGTAGGTGGCGAGCTCGGCTATCTTGGTAACGTCTTCGCCGCGGCCGCCGTCCTGGGGGAAGACGGCTACGGTGCTGCAGCCGGCTTCATCCGAGTACACATAGTCGTTGTCGCCGCGCACCAGTATCCCCTCTATCTTGTGCGTGGCCAGGCTGAACACCGCGGACCCGGAATTGCCGCCGAAGGTGTCCAGGTCCGCCACGAAGTAGCCCGTTTTGCCGGCGTCGCGCACTTTGGATTCGGCGGCCACCTTAAGAGGCAGGCCGGAGGGATGGCCTATTACGAAGATCTTGGCGTCCTTGGCGGCGCCCGCGGACCTGTTGATGGCCAGCGGTTTATGGCCGCTTACCTTGCGGTCCAGCTTTATCAGCGCGTAATCGGCGCCCATCCGCTGGCCGGCGGGCACGGGGGAGCCCGGTTCGCCGGCCTTGTAGCGGACCGCTATTTTGGAGCAGTTGTAAACCTCGCTTTTGGCGACGCTGGTCACGCCAGTTTCCCCGGCTTTAGCCACGTTAAAACCGAACACCAGCCGCAGCTCGTCGCACTCTTCCTCGTTCTTCACGCAGTGGCCGGCCGTCATAACGAGGTCTTCGCCTACCAGCGCGCCGGAGCAGAAAGCGCCGGTAGCCTGCTCGTAGAATTTCTCGCCCGCGCAGAGCGTGTTGGATTCGCCCAGGGTGATGGTGCTCAGGTTGTACTTCCCGGTAGAGGGGCTTAAGGAAACGTCGCCCCTGCTCCACAGGGAAACCACGGAATCGGAAAGGGCCTGAATAGCGGCCGGAGCCTCATAGTAGTCAAGGCGGTCGTCAGGACCGTAAATGCTCTTGCCCGCCGCCGAAGAAAGCGCCGGCAGCGCCAGCAGCGCGGCAAAGCTGAAAAATGTCCGTGTAGTTTTTACCATAACTCTCCTCCGTCGTCCCGCTTTACCTTTAACTTTACCAACTGTGCAGCTATGTTGTACAGCCCGAACCCGCGGCTCTGGGCCCAGGGCCCCTTGACAAGTCAAGGCATCCTATCTACACTATATGCAGGAGAATTGATATGACCACTATAAAAAACCTGCTGCTTGCCGCGCTCCTTCTGGCCCTTCCGGCCCTCTCGGACGCCAAGTCCTTAACCTCTTTCGGCGGGGAAACCTTCTCGCTCGATTCCACCAAGGTCCCGGCGCCCAGCCCCTCCGCTTCCCTTCCCGCCCGTACCGACGCCCCCGCGGCGGCCATGACCGGGCTCCCGCTGCCGCAGAAGAAGTACACCATAGCCCTCTTCATGAACGGCAAGAACAACCTGGGCGTGTTCATGGCGCGCAAGATGATGGAACTGGAGAAGATAGGTTCCGACGCGAATATAAACATAGTGATGGATATAGGCGTGATAAAGCCCGTGCCGGCCTGCAGCACCTGCGCCGTGCAGAACATGTACGGGGCCGACTGGGACGGCGTGCGCCGCTTCTACGTGCTCAAGAACCCGAACCCGGCGGCCGCGAAAATAGGCGGCTCCATACGCCTGCCCGTAGCCGAGAACGAGGATATGGGCGATTATAAGAACCTGGCGTCTTTCGTCAACTGGGCGAAGACCAACTTCCCCGCGCAGAAATACATCGTCGTGGTCGGCAACCACGGCGGCGCCTGGGTGGACCGCAAGAAGAAGCAGGGTTCCGCCAAGGGCGTTTCCTACGACGACGTCACCGGCAACTATATCACCACCCCAGAGATAGGGCTGGCGCTCAAGGAATTCGGCGGGGCGGACGTGCTTATTTTCGACGACTGCCTGATGCAGGCTTCGGAAGTAGCCGCGGAAGTGCGCGGCCAGGTCCCCTTCCTGCTGGGCTCGGAAGAGATAAGCTACACCAACCATTTCAAGCCTTCCAAGCTCTTTGCGCCGCTTAAAGCGAACCCGGACATGGCGCCGTCCGCCTTCGTCGATTCCTTTATGCGCACCTGGGCCTCATACAACACCGCGCTCTGGAACTCGGTCAAAAAGTACCCCGGCACGTTCTCGGCCATCGAGCCGCAGAAAATAGCCGGGCTGGAAGCGCTGACCAAGAGATACGCCGCCGAGGCGCTGGCGCTCAACGACCCGGAAGCGAAGCTGGCTTTCCGCGGGGCCATGAAGGAAGTGCTGCGCTACCACTACGAGTACTGCGTGGATTTCTACGATTTCGTGGAACTCTCCCAGAAGCATCTGAAGGCGAAGATCGCCGAAGGCAAGCTGAAAGAATCGCAGAAAACGTGCGACCTGGACATTACCGCCGAGGAGATCAAGAGCTACATAATCAGCGATATGGTCCTCTACAACTTCCGCGTGGGCACGAACGGGGCCAAGGACTATTCCAAGAGCCACGGCATAACGATCTTCGTGCCCGCCATAAAGGCCGCCACCGACCCGGCCGCGCCCACGGTGTTCATCGCTCCGGGCTCGCTGCAGACCAAGTACACGGACCTGCAGTTCGACAAGAACACGAGCTGGAGCGCCTTCGTAAAATACCTTGTAACGAATTGAGCCGCGCTGCCGCTAAAAAAGGCCGGGACTTCCCGGCCTTTTTTATTTTATTACGGTGAAGCGGACGGGGCGGGATTTGTAAGGCTGGCCGTTAAGGACGGCAGTGAAATAGACGCTGTGCTTCCCGGGTTTAAGCGGCCAGAGCACTTCCTGGCCGCGCTCTGCCAGTTCAAGCGCATCCACGCTCCAAACCAGGTCGCCCCCGGCCGAAGCCTTGAAGAACAGCGCCTGCGCGGCGCGCGGCGTCTGGGGATCTATACGGAAGATGTCGCCGTCGCCTGGGAATTTTATCGAGGGCCCGGCCGCGGCGGGGGACGGCGCCGCGGTGTCGCCGGGCGGCAGGTGCTCGGCGCATTGCCCGGAAGGCAGGCTGGCGGAGGCAAACACCTCGTCCATCGAGGCCGGGCAGTAGCCGGAAGGCGGCAGGCCGGAGACCGGGCAGACGCGGACCGTCTTCACCCCGGGCGGCCGCTTGAACGGAGCGGAAGGGTACAATTTATTCAGCTCAAGGGCCACTTCCCTGAGCACCGGCGCGGCGCCCGTGATGCCGGAAACCTTGCGCATCGGCGCGCCGTCGAAGTTCCCCACCCACACGCCCACGGTCCATTCCGGCGTATACCCGACGGCCCAGTTGTCGCGGTAATCCTTGGTGGTGCCGGTTTTGCCGGCGAAGTCGAACGGCAGGTTGAAAGCCGAGTTCACGCCGAAAGCCGGGGCCCTGGCCGAATTGTCGGAGAGAATGCTGGTTATGATATAGGCTTCCCGCGCGCCCATTACCCGGCGCGCCCCGTCAGCGCGCTCGCCAGCTGCGAGGCGGGCAGGCAGCCAGATGCCGCCGCGCGCCAGCGCCGCATAGGCGTTCACCAGTTCCAGCAGGGTAACCTCCCCGTTGCCCAGGGCGAGCCCCTCGCCGTAAAAAGCGGCGGGCTTATCAAGCGAAGCGAAGCCAAAATCCCTGAGCTTGGCCAGGAAAGCGCTCACGCCGGTTTTCTGGGCCAGGCGCACGGCCGGCACGTTGTAAGAGCAGGCCAGGGCCTCGCGCAGGCGGACCTTCCCGTGGTAGGTCTTGTCGTAGTTCATGGCGGAATGCCCGCCGGCGGCGAAGAAAGGCTCGTCCTCGATGAGGTCCGAGGCCTTGGCGCCCTTGAAAAGCGCGAGCGCGTACAGGAACGGTTTAAGCGCCGAACCGGGCTGGCGCCGTGCCACCACGCCATCCACCTGCCCCGAATGCGCCGCGTCGAAAAAATCATTGGACCCCACCCAGGCCAGCACCGCGCCCGTGGCGTTCTCGAGCACCAGCACCGCGCCGTTCGTAACGTGGTTGCGGGCGCTCAGCTCTTCCAGGTGATTCTTCAGCGCGTCGGCCGCGCGCTCCTGCACCCGCAGGTCGAGCGTGCTGGTTACCTGGCCCCGCCCGGAACGCCGCAGCACCTGATCGGCGAAGTGCGGGGCCGCGAAGACGCTCTCTTTCTTATTTATACTGACCTTCTCGGCAGCCGCCAGCCGGTAATTCTCCCCGTCCACCAGCCCGGCGTCCAGCATGCGCCGCAATATCAGGCCCTGCCGCGCGAAGGCCTCCTTGGGGTGTTTCTGCGGGTCGTAGTTCACCGGCGACTTGGGGATGCCGGCCAGCAGCGCCGCCTGCGCCAGGCTCAGGTCCCGGGCCGGCAGGCCGAAATAGGCTTTGGCAGCGGCCTCCGCCCCGGTCAGGAGCGGGCCGTACGAGACCCCGTTGAAATAGCCCTCGAGGATCTCTTCCTTGCTGTGCCCGGCTTCCAGCCGCAGCGCGGAGAACATCTCGGAGAGCTTGCCCAGAAAGGTGCGCGGCCTGGGCTTAAGAGCGCGCGCCAGCTGCTGCGTTATCGTCGACGCCCCGGAGACGGTGCGGCCGTTCTTCGAGTTCTGCCAGACCGCCCGCGCTACCGACCTGAGGTCCACGCCGGAATGCGAGAAAAACCTTTTATCCTCCGCCGCCACGGTGGCCAGCACCAGCCACGGGGAGATCCCCTCAAGCTTTACGGGGACGCAGGCCGAAGCGGAGGCCCCGTCGAGATAGGCCCGCAGTTCGCGCCCGTAGCGGTCGGTGATCCCGGTGGACGCCCCGGGCGCCGGCGCGGCGGACGCCGGGAGCGCGAGCAGGGACAACAGGCAGGCGGCGCGGGCGATCCTCATAGCGGAATTATAACAAAACTGTCCAAGGTCAAACTGTGCGATACATTGTATTTTGTAGAATTTTATTGTCGCAGCCAACCATCTGCCGCAAAGGAACGCACACCATGAAAAGAATAACTATTTTATCCGCCCTGCTAGCGTTATTCAGCGCCGGCCCCGCCGCCGCCGAGACCATACGATTGATCACCCCTTACACCGGCTACCTGACCAACAAATACGCCAGCTCTTCCCTTGAGCTCAAGGACACGGGTGAGATGAACGGCCTGTACGCGCAATGGATAGATACCGACAAGTTCCAGGCCAACATCTTCTACTACCGCGCACCCAACGTCAACTACAGCCTGGTGAACGGCCTGCACCTGAACGCGGACTATTACCTGCTGCCCACCAAGGCCGGAAAATACGCGGTAGGCGCCGGGATGGAGAACCTGTACATCAGCCTTTCCGCCGGCAACAATATTCCCGGGCAGCGCCTTTTCGACATGGACAACGAGGTGCTGTTCTGTTACGTGCGCGGCGGGCGCTACTTTTATTTCAAGAAAGACAAGGTGGACCTCTCGGTCATGCCTTACGCCGGCCTGGCGCGCGAAAGCGTGAACGGCGATCTCATCATGGAGAGGGTCGCCAATAATCCCTCCGTTACCGTGTCGCTGGACGACAAGGCCGGCTACGGCCTGCTCGGCCTTAACATCGACGCGGTCTTCGCGCATTTCCTGCAGGTGCAGGCAAAGTGGATGGGCCGCTATAACGCCGGTGAAAGACTGGACGAATATTCGCTGATGGCGAACATCTTCGTAAGCCGCCACTGGGGCCTGTCCTACCGCTACAAATACATGGAGTACAATTCGGAATCCAACGAATACAACCTGTTCGGCGTGGCCTACAGCTTCTGAAATATGCAGGGGACGCTGGTAAGTATTTAAGGTTTTATCAACCGTCGGGGGAAATGTTAATAACAACTTAAATACTTACCAGCGTCCCCTATCCCATGTTTAATGAAGGTGTTCCTGCCGTTAAGAAAGATATCATGGGGTTTCGTGTCGGGCGTCTGGTGGGTTTCAAGTCACCGCATGAATTTTACGGTGCTTATATAATAGCCGGGGATTACCAGGAAGTTAATCAGCAAGGGCCGCTGTTCAGCGAAAACCGCACTTCCTTCCTGGTATCTCTGCACGAGGATCCCAATCCGGCATATTATGACGAGCTTACCGCGGACCCGAGCTCCCTTGCCTGGACGATAAAAGACCTGGTCCGGAAAGGCGAGACGTTGTGGGAGATAAAGTTCCCTGCTGCCGAGGCTGTTGTGTTATTCAATAATAAAATCTGCGCACGCTCCAGTATCGCAAAGCAGGCGAATACTTGATCTCACATTACGTGCAAGTTAATAAGGATGGGAGCAAGACGCAGGACTTCTATAATTACTATTTCCTGAATTAACTGTAGGAAACATAAGGGCATCTTATCGGTAGTTATTCCCTTAGTTCTTTCTTTTGCTGCCTGAAAACTTTCAGAAAAATCGCCGCCGCGCCCGGCTGTTGGCCGCTTGATGAGCATAGCTCCTGATGCGGCACTGCCATAGGCTTGCCGGGCGTCGCGGAGTTTTCAGGAGTGATCTGTCAGTCGTCAGCCGGGGCGGGTTCAAGGCTATGCCAGTGCCGCATCAGGAGCTATGCTCACCAGACGGCCTATTGTTTCGTATAAGTCGCCTTTCGGGTCCGGCCGGGAACCTTTCCGCTAGAAATCGCGGAGCTTGGTGACCTTGCCCTCCACCATGAACAGGGCAGAGTGGCCGGTCTTTTCATTAACGGAGTAGGTTTCGGCCGTGGAGACGTTAACCTCCACGATGGGGAAGTAGTTATGCAGGTCCACCTCGTCCGCGCGTATGATGGACCGGCAGACGAAGGCCCGCTGGCCCGTGGCCTCAAGTTCGTTATCGTAGCTGTGTATCTTTTTCCGCAGCTCCTCGGGCAGCGTGCCCATATGGGGGAATTCGCGTATCCTGCCGGCCAGCGGGCATTTATAAACCCCTTTTTTCACCTCTTTCACTATCTTTACCGCGGCCAGCGCCTTCAGCGCTTTTTCCGCCACAGGTTCCTTCAGGGAAAGCCTGGCAGCGAATTCTTTTTTCCCCCACGCGCCGGTATCGTTCGACATTGCCAGGTAGCACAGGTAATTATCATGGCTGGCGTAGATGGCCGCGGCCTGTTCCACCGTAAGATGATATTTCTGGGCGGCCATGGATTTTTTTACGGCTTTCTGCATGGGCGAAAGGCCGGGCGCGGCCGCGGCCGCGGCCGCCGCCAGGAGAGGCTCAACCAGGTCCTTGAAATTATCTTCTCCCGCCATGGTCTTCAGCCAGGCGGACACGAACGCATTCGCCTCAACGCTTTTTGAGGTCAGGCCCAGAGCCCAGATAAAAACTCCGAGCCTTCCCAGTTCCGGCAGTATCCTGCCCTGCTCCGCCATAAGGTAGGCCCGGTACGACATCTTGAGCACGCCTTTGCCGCCGGTGTCGTGATAGAACTTATAGGCGGTGGGGAAACCCGCTTCCTTCCTGAGCTGTACCAGCAGTCTCGAAAATATTGTTTCCATAGCGAAGCGACGGTTCTCCTTTTCCCATATTTTAGTATCAATCCGTCCCTAAGTCAAAGAGGCAGACCGCGTGAGCATGAAAATATACCGGGCCTGGGCACCCGGCCCCAGGCTGGCCCGGCCGGCGCCTGCTACCATATCCCTGCGGCGAAAAGAGCGGAACAAGGACGGCAACTTTATGAAAAACAAAACACTCACCATCACCGCGGCGCTGCTGTGGCTGGCCGGCGGGGTTTACGCGGGGGAGGCGGCCGGCCCGAGCCCAAGCCCCCGGGACCGGGACATAAAGTACCTTACCGTGGACGGGAACTCCGTAACGCTGGAGGAGGTAAAGCTGGACGGCGGCATACCCTTATCTACCGGCACGCCCGTCCTGCCTCCTTACATACAGAACAACACCGGCCCGCTGGGTGACATAAATAACGCCGTTACCACCCTGGACAATATCGTGAACCTGGTGGACAAGGTCTTTACGATAATCGCGAAGAACCAGCCGGTGGTCAATACGAGTATAAACTACGCCAGCGCCGTTCCTTATGGCATCACCCACTGGGGGCAGCTGCAGGGCTGGTCAAAACCCGCCACCAAGAGGTACGGCTTTAAGATAAATAACCTAATGAGCCTTGAAGTAGTAAAGCTCGTTTTCCAGGTGCACTGGACCTATAACGGTAATGTCAAAGGCGTGGGGAAATTCCTGACCGGGGTTACCGTGGAGCCTTTAAGCATAAATACCGCCTGGGGCTACAATGTGGACCTTACCGCGGAGGTGCCGGATTCCACCATCGCCAACGTGGGCACGCATGAGAACCCCGTAGCTTCCATGCAGCTGAAGCTGCACTGGAAGATCCACACCAGCATCCAGGACACGCAGTACACGGATATCTTTTACCTGCAGGGTGACGGCCCGATGGAGGAACTGGGGATCCCCTACCGCAACGGCCTGAAACTCGCCAACCAGAAAGAGATGGACGCCGTAACGGAAAGGCTGTCGAACGTGAAGTTCAACTGAACAAAAACAATAAGGAGATGATCTATGAAAAAAGCGATCTTGGCGGCGGCAGCGGCGGCGGTCTTGAACTGCAATGCGGCCTGCGCATTTGACCTGCAATCGGTCAAGGCCGGAGAGGTAGAGAAGCTGACGACAGCTCTCCCTGAAGCGAGCGCACCTGTAGAAAGCGGTAAGAAACTCCCGGAGGCCGACACGAAGTCCGTCAAAGAGCAGGACGGCTCCCTGGGGCTTTATTACAGGTGTTCCGAGGTCTCCGGCATCGAGGAATATGACATTGAAATAAACATGAAGAACAAAACGGCGTCTTTCTTCGACAATAACGAGCTGCACACGCTGCCGCTGAAAGACACGCAATACCTGGAAACCATGCCCGCCCAGCGGCTCTACGTTTTCAAAGGGCCCGACGCGGATGGGGTTAAAATGGAGATACGCTTCAACGCCACCAGGCTTTCCGGGAGCGTGACCGTTAATATCGGTACGCCCAAAGAAGAGACCTGGCAGGCCAAGGGCGGCTGCAAGGCCGTTGCCGCGGGCGCCCTGTACTACGCCGGCTCCAACTTGAGCGGCAAGAACAAGAATGAAAATAAAAAAAAGGAGATAATGCAGTACACCAGCGGGCTGTTCTTCAGTCTTGATATGGCAAAAGGGAGCATGCGCGCAAAAATAGCCGAGTTCAACAGCACCGGCTACGCGGCGGTCAGCGCCGGCGTCTTTCTTACGCATGATCCCCAGGGCGAAGTGCGCTTCCGCTACAGGCTTAACTACTGGATGTCCGAATAGCGGCCGGAAAGATCTTAAACGGAGGTTCTTACATGATGAAAAAATCAGTTCCCCTCGCGGCGATCGTGTTTTCAGCTGTCTGCGCCTATGCGTCCCCCGAGGCGGTACGGTCCGCCGGGGAGAATTTCTTTCCCCCGGGAGGCCTGGTATGGCCTTCCCCGGCCGAAGCGCAGGGGCCGGCCGCTCCTTCCCCCGGGGCGCATAAAGTAGCGGAAGAATATCTCCCGGTCAACACGGGGCTGCCCACGCCGGTTCCCGGGCAGTTCGAGTTCCTCGGCCCGGAACAGGAAACGCTCGAGGACGCCAACTCCGACCTGGGCGCCTGGGCCGGCAGTTTTTCAATGGCCGGGCTTAAGGTAGTAGACCGGCGGGTTTTGCGGAATGAAGCCACGGGGAAGTATGCCTATTCGATAGTCTATACCGGCGGGCTGGCAAAACTGTTCAAGTCGCCTCTTTACGCCACAAGCAGGGAAGCAGGGGAAAGGATGCTTCAAGTGTCGGCAATGGTAGAGGAGATAGTCCCGCAGTTCGCGGTCTGCCCGGTCAGGCTTACGGACGGCAGCGGCTTCAAATATTACATCTATTACAAGGTCTCCAGCGCCCTGCCCGAAAAGGAGCGAGCCGATTTCCGGCGGTTCACTTCGGTTTCTACCGGAGTGACGGCCGAAGGGAAGCTTGCAATCCTCGCCGCCTTCGAAGCCGCGCAGCTCGCCGTAGCGGATACTGAAACCGTAATTTCGGACGCGGAGGAGCGGCTGCTCGTTCATTATGCCGCCAGGGCGCGGGACGGCAGGGAAACCTCCTCCGCGGTTTACGCTACCGAGTCCGAAGCAGGGCTTGCAGCGACTGCGCGCGCCGCGGAACTGGGAAAAGAGGGCCGGATCATCGCCGACAAGGCCGTCAAAGGGAACAGCGAAGGCTTTACCTATTCCCTGGCATGGCTTACCGCTAATAATTAGCACCGGCGGGCGCAAGCAAAGGTACCGTTAAAGTGAGTGCCCATTGATACATTCGGATTTGTCCACTATACTATTATGGGGCATATACCGCTGATCGGGAAGGAGCTTTTGATGTCCTCTACTTTAAAATTACTGCTGACGGGCTGTTTTATCACAGCGGGAGTTTCTTTGTGTCAGGCCAGCCCCGGCGGCGCACAGGCGGTGTATTATGTTTCTCCCAAAGGCAGCGATGGAAACCCCGGCACGCTGGCTCTGCCGTTTAAAACGCTCGACGGGGCCCGGGGGGCGGTCAGCGATGTGAACGACGCCATGACCGGGGATATCATTGTCTACCTGCGCGGCGGCGTCTACCCGCTGACAAGTTCGACAACTTTCACCGCCTCTGATTCCGGGACCAACGGGCACAATATCATTTACCAGTCCTATCCCGGCGAGCGGCCCCGCCTGAGCGGGGGCAAGGTTATCACGGGCTGGACCAGCGCCGGCTCCGGCATCTACAAGGCGTCGAACGTAGACTTCGACTTCCGCCAATTATACGTCAACGGTCTGCGCGCCGTCCGCGCTCGCACGCCTAATCAGGGTAGTTCCCACTACATAGTCAGTTCGTCCAGCATCAACAAGGTCATTGTTATAAACGCCGGCGAGATAGCCAATTGGCCGGGGCTAAGCGCGGTCGAGATGGTTCTCGACCGCCAGTGGGACACGTCGCGGCTGCATATTGAGTCGTTCACCAATGCGCCCCTTGAGGACTTACCCATGGTGTACGTGACTATCCCGGCGGCGGAAGAGCAATTGCAGTGGACCGGGCATGCCGGGGACGGTATCTTTAACGGTTCGCCTTACTATTTCGAGAATGCCCTGGTGTTCCTGGATGCTCCGGGGGAATGGTTCCTGGACACGGAATCCCGCGAGCTGTTTTACAAGCCGCGCTCCGGAGAGGATATAAACAATGCCGTGGTCGTTGCCCCTTCGCTGGAGACCCTGGTCTCCCTTCAGGGGGCGGTCGACATTCCCGTGCACAATATCCAGTTCCATGGGCTTACCTTCGAGTATACCAACTGGACGTTGCCCAGTTATACCGGCTATATGGGACAGCAGGCGGGCTGGCTCTATACCCTCGAAGGGGGCACAACTCCTCCGGCCGCGGTGCACCTGACCGGTGCGCAAAATATCCTGTTCGAACGCGATGTTTTCCAGCACATGGGCGGCATGGGCGTGAAGATGGACACCGGCGATAACGACAATACGGTGAACGGCTGCGTGTTCACCGACATCTCCGGCGGCGGAGTGGCCGTACTTTCGATGTACAGTGAGGCCGGGAATCCCGAGACCTGCCAGCGGAACGCCGTGACCAATAACTGGATCTCCAGGACCGGCCAGGATTACTTCGGCAGCGTGGGGGTCTACGGCGGCTTTCCCATTTCCTTAACTGTTCAGCATAACGAGATCTCGGACCTGCCATACACGGGTGTCAGCGTCGGCTGGGGCTGGAAAAGCTGGGTATCAACACCCACGGCGCCCATGAACAATATCATCAGCTACAACAAGATCCATAAGGTGCTGAACAGGCTTTCGGACGGAAGCGGCATCTATACGCTGGCTCCCCAGCCCGGCACGAGGATCGAGTATAACTATGTGTCTGATCTCCGTTCCTATGCGCCGCCTTCCAGCCCCGGCAGTCACCTGGTGGCAGCCATTTACCTTGATGAGACCAGTAACTATATTACGGTTCAGGAGAATGTTTCTGTAAATATTACCACTACAATGGCCTGTACCTATAACGACTATATTTTCGAGAACAACAACCCGCTGAGCACCAATACTGTGCTTTACAACGACGTGTACCGCCCGGAGGTGGTCGCGGCCGCCGGTATCGAACCCGCTTACCGGGACATTATCCCCAGCGGCGGCGGCATCGGCGTTCAGGAAACCATCTCTACAATGACCATGACAGCGGAGGGCCTGACCCTCAACCTGGTCCCGGAGCTGTCCCCTATTCTTTCGCTCAACGTCACTATTCCGCCCGGCGTCCTGCCAGCGGGAACGATAGTCACCGTGAATACCGACGTCTCGTATCTGCTTCCGGGGCTGGAATCCAACCAGGCGGCGCTTACGGGAGGGCAGCTGGGCACCGGCTTCAACCTTTCCGCGGGCGGGCTGCAGCCAGCCGGCCTGGTGAGCGTTACCATGACTTACGATCCGGCGCAGGTCCCCCCGGGCTCCGACCCGCGGAGCATACAGCTGGCGCGCTACGATGAAGCGGCGGCGCAATGGAGCCTGCTGCCTACCGCGGTGGACACCGCGCAGCATACCTTCACCAGCCAGCTCGACCATTTTTCCTTTTTCGTGCCGCTGCTGGTGACCCCGGCCTCCAGCCTGTCCGCGGTGCAGGTTTTTCCCCAGCCCTGGGAGATCGGTGACCCGGCCAGCGCGTACTTTGCTTCGGCGCTGACCTTCTCCAACCTGCAGGCTTCGGCGTCCGTGAAGATCTTCACCTTGGCGGGCGAGCTGGTCTGGCAGGGGACCGCCTCGCCCGGCGGCGTGCTGACGTGGGACGGCAACAACCGTTCCGGGAGCAAGGCCGCGTCCGGCACCTATTACGCCGCGTTCAAATCAGGCGGACAGACCAAGACCCGCAGGGTGGTGATAATACGATGAGAACCTTTATTGTCATTTCCTGCCTGCTCGTTCTGGCCGCGCCGGCGGCCCTGCAGGCCGAAGCGGGGAGCAGCGCCGCGCAATTCCTCTCGCTGGGCACCGGGGCGCGCTCGCTCGGCCTGGCGGACGCCTCTACCGCGGTGACAGGCGAGGCGGACGCCGCGTTCTGGAACCCGGCGGGCCTGGCGGGGCTGGCCCGCCCGGAGGTTTCCTACTCGCGCACCCGGCTGCCGGCCGGCGTCGCCCTGGATTTCTTCGCTGTCGCCGTCCCGGCCCCGCTCCTGCGGGGAGTTTTCGCCATTTCCGCGCTGCGCCTGACCCAGGATCCTCTGGCCAAGGTAAACGCCTTGAATCAAAACCTTGGTTCCTTCTCTCCGCATTCGGAGGCTTACGCGCTGTCCTACGGGAGTGACTTTTCGAGCCTGTCCGGAGACAAGACCGGAGGCTTTGGGGAAGCAAGATCGATAAAGCGCGGGGGGTCGGGGTTCAAGCGTACGGCCTTTGGCGCCACGCTAAAGACGGTCCGTGAAGATCTGGGAACCCGGTCAGCGTCGACCTTCGCCTTTGACGGCGGAGCGGCCTTCCGCCCGGGCGGCGGGAACCTGGTCCTGGCGGGAGCGTTCCGGAATATCGGCGGACGGCTGCGTTTCATAGAAAAAGCCGAATCTCTGCCCGCGCAGTTCGCCGCCGCCCTCGCATATGAGTGCAGCAGGAAGGACGACCGCAGCCTGCTGCTCGCCCTCGACGTGTCGGTGCCGTATGCAGGGAAGCCCTATGCGAAGTTAGGAGCCGAGGGCTCTCGCGTCCTTACCCAACGGCTCTGGGCTTCGGCCCGGCTCGGTTATACTAGCAGGTCCGTCTCGGATCTGGGGACCCTCGCCGGAATAACCGCCGGGGTGGGCCTGCGCATGAACGCGCTCTCGCTCGACCTGGCTTTTCAACCGATGACCGTCCTTGGCGACAACTTCAGATTCGGGGCGGGCTGGAAATTCTGACCAATACGACCGCGGGGCCGGCAGCCCCGGTTATCCCCGGCGCCGGGCCCGCCCAAGTCTTCCAGCGCCAGGTCCGTTCTGCCTTTGATCCTGTGACCCTTGCTCCTAGCGAAGCGAAGGTTCACCTTTTCCCGCATTTTAGTGCAGCTCTTTCCCTAAGCCGAAGAGGCAGGAACGTCAGCCTGATAGCGCCCCGGCTTTAGGCCACCCGGCCCGTGAAAAACCCACAGAGACCCGCTATCCTATCCTAAAGAGAGCGGATACCGGGAGATGATATGAAAACTATTATAAAAGTTCTGTTCCTGGCGGTTTCATTCGCCGGGACCGCCGCCGCCGAAGACGACTATTCCGACTTCATCTACACCTGGAAATACGCGAGTTACAACCGCGAGTATCGCCTCGCATACGGGTGCGGGGACGGGAACTGCTACGGCCCGTACCCGAAGTTCGCTTCAAATACCACACCCAACGGCTACGCCAATTTCCCCGACAGCCCGGGTTATCCGCCCGCCCTGGGCCTGCCCAAATCTTCGAACGATAAATATTCGGCGGTCATCTTCAACTGCCGCAACGGGAAAGGCAAAAGTGAACAGTACGACTACAACGACCTTTCGGGCTCCTTCGGCGCCAGCATGGAGGTTAAGACCTGGCTGTCAGACCAGGGAGCGCAAAGCACGTATTATAACCTGACGGACCTGCACATAGTCGTCACCAGGACCGACAACAGCGTGCCGATGCCGGACAGGGGCGAGGTGTGCAGGGGCATTTTAAAGGCCTTCCGGGACGATATGCTGCGCGAGGTGCTGCCGAAAAAATCCGAGAGCAGGATATTCGGGGAGCTGATGGGCCTGTGCGGATATCTACCCGGGGAAGCGGGCATGATGTGCGGCATGGGCGGCGTAATAAACAGCCTGCTGGACGGGCTGACCAACCTGAATTACCGGGAGAACATCATCTCGCTTGACAACAACAGCGTGCTTAAAGGCCTGGAAAAAACAGCGGTAACGGCAATGCTGACCGCTGCTATGCTCAAGTACGGCTCTATCACCGAGGCGCAGAAATACCTGTTCGGCAAATCGGGTAATTTCCTCATAGATAACACCGTAAGATCCTCTAAAATGCAGGGCGCCGTTTGTTATGATAAGCGCCTCGCCTATAATCCTTTTGACCCGTCATCGAAAGGTTATACGGCGTGCATGAGCGGGGACCTGACGGGGATGATGGACCTGTATGACCGGTCCGTACTGCCTTTGATCCAGTGACCCGTTTTTCATAGAGAAGCAGCGGTTCACCATTTTCAGGATTTCAGTGACAATTCATACCTGAGCCGAAGAGGCAAAATCCCTGGGGCTAAAATGCCGGATTTTCGGGGCCGGCGCCCCAGGCCGTAAAGCCCCCCGCGCCCTATACTATCAGTGAAGGGAAGCGCGATCTTACGGCAGGGAGAAAGGTTATGAAAAAAATACTATTAGCGGCGGTTCTGGCGGCGGTCCCCGGGCAGGCAAAGGCCCAGGACCTTTCGGGAATGGACCTCTCCTCCATGCAGGAGCTCTTGCAGAACGGGGAGAAAACCTACCCGGAACCCGTCATGCAGCGGGTGGAAATGACGGATGAAGAAAAAGAGGCCATGCTCAAGCTCACGCTGCGTTCCGGGCTGGGGCCGGACGGGAAGCCGAAAGTTACGCTGGGAGAGCTGAACAGGCAGTCCGAAGAATATGAAAAGCTGAAGAAAATGCGCCATACCTTTGAGAACCTCCGGAACTCTTTCGACGGCTCGGTAACCCGGGACGGGAACGTTCCCCCGCCCAACACCGGCAATATGGGCAACGTGCCTCCCCCCCTTACCAGCTACATGGTACCCCTCTCCACCCAGCCCTATGTCGACCCCGTCTACCCCACCTCTTCGCTGCTGAACCTCTCGAACCAGCTGGGCCAGGGAACTTTCACCGGCAATAACCAGCAGAACCCCGTGCACAAGCCCGGCTTCCTGCAGAGCACCCTCCTCACCAACAACCACCCGAACTCCGGCTACCTGGCGCAGATAGGGGCGGCCTTCGGCGCGGCCGGCATCTTCGCGCTGTTCGACTACCTGCTCTTCAACTTCTTCAACCGGACCTTGGGCGCTACCCTGCCTTACCGGGTGATGCAGGTAACCTTCCAGGGCGCCACCACGGCGTACCTCTGGAACAACATCAGCCCCGAGGCCGCCATGTCCTTCATGACGCTCTGGTGGACCGGCGGCTGCGACATAGCGTTCTACGGCATAGCCGAAACCGGCCTGCTGCAGCTGGGGTCCAACTGGGACGGCCCCGGCAGCATGGCGTACTGCCGCGAGAACGGCGTGGGCTGGTTCTGGTGGACCTTCAACGGCTTGGCCACCGGGCAGGGCACGATGCAGAACCCCATGTCCTGGAACAGCGCCCTTACCCAGGCGGGCATAGGCGCGCTTTCCGCCCTGCTCATCCCGGCCCACGTGCAGTTGGCTTACATTCCGCAGACCCAGACCTATGTGCTGGAGTTCGGCCAGCTGCTGCAGGGCCTGCTGGGCAAGGTGTTCTAAACGGGGATCATGAAAAGGAAAACCATTTACGGCCTGCTCGCGCTCATTCTGCCCATCCTCGCTGGCGCGTCGGCCGCGCAGGTCATCGCTCCTGAAAAGCTGAAAGAAGTTTATGTGTCATTGAACTACATAAAAGGAGTCCCCATGCTGATAAAAACACTGATCGCCGCAGCGGCCCTGGCCTTCCCGGCAGGGCTTTACGCCGGGCAGGCCCCGGCGAAGGACTGGACCATAATGGTCTTCCTCAACGGCAAGAACAACCTGGAAGGCGCCGCCCTCAAGGACATGAACGAGATGGAGGCGGTAGGCTCTTCGGACAGGGTCAATATCGTCACCGAGCTGGGCCGCATGGCCGGCTACAGTTCCGCGGATGGGGACTGGAAGGGCGCGCGCCGCTACCTGGTAAAAAAGGACGCGGACGGAAAAAAGATCTCGTCCCCCATACTGTGGAGCCAGGAAAAAACGGACATGGGGGATTACACCCACCTGGCCGAGTTCGGCAAATGGGCGAAGGCCGCCTATCCCGCGAAGAAATACATGCTGATAGTCTGGAACCACGGCAAAGGCTGGGAAAAATATGACGGCAGCGGAGCAAAAGGGATCTCGGACGACTACGAGACCGGCAACCATATAACCACGCAGCAACTGGCCCTGGCCCTGCAGGAAATGGGCGGGGCGGACCTTTACGCCTCGGACGCCTGCCTTATGCAGATGGCGGAGGTAGCCTACGAGATAAAGGACCACGCCGGCTACATCCTGGGTTCGGAAGAAACGGAGCCGGCCGACGGTTATTCCTACGACAAGTTCCTCGCCGCGCTGTCGGCCGCGCCGGAGCTTGCCCCGGAGCAACTGGGCAGGGCCGTGGTGGATAGTTTTTACGAGCATTACCAGGGCTCGGACGAACGCTATTACACCCAAAGCCTGCTTAAAGCCTCGGCGCTGCCGGGCCTGGTGAAGGCCGCGGACGGGTTCGCCGCCGCCCTGGTCTCGGCGGGAGAGAGGGACGTTATAAAAGGCGCCATCTACGACGCGCAGTGGTTCGCGGCGCCGGACAGCAAGGACCTGTGGCATTTTGCCGGGCTGGTAAGCGCGCGCACGAAATCCCCCGCCGTAGCCGCCGCCGGGCGGGCGCTGCAGGACTATATAACCAAAGACCTGGTGGTCTATACCCGCAACAGCATCCACTCCGGGGATTCGCGCGGCATAGCCGTCTTCATCCCTTCAGCCTACAACTACGCGTACGAAAGGCTGGCCTGGGCCCATGCCTCCGGGTGGGACGAGTTCCTGTACTGGTACTCCCGGCAACCGTTGACCCTCTCCCTATAAATGGCCCTGAAGTAATAATACTCCGGATCCGCGGGATCGTATTCGATGCTTTAGGGGGGTATAGGGGGGATAGGGGACGCTGGTAAGTATTGAAGTTGTTATTAACTTTTTATCCGGCGGTTGATAAAAGCTTAAATACTTACCAGCGTCCCCTGAAACTTACAGTTTGGCGGCGTAGGCGGAGAGTTTGGCGTGGTCGGCGACGGGGCCGCCGGTGAACGGGCTGAAATATTCCAGGTATTCGCCCACGTTTTTTGCTTCCGCCCATTTGCGGTATTCGTCGGCGGCTATGGCGGCCTCGGCGTAGCAGGCGAACTCCAGGTACCCGTCGGGGCGGTTAAGGTCCAGCGGCGCCAGGCCCTCAGTCTGCAGGCCGCGCACGTGCAGGATGGTCTCGCCCGAAGGCGCAAAACGGAAGATCTTGGTAATAGGCGGGAAAGCCGTTATGAACCCTACGCCTTCCGGGTTGAATTTCACCAGCGCGCTCTCGAATTTATCGGCGGTAACCGTAGAGAAGGCCCAATCGCATTTCTCGGGGTTGGCCCGGCCCGTAAGGCTTACATAATAGATCTTGAAGGCAGAGCCGCCGGCCAGCCGCAGCAGATCTTTAGCGACCACCACCGAGTTATAAGGGTTGCAGGGCTTTATTTCCATAAGTTATTTTTCGTCCCGAGATAGCAGGGCGCCGTGCTGGGCCCAGATCTTTTCCATGCGGCCGCGCATGCCCTCGCCCGGCGCGTCCAGGCCCCGGGCCACCGCGCCCAACAGCTCTATCATGCCCAGGAAATCGGCCACGGCGATGAACTCCTGCCCGACCTTCCCCTTCTTCCCGGCCAGCGCCGCGTCGGGGTCCTGCATGTTGTGGTAGTTGCCCAGCGGCAGGCAGACGCAGGTGGAGCGCAGACCGTAGAAAGAGAAGGCCGAGGCCTCGCAGACCCCGCCCGGCATCAGCTTGCGCTGGAATTTGAAAGCCGGGTTCTCCTTCTGGTAGCCCGCCGCGATATTCGAAACGATGTTGGTCAGCTCGGGCGTGAAAACGCTCATGCGGTCGCCCACGCGCACTATCGGGCCCGCCCCTATGGGCGAGTCGTGCGGGAAGCTGCGCGAGCACTCCAGGCAGACCAGGCGCGCGTTCTTCGGCACCGTGCCGCCGCGCGCCGCGCCTATAGCGCCCACGAAACCTATTTCCTCGGCGCGGGTGAACAGCACGGCCACATGGGCCAGTTTTTTATCGCTCGAGATCTTATCGAAGGCCAGCAGCGCCGCGGCCACGCAGGCCAGATCGTCGCAGCCGTTGGTATAGGCGAGGCCGCCCCGCACCGAGGACCGCGGGAATTTCCAGCGGCCCAGGCAGCCGGCTTTTATAAGCGCCGCGTCCGCGGGCCGGGAGAGCCGCGCATGCACGGTCTTGAACGGTTTAGCCTTCGCGTCCAGGGCGATTATGCGCGCAGTGAAAGAGCGCGCCAGTTCCGCGTCGAAGATCTCTATAACGGCGCCTTTGAAGTAGGCGTCATGCACGCCGCCGCGGAATTCCAGTTCCGCGTCGCCGGAGCTCTTAACGGAGCGCACGATAAAAGCCGGGTGGTCCAGGTGGGCGGTGATATACAGCGGCGCCTTCCCCCTGCACGCTTTTTTAAAATCCTTCCGCGTCAGTACCAGGTTCCCGCAGCGGTCGCGCTCCAGGATAAGCCGCGCCGATCGGCTGCCGGCCCAGTCCGCGACGTATTTTATCACCGCGTCCTCATGCGCCGCGGCGGTAGGCAGCGACGTAACTTCGAGCAGCGCTTTTTCCGCGGCCGCCGCGTCTTTCTTGTTAGATATCTTTTTCATTTATTTCCCTTCCAGTTTTGAACGCAGTCTTTTATCCATTATGCGCAGGACCCCGTAAGTGAGGGCTCCGAGGATCACCATGCCAAGGATGAAGGCCGGGTAAGCCGTCTTCCAGTTCTCCGGCCCGGTCATCATGCTCCACTCGGACATGCCGCCTACGCCGGCCAGCAGCGTCAGCGGCATGAAGATGGTGGTGATGAACGTCAGGCGCCTGACCGTAGTATTGGTGCGGTTGGCTACCACGCTCATCTGGTTGTTCACCATGGAAAGATACATCTCGGTAAGGCTCAGGATGACCTCCCGGTAGATCTCGGCCTCCTCGTAATACTTCGTGAGGTGGTCGTAGATGTCCCTGAAATGGTAGATGGCTTTCTCGCTGATGAAAAGCGAGTCGCGGCGGCAGAGCTTGATGAGCATCTCGCGCTCGTAGAACAGGCTTTTGCGCAGCCGCAGGATATTCCTTCTTAGCTCGACCAGCCGCACCATTTTAAACCCGGCCAGATTGTTTATAATGCTCTCTTCCGTCTCGTCCACTTCCGACTCCAGCAGGCTTATGGCCTTGTGCTTGGAGTCTATCACATGGTCCAGCAGGGCGTGCAGCAGGAAATCAGGCCCCCGCCCGAGGTTCGCCGCTTCCAGGCGCAGCACGCCGCGGATGTCCTTCTCGTCCCAGTGGGCGGCGCCGCGCTGCCCGCCCACGGTCACCAGAAAACTTTTGCCGATGATGAAATCTATCTCCCCGGTGAGGAAGCGCCCTTCTTGATACGCGCAGGAATTCATCAGCAGGAAGGTGCTCTTGTCGAAGTTGTCTATCTTCGGGATATGGGCTTCGTCCAGGCAGTCTTTTACCGAAAGCGGGTGGATGTCCAGCAGCTCCACCAGCGGGCCGATGTCTTCCGGAGAGGGATTCGTGTAATCCAGCCAGGTATAGCCGCCGCCCGGGGCTGGCTTTACCGCCTCTTCGGCGGTCTGTTCCGGGTAGAGGACCCCGTTGCTATCTATCCTGTAGAACCTGTGGTTTGACATATTTCCTTGCGGGGCGGCTAGCCCTTGATCAGCCGCAGCCAGACCTCGCGGATGCGGGGCCCGTCGTATTCACAAAGGAACACGCCCTGCCAGGTGCCCAGCTCCAGCGTGCTGTCCTCCACGAAGACCGTAAGCGAAGACCCGACCAGCACCGATTTCACATGTGCCGGGGAATTCCCCTCGCGGTGCTTGTACGGAAAATCCTTCGGCACGCTGTAGTCCAGCGCGGAGTTGATGTCGCTTTTCACGTCGGGATCGGCGTTCTCGTTTATCGCCAGCCCGCAGGTGGTATGCGGCATGAAAACATGGCAGACCCCGCTCGCCAGCCCGCCCTCGCGCACCAGGGCCCCGATCTCCTTGGTGATGTTCACCATATCGGTTTTGCCCGACGTCCTTACCTTGAATTTATGTATCATCTCCCCCCCTTGCGGGCGCGGCTCGTTCCGCCACCGGCCCTTTTTTCAGCTATTTACGTTCCACCGCGATAGTGCAATCGGTCACCAGCGCGGCGATGGCCCCCACCGCCGCCAGCACCGGCGCCAGCACCGTGCCGACCACGCCGACGGTGAGCGGGAAAGTGACCAGCTCTTTGCCGTCCTTGTCCTTTATCGTTATCCGCCGGATGTTGCCCTCGCTGATCAGGTCCTTCACCTTCTTGAGCAGCATTTCGCCTTTCACGTTCAACTCTTCTTTTATATCTGCCATTTTGTTTTCTCCCGGACGGAATATACGGGCTGCCGCATCCAGCCCCAGCCCAAATTGTATCAAAAGGCTCTCCCGCATTTCCCGCGGCGGGCGTATAAAAAAATACCGCCGGGGGGATCCCGGCGGTCTGCGGCCCTGGAGAACTGGTTATTGCTTTACAGGAATATGGAAGAAGAAGCGCGAGCCTACGCCCAGTTCGGATTCGATGCCCATCTCGCCGCCGTGGCGCTGCACGATCTCGCGGGCGATCTTGAGGCCCAAACCGAAGCCGGCCTTGCGCATGCCCTGGGCTTCCTTGGTCTGGAAGAACCGCTCCCACACGCGGGGCAGGTCTTCCTTCGAGATGCCGATACCGGTGTCTATCACGCTGACGATCACCCTGTCGGGGGCGGTCTTCACCTGTATGGTGATCTTGCCGCCTTCCTTGGTGTACTGGATGGCGTTGGTGCAGAGGTTCTGCACAACCTGGCCGATGCGGGCGTCGTCGCCGGCCAGCGGCGGCAGCACGGGCGGGACGTCCATGATGAGGGAGAGGTTCCGCTTCTGGGCGGCTATCTCCACGCGCGAGCGCACGTCGTTGACCACGGAAAGCAGGTTGAGGGTGCCTATCTCCACGCGCAGTTTGCCGGACTCTATCGCGGCCAGGTCCACCAGGTCGGAGATAAGGACGTTCAGCGTCCTGGCCGAGGTGTGGATATTGGCGGCGTATTTACCCTCGCTGGGCATGTTCTTGAGCTTGCCGGTAAGCACCTCGGAGTAGCCGAGGATGGCGGTGAGCGGGCTCTTCACGTCGTGCGCCACGGTGGCGAAGAAATTCTTCTGGAAGCCGTTGATGGCGGCCAGCTGGCGGTTCAGCTCCTGCATCTCTTTGAGCAGGCGCGCGTTCTCCAACAGCAGGAAGCGCCGCTCCAGGGCCTTCTCTATCGAGAAGATCAGGCGCGAGGCCTCAATGGGTTTGAGCAGCGCGTCGTCCAGGCCCAGCTCCACTACCTGGCTCACGCCCTGCAGGGCGGCCTTAAGGGGATACTGGTCCACCATGAAGATGATGCGCAGGTCGGGGTCGCGCTCGCGCAGCTTCAGGGCTATCTCGGCCCCGGAATACTGGGCCGCCGTGGTGGAAGTGCCCACCACGGCCAGGTGAAAGGCGCCTTTTTTGCAGAGGCTCAGGGCCTCTTCCCCTTCGGTGGTGATGGCAACCTCGTAACCGTAGCTGGTCAGGGCCTGGCCCAGGGTAGTCAGTACGGGTTTAAAAGTATCCAGGAGGAGTATTCTTTCTTTTTCCCTTTCTTTCTGGCGGACGGCGCTGCCTTCGGTAAGGTCCACCAGAATGCCGGCTACGCGGCCGGATTGTTCGCGGGGCAGGGCCACCGGGTTGAAATCGGTAAGCGCCCAGATGGCATAGCGCGGCGTGTCCATGCCCGAAACGAAATAGCAGCCGGCTTCCGGGATCTCCTTGCGGATGGCGGCGTCCAGCGCGACGGCCTGCTGCAGGGTGCCGGAGAACTGCACCACCACTACCCCGGCCGGAGGCGGCTCGGGCGCGGCCTCTTCTTCCTCGCTGCCGCCCAAGAGCGACCAGGATTTCTTCGGCTTCTTCGGCTGGATAGCGGCGGCGCGGGCTTGCTGCATCTGGCGTATGAAATCCGGCAGGCCCGCGGAGGAATCCATGGACGCCGCGTGCACCCCCGCCTCCTGCAGCGCGGTCTGCACCGCCCCGGTGCTGAAAAGAACTTCGTCGGCCAGGATGACCACGGGCCGGTCCACGACCCGCACCTGGTCCGCGAACCCCATGGGCAGCGGCCAGCTCAGGCGGCGCAGCGGCGCGGGCAGGGCCGGCGCGGTGCTGACCTGGGTTTCCAGGGTGAACATGTGGACGGCGGGAAATTGTTTGTGCAGGGCCAGGAAAGGCTCGCGTTCGGTGGTCGGCACCTGGCCGAAATCCACCACGATGGCGGAACAGTCCCCGGCGGCCAGCCGGTCGGCCGCGTACTTAAGGGTAGGCACGCAGACCAGCTCCAGGCCCCTGCCCGACATGGACGGCGCCATCTCGTCCAGGAGTTCCTTGCCGGTAGTGACCACCAGCACTCGGCCTTTAATATCGCTCATCAATAGTATTATAGCCGTACAAGAAGACTTTATGCAACAGGTCAGCCGGCCGGACTGCGCCGCCAGGCGTAAAATAGTAAAATAACGGGACTATCACTTCCGTCCGAGGACAAAATGACTATGCAAGAAAAAAAGAATCCCGGTTTGGCCATGGCGGTACTGCTTACCATTTTCCTTTCCCTGTTCCTGGCCATGGTCTGGCCTTACTTCATCGCGCTGCTGATGGGCCTGCTGCTGGCCATACTCAGCCGCCCGCTTTACAATTTCCTGGTCAGGCGCGGCGCCGGCCCGCGCGCCGCGGCGGGCCTGGCCATGGCGATAATCATGGTGGCCATAATAGCGCCGCTCTCCGTTATCGCCGTTAACGCCATAGAGCAGGCCATTGCCCTGGCCGCTTACCTGGCGGACGAGCGCGGAGCGGCTTTTGTGAAGACCGCGGTGGACACCGTCACGGCGCTTAAGCCCGTTCAATGGGTGATCAAGAACCCGGGCGACCTGCAGGCCAAAGGCCTTGAGTTCGCCCAGAGCGCCGGGACCGCCCTCAGCCGCGTGATCCTGGTGCAGGCCGCGGCCCTGCCGGACCTGGCGCTTAAGTTCGTGCTCTCGATGCTGACCTGGTTCTTCCTGCTGTTCGAAGGCGCGGCTTTCCTTAAATGGCTGGCCGACAGGACGCCCATGGACTCCGACCTGCGCAAACGGCTCATCTCTTCTTTCCGCGCCACGGCCGCGTCCACCGTGTGGGCCACCTCGGCAGCGGCCGCCGCGCAGGCGCTGGCGGTAATGCTCGGGTTCTGGCTGCTGGACGTGCCGGCCATCTTCCTCGCCGGCGGCGCCACTTTCATCTTCGCCTGGATACCGATCCTTGGCAGCCTGCCGGTCTGCCTGGCCGGGGCCGTTTACCTGTACTTCAACGGCTCCGTTTTCAGCATGGCCCTGATGGGCCTGGTAGCGGTGGTGGCCGGCCTGATGGACAATATCGTGCGCCCCATAGTCCTCAAAGGCCACGGCGACATGCACCCGCTGCTGGCGCTGATAGCCATCTTCGCCGGCATAAACATGTTCGGCCTGCTGGGCGTGATATTCGGCCCGATAGTGGCGGCCATGCTGCTGGCCCTGCTCAATTCCCTGCAGGTGCAGGATTCGCGCGACGCGAAATGATCTTCGGAAGGGAACCTTGGCCCGGCCTGGAGGCCGGCCCGTTCCGTCCTGACTTCCGATCCGGTACACCCTAACCGCCGAACACGGCCCGGTAGACTACCCGCTGTTCACCTGACATCTTAGAACGCTGAATTCCGGCCCCCGGGCGCTCAGGCGCCGGGGGCTCTATTTCACTGATGAGGAAAAAGGTTAACTTAAAGCGGAAACAGGTAATGGCTGAAAAACCCTGGGACTGGTAAACTATCCCCAAGGTTAGCACGGGGGGCCATAAAACGGCCGGAGCGGGTTTTATGAAATTCAGCGAAGTCAGTGATGTCACGAGTCCCGGGGCGTCCTTTTTCCGGGAAGCGAAATCCTTTGCGGATACGGATAGCGTCAGCTATCCGGTCTTCACGGCGGAATGGAGCGCTCCGGCCGAAGCAGCCGGGCGCGGCGACCGGACACCGGACCGCGCCGGATGCGGGCTCTCAGAGCCTCCGGCCTGTACCAGCGCCTGCGACCTGGAACTCCGGGAAAAAACCGCGATGCGGCTGGCCGCCCTGGTGCGCGACTCCGGCGACGCCATCATCATCCGTGATTTCGAGGACCGGATCATCGCCTGGAACAGCGGCGCGCAAAAGATGTACGGCTACACCGAGGCGGAAGCCCTGGGAATGAGCCTCGGGCGGCTTATCCCGGAAAACGAGAGCACCCGGACGCAGGAGCAGATCAGGCTTTCCGCGCAGGGAAAGAAACCGGCTCCGATCGAAACCCGGCGCCGCGCGAAGGACGGCCGGATACTGGATGTGCTGCTCACGGTCACGGTGCTGCAGGATGAAAATGGAGTTCCGGTGGAACTGGCCGCCACGGAACGGGACATCACGGAGCAAAAGCGGGCCGACCGGGAACTCCGCAGGCTGTACACGCGCGTGATCTCAGCCCAGGAAACGGAACGCAAGCGCATGGCCCGCGATCTTCATGACGGGGTAGGCCAGATACTTTCGGGTGTTAAATACAGGATTGAATCCTTATCCAGAAAGACAGGCTTGAAAGTGGGCGCCGCGGCGCAGCTCATTGAAATGGAAGGGTTAATGGGGCGCGCCATCTCCGAGGTCCGTCTTGTTTCCAAGAACCTCATGCCTCCCGAGCTCTGTGACCTGGGCCTTGAGCCGGCCCTGCGCACGCTTTGCCGGGATTTCAGGGAGAGCTCGGGGATCGCCGTGACGCTGCGGACCGTGCGCATTCCCGCGGCGGTTCCGCCAGAACTGGCGCTGGCCCTTTTCCGCATCACCCAGGAGGCGCTCAACAATATCGGAAAACATTCCAAGGCGACCATGGTGACGGTGGACCTCTCCCGCAAAAGGCGCGAGGTGGTCTTGAGCGTAAGCGACAACGGGATCGGCTTTGCGTCCGGCGGCGACCGCCAGCCCGCAGGGCGGGGCATCGGCCTCGGGAGCATGCGCGAGCGGGCGAAATCCAACGGCGGCCGCATCGAGTTTAATTCCGTGCCCGGGGCCGGGACTACGCTCACCGTCCATGTCCCCTTATCGGGACCGGGAAAGACCGCCGTATAATTATTCCTGCGGCTGCCTGTCCTGTCTTTGGGGTGGAAGAGTTGAGCAAAGATTCGGGGGTTAGGTAAGGGGTGCGTACAGTACGGGGGGCTCGCGCCGGGGGGGCGCGGGCCCCCTTTTTTATGGCGGCGGACTGATGCTGGCAGAACTCGTAATTTAATGTATTCAGGCCATGCCGGATTCAACCGCGAAGTGCAACACCTTGCTTAAAAATATCGGCCGGCGTTTCGTAGTTCAGGCATTTGCGCGGTCGTGTGTTTAGCAGATATTCTACTC
>Ga0209417_1001263_pt1 | contig 47688 bp, 38 predicted proteins | sample RifGroF2_FD_184002 | JGI IMG/M metagenome (GOLD analysis project Ga0209417, IMG submission 184002) | Groundwater microbial communities from Rifle, Colorado, USA - Groundwater F2 (SPAdes) (version 2) | ecosystem: Environmental > Aquatic > Deep subsurface > Groundwater | place: Rifle, Colorado...
TTTGCCCAGGCAATTATACCAACCATTACTGTTGAAGAAGTTTCGGCCAAGGCAAAACAATGGATGACTCCTGAAAACCGCGTGATTGTGGTAACAGGGCCAGACAAACCGGAAGCCAAACACCTTTCAAAAGAACAGGCTTTGGCTATCATGTCTGAAGTGGAAAATAGTCAGATTGAACCTTATGCCGATCAGGTAGTTTCAACCAACCTGATCAGTAAAGAGCTGAAAGGCTCCAAAGTAAAAAGCGAAAAGAAACTTCCGGAGTTCAACGCTGTTGAATGGACTTTGGGGAATGAAACCAAAGTTGTTTTCCGCAATGCCGACTACGAAAAAGACCAGGTTTCGCTCGTTGCTATGAGTAATGGCGGAAGTTCTAAGGTGAATGACGATAAAGCAGCCTCAGCCATGATGCTCAACGCATTTATCGGTTCGTTCGGGGTAGGCGATTACGATGCCACAGCCCTGAAAAAAGCGCTGACAGGGAAAAAAGTTAGCCTGACCGTAGGTTTATCTGACCTGAACGAAACGTTTAACGGATCAAGTACACCGAAAGATTTCGAGACCATGATGCAGTTGCTTTACCTGCAATTCGAAAATCCACGGTTCGACAAAGAAGCCTACGAAGCAATGCTTGGCCGCTATAAAGCATTTGTTGCAAACATGGCCAATAATCCGCAGAAAATTATGAGTGACTCGCTTTCGTTGATTTTGACCAGTAAAAATCCGCGCACCAAGCTAATGACACCGGAATTATTCGACGAAATTTCTTTGGAACAAATGGAAACCATTTACAAAGACCGTTTTGTTGATGCCGGCGATTTTACCTACCTGATTGTTGGAAATATTGATGAAGCAACAGCTAAAGCTATGGCTGAAAAATACATCGGTTCGTTAACCAATTTGCCAAGAAAAGAAAATTGGATCGATCGTAATGTGGAGGGCCCAAAAGGAAAAACTATTCGTGAAATCGAAATACCTCTGGAAGTGAAAAAGAATACCGTCAATGTGATATACAATGCAAAAATGGATTATACTCCCGAGCAAAACATGCTTTTGAGTGTGTTCCGCGATATCCTGAATCTCCGCTATGTAGAAGAAATCCGTGAAAAAGAAGGTGGCACCTATGGCGTGCGTGTTTCAACCAATTCAGCGAAATTTCCAAAAGCTGAAAAAAGCCTGACCCTGATGTTCGACACTGATCCTGAAAAAGCCCAGCACTTAAAATCAGTTCTTTATGGCGAAATTGATAAGATTGCTGCAAACGGACCAACTGCCGAAGATCTGGACAAAGCGGTGAAGAACCTGCAAAAAAACCGCGAGCAAGCCAAATTGCATAACAACTACTGGTTACAGGCGCTGAATACCTTCTATACTTATAATGTTAATACCACAGCTCCTGAAAATTTCGAAACCATTTTGGAGAAAATGACCATTCCCCAAGTTCAGGAATTCGTAAAAACATTTACTTCAAAGGCTGATGTGGTTGATATTATTTTCAAGCCTAAACCCTAACGGCGTATTCTGAAGAATTGCTTCAACGGAAAAACCCCTTTCATGCTAAAAAATGAAAGGGGTTTTATTTTGATCAACTACAAAAAAAGAGTGCCTCCTTCCGGAAACACTCTTTATATCGTTTGTTAAACAAGTTTTATATTACAGGTTCAATTTCGATCATCACAAAATTCTTGGGAATTTTCTGACCTTTTTCGATATTAATTTTTACAATTTTACCTTTAAAAGGCATTTGTATATCGTTGTACATTTTCATTGCTTCCAGCACAATTATACTGTCGCCAGCTTTTAAAACCTGACCTTCTTTAACCAAAATATCAATGATAGTGCCTGGAATATACGATTTTATCAGATTGAAATTGGGTTCTTCCCAAACTTTACGGTTAATGTACTTCTTGGTATAGGTAGTTTCGTATTTAGCGCTGTGTACAATAATATACTGCTTATTTTCCTGATCTGCCATAATCTCTAGTTTTGTTTAAAATGGTGGAAGTCCGTGTTTTTTTGCCGGAGCAGGTACATCTTTGTTGGTTGAAATCTGAAGAGCATGCAACAGGATTTTACGTGTTTCCTGTGGTTCAATCACTTCATCGATGTATCCTTTCGACGCGGCGACATAAGGATTGGCAAATTTGTCTTTGTATTCCTGAATCTTCTGCTGGCGCATAGCTTCAGGATCTTCCGCTTCTGCAATTTCTTTGCGGAACACGATATTGGCCGCGCCTTCAGGTCCCATAACGGCGATTTCAGCGGTTGGCCATGCGAATACAAAGTCGGCACGTAAATGACGCGAGTTCATGGCGATGTAACCACCACCATAAGCCTTCCGGATAATTACGGTAATTTTTGGAACAGTAGCTTCGGAATACGAATAGAGGATTTTAGCTCCGTGACGGATAACTCCGGCGTGTTCCTGATCAACTCCCGGAAGGTATCCAGGCATATCTTCAAGCGTAATAATCGGAATATTGAAAGCGTTGCAATAACGGATGAAACGGGCGGCTTTATCAGAGCTGTCGCAATCGAGCACACCAGCAAGCACCATGGGCTGATTGGCAACAAAACCCACCGTTTCACCATTCATACGGCCAAAACCGATCACGATGTTGGCTGCAAACAGTTCCATAATTTCAAAAAATTCTGAACCGTCAGTGATCGATTTAATTACCTCACGAATGTCATAAGGCAGTCGGGGATCAAGCGGAACAATGTTTTGGATTTTATATTTTGTCTTTGGTTCCTTTGGCGGAAATGCTTTGGCCCGTTGGGTATTGTTCCATGGAATATAGGTAATCAGCTTTTTAATCTGATCAAAACATTCTTCTTCGCTCAATGCAAAAAAATGCGCATTACCGGTAGTTTCAGCATGAACACGTGCACCGCCAAGCGCTTCCATCGAAATATCTTCGCCCAGTACACTTTTGATTACTGCCGGTCCTGTGATAAACATTTTCGAAATATTTTCAACTACAAAAACGAAATCGGTTAAAGCAGGTGAATAAACAGCGCCTCCGGCACATGGCCCAAGAATAACCGAAATCTGTGGGATAACTCCTGAAGACAAGGTATTGCGGAAGAAAATCTCACCATAACCAGCCAATGAATTTACACCTTCCTGAATACGTGCACCGCCCGAATCGTTGATTCCAATTAAAGGAACACGCATCTTGAGCGCATGGTCCATAATTTTGGTAATTTTACGGGCATGCATCAATCCCAGCGAACCACCTTCAACGGTAAAATCCTGAGCATAAATACATATTGGCGAACCATAAATGGTACCGGTTCCAATCACGACTCCGTCTCCGGCCAGAACTTTGTTCCCCATATTGAAGTCCGTTCCAACATGTTCAACGAACATATCATATTCATGAAATGATCCTTCATCCACAATGGCGAGAATACGTTGGCGGGCAGTCAATTTTCCCTGAGCAACCTGCTTTTCGATCGCTTTATCGCCTCCGCCTTTTCGAACTTCATCCTTTCGTTTCCGAAGGTCTAAAATGTTTCTTTTCAGTGACATAGATTTTGTTTTTTGATTAAAATAATCGTTGAAATAGATTCAAATTCCAATTACTAAAGTAACGAGGACACAAAATTATCAATTTTTTATTGCCCGATGTGTTTTATAAAACATTTGTTATCAAATCGCCAACTTCGCTTACTTATTTGTTTTTGAATTATATTATTAAAAGGTTGAATTTTTAAACCTTGAGTCGACTCCGAAAAGTCTAAGTTAATTGATTTTCAACTTCTCAACCATCAACCTCCAAGCGATAACTAATTGAAATTCAATAAACTATTTAAAGGAAATTTAATGATTGTTGACTTTTGGGAATCGACTCAAACCTATTGGGCCGCCCTTCTGTACAGATAGAAAGCAAGCGCCCCATATAATATATTTGGAATCCACATAGCCAGCCAGGGAGCAAGCATCCCACTGGTTGCAAAAACGGTGGTAACCTGCATAAACAAGATATACGAAAAGCTTAACAGCAGTCCCAATCCGAGATGAAACCCGAGTCCCCCTTTAATTTTACGTGAAGCGAGTGAAACGCCGATAATGGTAAGTATAAACGCTGAAAACGGACCAGATCGCCGTTTATGTTTCTCTATCTCGTAATCAATCGTATTCACTCCCCTCAGTCGGAGCGTGCTGATTGATTCGTTAAGTTTAGGCAGTGTCATGGTTTCTACAATGTTGTCAATAACCTGATAATCATCAGGGACCATATTCAGCAAGGTATCTATTTGTGAACCGCTTTTGATTTTTTCTATATAACCGTCTATGGTTCGGATGGTGTAATCTGAAGCAATCCATATTTTCTTTTCGCGATCCCACTTTATTGAAGTAGCCGATAATTTGGAAACAAGCTTTCGGTCAACGAACTTTTCAATCGTGAATTTATGACCGGCATCGGTCGAAGGATTATATGAATCGATATACACAAAAATACCTGGTTCTATTTGCCTATGAATATTTCTTTCAGTTCCCTCCTTTCTGGTTCCAATGTACATATTCGCAAAATCAACTCTTTTTTTATTGGCTGGCGGAATGACATAATTGCCAAGCATATATGAAAACAAAACAATGATAGCTGCCGACACAATGTATGGGCGCATTAGCCTGTTATAGGATACTCCGCTGCTTAAAATGGCTATTATTTCAGTGTTGTAAGCTAGTTTGGAGGTAAAATAAATGACCGAAATAAAAGTGAAAAGTCCACTGAAAAGGTTAGCGAAATAGGGAATAAAATTGAGGTAATAGTCGAATAAAATAGCTTTTATAGTAACATCCTTCATAAGGAAATCATCGATTTTTTCGGAAATATCGAAAACAATGGAAATACTAATAATGAGAGCTATGGCATAAAAAAAAGTTCCCAGAAACTTCTTAATGATATAGAAATCTATTTTATTCAGCATAAATAAGAAATTTAAAGGCGCGCAGAAAGTTTCAGAACCATTTCTTCTTTCCAACTCTTAAACGTATTAGCGAGAATTTGTCTCCTCGCTTCTTTAACCAGCCAAAGATAGAAAGCCAGATTATGCTGACTTGCAATCTGCGCTCCCAGCATTTCTCCCGAAATAACCAGATGGCGCAAAAATGCCCGGCTGTAGTGATGATCAACAAAAGAAGTTCCATCCTGATCAACCGGAGAAAAATCATCGGCCCATTTTTTATTCCTCATGTTCATGATGCCATTTTGTGTGAACAGCATTCCATTTCTACCGTTTCGGGTTGGCATCACACAGTCGAACATATCAATTCCACGGTCAATTCCTTCCAGAATATTTACCGGAGTACCAACTCCCATTAGGTAACGTGGTTTATTCTCCGGAAGTATTTCGTTTACCACTTCAATCATGGCATACATATCTTTTTCTGATTCCCCTACTGAAAGGCCACCAATAGCATATCCATCAGCGTTATATTGCAACACATTTCGCGCTGCATTTTCGCGCAGAGCAGAATAAACTGCGCCCTGAACAATCGGAAATAAGGATTGGGAATACCCGTATTTTGGTAAAGTTTTCGAAAACTGGTTCCAGCAGCGGTCGAGCCATCGCTGGGTCATTTCCATCGACTTACGCGCATATTCATACTCAGCATCACCGGGAGTACATTCGTCAAATGCCATCATGATATCAGCACCAATAACGCGTTGGGTATCGATCACATTTTCAGGAGTGAATAAATGAGAGGAACCATCGATATGCGATTGAAATTTAGCGCCTTCTTCGCTCAATTTCCTGATATCGCCAAGCGAGAAAACCTGATATCCTCCACTATCGGTTAATATTGGACCATCCCAGCCGTTAAATTGATGCAATCCTCCGGCTTGTTCAATGATCGGCAAACCAGGACGCAGGTACAAATGATAAGTATTTCCAAGGATGATCTGCGCTCCAATATCGTCCTTCAAATCTCTTTTATGAATTCCCTTTACCGAACCTGCTGTACCAACCGGCATAAAAATAGGAGTCTCAATGGAACCATGGTCGGTAGTAATCGAGCCTGCCCTTGCTTTGCTGCCTCCGGCTGTATGTTTTAGATTAAAATGCATGAACCGATTTTTTTTAAGTGCCCAAAGATAGCTATAAAAGTGGTAGGTGCTGAAAGCTTATAATATTGGCAATTGTTAAATCTAATTAAAAAGAGGAAGGATTTAATCAGCAGGTTTATTAATTTTGTCCAACTAATTTTTAGAATCACCCAATCATTAACAAAGTAATTCTGACGTGAAGATTATAGATTTCCGAATACTCACTATCAGCGATATAATCCTGATGGCATCGCTGTTATTACTCTTTTTTATACAGGTTTATTTTCTTCTGAGATACTATCTGAAACTTGCACGACACAGAGACTGTGAGCCCACTCAAAATTCCAACCGTATCTCGATAATTCTGTCCGTTAGAAATGAGGAACAACATATCCGGGAGATTCTGGATAAGTTTAAAGAGCAACAGTTTGAAGATTATCAGTTGCTGGTAATCAATGTTCACTCCGAGGACAATACAGATGGAGTTCTGAATGCACTCGCAGAAACCAATTCCAAACTAAAAGTTACCAGCCTGAGCCAGGAAACTCAATTTTCCGAGAAACAAATCATCAATATTGGCCTTAAAGGAGCGTCATCACCCTGGATCGTTTTATTAACCTCGACTTCAGGGGAAATTAATCCGGGTTGGCTAGCCAATATGAATAGTTTGATTGGGCCTGACACCGATCTGGTCGTTGGCTATACCAACATTGAAAGACTAAAAGGCTTCCGCAACCTGATTTGCCGGCTGGAACGTTTCAACCAGTTCATAATCAGCGGAGCGTGGACTCTTGCCGGAAAACCCCTTGTTTTCAACGAGAACAATGTTCTTTTCAAAAGATCAATGTACTTCGATACGCTTGGATTCCGGCACAAAATGAACCGGAATTTTGCAAACCTCGAATTGATTTTCAATGAAAACATGAAAAAAGGTCGGGTAAAAATAACAACCAATCCCGATTTGGCTGTTCGCGAACACATTGTAGACGACAGGGGCGACCACATCAAATTACTGAAAAAAGGAGTTCAAATCAGGCAAAGTCTTTCCTGGTTAAAAAAAATCAATTTATTTACCGACGATCTTACAAGAATGTTGTTAGCCATCCTTCCCGTTGCAGTAATTATAATTCATCCGGAATATTGGATGACCATTTTGGCTATTCCGGTCATTTTCATTCTTCTTTTTGCTATTATTGTTAAAATGATTATTAACCGGCTCAATGAACGAAAAATATTCTTATCTTCGTTAGTGTACATTTTAATTAAACCCATCATCAACTGGTGGTTTTTTTGGTCTATGTACATCATTCACCGAAGAAGCAGATGGAACTAAATCCGCAATTATCAGATAAAGCGCAGTACGATTTTTTACTGGTCGAAGCCGCTCTTAGCGGTGAGGAAAAAGCTTTTGCCAAACTGATGAGTCGTTACAAGGATGCCATCTATTTTATGCTCCTGAAAATGGTAAATAATAAAAACGATGCCGAGGATTTGACACTTGAAGCATTTGGAAAAGCTTTTAAAAATCTGCACCAGTATTCCCCAAATTATGCCTTCAGTACCTGGTTATTTAAAATTGCCACCAATAATTGTATCGATTTCCTCAGAAAGCGCCGAGGTGTATATATTTCAATAGAAAATAATCAGGAAAACGGCGATAACGATTCCCCAATCAAACTTCGTTCAACTGAACCTAATCCGGAAGAAAAACTAATCCGGATTCAGAAGGCTTTTCTGATGCGCAAAATTGTACACAGGCTAAAACCCAGATACCGGATATTGGTCGAACTGCGCTATTTTAGCGAGTATTCATACGAAGAAATTGCAAAAGAACTAAATTTGCCACTCGGAACTGTAAAAGCCCAGCTTTTCAGGGCTCGCGAAATGCTCTTTAAACTGATCGAATCGACCGAAATTGATGAGCACGAAGAATAATTCAACCCACAATTAAAGATGGAAATTGTTACCAAATACTTTCCTGATCTTACCGGTCAGCAGGTAAATCAGTTTGGACGCCTTGGATCCCTGTACGAAGAATGGAATGCCAAAATCAATGTTATTTCCAGAAAAGATATCGAACAGTTGTACGAACGACACGTTTTACATTCGCTGGCTATCGCCAAAATCATCCAATTCAAGTCAGGTACAACTGTTTTGGATGTCGGTGCCGGCGGTGGATTTCCGGGTATTCCTTTGGCCATTTTATTTCCTAAAACTTCCTTTTTTCTTATCGACTCCATCGGAAAAAAAATAAAAGTGGTAAACGAAGTTGCCTCTGCGTTAAACCTCCAAAATGTAAAAGCCGAACACGTTCGGGTTGAAGATGTACATCAAAAGTTCGATTTTGTTGTAAGCCGCGCGGTTACTGCTTTCCCACGCTTTATTGAAATGGTTCAGAATAAAGTGGCTGCCAAAAGCAATAACGACCTGCCTAACGGAATACTTTACCTGAAAGGAGGCGATTTTGAGGAAGAAATCAGTCCGTATAAACATGACCTTAAAGTATACAATCTTCGGGATTTTTTTCAGGAAGAATTTTTTGAAACCAAAAGACTGATCCACATGACTTTAAAAAATAAGTAAAATAAAGAGATAATTGGGTTGCAGAATATTAAAAAAGGACTATTTTTGCAGTCCGAATTAAAAACGAATACTATCATATAAAAATACAGACCGATGAAAAGGACATTTCAACCATCAAACAGAAAAAGAAAAAACAAACACGGATTCAGAGAAAGAATGTCAACTGTAGCAGGCCGTAAAGTATTGAAAGCCCGCCGTGCAAAAGGAAGAAAAAAACTGACAGTTTCTGACGAACCAAGTCACAAAAGATAGTCAAAGACTTTCGGACTTCTAATAAATATACAGAAGGTAAAGAATGAATTTTCTTTACCTTTTTGTGTTTATACCAAAATCGACTTTCATCTTAAAAAAACATCTAATCAGAATTGGAATTCGTTTCACAAATGATTCAGAATTTGGCAAACCGACCTACCGATTTTTAACCTATTTTTGTGTTCATTCATCGAACCATGAATTTTAAACCATGACTCTGAAAGATTTTTTAAAAAGTAAAACTTTTAAGTACAATGCCTTTGCAGCTTTTGGAATTACTATTTTGCTGATTTTAATCAATATGTTGGCGCTTCGGGTTTACACCGATCATGGCGATTCAGTTGAAATACCCGATTTAAAAGGAAAAACGAGCCAGGAAGTAAAAGCTTTGCTGGATGATCTTGATCTGCGGTTTCAGATCCGAGATTCGGTTTATTCGCAGGAAACCGCTCCCGGCACTACTTTAGATCAGTACCCTAAACCAGGAGCAAAGGTGAAAGAAAACCGAACCGTTTATATTACTATGTGTGCATTAAGTCAGGAAATGTTACCAATGCCCCAACTAACTGACATTTCTTACCGGCAAGCACTCAATCTGATTGAAAGTTCGGGCCTGAATACCGGAAATATTGAATATAAACCCTCTGAATTTCCGAATTTGGTGCTTGAGCAAAAAGTTAACGGACGAAAAATCAGGGTGGGTGAAAGGATTCCAAAAGGCAGCATGATCGATTTGGTTTTAGGAACTGACAGCAACGGTGAATCGAGTGAGGTTCCAACATTGTTTGGTCGCAATCTTACTGAAGCAGAGTTAACGCTTAGCGAATCTTTTCTGAATGTTGGAACAGTGACTTATGACGAATCAGTAACCTACGAGTCGATGAAAGCTAAAGCGGTGATCTATAAGCAAAGTCCTGATCCCTCTGAAGTATTTGAAGTACCGAAAGGAACTAACATCGACTTATGGCTGACCATTGATAAAACAAAACTTCAGGCAAAACCTGATTCCGCAAAAATTGATAACTCATTTTTTTAAATGATAGATGACAACGAATTGATCGACGAATTTGACGATATTGAAGAGACCGAAGATGGCGCTCTTTTTGAACATTTTAACCTGGTTGTTGACCCTGGACAAACATTACTGAGAATCGATAAATTCTTGTCGAATCGTTTGATGGGTGCAACACGAAGCCGTTTGCAGTCTGCTGCCGACGAGGGTAAAGTACTGGTAAATAAGGTACCAGTCAAATCGAGCTACAAGGTAAAACCAGGCGATGAAATTTCCATTGTAATGGATTATCCACGACGGGAGCTCAAAATCATTCCGGAGAATATTCCTTTAAATATTGTTTACGAAGACGATTCGCTGATTGTACTTAACAAACCGGCAGGCCTGGTTGTGCATCCCGGCCATGGTAATTATTCCGGAACTCTGGTTAATGCACTGGCTTATCACTTCAAGGAATTACCACTTTTCAACTCCGACGATCCCCGACCCGGATTAATTCACCGAATCGACAAAAATACCTCCGGATTATTGGTAGTCGCCAAAACTACCGAAGCCAAAGTAAGTCTTTCGCTTCAGTTTTTCGAAAAAACTACCAAAAGGAGATACGTTGCACTGGTTTGGGGCGATTTGCAAAACAATGAAGGCACCATTACCGGCAACATTGGCAGAAGTCTCAAAAACAGACAGGTTTTCACTGTTTTTCCTGAAGGAGAACACGGCAAACCTGCGGTTACCCACTATAAGGTGATTGAACGTTTGGGATATGTTAATCTGGTTGAATGCCGACTCGAGACCGGACGCACCCACCAGATCAGGGTACACATGAAACACATTGGTCATCCGCTGTTTAACGACGACAATTATGGTGGAGACCAAATTCTGAGAGGAACCACTTTTACCAAATACAGGCAATTTGTTGCCAACTGTTTTGCCATGATTCCGCGTCAGGCTTTACATGCGCAGATGCTTGGTTTTGTACATCCGGCCACCGGAGAGGAAATGATTTTTGAGTCGGAGCTTCCGGATGATCTGGCCAATGTAATTGTGAAATGGCGAAACTACCTGAGCAACCGAATCGCGGAGTAGTTTTGAACCACATAGGACACATAGTGAATTATTTTATTAAATATAAATACCCCCAATAAAGTTCAAAAAACATTAATTATTGATCAGAATTGAAGACTACCAATGAAATAATAGTTTCAAAAACTATTTGTTCTATGTGGTTCAAATCTTAAAATTAATCGCATGACCACTCAAAAGGATGTTAACGCATTAAGCCGTGCCATTATTGGATACGCCATTGAGGTTCATAAAGAACTTGGCCCTGGGTTATTGGAAAGTATTTACGAAAAGTGTTTGGCTCATCTTTTAATCCAGAATGGATATATTGTTGTCGGACAGCAATCAGTTCCTCTGAATTTTAAAGGTTTAGACTTAACCTGCGAACTACGGTTCGATTTATTGGTGAATGATCTGGTTATAGTTGAACTAAAAACAGTCGACAAAATATTGCCAATTCATGAGGCTCAATTATTGTCATACCTGAAACTTTTAAAAAAGCCTAAAGGTATATTAATCAATTTCAATTGTTTGAATATATTTAAAGAGGTTCAACAAACATTTATTACAGAGCATTTTAGAAAATTACCTATAGAATAGTGTTTTCAAAAACTATGTGTTCTATGTGGTTCAAAACTTATTAAAAATGAAAAAAAATATTGCAGTTGTATTTGGAGGCGACTCGTCCGAATTTGTAGTTTCGGTAAAAAGCAGTATTAATGTTTACCAATCCATTAATCCTGACATTTACAATGTTTGGAAAGTACAGATGAAAGGATTGAACTGGGACGTTCTTGAAAATGATCAAATCGTTGCGCCCATTGATAAAGAAGATTTTTCATTTGTCAAAAATGGCGGAAAAATAAAATTCGATTTTGCGTATATCACCATCCACGGAACCCCCGGCGAAGACGGCAAACTTCAGGGTTACCTCGACATGGTGAAAATTCCATATTCTACCTGTGGCGTTTATTCTTCAGCGCTTACCTTCAACAAGTATTTCTGCAGCAACTACCTGCGCAATTTCAGCGTACTGATGGCCAAATCGGTAAGATTGTTTAAAGGAGACGCGGTGGATGCCGATCAATTGATCGAAACACTTGGATTACCTCTTTTCGTCAAGCCAAATGCAGGTGGTTCAAGCTTCGGAGTAACCAAAGTGAAAGAAAGAAGACAGCTTCTGGAGGCTTTAGAATTGGCCATGAAAGAAAGCCACGATATTTTGATCGAGCAATTTATCGATGGAAAAGAATTCACCTGTGGGTTGGTCAAACTCTCTGATCAGGAACTGATATTCCCGGTTACCGAAGTTATTCCGCAAAACGAGTTTTTCGATTTCGAAGCCAAATATACAGTCGGAAAGACCGATGAAATTACGCCGGCACGAATTTCTCCTGAATTAACTCAAAAAATACAGCAACTTTCGTCGCGTATTTATGATCTGTGTGATTGTTCCGGAATTGTGCGCATAGACTATATCCTGAAGGACAACGAATTTTATTTTCTGGAAGTAAATACCACCCCGGGTATGACTGCCACCAGTTTTGTTCCGCAGCAAATTGCTGCAATGGACCGGAATTTAGGTGATGTATTGGAACTGATTATCGAAGATAAATTGAGATAAAATATCTAATTATAAAAAATAAAATTACTTCAGGTCAAATTTGAAAGTGTCGGTTTTAGGTGTAAGTTTTCGCTTTCCTATCAGGCAGAATCCGGAATTTCATTAAACCACATAAATTGCTCACAATCTTTTAGCAATATTATAAGAATTAAGCGATAGCAATGTCGATTCGGTTTCTTTGGTATCTGGCTCAACCCACCAGCCAATTATACTTTTGTCTACCTGGAAAAAAAACAATTCTCAGGACGAATTCTGCAAATCTTACCCACCTGAATGGCTTACGGTTGCTACTCATAACTGAGATTATTTTATCTGAACAAATAAGCTAATATTTCGTAGTGATGATTAAGTTATATCCTTTCATGAAATACTTTTTAGAGTGAGTTTATCAGGCTATTTGGGTGTCCTGAATGATCCCTTTTATGTCTTTTTCAGCATTTCCTAAATCAATTTGAAAAATATAAATCTGCTCATCATGAAAAAATTTATCCTTACTTCAATTCTTTTCACAGTATTTGTCTTTGGATTAAAATCAGTAGCATCCGAATATGAGGCTTTAAAATTAAGTGGTGAATCAAATATTATTCAGGATGAACAAGCACAAGACACTATATTTCAACGCAACGCAGAAATTATAATTTGTAAGGTCAAGGAAATAGGAATTTCGGAAGTAAAATATGTCAGGAAGGAATATAATCCTGATTTGTTGTTTTCAATCAGCAAAAACGACATCGCGAAAATTGTTTATGCCGATGGGAAAGTACAGGTTTTTGAAATCCAATCGGAATTAACTGGAAATATTGAACAGAATTCTCATGACCTTTTTCAAATTCAGAAGAAAAATGCCCTAAAAATTGATTTCATCGGCCTTGTAAATAATAACTTTTGCCTGACTTACGAAAGATGCCTGAAACCTGCCAGATCACTGGAGTTTTCCTTGGGTGTGGTCGGAATAGGATTTGCTGAAAAGGAGGACAATGCATCAGGTATTTTATTAAAAGGAGGCTATAAGCTCATCCGGAGTCCTGAATTTTATATGAAAGGAATGCGATATGCACACATCATGAAGGGCCCGTATCTGAAATTTGAATTTGATTTTGCCAGTTATAGCATTGAGGGAAATAAAGAGCTCTTTCAATCAAGGGAAAAATATACCCTCTCTAAATGGGCTCTATTAATGGTATTTGGTAATCAGTGGATATTTAATGATGCTCTTGTAATTGATTTTTACAGTGGCATTGGAATAGGAAAAAATAATCTCGAAGACCTGGATTGGACCTATCCTTACGGATTTACTACTTTGGGTAGCGGTTTCCCACTGGCAATGTCTCTTGGAATCAGGTGTGGATTTTTATTTAAAGGTAACCAAAAATAATCGTCTTAATTTAATATCCAAAGGAGGCAAAAAGGTCTCCTTTTTTCTTCCAAATCACTTCATCCAGGTACTATTTTTAATTAGGTAGTGTAGAAATAATTCTTATCGTTGTTTAATTTACATTTAATTTTTGTTTATTTTTAGTACTTAGAACTTCTGAGGATCAAATTATTATGCCAAAAGTCCATATATTATCTTGCTTTAGACCAAACCATTTAGCAAATGAAAACTATATTTATTAATTGTTTAAAGAAACGCGTTTCCGTGTTTGAATTTGGAGATGCCTCAAATCCAAACATTCTTTTAATTCATGGCAATTCCGCCCATTCCGGATTTTTCATGCCCATGATCCGTTTGCTTGAAAAAAACTACCACGTCATTACTCTTGACCTACCTGGGCACAGAGAATCCGAGGCTTGGGATAAGGAAGATTTTACCCGAGAGAACTTGGCAATATTATTTAACTCAGTAGTTGACTATTTTAATATCAAAAAAGTTGATGCTTTTGGCTTTTCTATGGGAGGATTAATATTACTGGAATGTTTTGATTTGATGCCTACTATCAGAAAACTTGCGGTAGCAGGTCACCCTCCTCTAAGCTCGGTTGCAGACATGACAAAGGCCTACAATTTAAACGAAGATACTTCACTTTATTTACAGGGACCACTTTCAGAAGACGAGGTAGAACGTATTTATAATGCTGTAATTGCTATTGATGACATTCAATTAAAAAGTGAAATAAAGGATGCGCTTTTAGAAACAAAACCCTCGTTCAGGGAAGGCTGTCTTAATTTGGCACAACATGTAGGAAACCAGATAGCCCGACTAAATCAATTTCAAAATCCTATCACGGTAATCCACGCCGAAAATGATTTGGCTATTCCATTTGATTACCTAAAAAAGTTACAAATTAAAAATCTTTGGAAACAAAAGATACAGCTAATTTCAGGCTCCGGCCATTTTATGATTGCGGAAAAACCAGTGGAACTAGCATCATTGCTGGACCAATTCTTTTCAGGAAGTTGAGATTAGACCCATTTATTCTTCAAACTTAAATTGATCAATTCGGCAATATTTTTGGCAGAAGTCTTCTCCATCATATTAGCCTTGTGGTTTTTCACTGTTTGAATGCTGATAAACAATTTATCTGCAATCATTTTACTGCTCAATCCTTCAAGCGAAAGTCGGAGAACCTCTGATTCCCTTGCAGACAAAACTGACTTCGTTTGGGGTAAATAAGATTTTGAGAAAACTTTCACATAACCCTGACCGCTTACTAAACGCGAAATTGTAAGTACTATGTTATTATCAGTTTTAAAATCTCCAATATCAGAAAACACAGACAAATTTAATATTGGATTGCCAGCATAGGGTTCCATGTAGGTACTGTGCTGCAGAAACTGCGATACTGTATTATCACCCCGGATAAACCGATAGTTAAATGAAACCCTGTATTTCGGGATTTCCTGAGGTGGAATACTGCTCCAGAATTCCCTGATGTCGTGAAAAACATTTCCTTCAAAAACAGTCCAGTCCTCAGGATGCCAATACCCATTGTGAAAATCAACTCCGCCTGTGATATACTTATCTCTTGAATGTCCGACGATTTGCTGGGAATAATCGCACATGTATGAATAATGTCTATTTGAATAATCAATCAGACAGATACCTGATGGAAGGTTGAAACCATTGAAAGGATACTCTTCTTTCTCAAGTTTCCTCAAAGCAAGCAATTCGCTTTTGGGTGATATGGAACGACATACTTCCAAATACTCTTCATAATAATTCCTAAAATTTCTTGCGCTATTCATATGTCAGTAAATTAATTAGGAAACAATTTCATGAATTTCAGAACAGATAAGGAACCGAAAATGTTTTATTTCCATTCAAAAAAATGGTGCTTTTGTACTATTGATTTAAAGTATTTGGTTGCTGTAATTTTGAATAGTTCTAAATAACAAAATTTATGGCTTTGCAAAAAGAATCATTTTGCCTTGATTCCGGGTTGCCCAGAACATTCAAAGTAGTAGTATATTTCTAAACTTCACAAAAAACTCAAGTCATGAAAAAAAGACACCAAAACTCACAAAAAAGCTTTATGAAAAGCATGATTCACGTTTTTCTTACTATTGTTCTAATCTTTGGTACATTTCATTCCTGTCAAATGGAGGATAATATGTTTGCAACAACTGTCCAAAATGAGATAAGCAGTGACTACCTTTTGCAGGGAAATTTGGATATTTATATGCAAAATGAACAAGTTTTTAGGCTTAAAGGTAAGCCAGGTGTAGAAACTATTAACCTTGGCAATGAAAATCTCTCAAATTTCGAAAATTGTTTTGTACTGCATATTGCAAGTGGAGCAGAATCTGTCGGTACTGTTTCCAGTGCAATTATTACGCTGGATGGGATAGAAATATTAAACACTTCAGATTTTAAAAATAATAGTGTTTTGTATGATTTTGAAGTATGTAATCTAAGTGAACAATCAACATTAGATGTAGAAGTTAGCGGTGAACCAGGTTCATATATCGATATATGGTTGGAAGGTAAATTTAAAGACCCATTCGCTGGTGATAACGGATTATTTTTTGACGAACGGGATGGACAAGAATACAAGTGGGTTAGAATTGGAGATATGATATGGATGGCTGAAAATCTGGCATATAAAACAGGAACGGGGAGTTGGGCATATAATGATGATGAAAACAATGTAGACACCTACGGAAGATTATACAGTTGGGAAGCTGCATCGTCCGCTTGTCCTGCCGGATGGCATCTGCCAAGTCAGGCAGAATGGACCGCACTCTTAGACAATTTGGGAGGTCAAAATGCAGCCGGCGGAAAGTTAAAGGAAGCGGGCACAAGCCACTGGGCAAGTCCAAATGCAGATGCTACCAACGAGACAGGGTTTACAGCACTTCCAGGTGGCGACCGTTATTACGATGGTACATACGTATATTTAGGTATCTACGGGCTTTGGTGGACCTCTACTGTGTTCGATCCTTACACCGCCGTTTACCTGAACATGCACTACGGTAGCAGCGATATTTACATAGGTGTTGCCAATAAGCAAATTGGGATGTCTGTTCGCTGTGTCAGGGATTAGCTTTGCTTATTAAACGTTCTGAAAGCGGAACTGAAAATTGATCGACTTAATTTTTGTTCACAACTTAATATCCTCGGGAGGCCAAAAGGTCTCCTTTTTTTTTACCTTTGAATCCCTGCGAAAACCCAGTTCGTAGAAAAACGCGAATATCTGATTGATTGAATTACAGAAACATGGCCGGAGAAAAAAAGAATTACCAGCAACAGGCAAAAATGACCATCGAGCAAATCAATGCCCAATATGGAAAAATTCCACCACAGGCAATCGATGTGGAGGAAGCTGTTCTCGGAGCACTAATGCTTGAACGCGATGCTTACATTACAGTGGCCGACATCATCGATACAAAAAGTTTCTACAAAGAAGAACACCAAAAAATATTTGAAGTCATTAAATACTTGTCGACCCACGAAAAACCGGTTGATTTGTTAATGGTGACCCAGGAGCTGAAAAACAGAAGCCTGCTCGACATCGTTGGTGGCCCACTCTTGATTACACAGTTAACTTCACGGGTTGCTTCAGCGGCACACATCGAATTCCACTCCCGAATCATCGCGCAAAAGTTTATTCAGCGCGAAATGATCCGGGTATCGACCGAAATTCAGACCAAAGCCTACGACGACACGATTGATGTGGACGATCTGATCGACTTTTCGGAAACAGCTATGTTTCAGGTTGCAGAAGGAAACATCAAAAAAGAAACTTTACCCATCAAAACCCTCCTTCGTGAGGCCGCAGTACTGATTGAAGAAGCATCAAAACGCGATGACCACCTGAGTGGTGTGCCCAGCGGGTTTACGGCAATGGACCGCATTACTTCAGGATGGCAAAAAACCGACCTAATTATTGTTGCAGCACGCCCATCAATGGGGAAAACCGCATTCGTTTTATCAATGGCCCGTAACATGGCCGTCGAACACAAAGTCCCTGTTGGTTTATTCTCTCTCGAAATGTCTTCCATTCAATTGGTTAACAGACTTCTTGCTTCTGAAACCGAACTAGGATCAGATAAAATAAAAAATGGCAGATTGGTTGGATGGGAATGGGATCATTTTCACCGGAAACTGGCTATACTCGACGATGCACCACTTTTTATTGACGATACTCCCGCACTTTCAATCTTCGAATTCAGGGCAAAATGCCGGAGGTTAAAATTACAGCACAACATCGGTGCGGTAATCGTCGATTACCTTCAGTTGATGACTGCCGGAACTGATAACCGGGGAAGCCGTGAACAGGAAGTAAGTATGATTTCCAGATCGCTGAAAGCCATTGCCAAGGAACTTGATATTCCTGTAATTGCACTGTCGCAGTTGAACCGCTCGGTCGAATCGCGCGAAGGCAAACGACCACAGCTTTCCGACCTTCGTGAATCAGGAGCTATTGAGCAGGATGCCGACATCGTTTTATTCATTCACCGTCCGGAGTACTACGGAATTACTGAAGACGAAGATGGCAACTCACTTATCGGGATAGCTGAAATCATCATTGCCAAACACCGTAATGGTGCGGTTGGAGATGTGAGGCTCTCGTTTAAAAAGAACCTTGCCAAATTTGCTGATATGGAAAATATTATTCCTGAAGAAATCGGCGGAGGTCAGTACGGGCAAAAATTACAATCAAAAATGAATGTAGATACAGGCGATTCTTTTAAAAAGGGAGCCATTCCCGTCAATTCTTCGTTCGACAACGATAAATTCAGCCATTATGAAAATTCAGGAGGCGAACACATTCCATTCTGACAGACGCTCAAAATGGCTGCTGTTCCTGATTTTATTCTTGTTCGTCCAGACGGCCAATGCCGCCTTTATTCTCATTCCCATGGACGAAAAACAATCGAACCACTTGAAGGCGTATGGAATTACCTACTGGACACTCGAACAGGGCATTGAGGTCAAATGGCTGCTCAATTACCGTGGTGGCAGTTTCCTAATTCAGCATCAGCAAGCCTTGGCCAGCGAATGCCTGGTCCGTGGGGTCAGCTTCGAAACCCTGGCTGATGGACAGGCCAATAACCTGCTTGCTGACATCGCCCGTGAAGATGTCAATCAGGATGCAGTAAGCATGCAGAAAGCCCCTAAAATTGCTGTCTATTCTCCTCCAAACAAACAACCCTGGGACGATGCGGTAACATTGGTTCTAACCTATGCCGAAATCAAATTCGATGTGATTTACGATGAAGATATCCTGAATGGCAAACTGAAGGATTATGAATGGCTTCACCTGCATCACGAAGATTTTACCGGTCAGTTTGGCAAATTTTTTCAGGCTTACCAACATGTTCCCTGGTATCAGGAAGAAGTTCGCATCAACAAAGAACTTGCGCAAAAACTGGGTTTCATGAAAGTTTCGGAAATGAAAAAAGTTGTTGCCCGCGAAATTTACCAGTACATTAATAATGGAGGATTTCTATTTGCCATGTGTGCTGCTACCGACACTTACGACATTACCCGTGCAGCCGGAGAAACCGACATTTGCGAATCGATGTTCGATGGCGACCCTGCCGATCCGACTATGAACGACCACCTTGATTTCAGTCATACCCTCGCTTTTCAGAATTTTAAAATCAACCGGAATCCATACGAATATAAATTTTCGGATATCGATGTCTCAACCAGTCGAAAAGTTCCCCGCGAGCAGGATTATTTTACCCTGTTCCAGTTTTCGGCCAAATGGGATCCGGTGCCAACTATGCTTTGCCAAAACCATGTGGACATGATCAAAGGATTTATGGGACAGACCACTGCATACGACCGAAATTTGATAAAACCTAATGCACTGGTAATGGGCGAAAACAAAGCCGCTGGTGAAGCACGCTATATTCATGGTGAACTGGGAAAAGGATTCTGGACCTTTTACGGTGGTCACGATCCGGAAGACTTTCAGCATTTTGTAGGCGATCCAGCTACCGACCTGAATTTACACCCCAACTCTCCAGGATACCGGTTGATTCTGAATAATGTTTTATTTCCGGCTGCCAAGAAAAAGAAACAGAAGACGTAAGTATATTTTGTGTTTTAGATAGCTTAATGGAGAAGATATTTATGATCTAAAAAATTTACTATTTTTTTATCCAGCGTCCAGAGTAATGAGTTGGTTTCTATGGTTGCAACTATCAGACAGGCATCTATCAGACCAATTCCTTTTGATATAAGTTTGTTTTCAAAGGAGTATTCTCCTGCTTTTTCAAATAAATCCCTGATTTCAATTTTTGGTACATATTGAATATTCTCTCTTATAAAATTTATTTCATTTTGATTTAATGCACCCTGGAGAATTTCACCAATAATCGGATCTATTATTTTAACATTTAAAATATTCAAATAGGTCTGTACTTCTTTAAAATAAGGGTCATTCCTTTTGAAGTATTCAAACCAAACTGATGAATCTAAAATGATGTCCATTACTGCCTGTTTAAATCTCTGATTTCTTGAGCTGTGTACTTAAATTGCAAGGGGTTTTCATTAATTGCTTCACCCATTGCCTTCAATTTTTCAAGAGAAACATAAGAATTAAGAGCTATTATCATTGCTTCAGTGATGTTTTTGGCATTTGATAAGGTTTGTGTTTCTTTAACCAGTTCATCGGGTATTATTGCTGTTACTTTCATTTCTTATTGATTTTTACTTCTGTACAAATATACGATACGCTATCGTATATGCAATAAATTGTTCTATTTTTTCTTCTTTATTCATTTGGCGCTTACAGGTTTTGTAAACGATGTCAGATCACACCACTCTTATATGACAATAGAAAATTTACTACATTTATACTGAAATATTTCTGATATTATACTTTCCAGATGGCCGAAACAGGCAATGATCACAACTTGGTTCAGTTGCTTCTAAAAGGAAATGTTTCGGTATTTGATTCACTTTTGAGGTTTACCGTCCGAAATGATAGGATTTTGCACTGAAATATTAAAAAATTAAACAGATGGGAACAACTAACCGAAGGGATTTTTTAAGGACAACCACCTTAACAGGCATTGGATTAGGCTTTTCAGGAGGAATTTTAAATACCAAAGGCCAAAGCAACCTCAATGCTGAAACCAAAGTAGGCATTATCGGTCTTGACACTTCTCATAGCACCGCATTTACCAAAACACTGAATGGTCCGGAAGCCGGTACCGAATTTTACGGGTACAAAGTTGTCGCAGCATACCCGAAAGGAAGTAACGATATAGAAAGCAGCGTATCAAGAATACCCGGGTACATTTCAGAAGTTCAAACATTCGGCGTCGAGATTGTTGATTCGATTGCCGATTTACTCACCAAGGTCGATGTTGTTTTGCTCGAAACCAACGATGGCCGCCTGCATCTGGAACAGGCATTGCCGGTTTTAAAAGCTGGTAAACGGATGTTTATCGACAAACCAATGGCTGCTTCTCTGGCCGATGCCATTGCCATTTTCGAAGCCTCCAAAAAATATAAAGTCCCGATTTTCTCCAGTTCATCGTTGCGGTATATTACCGGCATGGATGAAGTAATTTCAGGAAAAATCGGGAAAGTGACTGGGGCCGAAACTTACAGTCCGGCAAAGTTGGAAAAAACACATCCCGACTTGTTTTGGTATGGAATTCATGGTGTTGAAACGCTGTTTACAGCAATGGGGACAGGCTGTAAAAGTGTCGTCAGGGTTTCGAACGAAGATACTGATATGGTTGTTGGAACCTGGAACGATGGAAGAATTGGAACTTTCCGCGGGATCAGAAAAGGGAAAGGCGATTATGGCGGAATCATTTATGGCGAAGACGGGATTAAAGTATTGGGAGCTTATGCCGGATATAATCCACTTCTGATTCAAATTATCAACTATTTCAGAACAGGGATTGTTCCGGTTAAGGAAGAAGAAACCCTCGAAATCCTCGCTTTTATGGAAGCTGCCGATATTAGTAAAGCGCAGGGAGGAGCATCTGTCGATCTGGAACCGGTTATGAAAAAGGCCAAAGAAATTGCATCCAAAAAACTATAGCTATGAAGAATTCAAGAAGGGATTTTATCCGAAACACCGCTCTGGGAACGGCGGCAGTTTCAATAGGAGGAGTATTACCGGGATTCAGTGCAAAAAGTTATGCAGCTATTTCCGGAGCTAACGAGAAATTTAGCGTTGCTGTTATGGGAGTTAACAGCCGGGGCAATGCCCTGGCAAAAAACTTTGCCCGTCAGAATAACTGCGAGGTAGTAGCAATTTGTGATGTTGATTCGCGTGCCATGGAAAAGACCATTGGCGATGTGGCCGGAATAACCGGAACCCGGCCAAATGGCTACGGTGATTTCAGGAAAGCCCTGGAGCAAAAATCAATCGACATCATGGTAATTGCCACTCCCGATCACTGGCATGCACCGGCTGCAATCCTCGCGGCAAAAGCAGGGAAACATGTTTACCTCGAAAAACCATGCAGTCACAGCCCGGCAGAAGGCGAGCTCGCTGTAGCTGTTTCAAAAAAATATAGCCGGCTGATCCAAATGGGAAACCAACGTCGTTCGTGGCCCAATGTTCAGGCTGGCATTCAGGAAATTAAGAACGGGGCTATCGGAAGGGCCTATTATGCCAAAGGCTGGTATACCAATAACCGGGCATCAATCGGAATTGGGAAAGAATCGCCGGTTCCGGAGTGGCTTAATTACGAATTGTGGCAAGGACCAGCGCCGAGAAAAGCGTTCAAGGACAACCTGATCCATTACAACTGGCATTGGTTCTGGAACTGGGGAACTGGTGAAGCGCTGAACAACGGGACCCATATGATCGACCTAATGCGATGGGGATTGGGAGTTGAATATCCAAACAGGGTAACATCTGCCGGTGGCCGCTACCGTTATAAAGATGACTGGGAAACACCCGACACCCAGGTTATTACTCTTGAGTTTGACAACAATTCCTTGATCGAATGGGAAGGACGGAGTTGCAACGGTAAAAATAACGAAGGAAATAGTGTCGGAGCTATTTTTTATGGAGAAAAAGGCTCCCTATACATTGACGGGAACTCATACATTGTGTATGATTTAGACAATAAAGTGGTCAAAAAAGTGAACAATGAAGTGGTGATTGATGCCCGCAATCAGGTTGATCCCTCACAGGTAATTGATGCCTACCACATCCAAAACCTGTTTGATGCGATCGGAAAAGGAACGAAACTGAATGCCGATATCCTGAGCGGACACCAAAGTACACTGATGTGCCAGTTGGGGAATATTGCCCTCAGGACAGGAAAAACATTGAATATCGATTCATCGAACGGACATATTCTGAACGACCCCGATTCCATGTCATTCTGGAGTCGAAAGTACGAACCGGGATGGGAACCAACCTTATAGAATAATTTTTAATGCGAATTAAGGTTTGAAGATAAATGAGTTTTAATACCAAAGGCATGACAGGATTATAGCAATTCAACATGAAAAAAAAATAAAATGCCGAAGGCATGACAGATTTATTTCACCACTTCGTGGTTAAAGATACGCTTCCCCGAACATTTTCAATAATCATAACAACCCTTCGGGTTTATAAAATCCTATTCTTGGTTCACCTTAATGCCTTCAGGTTTCAACTGTCAATTAAAATTTAAGATTACGCCAATGAAGAATAAAATAGAAGTTGTTGATGTCAAATCATTGAGTACGGTACAAACCGTCATTTCCATCTCTATTGTCGGATTCATGTTTTTTATCTTCGGCTTTGTGACCTGGATCAATGCCATCTTGATTCCCTATTTTAAAATCGCGTGCGAACTCACTAATTTTCAATCCTATCTGGTAGCGTTTGCATTTTATATTTCCTATTTTATCATGTCGGTTCCATCGTCGTATTTATTAAAAAAGGTTGGTTTTAAAAAAGGTATGATGATTGGGTTTATGGCTATGGCTATTGGCGCTTTTATTTTTGTTCCGGCAGCATACACCCGGACTTACAGCATTTTCCTGTTCGGATTATTCATGATTGGCGTGGGTTTAGCCATCCTTCAAACAGCCGCCAATCCGTACATTACTATTTTGGGAGACAGAGACAGGGCAGCTCAACGAATGAGTATGATGGGAATTTTGAACAAAGGCGCCGGAATACTCGCCCCACTTATTTTAGGAGCCATAATTCTGAAAGCAACCGACAACCATCTTTTCCGGGAATTGCCAACCATGGGAATTGAGGATAAAAAACTGGCACTGGATGAATTAATCCGGAGAGTCATTTTACCCTATGCAAGTCTGGGCGTAATCCTGATTGGGGTAGGTTTGTTCATCCGCTACTCTCCTCTTCCTGAAATTGACACTGAACATGAAAGTACTGAAGTTGCCTCAGCTACATCCGGAAAAACAAATATTTTTCAGTTTCCTCATCTTATCTTAGGTGCTGTGGCTATTTTCATTCACGTTGGCACACAGGTAATTGCAATTGATACCATCATTGGCTATGCCACTTCCATGAATATTCCTTTGCTTGAAGCGAAAATATTTCCGTCGTACACCCTCGCGGCCACCATGCTGGGTTATGTCATCGGGATTATTGTTATTCCCCGGTTCATCAATCAGGCTAATGCATTGCGGGTTTGTACAACGTTTGGCGGGATTTTTACGCTGTTAATTGTTTTTGCAAAAGGGCCTATTGGTTTGTTTGGCCATAGAGCCGATGTGTCGATTTATTTTGTTGCGTTACTCGGTTTGGCCAATTCACTGGTTTATGCCAATATATGGCCCCTCGCCATCGACGGACTTGGCCGGTTTACCAAACTAGGCGCATCATTGCTGATTATGGGATTGTGTGGCAGTGCAATCATGCCCCTGTTTTACGGCCATTTTGCCGATGTCTATGGTTTAAGGGAAGCCTACTGGGTATTATTTCCTTGTTATATTTACCTGATGTATTACGCGTTTCACGGGCATACCATCCGGAAATGGCATTTGTTTAATTCATAAACTATGGCGCAAAAAATTAAAATATTTAACGGACAAATAATCACTTCATCGGGAATTATTCCTGAAGGAATGGTCGTTATTGAAGGTCGCACAATCATCGAAGTAAAGGAAGGAAATGTGTCCGTTAAGGGTGCAACAGAGATCGATGCCAAAGGAAAATACATTTCTCCGGGCTTTATCGACATTCATTTGCATGGTGGGGGTGGATGCGATTTTATGGATGCCGATGTCGAATCGTTCCTGAAAATTGCCGAAACCCATGCCCGGTATGGAACCACATCCATGATGCCGACAACATTGGCCAGCGAAAGAGACGAATTGGTTAAAACATTGAAGACTTACGAAGAAGCCGACCAACAGAATTCTAAAGGAGCGCAATTTATCGGGATGCACATCGAAGGCCCCTATTTCTCATACAACCAGCGTGGCGCACAGGATCCGGCTTATTTACGCGATCCCGATCCTAAGGAATATGAAGACTTGCTTGCACTTTCGGGAGCGATTAAACGTTGGAGTGCCGCGCCCGAATTAAAAGGGGCGATGGAGTTTGGCCGGTACCTGGTTTCAAAAGGGGTTGTTCCATCGATAGCTCACACCGATGCCATTTATGAGGAAGTGGAAGAAGCTTTTAAAAACGGCTATTCATTGATAACTCATCTTTATTCGGCCATGTCAGGAGTAACCCGCCGGAATGCTTTTCGCTATGCCGGGGTGATTGAAAGCGCCTACATTATTGATGAAATGAATGTGGAAATCATTGCCGACGGAATTCATCTGCCTGCTCCGCTTTTAAAACTCATTTATAAAATCAAAGGACCTGACAGGATTGCTTTAGTTACCGATGCTATGCGTGCAGCGGGCATGCCACCGGGTGAAAGTATTCTGGGGAGCCTGAAAAAAGGACAAAAGGTAATTGTGGAAGACGGAGTGGCAAAGCTTACTGATCGGACTGCTTTTGCCGGAAGCGTTGCAACTGCAGATCGTCTGGTTCGGAATATGATCAACCTTGCAGGAGTGAGTTTGTTCAATGCGGTAAAAATGATCACTGCAACGCCAGCCGCTATTATGGGAATCTCCGACCGGAAAGGTTCACTGACTGTTGGGAAAGATGCAGATCTGGTTATTTTCGATGACCAGATTAATATAGAAATGACCATAGTACAAGGAAAGATTGTTTACTCCAAATAATCCTCAATATGATTGGAAAATATAAAATTGACGAATTAACCGTTCAGGTTTATGAAACCAGGATCGTGATGGGTTTGGCTGCGGCCAAAGCCACATCTGAACGAATCAGGCAATTCCTGAAAGAAAATGAGACTATTAATATCATTTTTGCGGCTGCTCCTTCACAAAATGAATTTCTGGAAAACTTAACCAACGAAAAAGAGATTGACTGGAGCCGTATCCGGGCATTTCACATGGACGAGTATGTTGACTTGCCTGAGGATGCTCCTCAAAGGTTTGGCAATTTCCTGAAAGAAAGGATATTTGATAAACTGCCGTTTAAATCGGTGTTCTATCTTGACGGAAATGCAACTGATTTAGACGAAGAATGTAGCAGGTATGCTCAACTGCTGAAAGAATTTCCGGCTGAAATCGTTTGCATGGGAATTGGCGAAAATGCACACATTGCATTTAACGATCCTCATGTGGCCGATTTTAACGATCCCTACCTGGTCAAAGTAGTTGACTTAGACTCGGAATGCCGAAATCAACAGGTTAACGACGGATGTTTTAGAAGCATTGATGAAGTTCCGTCGAGAGCCCTGACTTTAACAATTCCGGCATTGATGAATGCCCAATATGCTTTTTGCATGGTACCCGGAAAGACCAAAGCAAAAGCTGTTGCCAACACGTTGAATGGAAAAATTTTCGAAATTTATCCATCAACAATTTTAAGAAACCACCCCAACGCCAGTTTGTTCCTCGATAAAGATAGTGCCGGTCATTTAAAAATTGATTTTGTCTTGTAACCATCAAATCATTTTCATAGCCCGTCAAATTGATATTTTACTACATTTACCGCGAAATATTTTGGATTATATTCTTTTCGAATGGCTAAAACTGGCAATGATCATAGTTTGGTTCAGTTGCTTCAAAAGGGAAATGTTACGGCATTTGATTCACTTTTTGAGGTTTACAGTCCTAAATTATATGGTTTTGCGCTGAAATATTTCAAAAACGAAACGGATGCAGAAGAATTAGTTCAGGAGGTTTTTGTAAAAGTCTGGGAAAACCGGCAAACCCTAAAATCTGAACTTTCATTCAAATCCTACCTGTTCACCATTGCATTGAACCTGATCAGGAAATATTTCAACAAAAAAGCTACTTCGCTTCGCTATTTGGAAAGTTTACAAAACGATCCTGAATTTTCAGATCAGATTACGACTGAGGATTACGAAACTACCCTACGCAAGATTTACCAGATCATCGATCAAATGCCCGAACGACGGCGCGAGATATTCCTAAAAAGCAAGCTGGAAGGAAAAAGTTCTAAAGAAGTTGCTACCGAATTAAATATCTCGCCCGGTACTGTTGACAATCAGGTTTCAGAAGCTCTTCGCTTTACCCGCTCACAATTAAAAGCTGAAAATATTTCACTATTGCTGTTCGCTGTTTTGTTTATCTATTGATTTTTATTTCAAAATCACCCGTGAGAAAATACGCCTCATTGGATATAAGATTTGAAGCAGGCAAAAATGAAGCTGTTTGTTTCTGAAATAAAAAGAAATGTGCAACTTAATGCAATGAAAGAGCAACTCAAAAATCTTATAAGGAAATATTCGGAAGGCAATATCAGCCTGAAAGAGCAAATTGAACTTTCGGAGCAACTGGCCGATCGTAAAAATAGCGCTGCGGAGGAAATCCTGCATCAGGATTGGCAGGCCGGACTCGAATCGGAAAACACATCCGATCGTGATCTGAATCCAATTCTCGATCGCATACATCATCAAATCAGGTTAAAGGAAATTAAGAGCAATAATCATCTTAACTGGTGGACTACTTTCCAGCGTGTTGCGGCTGTTTTGATTCTGCCATTGCTACTTTCGTTTCTGGCATATTATTACCTGCAAAGCAAACAAGCTGTCAGCCCTGTTTCTTATGCTGAAATCCAATGCCCGCTGGGAGTCCGCACTAAATTTCAGCTTCCCGATGGGTCAACCGGTTTCCTTAACAGCGGATCGCGATTGAAATATCCTGTTCAGTTTAACACTGAACGCAAAGTAGAACTTAGCGGTGAGGCTTTTTTTGATGTGGTTCATAATGCTGAAATTCCCTTTCACGTAAACACCAGGAACCTAGACATTAAAGTGCTGGGAACTACTTTCAACGTGATCGCCAACGAAGATGAGCCGACTGAAGAAATTATTCTTCAGACCGGAAAGGTGGATGTCTCTTCACCGGATGGAAAACAACTTGCCATTATGAAACCTAATGAACAGATCACTTTGGATATTCGGAAACAAACTTTTGTTAAAAATGAAGTAGAAGCTTCACAATATACCTCATGGACTGAAGGAAAGCTGGTGTTCCGGAACGAAAATATGCAGCAGGTTGCCCGACGTTTAAGCCGCTGGTATAATGCTGAAGTAATTGCTGACGATCGAATGCTCGATGATTTCACATTTCATGCCACTCTTAAGGATGAACCCCTTGATGAGGTTTTGAAATTGCTCTCCATTACCACCCCATTAAGTTATGAAGTTGAAAAAAGGGCAATCAATGAGGATGGACTATTTCCGAAACGAAAAGTAATTATCCGGATCAACCATTCAAAAATCAATCAGTTTAAATAAAAAAAACAGGAAAGTGTTCGTACCACTCTCCTGCTAAAATCAAGTAGTACAAACGCTCAATTAATTGTTTAACCACTTAATGATTCAAATTTATGAAAAAAAAACGAATCAGGGTACCGGTGAATCTCCGTGTGCTCTTTAAATTCTTGAAAATTATGCGCTTAAGTGTATTTTTTTTACTGCTTTTTGTTGCACAAACCTTTGCAACAACTACTTACTCTCAACAAACACGTCTGACGCTCAAAATGCAAAGCGCCAAAGTGATTGATGTATTGAGTAAGATTGAAGACGAAAGTGAATTTTTCTTTCTGTTCAATCAAAAACTGGTGGATGTAGAACGCCAGGTTTCTGTTGATGTAAAAAATGAAAGCATCGACAAAATCTTGTCGAACCTTTTTGAAAACACTAATGTCAACTTTCTGGTCAAAGACCGCCAGATTATTTTAACAACAGCCAATCCGGAAGCTATTGCTTCTGCACAACAAAAAACCATCACAGGAAAGGTGACCGATTCTTCTGGTGTAGGATTACCAGGAGTTTCAGTTGTAGTAAAGGGCACAACAACCGGAACAATTACCGATGTCAATGGAAAATATACAATTCCAGGGCCTGCGGCGAATGCGGTATTACAGTTTTCGTTTGTGGGAATGAAGATGCAGGAGGTTCCTATAGGTGGTAAAACAACCATCAATATTGTGCTTGTTGAAGAAACAATAGGTATTGAAGAAGTTGTGGCCATTGGTTATGGAACACAGAAAAAAAGTGATATTTCCGGCTCAGTTGTTTCAGTAAGCAAAGAAGAAATGATGAAAAAAGCTCCTACCAACATTTTACAAGGGTTACAAGGAGCTGCTGCTGGTGTAATTGTTACAGCACAAGACGGTGCTCCTGATGCAAACGCTGCCATCCGTATTCGTGGCGTTGCAACTATTAACGGTAGTGCCAAACCTTTGTATGTTATAGATGGTGTGCAGGTAGGTGATAACGCCAATTTTCTTAACCCAAATGATGTAGAGAGCATTGAAATTTTGAAAGATGCTTCTGCTACTGCTATTTACGGTTCGGCCGGAGCTAATGGTGTTATCATGATTACTACTAAAAGAGGTAAAGCAGGTGCTACACATGTTACTTTTTCGGCAGACTATGGGGTACAAACTTTAGCCAGGACATTGGATGTTGGTAATGTGGACCAATATGCAGCAAATATTCGTCAGGCACGTCTTAATGATGGTGGAGTTCTGGCTAATCAGATTTTCGCTGCCCAATATGACGGTCAAAGAAAGAACATTGACTGGCAAAAGGAAATGACCCGTACTTCCCTTAAACAACAATACAACCTTTCTGCTTCCGGGGGAACAGAAAAGACCCAGTCGAACTTCTCATTAAGTTATTTGAATAATGATGGTATTGTTATCAATTCAAATTACAACCGTTTGACTGCGCGTGCCAATATAGTTTCCAAAGTGACTAATTTCCTCGAGATCGGTAGTGACCTCAATTTCATTCATACAGAATCACACGGTAGTAATGCGGGAAATGGTAATAACGGTAACCTTTCTTCTCTCCGTGACTGGGCTTTCACAGCTCCAACTATGGATTATGTTAATCCAGTGACAAATAAGATAGTAAGTCCTAACTTTAAGAACCCGGACGGCACTTATGGTGCTCCAGAACAAGGTGATGTAGGCTCCAACGATTCGAATTTGGGAGGTAACATTTATGCTTCACAGATGGAAAATACTGGTATAACCAAAAATAACCAGGTACTTCTCAGTACTTATGCCAATATTAAATTATATAAAGGATTAACTTTCAAATCAATAGCATCTTATAATTTTACCGCAGGCAACTGGTATAACTTTTGGGGCAACGTAAAACGTTACTTTCCTGACGGAACCCTCGTTAAATTGTATAATTACGATGCAAAATATTATTTAGGAATCAACAATAGCAATTATAACAATCTTGCTATTGAAAATTATTTGACTTACAATTGGAAGACTGAACTTCACAATTTGACTGTAATGGCAGGTAATTCTATAAGCAAAGGTTTCGGAAACTGGAGTAATGCTGCTGGAAATGATTTCCCTGGTGATAACATCCGTGATATCAGTTTGACTAAAGATCCTATTGCAAGAACTGGTAGTGGTGCTTATAACCTTCAATCTCGTGGATTATCTTATTTTGGTCGTCTTCAATATAGTTTGAAGGATCGTTATATTATAACAGGGACTATGCGGCGTGATGGTTCTTCTAACTTCGGTGCCGATAACCGTTGGGGTAATTTCCCGTCAGCTGCTGCAGCGTGGCGTATTTCAGAAGAAAATTTCATGCAAGACATTTCTGCTATCAGTAATTTGAAACTACGCTTAGGTTGGGGTCAGACAGGTAACTCCGGAGGTCCAACAGATCGATCTGTTACAGCATTGACTTCAAATAAAATTCAATATTTTTATTATGGACAGAATGGACAATCGGGAATGAATACTTCAAGACAATTAGCTACCGGTTTTGCTCCTACATTAACTGATCCCAGGTTGAAATGGGAGACCAATGAACAGAGTAACATCGGTATTGATCTGGGGCTATTGGAAAATAACTTGAATTTTACCGTGGATTATTTCATCCGGAAATCTAAAGATTTGTTGTTGTACCAGTCAATACGCCCTTCATCAGGTTACACCCAGGTATATACCAACTATGGTGAAATTGAGAATAAAGGTATTGAATTCTCCTTAAACTATAAGAAGCAAATTAATCAGGATTGGAATTTCAGTGCCTCATTAACAGGTTCAACTTTAAAAAACAAAGTTATAACGATGGGCGCTGATTTGTTCAGTGAAAACACCGGTGCTACCGGAGATGGTTCTAACCAGGGTGCAATAGGTGCACCTTCAGGCACGCACTGGAACGGTCACTCAATATGTCGCGAAGGTTATGCCGTAGGCTCTTTCTATGGTTACCAGGTAGAGGGTATATACCAATCTCAGGCCGAAATAGATGCTGCCAATGCTGCAGCTATAGCTGCAGGTCACCCTGGCGGATACAATAATGGGTCAAAAACTGTTCCTGGTGATTTTAAGTACAAAGATCTTGATGGTGATGGATTTCTTAGTGATAAGGATATGACCATCTTAGGTAATGGTTTCCCTAAATTAAACTACGGTTTGACTTTAAACACTTCTTATAAAAATTGGGATTTCTCAATATACGCTTATGGAGTAGCTGGAGCACAAATCTATTCATATTCTGCAATGACATTATCTAACATGTTCCCTAGTGATAATGGTACCACCCCTAACGTCTTAAAAGAGGTAGCACAAAATGCATGGACTGCCACCAATCATAGCACCACCATGTCCAGATTGTCATTCCTGGATTTGAATTACAACATGCGTGGTTCTGACGAATGGGTTAAAAAAGGTGATTTCCTGAAAATCAGTAATGTTCAGGTTGGTTATAATTTTGACAAGAACTTATTGAATGCCATTCGCGTTGAAGGTGCACGTGTTAACTTTTCTATCCAAAACTTGTTCTGCATCTCTAGTTATAACAAATATGGTGACCCTGAAGCTGGACAAGGAAGTGTTCTGTATACCGGTTTGGATACAGGCCGTTATCCTAACTCACGTACTTATGCCATTGGTTTGAACATACAATTCTAATTGTTCCACATAAATATCGATTAATGTTATGAAAAATATATCAAAACTATTATTTACACTTGCAAGTGTTTTATTCCTGTTAGGAATAAGCTCCTGCAACAACGAGGACTTTTTGACAGTTCCACACTATTCCATTTTGGCTGCAGATCAAATGTTTAAGTCAGACGATGATGCTAAGGCTGGACTTGTTGGTTGCTACACGATGATGCTTCCGACAGATATCGACGGAGATTGGGGTATCAAACCAAACTTGTTTATTGGTGGCCATCCAACAATGGATACTCAGGCAACAGGATGGGACAAAGACTGGAACTCGCAAAATTGGACTCCAGGAAGCCCGGAACTATTAGGCGGTTGGAAACAGGCCTATACAGCAATTTCGCGTTGCAACGATTTCCTTGCCGGTCTTACTAATGCCGATAAAGTTTCTGCTGGTGTAAAAACTTCACTCGATGGTCAGGCCAGGTGCATCCGTTCTTTCTACTACATGTGGCTTGCAAAAGCTTTCGGTCGTGTACCAATGTTGGCAACAGGCGAAACTTACATTAATACTCCTGAAAAAGCTCGAGCGAAAGATTACGCTGAAATGTGGGATTTTATTATTGCTGATTTGAAAGCAGCAGTTGATGAACTTGACTGGGACCCAATGTCTGGACAATATGGACGTTGTACTAAAGGTTTTGCCCTTTCATACCTGGGCGAAGCTTATATGTGGAAAGCCTATCGTGTTCCTGAAGTTGCCAATGCTAATTATACTCTGGCGGCTGCAGCTTTAAAACAAGTTATTGAAAGCGGTAAATACGAATTAAATCCTTCTTTCACCACTTTGTTTGATCCGGGAGCTGTTTGGACTAAAGAATGTATTTGGGAAGAAGTTCTTGACGAAGGTTCACAATGGAACCAATGGTCTAATCTATCCCAGGCTCACAATTGGATGGTTCATTTTGTAGCTCCTCCATCTGTTGGTGGATGGGGGACCTTGTATCTTTCATGGGAATGGTGGAGTTGTTATGAACCAGGTGATAAACGTCGCGAAGCTTCAGCTGTTACCGGTAAAGTAACAAAAATTGATCCTGCGTGGAAATCTGCCACTAACTATGGTTACAATCCATATAATCAGGTAAAATATTCAGTTGGTGATTCATTAAATACCCATTATCATTTTTCAATGGGTGGTGAAGCTGCTCCTTCCATCTGGACTTTAAAATATTTCCGTACCACCCGTGCAAACTATCAGGCACCGTGGGCTCCTCAACAGATTTATTATAAACGTTATGCAAATGTTTTGTTTGACTACGCAGAATGTCTGTTCCATTTGAATGGAGAAAATGATGCAACCGCCTGGGGATATATTAATCAAATTCGTGACCGTGCATGGGGTAATCAGGAAGTTGGTAAGACAACTGCTTTAACTGCTACATACCTTCCTTATTATCAAAACATGGCTCAATTCTTTATTGGTAATGGCGCAACAGATATCGTAAAGCCTGCTACTTATCCACTTCCATTCAATACAACCACAGTAACTGTTCCTGATGCGAAGACTTATTATACTTCGTTAAAATCAACGAAAGGTTTTTCTTCTCCGGTATGGTTGGTAGCATTGGGGCAGGAACGCCGTAAGGAATTCAATGCTGAATGGTGTCTTGCACAGGATTTAATTCGTTCCGGATTTATTGAGGATCACATTAAAATCAATTATCCCAAAGGGGTAGGTTATCCGATGAATGACCCTAAAATTCAAGATGCATGGCAAACTTACCGTAATTTTGATTTCAACCTCAAAAGAATGGATATGCCAATCCCAACGGATGAGTTGTTGAAAAACAAATTGGCCGATCAAAATGAAGCTTACAAATAATGCAATGAAATCAGATTAATTTGATCTATTCTTCTTGTAGATATAAATTGTCCATAAGTTTGGCCCCTATGTTAGCAATAGCATGGGGGTTTTTTGCTAAACCCCTCTAAGAGGCAAAGCAATTCCCAACTTTTCAATTAGTGATTCACGATTAAAATAATTCAAAGCTTTATGCTCCATAATAAAATTACCATATTTGTAAAATCTAAAATAATGGGCTATTAACAATGGTAATTGAGCAATCCGAGTTAAATGATTTTTTCTTTCTTCGTTTTAAGAATGGAGATGAACTTGCCTTTGAAAAAATATTTAAATCGAACCACAGCCAAATTGTTGGTTTCTGTAATCAGTTTATTGCTGATTGGGATAAAGCAAAAAGTCTGGCTCAGGAAGCCTTTATTAATCTGTGGATTAATCGTGAAAAGATTGAAACCCTCAATGGCATCAAGGCATTTTTATACACTTATGCCAAATCGAGTTGCCTTAATTACATCCGGCATCGAAAAATCATTAGCAAATACGAGGATTCACAGCTACAGTCGAAAGAAGATCAGTTAAACCGTGAGGTTCTCGAATCTTTCGATTTTAACTCGCTGGAATTTACGGAACTGGAAGAGCTTATTATGCGTTCGATCAACGAACTGCCCGACCAATGCCGACGGGTTTTTATGCTGAGCCGTTTCGATGGAAAAAAAAACAAGGAGATTGCCGATGATCTGAATATTTCGGTAAAATCTGTCGAAGCCAATATTACCAGGGCATTAAAAACCCTGAAATCAGATCTGGCTGAATATCTTCCCGTAATCCTGGTTCAACTGATCATGCAATACCTCTCCAAATAGGAGCCTCCCCCAAACCCCCTCCAAAAGAGGGGGCTCAGAACAAACTCGCTTCAAAATTTAGTGGTCCTTATGATCCTTCATTCTTTTTTTTGATTGTCATATAGGGTTCATTACTGGATAAGGTTACCTTATTCAGAACACTTTTATTATGGACTACTCAATCATCAATAAATACCTGGCAGGAGAAGCTTCAGAAGCTGAAGTTCAGGAAGTCTTTCAGTGGATCGATTCTGCACCCGAAAACCGGGAGGAATTCATTCAGTACAAAAAAATCTGGGCCTTGACTTCAAGATTAGAAGGAAACCAGGAAGAGTCATGGAACAATAATCTGACTGCAAAGGCCAAGCCAGATCGTATCCGGATTTTGGCAACTTATGCCAAGTATGCAGCAATCGTCCTGATATTTTTTAGCCTTGGAATGATGCTTCAGTATAAGGTAGGGCAAAAAACTTCAGAAAAGTTTGGATATCTGGCCGATACCCGGATTGAAGTTCCGTCCGGGCAAATGTCAAGTGTTATTTTGCCTGATGGAACTAAGGTTCAGCTAAATTCGGGAAGTAAGCTGGTTTACTCGGCCGGATTTAATTCCGGAGAACGTACGGTAAACCTCGAAGGGGAAGCATTCTTTGATGTAGCGAAAGACAAGGAACATTCATTCCTGATCAGGACCAAATCATTGGATTTTAAAGTTTACGGAACTTCATTCAATGTTCAGGCATATCCTGACGACAACGAAGTTAATACAACTTTGGTTGAAGGCAGCTTAGGGTTAATTGGCAAAACAGGTAACGAATTAGTTAGGTTGGTTCCGGGCGAGAATGCCAATTTCAAAGAAGAGAACAAAAAGTTGGTGGTCAGTAATGTCGACCTTGATTTATATACTTCCTGGAAGGACGGGTTGGTCACTTTCAGAAATGAAAAGCTGAAAGATATTGCACCAAAGATAGAGCGGTGGTACAATGTTGAGATTGTAATCAACAATCCGAAACTGGCCGATGAACTGTATATGGGTACGATCATGAAGAATAAACCAATCGACCAGCTTCTGGAAGTTTTTAAGCTGACGTCTTCACTGAATTACAGGATTGTTCCGCGAACAGATAAGCCGACTTTAATTTATTGGGAATAAATTTCAAAACACTTAAATAAAAACTAACTCTTAGCTTATGAAGATTGTGAACACTGGTTAAAAAAATCAGACCGAAAATACTGGACATATTTCCGGTCTGCTACTTCGGATGACTGTTTGAGAATCATCCCATTAAAACGACAATAAAAAGCCTTCTGGACAAAGGCAAGTATTAACGTAAAACATTTCAAATTTATGAAAAAAACTGATTGTATCCCATTTCAGGTGGGGTTAAAAAAAATTCTGCGGATTATGAAAATAACTGCTTTTATCGTATTCATTCTGAGCATGCAAGTGTATGCCAAATCGTTCGGACAAACTGAAAAGCTCAACTTGTCGATGAACTCGACTATCAAGGATGTTATTGAACGCATTGAAGAAGTTTCGGGCTATCGTTTTGTTTTGAAATACAACGCAAGTATTTTGGATAAGAAAGTTGACGTGAAATACACCAATGAAAGTATTGAACGTGTACTTGACGATTTATTAAAAGAAACCGGTTTTACTTATAAAATCGTTGATCGCTATATCGCTATCCGGCCTGTAAATGAAACTGAGGTAATTGACCAGCAACAAAAATCGGTTTCGGGTAAAGTAATCGATTCTTCAGGAATCCCTGTACCCGGTGTTTCTGTAGTCGTTGTTGGCACCACCAATGGTACAATTACCGATGGAGATGGAGGCTATTCAATCACAAATATTCCTGCCAATGCAACCCTTCAGTTTTCGTTTGTGGGAATGAAAACCCAAATGGTTGAAGTAGGAAACAAAACCAGCATCAATGTTACCATGGATGAAGAAGCTATCGGATTGGACGAAGTAATCGCTGTTGGTTATGGAACCCAAAAGAAAGCCGACTTAACCGGAGCCATCTCTGTGGTGAAAATGGAGTCGTTGAAAAGTGTAAGCTTAAGCAGTGGTAACTCCATGCAGGCATTACAGGGACGTGTTCCCGGCCTTTACATTGAAAAGACTGGTTCACCAACCGGCGCTCCTTCCCGCATCCTGATTCGCGGGGTAAACACGCTAGGCGATCCGAACCCGTTGTATATTATCGATGGTGTTCCAACCAAAAGACCTGAGGTATTTCAAAGTTTGAATCCTGGTAGCATTGAATCAGTGCAGGTTCTGAAGGACGCTTCTGCTTCTTCTATTTATGGTGCAAGGGCTTCCAACGGTGTAATTATCGTTACCACCAACAATGGTTCAAAAAAGAATGGCGAAGTCAGCATTCAGTACAATTCCAATTTCTCCATGCAATCGGAAAAGAACCAACGTTTCAAAATGGTGAATGCAGAAGACCGTGGAAAAATACTTTGGCAGGCATCGGTCAATGATCGGGTGAATCCAGCCGATGGCTATGGAGCAATATATGGTTTTGATTGGAATAATGATTACAACAATCCAGTATTGAATAAAGTGACTGTAAAACCATTTGTTGGTGGCGATCCAAATGTACCGGTTGGTGATACCGACTGGCAGGCCGAAGCTTACAAAACTGGCTATGTAACCAATAACGACATTACCATTTCAGGAGGAAACGATAAATCTTCTGCACTCTTGGGAATGGGATACATTAAGAATACCGGTATGATGAAATATACCAATTACGACCGGATCAGCGCCCGTTTGAATGCCCAGACTAGTGTATTCCAGGGGAAGATAAAAGTGGGTATGAATACTCAAATGGTATCGTCGAACGAAACCCTGCAATGCCCTGACCTTGGAAGTTCCCCAACTCCCGGATTGGCTATTAATCTGGCTCCAACCATTCCAATGTACACGTTAACTGGCGAATATGCCGGCCCAATTGGTTCAGGATATTCTGACCGTAACAATCCGGTTCACATGCAATATCTGAACAGGTGGGACAATACGAACAGAACATTCTTGTTTGGCAATGTCTTTACTGAAATTTCACCAATGAAAAATCTGGTCTTCAGATCAACTCTAGGTATTGATTATTCAATGGTGAATAACAAAAACATTGAACAAAGATTTACCGAAGGATTTATTGCACGTGCAGTTAACAGCCTGCGAAACATTAACAGTAATTTCACCAGTGTTTCATGGTCGAATACATTGAATTATAAATTAGACTTTGGACAGAGTAAAGTTGCCGTTTTGGCTGGTATTGAATCAGTTGGCGATAATTTCAAGGATATTACTGCCTATAAAGAAGGATTTGCTGTTCAGACCGAAGAATTCTTTGTTTTGAGCGCCGGAACCGCCAATGGAAATAGTTTTGGAACTGCCCAGAGCAGCAGGCTATTCTCTCAATTTGGTAAAGTTGAATATGCTTTCTCCGATAAATATCTGGCAACTGCCACATTAAGGCGCGACGGATCGTCAAGGTTCGGAGCAAATAACCGGTATGGTCTTTTCCCTGCAGCAACTCTTGGATGGAGAATCAGCGCTGAACCATTTATGGCAAACCTAACCCAGATTTCGAATTTGAAACTTCGGGCCGGCGCCGGTCGCGTTGGTAACCAGGACGTAGGTAGTTTCGCCAGCCTTGGTTTGTATGAACCTCGTTATGGTGCAACAGCTTTTGAAGGAGCTGGTATTCCTCATGTTGGATTCTTTGACCAATACCGAAATGTTGGTACGGCTTATGACATTACTGGCAGCAATACAGGTAATCTTCCATCTGGTTTTGTATCTGTTCAGGCCGCTAACCCTTCATTGCGTTGGGAATCTACCAAAGAGTTTAATATTGGACTTGATTTTGGAATCTTCAACAATAAATTGATCGGTGCATTCGATTACTTTACACGCGAAACTTCTGACATTCTGATCAGGCCACCTGTTGCTTCAGCCGTAGGCGAAGGCCAGTTACAGTTCCTGAACGGGGCAACCAAAACAAACAAAGGATGGGAGTTATCGTTGAGTTATGCCGGTGGTAAAAGAGATGCCGATTTCACTTATAATATCTCAGCTTCAGCCGGTCACTTTAAAGATAAAATAACTGTTCTTCCTGAAGAAGTTCGTACTGGTTATCCGGGAAATGCTGAACAATCTATTATCGGACATTCCGAATTATCGGTTTTTGGATATGTAACTGATGGTCTTTTCCAAAATGCTGCCGAAGTTGCTGCACATGCATCACAACCTGGCGCTGCACCTGGACGGATCAGGTATAAAGATTTAAATGGCGATAAAAAAGTAGATGCTCTTGACCAAAAGTTCATTGGAACTTTATTACCAGCAATGGAATATAGCTTAAGAATAGAACTGAATTACAAGAATTTCGACCTTGCCATATTTGGTTCAGGAGTAGCCGGAAAAACAGGTTACTGCCCATACATTCAAATGAACAACTTTGTAAGAGGTCGTGATAACGCGGCTCCTGGTTTATTTAATGCCTGGTCACCATCTAATACCAACTCAACTATTCCTGCATTAACATTATCCGACAATAATTCGGAATTCAGGACCTCTGACTACTTCATGATCAACGCATCTTACTTTAAACTGCGGAATATTAGTTTAGGTTATAAAGTTCCGGCATCGGCCCTGAAAAAAATCGGAGTTGTAAAAGAACTACGTGTTTACGCTATGGCCGATAATGTGTTCTGGATTACAAGCAAAGAGTGGCAAGGACCAGATCCCGAAAGAACTGACGTTAACACGATCCCTATTCCAAGGACTATTTCTTTTGGGGTAAATGTTTCATTCTAATCATCTAAAAAAACAAGGAATCATGAACTATAAAAATTTTGGTAGAATATTAATCATTTTGGCTTTTTCATTGGCCTCATGTAATGATTATCTCGATACAGAACCTGAAGGGTATATCTCTGCAGGAAATTCAACTGCTGAAAGCGCCAACGGATTGGTAATTGCAGCTTATGCCGGTATTGCCAACGACGACATGATAGGCCCGATGACAAGTATGTGGGTCTATGGAAGCGTCCGCTCTGATGATGCTTATAAAGGTGGTGGTGGTGTTGGCGACGTGGCCGATGTCAACTTTTACGAGCAATATAACCTCACAACTCCAAGTCAGGTTTGGATGGGAGCGTATACCTGGGAAAACTTTTATGCTGCAATCTCCCGTGCAAATGCTGCATTGCGATCACTTAATGAACTGAAAGATGAGGATTTCATTCCATCATCATTAAGAAAGATCAGGATAGCTGAAGCTCGTTTTTTGAGGGCGCATTCTCATTTTGTTATGAAACAGATTTTCAAAAACATTCCATTTATTGATGAAACCTTGTCGAACGAGGATATTTTGAAAACGAAAAACAATCAGCTCACCAACGATCAACTGTGGAATAAAATCGGTGATGACTTTAAATACGCCATGGACAATCTGCCTGAGTCGCAACCTGAAGTTGGCCGCGTAAATAAATACGCCGCGACTGCTTACCTTGCTAAACTCAGGTTGTATCAGGCTTACGAACAGGATGCAAGCAATAAAGTTACGGGAATTACTGCAGCAAGGTTAAATGAAGTTGTTACCCTGACTCAATCCGTAATCGCATCAGGGAAATATCGTTTACAACCTGATTTTGCTGAAAACTTTCTGGATGGTTTCGACAATGGACCAGAATCGGTTTTTGCTGTTCAGTTCTCTATTAGCGATGGTACTTCAGCCGGCCGTTTGAGCTTTGTTACCGGGTTGAATTACCCAACCGGTGCTTCTCAGTACGGATGCTGCGGATTTCACCAGCCAAGCCAGAGCCTTGTGAACGCTTTTGCAACAGATGCCGCCGGATTGCCAAAATTCAACACTTTCAATAATGTTGAATTGAGTGCGGCCGACATTACTCCAAAAGGAGTAACGGTTGACCCACGTATCGACCATACTGTTGGTATGGACGGTCACCCATACAAATACCGCAACGATGCTGCTTACATATTCAAAAACGGTTGGGTGCGCGACCCTGGTGTTTACGGATTTTTCCAGAGTATGAAAGAACAGCAGGCTGCCGATTGTTCGTGCTATAAAAAGCTTGGCCCATTCATGGGAACATCAAAAAACATTGACATTATCCGCTATGCCGATGTGCTTTTGATGCAGGCAGAAGCCTACATTGAACTGGGTCAGCAGGACAAAGCGATGCCTTTGATCAATCAAATCAGGGTCAGGGCGGCCAGTAGCACCGGTAGAACCAAATTTGCTGACGGAACTCCTCCTTCGAACTATAAAATTGCGCAGTACGATGGAGTAAATCTGCCCTGGACAAAAGAAAACGCCCGGATGGCGCTTCAATGGGAACGGAGATTGGAATTTGCAATGGAAAGCCCACGATTCTTTGACCTTGTGCGCTGGGGTATTGCCGAACCTACTCTGAATGCTTACCTGGCCAAAGAAAAGACCAGAAGAGCTTTTCTGGGTAGCGCCAAATTCACTGCAGGAAGGGACGAATATTTTCCAATTCCACAACGTGAGATTGACTTTACCAAAGGATTGTACGTTCAAAATCCTGGTTATTAATATCTGAAAAGTAAGTGAACTAATTTATTGTGGTAATTTGCATTTCACTCACCCCGAAGGCCGATAAATCGGTCTTCCCCCCTCTCTTCGTGAAGAGAGGGGGGAGAATCAGCCAGTTGGCTGATGACGGGGGTGAGTTTTTTAACTTGAAACTATTTTTATTTATTCTTTTATTTCAACGCAATCAACATGTCAACTAAGATTTCTTTTTCATTACTTTTTATTCTTTTGATTACAAGCTGTAAATTCAATACTGAAAAAGAATCAACGCAAGCTTCTATCCATTTTACGACAAATGAACTGAAAGAAGGCATTCCAACTGGTTTAATCCATGATGGGAAAGAATATCACCTTTTTTATCAGGGAAAAGCTGACAGCGCAACAACTAAATGGGAACAAACAACCAGCGCCGATCTTATTCATTGGAACAATCCAGCTGAACTGACTTTTCCTGATGTTAATGGTATCGTTAATTCAGCAAGTTTTGTAATCGATTGGAATAATACTTCAGGATTGGCTAAAGAAGAAAATCGTCCGTTAGTTGCCATCTATCAGGTTTCTTCTCCAGATCAGTCCAATTCACAATACCTGGCTTACAGCTTCGATCTTGGGAAAACGTGGACAAAGTACGCCGAGAATCCACTTGCTCTCAATACAGGTCAAGCCAGTTATAAAATCTCGAAAATAATCTGGCACGAAGAATCACAAAAATGGATTCTGGTACTTACAGGTAGTGATCATGTCCGGTTTTATTCTTCTGATAATCTGATCGATTGGCAGTTTAGCAGTACTTTTAGTGAAGTGCTCGATTACATTAGCGGCAAATGGGATTACACTGATTTCTTTCCTTTAATTGATAAAGAAAGCAACGAAACCAAATGGATTTTGATGGTCAGCTATCATTCCGGCAGTCCTTCAAGCGGAGCCGGAACTCGGAGTATCGTCGGTGATTTTAATGGCTTTACTTTTCAGCCTGTGCACGAAAAAATTAAATCAATCGACTATGGAAGCGATAATTTTGCAGGAGTTACCTGTAATCTGAATAACGACTGCTACCACATTGGTTGCATCAACAATTCAACCGAAGCCAATTCTTCTTCGAACTCATTCACACTTCCAAGGAAGCTCTCGTTAAGCCGGAATTTTAATGGTTATATCATCAAATCAGCTCCGGTTGAGGAAATCAACCAGCTTAGGGGTAAAAAGAAATTAATTGCAGGCGCCGACCTGAAAGGAGTCCTTGCAGTAAACGAGGAGCAAACAGTGCCCTATGAGATAAACCTGACTTTCAATATTAATAAATTGCAATGGCTGAATTTTGCCGAAAAGTTTGGTGTCGAATTATCTACTGATAGTGGCAATAAAATGATAGTTGCCTATAATCACAGCAAAAGGGTATATTACATTGACCGAATTTTTTCAAGCGCTGGAAAACAAACTGAGAAACCCCTGGAAACTGATTACGCACCATTCATCGCAAATGAGGGAACACTCAATCTGCGGATAGTCGTTGATCACCAGTCAATTGAACTATTTTCGGGTAATGGGTGCGTGGTTATGACTGAGAAAATTTCTCCTGATATGGTTTTTAACCGCGTTAAAATCTTTGCTGAAGGAGGCGAAATAACATTAAAAGAAGCAACCATATATAGATTAAAAATGGATTGAAAAATTTGAATTCCGTATTTTAAAATATTTAAAATGAATATCCACAATTTCACTACTGACAATCTGAGTTTAAAAATAAATGTTTCGTACCTACGGCACTCTAGGTATTACGGTTAATCATTGTTCTATCCCGAGACCTCGGGATGCCGCTGGCACTTTTATCTATCTGTATGATAGTGCCCCAGAGGGGCAGAATATTTGTAGAAAAAGAAAATATCTGAAGAAAACCGTCCGCGTGATAAGGTTTTTAAAGGCGAAAATCTTCTTTCGGACGGGATGGCATCGACCTTCAATAGTCAGAAATTTTTACATATGTATTTTGCGGTTATTTATTATATTTAATTATCGAAAACCATTAAACCTTAAATATTATTATCATGAATAAATATCTTAATTTATCACTTCTTCTTATTGCAATAATCGCTCTTTCGTGTACCAATCAGGGAAACAAAAATCAAACAAAAAATAATCCTGAATCCGGTTATTATACCGAGCCCTATCGTCCCCAAATCCATTTTTCGCCCGAAGCGCACTGGATGAACGACCCAAATGGGATGGTCTTTTCAAACGGGCAATACCACTTGTTCTATCAGTATTACCCCGACAGTTCGGTGTGGGGCCCGATGCACTGGGGCCATGCCATAAGCAAAGACCTGATTCACTGGAAACACTTGCCTGTTGCGCTTTATCCCGATTCACTTGGTTGTATTTTCTCCGGAAGTGCAGTTGCCGATGTGAATAATACTTCAGGATTGGGAAAAAACGGGAAAGGCCCACTGGTTGCGATTTTTACCTACCACGATTTTGTGGGAGAGAAAGCAAAAACAAATACTTTTCAGAACCAGGCCATTGCTTACAGCAATGACGAAGGAATGACCTGGACCAAATACGATCACAATCCGGTTGTTAAAAACCCGGGAATCCGGGATTTTCGCGACCCCAAAGTGATGTGGCACGAAGCCTCCAAAAAGTGGGTTTTGACCCTGGCCACGCTCAATACAATTACATTTTTCTCGTCACCTGACCTGAAAAACTGGACCGAAGAAAGCGAATTTGGCGAAGGTGTTGGCCAACATGGCGCAGCATGGGAATGCCCGGATTTGTTCAGGCTAAAAGTAGATGGAACCGATCAGGAAAAATGGGTGCTTCTGGTGAGCATCAATCCGGGTGGTCCGAACGGCGGATCGGCAACACAGTATTTCGTGGGCGAATTCGACGGCAAGGTATTTCATAACGAAAGTCCAAGCGTCGAAGCCCGCTGGATGGACTACGGAAAAGACAATTACGCCGGGGTAAGCTGGTCGGGTATTCCGCAAACCGATGGCCGCCGGTTGTTGATTGGTTGGATGAGCAACTGGCAGTATGCACGGAATGTGCCAACTCCCTCATGGAGAGGAGCAATGACGCTGCCACGTGAATTGAAACTTATAAAACTTCCTTCCGGAGAAATTGTGTTGAACGGTTATCCAACTTCCGAATTCGAAAATTACGGACCGAAATGGAGCGATCTTCAATCGCAGGCACAGAAATTTGCGGGCGGTTCACCTGCTTCGTTTAGTCTGGGAAATGCCGATGCCTTTGATTATTCTGTTGAGCTAGACTTATCTGCGGCCAATCGGGTTACCATTCAATTAGCCAACAGTAAAAACGAAGTGTTTGATGTAATTCTGGACAAGGCCAGACAGCAAGTCCACATCAACCGCAACCAATCGGGCGAAACCTCGTTCAGCAAAGAATTTCCGGTTGATATTATCGCACCAGCCAATATTAAAGATAAAGTATCGCTCAGGTTGGTCATCGATCAGACATCAGTTGAACTGTTTATGGATGGTGGATTGCTGGAAATGACTAATATTGTATACCCGAAAGAAATTTACAATCAGGTAAACATTAAGTCTGATCAGGAAATAACAGTTATCAACTCAAAAATAAGGAACCTCACGTCAATCTGGCGTTAAAAACTAAAGCTCGTTTATATGAAAAAATCATCTGCCCTTTTATTTGTCCCAATCATGTTAGCTTTTTTCACCATGGGATTTGTCGACTTGGTAGGTATAGCCGCCAATTACGTGAAAGCTGACTTCAAGTTATCCGATACGTTGGCAAACTTATTGCCCTCCATGGTGTTCTTGTGGTTTTTTGTTTTTTCGGTTCCAACAGGTATGCTGATGAACAAAATTGGAAGAAAAAACACCGTATTGTTGAGTTTGGTGGTAACTCTTCCCGCATTAATAATTCCGCTAATCAGCTATTCATTTGTCACGATGCTTATTTCCTTTACCTTTCTGGGAATTGGAAATACATTGATGCAAGTTTCTCTAAATCCGCTGATTGCAGGTCTGGTGAGCAAAGAAAAGATGGCAAGTACCTTAACGTTCGGACAGTTTGTTAAAGCAATCGCATCTTTTATAGCGCCAATTCTTGCAGCCTGGGCAGTTGTTCGTTTTGCTGATTGGAGAATGATACTGTTTCCTTTATTCCTGACGATTTTAGTTTTGGTGATTGTCCTACTCTTCATAACGAAAGTCGATGAGCCAAAAGCCGAAAATAAATCAACATCTTTTCGAGCCAGTTTTTCACTTCTGGGCGATGTCACTGTACTTTTTTTGTTTCTCGGAATCATGGCGCACGTTGGGCTCGATGTTGGTTTAAATACAACTGCACCCAAACTTTTGATTGAGCGGTTGCATATTCCACTGGCCGATGCGGGTTATGCCACAAGTTTTTATTTTATTTTCAGAACTTTAGGCTGTTTGCTAGGTTCGGCTATACTGGCAAAATTCTCAGGCAGGAATGTATTTCTGGTAAGTGTATTGATGATTTTAGTGGGCGTATTAACCATGTTCACTGCCGATAAAACCATTATTTATGCAGGCATTGCCTTATTTGGCTTAGGTAATGCAAATATTTTTTCGGTCATGTTCTCACAAGCCCTTATTTGTCAGCCCAAATACAATAACGAAGTTTCTGGTTTAATGATCATGGGCGTATTCGGTGGAGCCGTTTTTCCATTGATCATGGGAGTTATGTCTGATACAATGGGTGGACAAGTCGGCGCTGTTATTGTTTTACTTGCTCTAGTTAGCTACCTTATTATTGGAGTTTTTCCTAAAATTAAAAAAGCTTAACAACTTGCGAAAACATCATTGCAACCAATAATAAATCAATCATGAATAATCCAATCAAAAAATATACAGTAATCGGAATTGGCGAAGTTCTCTGGGACTTATTGCCTGATGGAAAAATATTGGGTGGCGCCCCTGTTAATTTTGCCTACCATGCGATGCAGCTTGGCGCACTTGGTGTGGCAGTCAGTTCGGTTGGCAACGACGAACTGGGCCGCGAAATCATGGATTCAGTTAACTCAAAAGGGGTCGAAAATTGCATTGCCGTGAATAACCACCCGACCGGAACTGTTGGAGTTACCCTGAAAGATGGGAAACCGGATTACACGATTTACGAAAATGTTGCATGGGATTTTATCGAATTAACTCCCGAAGCAATCCAAATGATTCAACAGGCCGATGCCATCTGTTTTGGGACTTTGGCGCAGCGCGGCGCCGTTTCGCACAAGGCCATCCAGAAAGCTTTAAAACTTGTTCCGAGGAATTGCCTGAAAGTTTACGACATCAACCTGAGACAGAAATATTTCAGCAAGGAGCTGATCAGCGAATCGTTGTCGGTTGCCAATGTGTTTAAGATTAACGATGACGAGGTTGAGATTTTTAAACAACTGTTTGGTCTGGAAGGCTCTGAAACTGAAGTTTGCCGGAAAATTAAGGAAACTTATTCGTTGGAATGTCTGGCTTTGACCAAAGGAGAAAACGGAAGTTATCTTTTCCATGAAGATGAAGTCTCGTTTTTGCCAACACCTTTTGTCAATGTTGAAGATACTGTTGGAGCGGGAGATTCTTTCACTTCTGCCATGGTTATGGGAATCCTTAATAAATTGTCCTTAAAAGAAATCCATCAAAAAGCAGTTGAAATATCTGCTTTTGTTTGTACCCAAAAAGGTGGTACACCGGTGCTGCCGTCAGGTTATTTAGTGTAGGATTTGTTTTCCCCCGATTCGGTCGGATATTAGGTTTGCCCCTTTGCCAGCAATAGCAAAGGGGTTTTTACTATTAGAGGTTCAAGGTCTTCATTTTTTAGCCGTCGAATAAGAATAATTTTAGGCGACACAATTGTTTCTTCCGAAATTCAAATCTATATTTATTAAGTTTGTCATTATTAGCAAAACCAAATACATAGCCATGACAATTGTAAATATTCTTGCTGTTCTAATACTTCT
>Ga0209417_1001265_pt1 | contig 47640 bp, 45 predicted proteins | sample RifGroF2_FD_184002 | JGI IMG/M metagenome (GOLD analysis project Ga0209417, IMG submission 184002) | Groundwater microbial communities from Rifle, Colorado, USA - Groundwater F2 (SPAdes) (version 2) | ecosystem: Environmental > Aquatic > Deep subsurface > Groundwater | place: Rifle, Colorado...
ACAACTTCAAAAAGAAACATAGAGGGCTTGGCATGAAAGGCTTAACTCCGGCTCAAAAGATACTCTACACTTCATTCTTAAAGCCCATGCAACCCCATTTAAAAAATGTGACTGGAACTCTGCAACTAAACAAGCTTTGACTTTTGAGCTGATTTCTGGTATAATTTTAATAATAAAACAAATAACAAAAATAAAAATGGAACATTCTACGCATCATGTTGCGCATCATCACACTCATGTGATCGAGCATCAGCATCCCGAGCATTATGCTTACTACAAAAGTAAGAAATTTTTGATTGCTATGTTTGCCGCAGTTGTATTAATTGCAGGGCTTGTCATGGCTGGAGAAAAAGGACTTCTTAAAGGCCTTTTATTTAGCTCAGGAAGCACCGTTTCATCTGTAACGATAGAAAGTGCCACTCCGGCGCCTCAAGAAGTCGGAAGGGTCAAAATTACGAACGCAAACGGCTTGCCGGTTTCATTCTCTTCTTTGAAATTGGAAGATGGTGGAGCTTATGCAAAAGGCGCTGATTATAAGCTTATTATTTCAGAAGCAAATTCAGAAGATTATCTTTCCGTAATTGGCCAAACAGAACAAAACGGCTCACTTGAATTCAAATTGAACGTGAACGTTGTTGTCCCTGCAAAATCATATCGATATTTGATTGTTCAGTTGGTAAATCCGGATATGCTTCCACCAACAACAAAATATGATTTCAAAGTTACGGCAGTTGGGGAGCTTGAGGTTAAATAATCAGGTTCCTTCTTCCCACGAATTCAAATACTTAATTTGCTCTTCCGTAAGTTTATCTATTTGAACATCAAAAGAAGTAAGTGCGATTTTTGCAATATCATCATCAATTGAAACAGGCAGTGTATGAACTTTGCTTTCTAATTTGCCTCGATTCTTTGCAAGGAATTCACACGCAAGTGCCTGTCCACAAAAACTAAGCCCCATGACTTCGCTTGGATGGCCTTCTGCAGCCGCAAGATTGATAAGCCTTCCTTCGCCCGCGAGGTAAATCACGCGACCATTCTTCAAAGTATATTCATCAAGATAAGGCCTGATTCGGCGTTTTTTAGTCGCAGCTTTTTCAAGTTCTTTAATGTCAATTTCGCAATCAAAATGACCTGAATTAGCCATTATTGCGCCATTTTTCATTTCTGAAAAATGTTCTTTTGCAATGACGTGAATATCACCGGTAACAGTTATAAAAATATCGCCAAGCTTGCAAGCATCTTCCATTTTCATAACACGGAATCCGTCAAAATAAGCTTGTAGACCTTTAAAATGATCAACTTCGCAAACAATAACATTTGCTCCAAGGCCTTTTGCTCGCATGCTTGCGCCTTTTCCACAATCTCCATATCCGACAATAACAACTGTTTTTCCGGCAAACAAAATATTTGAAGCGCGAATTATTCCATCAAGAGTCGATTGCCCTGTTCCATAATAATTATCGACCAAATGTTTTGTTTTATTATCGTTGACTGCAATAACGGGATATTTAAGAGCTTTGTCACGTTCCATTGCACGCAGTCTTATTACGCCCGTTGTAGTTTCTTCTGTTCCACCAATCAATTTTGGCAAAAGCTCTTTGTGATTTTTATGAATTTCACTGACCAAATCGCATCCGTCATCAATTGTAATATCCGGCTCACCATCAATGACATATCCCAAATATCGATAATAATCTTCACGCGTTTCGCCTTTATATGCATAGACATTCACGCCTTCCCTAGCCAAATACGCCGCGACGTCGTCTTGCGTTGAAAGGGGATTGCAACCGGTTATAAAGATCTTGGCACCACCGGCTTGCAAGGTTTCAACAAGCATTGCAGTCTCTTTTGTAACATGCAAAGCCATACCGATTTTAAGGCCTTCCAAAGGTCTTTCTTTTGCAAATCTTTCTTTAATTTTCATGAGCGATCCCATGTTTTGTCGCGCAAAATCAGCATTTAATTTTCCCTGATCGGCAAACGATAAACTGCATACTTCAAACGCTTCTCCTTTATCCATTTTTATAATTTATTTTAAAATTTAAAACTTAAAATTTCATCATTTCACGGCGTTTTTCAACGCTGTGATTCTATCTGTTTTTTCCCATGTAAATTCTTTTTCAGATCTTCCAAAATGGCCGTAAGCTGCGGTTTTTCGATATATTGGTCGAAGCAAATCAAGCATTGTAACGCTTCCGCCCGGTGATAAGTCAAATACTCTCTTCACACCCGCAACAAGCTTTTCTTCGGAAACTTTTCCGGTTTCAAAAGTATTGATGTTTACACTTAATGGCTCTGTTCCGCCGATAACATAAGCAAGTTGGATTTCGCATTTATCGGCAAGCCCTGCGGCAACAATATTTTTTGCAATGTAGCGAGCCATATAAGCTCCTGATCTATCAACTTTTGTTGGATCTTTTCCGGAGAAACATCCACCACCCATGTGTCCCATTCCGCCATACGTGTCGACAACTATTTTTCTACCAGTAACGCCGCAATCCGCGACAGGTCCGCCAATAACAAATCGTCCCGTATTGTTAATATAAAATTTTGAGGTTTTGCTTAAAAATTTTCCACAAACAGGTTTGATCACCTCTTCGATTATGGCTTCTTTAAGCTTTTTGTCGGTTACGTCAGGATCGTGTTGCGCCGCAATTACAACCGAGTGAATTGAAACAGGTTTGCCATTTTTATATTCAACAGTAACTTGGGTTTTCCCATCCGGTCTGAGCCATTTTAATTTTTTGCTTTTGCGAACTTCTGCAAGCTGCTTGGCAAGTTTATGCGCTGTAATAATTGGATAAGGCATTAATTCCGGAGTTTCATTTGTTGCAAATCCGGTCATCATACCTTGGTCTCCGGCACCTTGTTTTTTCGTACCGGTTGTTCGAACACCTTGCGCAATGTCCGGCGATTGTCCGTGGATAGTATTGAAAACCGCAAGAGTATGCCAATCAAAGCCGTATTCCGCGTTATCATATCCAATGTCGCGCACAACTTCACGCGCAAGATTGTTGATATCAACCCATGCGTTTGTTGTGACTTCTCCACCAACCATAATAAATCCCATTCCTGCAAAAACTTCGCACGCAACGCGCGCATATTTATCTTGCTTGATGATCTGATCCAAAACTTCATCTGAAATTTGGTCGCAAACTTTGTCGGGGTGTCCTTCCGTCACGGATTCCGACGTAAACATAAAATTTTTCATATATAAAAATTATTTATTGACGCGATTAATTCTAATACAGGATTTATCAATATAAAAGCCAAAATCATCCAAGTTCTTTTGCGCGATTGTATGCATTTTTTATAGCATTCTCAATCAGTTTTCCGAACTTGCCTTTTTCTAAAGTTTTTATAGCTTTTTCGGTTGTCCCTTTTTTAGAAGTAACGCGCAGGCGTAATTCTTTTTCAGTTTCCGCGCTAAGCAAGCTCATCTCTGAAGCACCGGCAAAAGTTTGACTGGTCAATTTACGCGCAACTTCTTCTTTAAGCCCCAATTTCACGCCCGCCTTTATCATATTTTCCATGAAATACCAGACATAAGCGGGGCCACTTCCGGACATTGCCGTAACTTTATTTATATCATCTTCGTTTTTCATTTCAATTTCTTCCCCAACTGATTTAAGGATATTTTTTACAACTTCTTTTTGCTTTGGATTGAGATTTGGCGCAATCCAAGCCGACATGCTTTCATCAATCAATGCGAGCAAATTTGGCATAATTCGCGCAACGCATCTATGAGAAATTCCTTTTTCAATTGTTTTGATTTTTACTCCCGCGGCAATCGAAATAATAATTGCGTGAGCCGGAATTTTACCTTTTAATTCGGCTAAAAACGGTTCGAAGTCTTGCGGTTTTACAGCCAAAATAACGACATTCGCACCTTTAATCGCTTCGACATTATTTGATACGGTTTTTATATTTGTGCGCTTTTTTAGTTCGTTTAATTTTGCAGAATTTTTATCGCTAACAACGACTTCGCATTTTTCAAGTTGCTTGCTTATGCCTTTTGCAAAGGCTCCGCCCATATTTCCTCCGCCAAGAATTGCAATTTTCATTTTTTAATTTATTAAAAGTTTTGAGTTTTAAGTTGTGGTTTTGAGCTTTGAGTTTTGACTTTTGAGTTATTTCCTACACTGTCCACTGCCATAAATTTTCCATTTATAAGTCGTTAACCCTTCAAGCGCAAACGGTCCGCGTACATGTAATTTTTGTGTAGAAATACCAATTTCCGCGCCAAGTCCAAATTGCGCACCATCTGTAAATTGCGTCGCAGTATTAACATAAACGCATGCCGCATCAACTTCATTTAAAAATCTTTCCGCGGATTTTTTATCACTTGTGATTATTGCTTCGGAATGTTTGAGTGAGTGTTTTTCAATGTGAGTAAGCGCTTCATCAAGACTATCAACAATTTTAATCGCCAAGATATAATCCAAAAATTCCGTATCAAAATCTAGAGCATTAGCGCTCTTTAATTTTTGATATTTTTTATTTAAAATTTTATATGCTCTTTCATCCGCACGGATCTCAACATCGTGCTTTGCAAGTTCTTTAGCCAAAATTGGAAGTAATGTTTTTGCGGAATCTTTATGGATAAGTAACGTGTCAAGCGTATTGCAAATTGAAACTCTGCGCGTTTTTGCATTAACGATAATCGGTACGGCAATTTTTAAATCAAACTTTTTATCAACATAAGTATGCACGACGGACGCACCGGTGTTTATCGCAGGAATGCTTGAATTTTCAACTACAAAATTAATCAAACCTTTTCCGCCGCGAGGGATCACGACGTCGATTAAGTTTTTCATCTTGAGGAAATCCGCAATAGAATCTTTTTCAACTGAATCCACAAACTGAATAATATTTTCATTTACGCCAACGGATTTTAATGCCGCTTTTATTGCTTTTATAATCACGCGATTTGAATTTATTGCTTCTTTTCCGCCTTTTAATATAACCGTATTTCCGCTTTTTAAAGCCAAAGTTGCGGCATCAACAGTAACGTTTGGGCGCGATTCATAAATCATCAAAATGACACCAAATGGTACGGAAACTTGTTGAATTTTTAGTCCGCTTGGTTGCTTTCGTTCGCTCAAAATTTTCCCAACAGGATCAGGAAGTGAAACGACATTCTTAATATCATTGCAAATTCCATTTACTCTTTCTTTATTTAAAAGCACGCGATCAACCATTGGACCAAGTCCGGCTTTTTCCGTCGTCAAAACGTCTTTCGCATTTTCTTTTAGAATTTCTTTTTCATATTTTTTTATGAATTTTGCAATCGCCAAAAGTGCTTTATTTTTTTGACTAGTCGACATTAATCCGGCGCTTTTTGAAGCCGTTTTTGCCGCCTGTGCAATTTTTTGCGCGTCAATTTTCATATGCGAATTTTTATTATTTCAAAATCTTTTTACTAAAATAATTTCCGTTATTTCCAAGCATTTTTTCAATGCGCATAAGTCTGTTATATTTTGCAACCCTTTCGCTTCTACAGAGTGATCCGGTTTTAATTTGTCCTGCGTTCAAAGCAACCGCCAAATCCGCGATTGTTGAATCTTCCGTTTCGCCGCTTCTATGTGAAATGACATTTCTCCAACCTACGTCTTGAGCCATTTTTATTGCGCTAATGGTTTCTGTCACGGTCCCAATTTGATTCAATTTAATCAAAATTGCATTCGCCATTTTTTGGTCTATGCCGGTTTGCAAGCGCTTAATATTCGTGACAAACAAGTCATCGCCGACAATTTGAATTTTATCGCCAAATTTTGCGGTGAAATTTATAAATCCTTCAAAATCATCTTCCGCAAAACCGTCTTCAATCGAAACGATTGGATATTTGGAAATAAGTTCACCGTAAAAATCGGAAAGTTCAAAATTTGAAAGTTCACGAGCCTGTCCGGCAACTTTTAATTTATATTTCTTGGAAGTCGCATCGTAAAATTCCGAAGAAGCCGGGTCCATTGCGATATAAATATCTTGTCCGGGCTTATATCCCGCCGCTTCAATCGCTTTTACGATATAGTCCAGAGCATCTTCATTCGTGTTTAATTTAGGCGCAAAACCGCCTTCATCGCCAACGCCGACCGAAAATCCTTTATCGCTCAGCAGCTTTTTGAGAACATGAAAAACCTCAGATCCCATTCGAATCGCTTCAGAAAAATTTGGCGCGCCAAGTGGCATAATCATAAATTCCTGAATTTCAAGTCCGCTATCGGCATGTTTTCCACCATTCAAAATATTCATCATTGGTGCCGGAAGTGTATTTCCACTTCCAAGATATTGAAATAACTCAACGCCATTTTCATGCGCAGATGCATGGGCTGCGGCCATGGAAACGCCAAGAATCGCATTTGCGCCAAGCTTGCCTTTATTTTCAGTTCCATCGAGTTTAATCATCAATTCATCAAGGCCTTTTTGATCAGATGATTCAAATCCTTTTACAGCCGCATCGATAATTACATTTACATTTTCAACCGCTTTTAAAACGCCTTTGCCGGAATATCTCGATTTATCGCCGTCACGAAGCTCGACAGCTTCATGCGCGCCTGTGGAAGCTCCACTCGGCACCATTGCTTTCCCGTGAGATTTTTCAGTTTCGAGTTCAACTAAAACGGTTGGATTTCCGCGAGAATCAAGAATTTCAAACGCTTGCACCTTTTTGATTTTTGACATATAAAAATGGGTAAAATTTATAGCTTAACTTTACCTTTTTGTGTCACTTTTCGCAAGGATCGAATCTCTAGACTTTTTGGCTGATTTTAAGTATTATCATGGCGCATAAAATGAAAATTTAACAAAATACCTTATGGATATTACATGGCACTCTCGAACGTGTTTTACAGTCAAAAGCAAAGACGGAACCGTTGTTTTAGACCCAATAATCGCAGATGGATTTAAGGCGCCAAAGCTAAAAGGAGATGTCGTGCTTGTTAGCAAGCCATCAAAAGACGGTAAATATGAAGACGTTGAAGGCGAGCCAAAAATAATTGATTGGCCGGGCGAATATGACGTTAAAGGAATTCCGATTTTTACAATTGAAGCATGGGATATTCCAAAAAGCGAAGAAGACAAAGGTGCACCAAAAAATTCAGTCAATGTTTCTGTATTTGAGCTTGAAGGAGTTCGATTTTGCCATCTTGGATATCTTGGACACAAATTAACGGACGATATGATGGAGCATTTGCAAAATATTCACGTTCTTTTTGTTCCGGTCGGTGGAAAATATGCAATGGACGCCAAAAAAGCACACGAAGTTATTGAAGAAATTGAGCCAAATGTTGTTATTCCGATGCTTTATAAATTTGATGGCGAAACCTTGGACGTTGATCCAATTGCGAATTTCTTGAAAGAGGAAGGTGTCAAAAATCCGCTTGAGCTTGAAAAATACTCGATTGCATCAAAGTCTCAGCTTCCACAAGATCACACGGATTTTGTTATATTAAAACCAACAGTATAAAGTTAAATCGATTGTCGCACTTTTAGCGCTTAGGAGACGCTAAAAATTTAGTAGAAATTAGGTCAATTAGTGCACTTAGAAATTTGTCTTCGGCATGGTCCCATAGTTCAACGGATAGAACATCGCACTCCTAAGGCGAGGATGCAGGTTCAATTCTTGCTGGGACCACCAAATAATAGCGAGTTTTGCGGTCCGGAGCGAAGCAGTCGCGTATTTAGCGATTGCGTAGCGCAGGAGGCCGAATCAAAAATTAGGCGAGCGAACGCGAGAATTATTTTTGAACGAGGCCAGCAAAACTCTATTGCACGCGCAATGTAAGAATGTTGACGAACAAAGATAGAAAATAAACTGAAAATCTAACGTTTTAAATATTTAAAAAACTCTTTTTTAGTTATTCCCATTTGTCGACAAATAAAACTAAAAAGATCCGGACCATATGTTTCTTTGTATAATGGAATTGTAACTTTCTTACCGGTTGTTGGATGCTTAAACTGCATGTGACTTCCCTCATGCGACTTTTTAATAAAACCCAAGGTCTCTGCGACTTTGGTGGCCTCTTTATGACTTACAGCAGGCGTGTTTGTCAAAGTGTTCGCTATTAAAAGATAAGTTGCCTAAAAATTTATTCTCATTTTTTTCTTCATGCTTTTTCTGCAATTCAACGAAAAGATCGCATATATCATAGTATTTTTTCGGAGCTTTTCTGTAAATATTTTTATCACTTTCATGTTCTTTTACGCACATTTTTAAATAGCTGATTATATTTTCATGCAGATTTGATAAAGCTTTGACCATGCAGTCGCCCTCATCTAATAAATCAAAATCCAAAGCAACTGCAATGAACTTGTCATTTTTTTTGTAACAAATCACTTTTGTAGTAAAGATTCTTTTCATTTATAAAAGTTAGTGTAGCTCATTATAGTAAAATTTTGCGATATACGCAAGGCGTTTCTACTTTTTCCTCACCAAAAAATACAACCCAATTCCAATCACAACGATCGGGAGCAGCATATGTAAAGGCATGAAGATAATCGGGAAAAACACTTGCGCCAAAAGAATAACGCCGATAACCAAGACAATAATTCCAAGAACGTTTTTCGAATCGCTCCACCAATTTTTTCCGTGCTTTAATTCATGCGCGATTTTTTGCGCATTATGGCCGATATTTTCAATGAATTTTTTTGCCGCATGTTCGCGATCGCCTTCGACTTGTTCAGTTGGATCTTCGGGAATAATAAGCGCCAAAGCGATATAAAATAGAATTCCGATTCCACTCAAAGCAAGGAGCAAAAACAGGATTCTGATAACGGTTGCATCGATGTTAAAATATTTCGCAATTCCGCCGCAGATGCCAAAAAGCACGCGATCAGACTTGGAACGATATAATTTTTTAGTTTCATTTTTCATATAATTATTATACATGAAAATTGCCTCATCTCCACGGGCTTTACTTCCTCCATGTTTTATAGTATAATATATATGTAAGTTTAGAAGCTTGGCTTCGTCCACTTCTACTTACCGGCCTCTCACAAGGGGGTTCGCCCCCGACCTATAAAGTCGGGGTTTTTAAATATAAAAACAGCTACGGCTTAATACCAAGCTCTTCATCGGTAACTGTAACGGAGGCTTGTTTCAATTCGTCGCCTACAAAATAATTTAACGTCAAGGTTGTTGTGCCGTCGTCATTTGGATACTGTCCATCGGCATACGGAGGTTTTATGGTCGATGGATCAAGTCCAGCTTTAGCAGCGATTAATTCCAAAAAATAATTAGTTTCAAGTCCCATAAGGGGAATTTTACTAAAATTGTTGCCAATGTCAAAAGAATCACTATTATATTCGTACATATTATGAAATTTCTTGTTCGTACATTTGGCTGTCAGATGAACTATTCGGATTCGGAGCGTTTAAAGAGCGTTCTCGAGCGCTTGGGCTATACCGAAACGCAGGATCCAAAAAAAGCGGATTTAATAATTATGAATTCGTGCTCTGTTCGCCAGCATGCGGAGGATCGTATTTTTGGTTTTGCGCTTCAATATGATTTGATGCATCAAAAAAATAAGAATTTCAAAGTTGGCCTAACAGGCTGTATGGTGCGAAAAACATCAACTCGCAAACAAGAAAAAAACGGCGAAAAAGTTGATAAACTTTTAAAGAGAATTGCGTCTATAGATTTTACGGTTCGCATTGAGGAAATTGCAAAACTTCCGGAAATTCTTGGCATAAAAAACGCGAAAATTAGCAAAGAAAACGAAAAAATTGCACCTCAAGAGCTTCAAAATTATTTTCATATTGATCCAAAACACACATCAAAAGCGCAAGCATTTATTCCGATTTCAACCGGTTGCGATAAATTTTGCTCATACTGTATTGTGCCTTATGCGCGCGGTCGCGAGCATTCTCGCCCGATGAAAGATATTCTTGCGGAAGTGAAAAGTCTCGTCGAAAAAGGTTATAAAGAAATCACACTTGTTGGACAAACAGTTAATTCATATGGACTTAGTGCGGCGGATAAAAAGACAAAAGAATTCGCGCAAAAAAATACATCAAAAACTGCCTCCGTCCCCGCATCCCCATTCACCCGCCTTCTTCAGGAAATAGACAAATTCCATTCAAAAGGTTTGCAGCGCGTTCGTTTTACATCTCCATATCCGCTCGATGTCACCGACGATTTTATTGACGCTATGGGCAAATTAAAAACAGTTATGCCATACATTCACCTTCCGATCCAATCCGGCGATAATGAAACTTTAAAAAGAATGAATCGCAAATATACCGCCGAGCATTACACGGACATAATTAAGCGCATCAGAAAGCGCGTTCCGAACTGTTCGATCACAACGGATATTATCGTTGGATTTTGCGGCGAAACCGAAAAGCAGTTTATGAATACATATAAATTATTCAAAAAAATAAAGTGGGAAATGTGTTACATCGCGAAATATTCTCCGCGTCCCGGGACGGTTTCTGAAAAGCTGTTAAAAGACGATGTGCCGGCCAAAGAAAAGGCTCGCAGATTTCATAAATTGAATGATTTGCTTCGCGAAATTGCATTCGCAAGAAACAAAACTTTTGTTGGAAAAACAGTCGGCGTTCTTGTAGAATCTTTCAAAAAAGGCTTTAACACAGGCAAAAGCGAGCACTTCAAAATCGTGCAATTCAAATCAAAAAAATCTCTAGTTGGGCAAATCGTGCCGATTAAAATCACAAAAGCGTATGAGTGGATTTTGGAGGGGAAAGCGGTCGGGCGCATTTAAGTTTATTTTGCAACTAAGCTATTTTATATTTTCCAAATATTCTTTTTCACCTTCCACTGCTAAGTCTGATAATTCTTTTAATTCTGCGGCAAATTCACCTGATGCATCAGCAAGCGATTTTCTCCATTCTTTGTATTCGGAAGCCAATTTCGGGGTCATATGATATTGGATTAATTTCAAAAATTCAGCGCGTATCGCATCATAAGTTTCATCAATTTTTTCATAATTAAAAACCCATTTACCATCAGGGCTTTTTGCAATCAAACCGGTGCGCAAAAATATTTTTACATTCACGATTCCTTCAACGGCATAATCATCAGATTTATCAGGAATATCCAAATATCGCAAACAGGTTCGAGCGTGACCGACCATCATCTCATTCATAATGCGAGGTGAAATATTTCGCTGTTTTAAGGCTAAAATTGCAACCCAAGAAGATTTTACTTCTTCAAAATCTTTTACCGTTCCCATGAAAGAGTGTCCAACTTCATGTCCGCCAAGACCTTGAACAATGTATTGCCCTTTTGAAGTTTTATCTTTCAAAAAATCCATGGAATCTCCAAAAATCTTTTTTGCAACAGCAGCGCTCAATTCTTCTCTTTCAAAGGTTTCTTTGGAAAAACAATAAGATTTTGCGCCATATGAATCTTGGATATCATCATATCTAACGCCACCTTGGCCGGATCCCATAAGCCTTAAAGCGTCTCCGGCGCCTGCGATTGTAGCTGCAATTGAGGCATCGGATTTTGACATGGCAATTAAAGAAGGTTCCAGTCTTTTCATTTGTCTTTCGTTCAAAACTTCACCGGCAATTTCACGCATAGAGACGGCATTATCACGGCTCATTTCTCCCATCATTTTATCTTCTTCCAAAGTCGTATTTTGGACCATAATCCTGATATCAGGCATAACTTTTATTTTTGCAGGATCGATAAAAGTTGCATAACCGGATTCAATTTGATGTACAAGTTGAATGCGGCCTTTTAATTGGAGCCAAAGCTTATCAACTTCTTTCCACATATTAACCGATTTCCATTCTCCATCATCTTTTACGCTTTCGTCGCACAATAAAGCAGCTTTATATGCTTCCAAATAAGCAATCATTTTTTGTTTGTCCAGGCCTCCGCCAAAGTCTTTATCTTGATGCTGTCCAAGTGTGTCGATTAAATTTTGAAGTTCTGCTGCATGCGCCTCAACATTTTCTTTAAAAGCAATTGCATAAGGAACATTTTTATAAACACCTTCGCTTTCTTCATGAACAACAGCATAAGGATCATCAAGTTCATTTTCAGCTAAAAATTTTTCAAATTTTCCACCACGATTTTTGAATCTTTTCATCAATGAAGCCGGATATAGTTTTTTATTCCAATCCAAATAAGCTTTATCAATCGGGGTTGTTGTTTTTAAAAGACCGACTATTAACGTTTTTTCAGCAGGGCTGACTCCAAGTCTCTCACCATGCGCTTCAAGAGCTTTTTCAGTTATTTCTTTTATCATTTCATTTTTTATTGTTCCGAGTTCAAGTGCGGCAAGATACAAATCAAGCCTATCTTTATAAATCATTGCTAAAGGTTCAAAATCGCTCACTTTTATGGCTTGAATTACGTTTTCGCCGTATTCTTCAAAGCTTTCAGCGAGAACTTTGAATCTAGGAGAATCAATGAGTGCATTGATTTCATCCTTTATCGTTTCGAAGAAGTCAGGCAGATTGTCGCATCTCTCAAGCCTTTCAATTATTGCGCGCTCATCAGAATCTTCCATCACAAGATTCACTCTGCTGGAAAAGCCAGTGGACAATGCGGCTAAATGACGCGACTCATCTGTCGCTTCAGGTGCAGCCTGCAAATCGGTTTGATCACGCTGAACATCGCTATTTGCGCCAGTATCAGCTCCACGTTTTTGGCTGTTATTAGCCATTTTATTTTTGAGTTTTATTTGTACGTTTTAAATTGACGGCTTTTTTATTATTTTCAATTTTTTTAAGCGCAGCCATTTTTTTTAAAACTTGCTCGAATTTGTCGAGATGATTTTTTAACATATCTAAATATTATAGCATGTTTTAGCCAAAAAATCCATACTGAAAATGTGATTTATTCATCCAATCACAGCCTTAATTCTTCTTATTCCCGAAGCAACCGCTTCTTCTTTTAGAATTTTGAAACTTTTTAAATCACCGGTGTTATTTGCATGAGGACCGCCGCAGATCTCTTTGCTGAAATCGCCCATAAAATAAACCTTAACCTTATCGCCATATTTTGCGTCAAAAACGCCGATTGCGCCTTTGCTTTTCGCTTCATCAACAGCCATTTCATCGCAATTAATCGGCAAATTTGCCTTAATTTGTTCATTCACAATCGCTTCAATTTTTGCGAGTTCTTCCGGCGTTACTTTTTGCGGATGTGAGAAATCAAAACGCAATCTTTCCGCGGTTATATTGCTGCCTTTTTGATAAACGTGATCGCCCAAAACTTGCCTTAAAGCTTGATTAAGCAAATGCGTCGCGGTGTGCAATTTGTTAACTTGTTCACTATGATCCGCAAGCCCTCCGGAGAACTTTTGCAGAGCTCCGGCGCGGGACATTTCTTGGTGTTTTTTATAAGCTTCGTCAAATAATTTTTTAAATTCTTGTTCGTCAATAAGAAGCGCATGTCTTGCTAATACCTCATTTATCAATTCTAATGGCCATCCATATGTTTGATATAAATCAAAAGCCCATTTTGGGTTAAGAGCGTTTACATAGGCTTTCGAAGGAGGAAGATCTATATTAGGATCAATGCCGTGTGCCATACGAGGCTCTTGCTTCCATTTTTCAATCATTTTATCTATTTCTATTAATCCTTTCTCTAATAATTTCCTAAATTTATCTTCTTCTTTTTTTAATTCACCTAAAATACGATTACTATTTCTTTCCAATTCGGGATAAGTATCTTTGTAAATATTTATATAAATTTGCGCAATCTTGTCTGTAAAATTTTCTTTGATACCTAAAAATCGTCCACTCATCATGGCTCTTCTAATCAATCTACGTACGATATAGCCTTGATCGACATTTGAAGGGACTACACCTAAATCATCACCCATGATAAATGTTACAGCTCGCAAATGATCTGCGATAATTCGCTCTCTATGTTCGATTTCAAGTTCAGATATATCATCAGATTTGTTCGATAATCGTTTTATTAAATTTAAAGCATCAGCGAAAAGCTCTGTTTCAAAACACGATTTCTTGCCCTGCAAAATTGCAAAAGTTCTTTCAAGGCCCATACCTGTATCAACATTTGTTTGTTTCAAAGGCTCGTATTTTCCTTCCGCGGTTTTGTTGTATTGCATGAAAACGTCATTCCAAATCTCAACCCAATTTGCGTCATCAGGATCGAACTTTTTTGGCGCTACTCCTTCACCGGTCCAATAAAACATTTCCGTATCAGGGCCGCACGGACCGGTTTTTCCGGCCGGACCCCACCAGTTATTTTTCTTTGGTAAGAATGCAATTCGTTCTTCGGAAATCCCAAAAGATTTCCATGCATTTGCGGCTTCGTCATCACGAGGAGCATCGCTATCTCCTGCAAAGCACGAGACCGCTAAATTTTTTATATCAAATCCTAGTCCGCCTTTTTCATCAGGCAAAGTAAGAAATTTATAACTGAATTCAATCGCTTCTTTTTTAAAATAATCTCCAAGTGACCAGTTTCCGAGCATTTCAAAAAACGTACAATGAGTCATGTCGCCAACCTCATCTATATCGTCTGTGCGAACGCATTTTTGCACGTCGGTGAGCCTTTTTCCGGCAGGGTGCGGTTCGCCAATCAGATATGGCACAAGCGGATGCATTCCGGCGGTTGTGAACAAAACCGTTGGATCATTTTCCGGAATTATCGATGCGGATGAAATCTCTTTATGCCCGCATTGTTTAACAAAAAACTCGATATATTTCCTTCTTAATTCGTTTGCCGTCATAGTTATTTTTTAAGCAAAAAGATTATAACACATTTGAAAGCTTTTGAATTTTCGCTCTCAAAAAGACGCTATAAATTTCCCCTGCGTGTAAATTTTAGCTTGGCACTCGACCTCACTCGTTTGCTAACGCAAACACCTTGCCCGTTCGGTCTCCGTGACACTTTTTGATCTCGAAAAATCCAAAAACCTATACGTGGTTATATTTTAAGCTCAATAGGGATGTTTTTCTTTTTTTGTTTTTCGATGAAACGTTGAGATGAGTAGAAATAAAATTGAGACGAGATTTAGCAAAAATTGTCCCCTTTCAAGGGGATGGGGGTAGATTTTTGCTAAAAAATCGAGTCCAATTTTATCTACGAAGCGAACGTTGAAGAGGAAAAGAAAAAAGAAAAATAGATATTCTTAAAGCTCAAAATTTGCTAAACTAATCTCATGGGAAAGAAATCCTCCTCAAAAAAAATACACAAAGGGGAAATTCCTGCAAAGCCTGCGCATCCGCATAAAGAAAAGCATTTCAAGAAAATTCCAATGCTCGGTATTGTTTTGATAAACATAATTACGGTTGTTTTTGCCGGGTTTGTTATTTGGAAATATGTCAGCATGGTTGTGCCGATTAGCAGTTTGCTTCCGGAAGATAAAACAATTGCTTATACGGAAATGAAAATCGATGGCAATGATAAAGAAGTTCAGGCTTTTTTCGATATGATTAAGTCAAATCAATTGATGCGAAAAGAGCATCTGATTGCGGTTGCCGAGGATTTTACAGGTGAGAATTTCAAGAGCTCGATTCTTCCATGGATTGGTAGGAATGGTGGAATTGCATTGATTGGAAGCGCTAAAAACGAAGATCAGGCAAACGTTCTTTTGTTTGTTGAAGTAAAAGATAAAAACCTTGCTTTGGAGTTTTTCAAAAACATGGGACTTAGATATAAAAATGATGCGCTCACGGAAAATGAATATAAAAAATATACAGTTTATTCATATAAAACCGGCGAAGCATTTTCATTCACATTTATTGGAAAATACGTTGTTGTTGCGATTTCCGAGGACGCAATGAATGATTTTATAGATGGGATTATGGATTCGAACAGACTTGCTTCGGGTTATGAAACTGATTTTTCAAGAACATATGTGAATCCAAAACTGATTTCAAAATTTTCTGGATCGCAAGATACGAATGTGAAAAATAAATATTTGATTACGATTTTTGATCCGCTGATTACGATTTTTAAAAATACGTGGATTCGCGCAAGTGTCCAATATGGGCATATAAAAGCCACGACGACGACAGATCTAAAGTATAAATATCAAAAAGGTCCAAGCTATGATGCCGAACTTATTTCATATTTTCCATCAGATATTAAATTGTTTTATGGCGGTTCAAGTCTTACAAGCCAGATAGATAATTTGAGTTCAATGGTTGAGCAAGAAAATGCAAATCTTAAAAAAACCATGAAAGAATTAATTCTTTTCCAAATAAAAGATACGTTTGGTGATATCTCGGTTGAGAACGACGTCTATCCGCTTATAAAAGGCGAATATGCGCTTGCGATTTCAGACAAAAACGACATTATGTTTGGAATAAAGTCGGGAAAAGTTGATGAAAATAAATTAAAATCAATGGTTGTCGCAATACGAAAAAGCCCATTCATGAGACGAACAATAAGGAACGAAGATAGTGTCGCAGTTCAATGGAATGTGCTTTTTTCAGAAGACACTCATCGCGGAATGAAAACATTTGGCGTGCAGCTTGAACAGGCAAAATGGGGTATATATACGGCAAACGTTAATGATATGCTTTTTGTAACTTCAAGTTTAGATTCATTAAAAAAACTTATCGATACATACATTGATAGACAAAATACGTTTGCGGAATCGAACGAATTTAAAAACGGTCCGGAAAAAGTTTTGAGTGGCGCAGACGAAATTTTTTACGCAAATTTATATAAATTCCCTGACTTCATGGCAAAGATTTCAGACTATTTAACGCCAATAAAAGTCGTAAGCATTGGTAGAACATACGAGGACTACAGCATCGTATCAAATTGCATTATTTTGGTTGAATAATGGAAAAGAAAATACACAAATATTTCGGTGCGGTTTGGATCGGAGTTTTTGGCATAGTAATAATTATTTTAATCAATTCTCTGAACTCATATGGACGCGGAATGAAAATCATTTCGCATGTAAAAGAATCTTCAACCGGCATTTATAAAAATATGGTTGAAGCGGGCAAATTCGCGGAAAAATCAGACTTTGATTCTGCAAAAAATCTAATATCAAAAGCGGAAAATGAATCCGAAAAAATCAATCAAGATTTGTGGTTTTTAAGCGGCGCGGAAGGGATACAAACAATAAAAATTGGCAAATATTTAACATCAGCGGCAACGAATTTTTTAAATATTATAGAGGGCATAAATAGCATAGGGATTGGTTTTATCGACATGAATTCAGATAGCCCAAAAGCATATCCAATTAGCAACAGAATCGCAAAAATAAATGCAGAATACGTTTCATTTATTGAGAACATTGATTTGGCGGAAAAAGCATTAAGCCCTGAACAAACCTCTTTTTTACCTAAGAAATTTGAAGAAAAAATAAATACTTTTAGCGCGCAAATTAAAAAAATAAAAAATTTAATGCCGGATACGCCGTCATTTGTGAAAGGTTTATCCGCAATTCTTGGTGAAAATCAGAAACAAACAATTCTTGTTTTGTTGCAGAACGATGCGGAATCAAGGCCTACGGGTGGATTTATTGGTAGTGTTCTTTTTACGGAAATTCAAAATGGAAAAATCAATTTTAAATTTCAGGACGTTTACGATATTGATCGCGGATTTAAAGAAATTGTTGAGCCGCCTGCGGAGATTAAAAAGCTCACAGACAAGTGGTTTTTTAGGGATTCAAACTATTCACCGGATTTCAAAATTTCAGCAAAAAAAGCGATTTGGTTTTACGAAAAAGAGACAGGTATAAAGGTTGATACGGTTGTCGCAATCAATCAAAGCCTGTTAAAAAACATTCTTGAATTAACAGGCGAAGTTTGGGTTCCGGGGCTTAATAAAGCCTTAAATAAAGATAATTACCAAACCGTTCTTTCATACATAATCGAATCAAAATTAATGGGCGCATTCACTCCAAAAAAGATTTTAAAAGACTTTGTCGAAGAATTTAAAAGTGCAATTTTCAACGTGAAAGATAAGAAAAAAATGCTCGGAATCATCATGAGTGAAATTGTTAAAAACAACATTCTCGGATATTCAGATAACACGGATATACAAAGCCTTTTTAGGCTCATCGGCATGAATGGTGAAATAATAAAAACGCGAGAAAATGAAGATTATTTTAACGTGGTTTCTGTTTCAATCGGCGGAAATAAATCGGATGCGCACATTGAGCAGAGCGTTACTCACACGACTTATATTAATTCTGACGGCGAAATAAATGACGAAGTTTTAATTGAGCGTTTTGATAATTTTAGCAGGCAAAAAGAAGGCGAAATAAAACAAACACTTGCGAATTTTGGCTATAGAAACGTACCAAATTGGGTTATGGATATTTTTGGTCGCAGTAAAAATAAAGCGATTTTTAGAGTTTATGTTCCAAAAGGCGTGATTTTAAAAGATGAAAATCTTGGTATTGGCATAAAAGATGTTAAGAAATTATACGATGCGGATTTGGATAAAGATTATTTCTCTTTCATTATGGAAACGCATCCCGGACAAACAAAAAAAGCAGTCTTGAGATACAAACTTCCTTTTAAATTGGATTTCACGCCTGCCGCGACTTACAGGCTTACAGTTCAGCGCCAACCCGGCTTGATCCAAACGAAATTTACGAAAAAAATGTTCGCGGAAAAAGCATTAAAAATTGCGGATTTATATCCAAAATTGCAAGAGCCAGTCGTTTTAAAAGGCTACAACATGTTCTCAACTTTAATAATCGATAATTGATTATTGTAAGGCAATAGCCGCTTGCTTCAGATACATCAGGAGAAATTCCGTATCGAGATTTTTCAGCTTACTTTTGTCTTTAAAATAAGAGGAAACATATCCGGCCAAATGGCCTTTTACGCCGAGCGGCACAATAACAACCGAGACAAATCCATTTTTTCGAGCAAGATCAGGCGATGAATAAATATTTTCTTTTTGTATATCTTCAACGATCAAAATTCCGCCTTCTTTTATGGCTTTTTCAACAAGACTTCCTTTATACGCCAGAGGTTTTTTATTATTCCACTCAGGCCCTGCGCCCATTGTATATTTAACGAAAAATTTATTTCTATCGGTGTCATATAGGCGAATAACGCACGCATCAGCCTTCATAAACGCGCTAACGGAATTTGCAATCAGCGTATTTAAATCATCATCCGGCATATCAACGGCCATAAAATTTATCAGATCATTAAGATAATCTAATTTCCTTTTTACAGTTCCGGTTTCGCGATAAGAATCCTGAAGTAGGCTGAAATATTTTTCCGATTCTTCTTTATATTTTTTATGAAGAGAGCCGATTTTGCTTATATCTGTCATTGTAATCATTCGGCAATCATTAAAGACTTTCGTGGCTCCAATAAGAACGGGAACCATGTTCCCGGACTTGGAATTGACTTCAATTGGACGCTCCGGAGTATCACCACGCAAGCCTTTTTCAACTTCTTTTATGTAATGCTTTTTATTGCTTTCATTGAAAAAATCAAAAACACTTCTGCCAATACATTCTGCGGGTTTTGAGCAGACAAGCTTTGTAAAACCCGGATTCGCATAAATAATATCGAAGTTTTTATCTTCAATAATAACCGGCTCGCTCATTTCATCAAGCAACGATTTATATTTTGCGGATTCTTCGTGCGTCACAAAATAATCGTTGAACCGGTTGAGGAGGTTAAACTGATCTGTTTGTATTGGATCAACCAATAATTTCTTGTTTAAACTATATCAATTCTACCATAACTTAAAGCGAGTCAATAGCGGATAAATATAAAGCGCTTTTTGGTTGACTTTAAGCGCAAAAATTGGTAAAAAATTCTCTTAATAACAAATTTAATATATGACATCTTTAGATAGGAGTTTGCAATTTATACCACGAGAAGGAGATTCTCCAGAAAGAACAAATACAGCGCTTTTTGCATATAAAGCGAGGATTTTAAAACTTGCAACCAGCTCACTATGTCGAGAATTTATTTTTGCCGCAAGAGGTGAAATCGCAGCCGTATTCAGACAATATGGGGGAGAAAGGCATGAAGGAACAGCAATACTTTTTGAATCTTTGAGGTCACCGGATTCTTTAAAAGATCTTGCGATTGGGCCTAGTAGAGCTGATGAAGTACGTGAAGAGCAAAGGCATCACAATCCTGGATTTTTTGTGTTTCCGGACTTTGTAGACGCGGAAGGGGTAAGGGCTATTCAAAGGGATTTTCCAAAAGGCAAAGGGGTTGGACAACAGATGGTGATGACGTGGAAAGGGTTTTTGTATGCGCCAATAAGGGACAATAGGCCTATATATATCAGGGGACCTGTCACGGAAGAATTATTTAGAAGATTGTATTTTATAATCAGCTTAAGGCCTGAATTAGCAGAAAGGATAAAGGTAATGGAAGGTTCTGGCGAAGGGTCTAGCGGATTTAAATTTACGCCATATAGCCAGGCGGTTGTGAGTATGAACGCGGATTTTCCATTGGTTGTATCGGGGTTTGAAGAGCGTCGGGCTGCGATGGATAAATTGGCAGATTTTTTATTTGAAAAGCCAAAAGCGGGCGAGATTTATCGTGGAGTTGTAACAAAAGTGATGGATTTTGGAGTCTTTATTGGTATTAAGCCTCAAGCAATAGGTGGGAGGGGCGGGTTAGTAACGTCAGATCATATGATGGAAGGGCTTGTTCACATTAGCCAGTTAGACAAAAGTCATCTGGACGATCGTGAAATGGTTGGAGTAAACGAAGGAGATGAAATGGTGGTGGAAGTGATTGATTGTGATGATATGTCGGGAAGAATAAGGCTATCGGAAAGAAGGGCTCATGAAAGCATAGATAGCGGAACACCTTTGACTTTTGATTTTAGGACTGTGATGAAAGAGTTGCCGGTGTAATTCTAGAGCCGCTTTTCGGATTCATATAACATTCATTTAAACCATCCAAAAGATCGTGCTACAATGTTATTGCAATGACAAAAAGCTTAAAAATACATATAGACTTAATCAATGAAAATCTAGCCACTCTTAAGTGCAAATTTGGAGTTAAGAGAATAGCTATTTTTGGATCTGTTGCGAGGGGGGATAATAATAAAAATAGTGATATTGACGTTATGGTTGAATTTGATCAGCCGATAAGTCTTTTCGCATTTATGGAGCTTGAAAATTGCCTTTCCAAAATATTGGGCGCAAAAGTTGATTTGACGACAAAAAAAGCCATCAAGTCGACAATAAAAAAAGAAGTTCTTAAGGAGCTTGTATATGCCTAAAAGAGACATATTTTTGTATGTAAATGATATTTATTGCTCTTGCAATAAGATTTTAAAATATACGAAAGGATGTAATTTTGCGAAATTTAAAAAAGATGAAATGATAATAGATGCCGTCGTGAGAAACCTGGAAATAATAGGCGAAGCGGCAAAAAATGCGCCAAGTAAGCTAAAAGAAAGCCATAAAGAAATTCCATGGAAGCAGATAATAGGCATGAGAAATAAAGTGACACACGAATATTTTGGCATAGATAGCGAAATTCTTTGGGAGGCGATAAGGGAAGATATCCCGGCGTTAAAAGAAAAAATAGCAAAAATTAAAAAGACGTTTAAGAGGCAGGTGCTTTTTTAATTCCGGAGCCACCCGTCGGAATTAACTTTTTAAGGAATCGGCACAGCTTCCGCTAAAGCTTTTTTCTTTTTTGATTTTCTATAAAAAATAATCCCCATAACAATTATCCATACGGCGATTATTATCATTAGGTTTTTGAAATTGGTGATTTTGAGTATTTGCGGACCAACAAGGTAAATCATCAAAGTCCAAAAGCTGTTCCAAATTAAAAAAGCCAGCAAAGAATAAATTAAAAACGTCCGGGTTTTTAAATGTAAAATTCCCGCGCTGGTTGCGGTAAGCGAACCGACATGAGGATGAAAATAGCTTATTAATATGATCTTTGGACCATATTTTTCCAATCTTTGTTTCATTCTTTCTATCTCGGATTTTAGTCCGAATTTTAAAAGTAATTTATACCAACCGTATTTTCCAAGAAGGAAATTTAAAATTGAAGTTAGGAAAAAGCAAAGCGTAATTAAAGCGACCGTTAAAGGCACATTTTGATGTCCGGTTATTGCAAAAGTTGTTCCCATGATGATTACGATTGATCCCGGGAAATACCAGTTTACAACCAAAAGCCCTTCCATTAAAGAAGCTATGATAATCACATAATAACCATGTTCATTGTAAGCATTTTGCGCATAATCAATTATCTCCGCAAAGGTTGGCAATCCAAAGAATTGATATAAAAGCAAAAACACCCCCATAGCTATAAATAGCCCGATTGGGAAGGATGCGTATTTCAAAAAGTTTCTAAAGTTGTTCATTGGTGAGGGTGAATGTTTCGGACGCAATGATAGCAGAAAATTAAAACAAATACACCATTAGCCGTATTAAGTACACATTTCATAAATAGGTGCAACTTGTATCGCCGGACTTATTCGTCTCATCGTAACTTCAAGGCGGTCATTCACCATTATCGAGGTGCCAAATTGTTCGCATATATTTTTGAACAGACCTATCATTTCAAGTATAGCGGTATGCAAAGCGTCATTTTCACGCGCATTTGCTATGAGCTCATCTTTTGATATTTCTTTAAAATTTTGAAAATCAAATCTTGCATCAAAGGATAAGTACGTACATACGTTTTTAAAAAGCATTTCGCCGAGTTGAAATTCAATCATAGGAAGTCTTTGTTGGAGCGTTAAATCACCGGTAGCGGATGTTGTATCGGTTGTTGTTCGATCGTATGTAAAGTCGTTAGCGGCCCAACAACGTTGATTTTTGTATACATACGGGATACCTTCATCTACACACGCACATTCCCTTCTATCATTGGTGCTTATGTATGCGTTTTCGCCATATACAACAGATTTTTTGCCTAAAGTATTTAATAAAGCCTCTCTTAATGCATTATTGGCTTTTCTTTTATAACCGAGATTGTGTCCTCCAAAACGGAAAAGCGTAGATGCTCTAAGCGCAACATTTCCTCCGTATGTTTTCGGTTTACAATGGCTTGTAACTAGCAATCGCCTGTAAGTCTCTCTATCGACGGCATGTAATAAGGCGACGATGGGATTTTTCGTATGAACCCTTACGTCTCCGCCAACCATATGCACGTCGGGATTTGCTAGATATGATTCCATTTGATGAAAATAATCAGGCGCAAGACCTTTTGCATCTGAATCTTGTGTGAAAAAAAAATGTGTCATTAAGAGTCTCATCTGAATCATCGCGCAAAGTCCTTACAGACAGAACGTCTAAAGCAGCTCTTGCTTGACTTAAATTATCAAATAATTTCGGGTCGCTTGCGACATAACATTTTAACGGGAATCCAGGACTTCTTCTTGCGAAATTTATTATACCTTCAACCATATGAGCTATATCTTCCGCGACACTATTATTTATCAAAACTATAACTTCATGATGATCTGGATTAAAATCAGATCCTTCAATAAGCGATAAAGTGTCAATCATTCCTCCTTCTTGAGCGAGAGTTGGAATTTGGACTATGCCATTAATACTGCATGGAGTCGGGGTGTCTAGTTGCACCTCTTCGATGCCTTGATCCCATTTTTCAATATAGGCCTGATTTGAGTTTAGATAAGACGAATAAACTCCCATAAGAATAATTAAAGGAGTCAATTAAAACACAAGTATAAAAAAATGTCAAATGGAGCCGCCTTTCGGATTCGAACCGAAGACCTACTGTTTACAAAACAGTTGCTCTACCAGCTGAGCTAAGGCGGCGTAGCGGAAAAATATTAGCACGGCGGTAATCGTCACGCAACATATTTTTAAAAGTAGTCATTCGCCGCAGTATCCTCGTACTTAAAAAGAGCCAAACTTTTATCAAGATAATTGCCATATTCGCCGGTTTCTTTCATGTGGTCGATGATTTTTGCTTGTAACTTTTCAAACTCCAATTGGCTATATTTTTTATTAAAAATGCAATATTCATTATTTTTTACAGAGATGCATCCAAAAAGATATTTTGAATTTGCACAAAACTCGCAGTACTGCATAAACTTACCATTTCCGGCAGTATTGCAGAACCAAACCATGTAGTTATTATAGAAGCCAAAAGAGTCGTAGCAGAGCTCGGAATTTTCCATATAATTGACGTCCTGACAATCTTTGCAATCCATAACTTGGCCCAAATAAGCGCAATCTTCACATCTTTCCGCATTAAAAGATTCAAAAACATTTTTGCAATGGAAAAGATAATTCCCAATAACATTTTCATTATGCGCGCCAATCATAAACTGCCTTGGCATACGCATTTTTAGCATTTCAAAATTATTAAAATCAAGCGAAGAAGGCTTCTTTAAATCCATATTTTTTATTCGCACGAGGTATTCTTCTTTTGAATAAGGCTTATTAAAAATGTGATAAGAAGCGCCCCTTATTCCAACGCAGAAAACGCAATCATGGCAGTTTTTGAGATCATATCCATATTTGCAGTCGCGGCAATTCTCAGAGTCTTGAAGCCAGTCGCAATTGTATAATTTTTCACTATCAATGCATTCATAACAAAGTTCCGAATGCCTCAAAATCGTATTATCAACGCAATCTTTGGAGTAATAAGGCGAGCCATAATAGCAGTCTTCAACAACGATTGAGCCATAAACAATGTAACAATTTTTCGCGTCGCAACAATAATTCGCATAATCGCTATTTGTTACATTTTGCGCATTTAAAGCCATTCTCGGCGTCTTATCCTGCAAGATTTTAAAGTTTTCCGTAAAAGTTTTTTTAAAATCAAAATCCATGCCAAAGGCGAGCGGATCCCACGCATCGCTCCACCAAGCCTCTTTTTGATAAACCGGAAACAGCGTGTCGGCAGGATAAGTACTAATAATATCTTTTCCGGTCAAATCACATTTTCTTTTATGCAGATGGCGTTCATTTCGAAAACTCAGTCGCAACTTTTGGCGATCAAGCGGATTTGTCAGTTTTGGTGCGGGTAAATTGAATCGTTCGTGGAAAAGTTGCATGGAAAGATTGAGTAAATTCGAGGAAATTATAACGTATATAAACAATAAATCAAAAATATGTTAATATAGCACCCACGCATAATAAAAACATGGAAAATTTAGCCAAACAGAGAGGCCCAATAATAGCGCCGTTAGATTATATAAACGGAAAGGAGTTGATTGGAACATACTCATTGAGCAGCACAGAGCAAGAAGCGCTTGCGGCTATAGAGTGCGACAGATTGTTGGTTCCAGGGTTTTATTTAGGTAAATTGGAAATTACAAAAATACCGGAAGAGGTTCAGGCAATGATAGGCGTTAATTTATCTTTATTATGGAAGGTGTTATATATCGCTGGGATATCCACTCTTGAAGTAAGCGATAATGCGAATTTGCAATATGAAAACATTCCAAATCCAATGGGTGTAGATGAAAAAGGACAAGGCATTGCCGGATTTTCAATTGGAGCAAAGAAAAGAGCGAGAATGCAAGACATTGCAGTCGGAAGTCCAGATTCATCAATAACAAGAAGGGGTGGGATTATAATTGAATTGGATGGTGATCAGATGGCTTCGGATGTTGGAAGTGATAGCAAAGAAGGGGCAAGATCGGCAAAGGGATGGGCAAAAGCATTGGATAAAGAAATTAGGGCGATTATACATAAACATTCATATAAAGAATTGAGCCGAGTAACGGGAAGCGATGCATTTGGAGAGCTGAGCGGGATCGCGCTCGTACAGCTGTATTTGTTAATGCGCGGTTCAGCATATGATTTGTTTATGTTATTTACGCAATTTTTAACATTTACAGCCTTGAGAATGCTCCAAGCGGCGGTTCATAAGCAGTGGGATTATTGTCCATCTGCTATAGGTTTAGCCGGCTTTGAATTGGATAAAATTATAGCTTTAACGACTATACTTAAAACAAGACGTTTAATTTTCGAATTAACTGAAGAGGAATCAGCAGCTCTGCATGAAGAGCGCGAGGAGAGCGAAGAAGCTTGACTTACCAAAAAAATCTGTTAGTATATTAGTCACTACTTAACACGATAAGTTGAAATGAATAGATCGGACGCTAAAAATTCAGGACAAGATAGTCTTGGAGCTGTGAACGAATTAATGCTTGCAAGGGCTTATACTTTAAATCCCGAATTAAAGGTTAAAGTTGTTTTTAAAGGCAGAGGCGTGCCGCGAGAAGGCGTTATATGCGATTTGCTTTATAGCGATGGCGTATTTTCAATTAATGTTCCGGGGTTAGGATACCCAAGAAGTGTGCGTTTGAACGGAAGAGCTGCATGGGCTGACATTGAAATTTTTGGAAGTGAAGAAGCGATTGCACAAGCCGTTGTTGACGCGGATGACGTGGAAAAGGCAAGAGGTGTAATGGAGGCTCCGGATTTTTGGGTTGATACATCAAGTAATTCAGATACGCAAGAAAGGGTTAGAAAAGTTTTAAGTCCTGATGAAGTATTTTTTGATGAATTTATTAGAAAGGTATTTCCGGTATTAGACCCTATGACATCGACAATAAATATAGGGTATGCGATAGTTGAATGTCGTAGAATGGAGAGAAAATTCGGAGGGGATTGGATTAAATATTTATCGAAAATAACGCCTCTTAATTGCAAATTGGTTAGTGAGTCATGGGTGGGATTAAGAATCACAGATCGAATAGCTGAACAGCTGTGGGATCTTTTTAATAAAAAACTTTCTATCGCAGGCGGCCTGAATAGAAGAATTCATGTCGATTTTGCAGTATCACCTACTCGCGACATGCTATTTATTCAGTTTGTGTTTAGATAAGAGCACAAGAGGAATGCTGAAAAACATTTCTCGCATGTAGCACGCACAAGGGAAAAACTGAAAAAGCTTGAAATAAGTCTTCACTTCGTTTGACTAATTTCTGCTCTTTTTCTCCTTCGCTTCGAGTGTGCTGAGTACGCACACTCTACGCTACGGACCGTTTTTCTCACATGTAGTGGAGCCGCCTCCGAGAGTCGAACTCGGGACCTGCGGTTTACGATACCGACGCTCTACCAACTGAGCTAAGGCGGCACTTATGCGCATCCAAACTATACCTGATCATTTTGCATGATGCAGGCACTATTTTATAGCAAAAGCTTTGAAAGCGCCAAGTGGAAATCTTTTATTTGAACAGAGGGCTTTGTTCAAGTTGCATAAGATTTTTTTGCACCGCTATTCCAAGAATGTTTTTTCGGCCATACAAAGACCTTTTCATTCTCTTGAATAACGGGATCCTGATTGTGTTTACTGGTTTGAACATATTTTAAGTTATGATTTGAGATTTATTTGGGGTGAGTTGGTGTGACTTGGAGTGAATTGGTATGAATTTCAGCTCTATTTATATTTTCTAATAATTCCGGTTACAACGCCTTGCACTTGCAATTCATTCATAGGGATCAAATCGTGATAATCCGGATTTTCAGCTCTTAAATAAGTTGTGCCATTTTCTTTAACAAGTCTTTTTAAAGTATTTTCATTATCAATAAGTGCGACAACGATATCGAAAACATTTGGCTCAATGGAGCTGCAAACGATCGCAGTATCGCCATCCATAATTCCGGCATCGATCATGCTGTTGCCTTTCACTTTTAACAGCCAAGATTCAGGCTTATAAACCAAATCTTCACCGACATTCACGTAATCGGTGACATATTCTTCCGTTAAAACAGGGCCACCAGCGGGGATCATTCCAAGGACGGGCAATTTGAACGAATTGACGACATTCTCAAGTCTCTCACGAACACTGTTGAGCATTTTTATTCCGCGAGGAGTGCCGTCTTTTTGGATATAACCTTTTTCTTCAAGCGCATGTAAAAGTTTCAAGATGCTATTGTCTGAACTCACTTTCATTCTTTCACGCATTTCGCGCAATGTTGGACTGCCGCCATTTGAAATCTGATATTTTTCTATGAAGCGAAGAAGTTTACTCTGTTTATCCGTAAGTGGTTTTGACGCAACTCCATTTGTCATTTGGATTTTAGATTTTGTCATTTTTCTAAATGGTTATTTTTTGTACACCAAGATTATAGGTGAGGATATACTCACCTGTCAACAGATTTTTTGCGCAAGCAAAAAATCGCAAGTCTAATAGGGCAGAACATCGAATTATTGAGAAAAGTATATCGAGAGACAGAATTCAAAAACTACCCAAAATAATCCGAAACGCTATTTAGAAATCAAATAATTCTACCTTTTTCTGAAGCAAAACCTTCCCCCAAAAATTATATTTATTCACCGCAATGTTATATTCAACCGCCGCAATTTGAACCGCTTCATTATTTTCCGAAAAAGTATTTTTCATTTCCAGAAAATTCAAATCATACATCATTTTTTGTGATTTTTTTCCGTGAGAAATAATTCTTTTTATCATGAAATTCATTTCCGCGACATTTTCATCTGTAATCTCAAAATAGGCTTTCTGTCGCGCTTTAATCGTCTCGATAAATATTTTTTTATTTGCCGGAAAATGTTTTTTAAAAATCTCAATCAAAGCCGGAGTCATATCTTGCCTTCTTCGGAGTGGAAAATATAATTTTAACCAATTTTTATTAACATTTCTTTTCAAATTCATGAAGAAAACATAAAAAATCGTTAAAAAAACAAGCAGAATAAAAACGCCAATACTGATAACTAAAATATTCATGAACATAAAACAATTATCCCACGAGATCGGCTTTTGCCGCAACCTCATCTTGGTGATGCAGTGTATTTACAGAGGACTCTTTTGCCCTCATTAAAGCCCTAAAGTGGAAATCAACATTTGGCACATCGCGCAGAACCATTATTGCAGAAGATGACGAAAACGTTATTATCATATCGCCATATTTAAAAAGATTATGCATGAGGCCGTTTTGTTCTTTTCTGACGTCTTGGATCATGGTTAAATCCGCAGTTTCTTTTGAATTCTTCAAATAAACCGATCTGGTGAGCAGCAAAAGGCGTTTATCGCTCAAAATGCATACCGTCAAAAAATGCTCAAGTAGTTTGACAAAAAACCAATGAGTATAAGCCAAAAATCCAACTAAAAAAGCAACGAGCATAAAACGATAAAGAACGATATTTGTATTTTTTAGACCAAATACGATAGCGCTAAAAATAGCCCCGGCGGCAATAATGCAAACTGCAAAAAATATTAAAATTGTCGGCAGCATATATAACCAATGTTTTCTGAAAAATAAAATATAGTTCTCATCAGCCAGTTGGCCTTTAAAGATTTTATCCTTATTTTGCATTAAATTTTCCATTTTTTTATGACAGCGTTAAATGAGTTAAGATAATCGACATACATGTCACGAAAACCGTAAAAAATATATACGCTATTGCGATATGGCGTATTGATACAAATCTAAAAAGCAAAGTGTATTTTGACTCCGGTAAATGATATCTTTTCACGTGAGAAAATCGGATTCGAATCGCGGTAATTATTGCGAATCCTATGGATATGATATTAAGGACTATGATGGTAAGCCAAAGGATCATATCTCAGTAGTTATAGGCTAACATCTCATCCGTATAAACTATAGTCCCTTTACGGCTTTTGCACAAGCAAAGCGGCAATTTTCTTAGAAGAGTCTCTGCAGAATTCTCCGAACAATCTTGTTGCTGTGCTCATACTTTGCAGTCGTCTTTTATCACGAATCAAGGCCGGTATTTTTTCCGTCATTGATTTTGCCAAATTTTCATCCGGATAGATCACTTCACTCGCGCCAATCGTTTTCATAAAATCCGCATTTGTAACTTGCTCTCCACGACTTATTTTTGTTCCAAGTGGAATCAGCAAACTTGGCTTGTTTAAAGCCGCAATTTCACACACAGCACTAGCGCCCGCACGTCCCACAACAAGATCAGTTATTGCATAAAGATGTGGCAATTCTTTATCCGCATATTCAACCTGATAATAATTTTCAAGATGTTTTTCCACATGTTTTATACCGATTTTTCCACGTCCAGTTATGTGAATAACATTATAATTTTTCAAAAGTCTCGGCAAAATTTCCCAAACCGCTTCATTGATCGAACTCGCCCCAAGGCTTCCTCCCCAAATCATAATAGTTGGTCTATTGTTTTTGATTTTCGTTATTTCATGGCCTTCTACGACCGATCCTTTAAAAATCATTTTTCGAACAGGCATACCCGTCGTAATAGTTTTCTTTGGATTTAAACCGCAAGTTTCCGGGAAGGTCACGCAAATTTTATCTGCAAATTTTGCGCAAATTTTCGTCGCCAAACCCGGGACACTGTCTGCTTCATGAATCACAATCCGAATTTTTAGAATTCTTCCCGCAACAACAACCGGCACAGAAACATATCCACCTTTGCTAAAAATAACGTCAGGTTTGAATCGCCTTAAAATAAAATAAGATTGAATCAGCCCCATCGGGATTTTAAATAAATCTATAAAATTATTTATCGAAAAATACCTGCGAAGTTTGCCTGTGTGGACGCCATCAAAAGAAATTCCGGCTTTTTTGCATATGTCTTTTTCGGGTCCTTTTTTTGATCCTATATACAGAATTTCGCATTCAGTACAGATTTTTTTAACCTCTTCTGTAATTGCTATATTTGGAAGGATGTGACCCGCTGTGCCTCCACCCGTGAGAACTATGCGCATAGTTTGATGTTGTATATGTAGAAATATTTACCAAAATTCCAACGCCGATCAAGGTCGCGACAAGACTTGATCCTCCATAGCTTATAAATGGCAGTGTAATGCCTGTCACAGGGAAAAGTCCAGTGTTGACCGCAATGTTCAAGAACGCTTGAATTATAACCCACGCAGTGATCCCTGATGCGGCAAGCATAGAGAATGTATCCGGCGCTCTTGCTGCAATTTTAAATCCGCGATATCCGATAACTGCATATGCGATAATTACAAAAATAATTCTCATGAATCCCATTTCTTCCGCTGATGCCGCAAAAATAAAGTCATCTGAGGCTTGTGGAAGCCAATATGATTTTTGAATGCCTTGAGTCAAGCCTTTGCCAAAAAATCCGCCGCTTCCAACCGCAATGTTTGCTTGTTCCGTTTGCCAGCACGAACTTTCACGACAAGTTTCTTCACCGGCGCCCATAAACGTTGTGAATCTTTCACGAATATGTGGAACGGAAACAGCTAAAAGCAGTCCAACAAAAATAGCGGCAGTAATTCCAATCGCAAGATGCCGAACTTTTGTATCTGCCAGAAAATACATTATGGAAGCAATACTGACGATGATAACGACACTGCCGATATCAGGCTGAAGCATGACTGGGATAACAATCAAAAACATGATTACAATAAACGGCAGAAAGCCATATTTAAAGGTTTTTAATTCCATTTTTTTATCCTCAAGCCACCTGGAGAAATAAAGGATCATGGCAAGTTTTGCGAATTCGGTTGGTTGAAGAGATGTATAAAAAATCGTAATCCAACTTCTTGCAAAAGTATTATTTGATGAGCCAAAAATCAAAACGATAACGAGGAGCGCAACGAGCGCAACAAAAACTCCGGTCGAAATTTTTCTCCAAAATCTGTATGAAATTTTTGCGAAAATAAGAAACGCGGAAACGCCGATTAAAAGCCTCCAAAGGTGCCTTTTGAACAGCAAATAGCAGTCAACATTTGGGTCATCACAGCTTGGATAAAGGATATCCGGCGCAGAAAGTTGTATAGATTTTGGCACACCAATACTGGTAATCATCACAAGTCCAAAAAGAAGCAAAGCCCCGATTGTTATGAGAAGCACTGTGTCCGCTTTATGACCGATTTTCATATGAAAATAGTATGCGTTTTAGAGGAGATAAATACCATTGACAAGGGAGGGGAATATAGTAAAATAGAAGCCTAATAATTAATCAAAGTTTAAAAATGAATTATCCGAATGAAAGAAAAGAGGCAAGAACATATTTCGTACCTGCAATAAAAGTTGACGGTATCGAACATTTACAGGCTATAGAGCGTGAAATCGCAGAACGACTTACCCAAGCGGGATTTACAGCTATGCCATATTCACCTACAACAATGGCATATACGAAAACTCCAACGGTTGGTGCTTTTAGAAGTGAACCTGTGGTGCTGGATAAGTGTGTAATGGGTGGTGGTAAACCTGGTTTAAGAGTGATAACAAGACAGAATGCGCCGGATTTTGATGAAGCATCGGTAATTACAAATTCAGTTATATCCGCACAAGTTGGGAGGCAAGAACCTGACGACGATTCTATAGGAGACAATGTTAAATATAGCTTTGTAGCTAAAACACGTTAATACAGCGCCTTATACAAGCACTTTCCCGCAGGCATTTTAACTTCTTTTGCGTTTGATTTTTTGTTCGTGAATTTTGCGGGAGCGTTTTTTATCAATGCAAACGGGATTTTTTCATTTGATTCGCCGATGTACACGCTTGCGGAGCAAGCTAATGCATCAGCGATATTTTTGCTGGTTGTTTTTAATTTTTTGCCAAACAAATCACGCTTTCCACGCATGTTTTTTACACCTTCAAATCCCGCATATCCGAGTGCAATTGCGATTACACCGGCTCTAAGTGGCGCAATGAATGAGTCTGAAATGATAATTCCACAATTTTTTATACCAAACTTATTTTTTATTTTTTTCAAAAATTCTTCAGCGGATTTATACGAATTTTTTGGCCATAAAACTGCAAAATTTTCTTGAATGTTAGAAGTATCGATTCCTGCGGATGGCGCAAATATGCCGTCTCTTACAGTCAAAAACATTTCATTTGGCCAAAATTTGTCAGATTCTTTAAGTGCAAGTTCTGTAAATCTAGGGTCTGGTTTATACGCGGAATATCTTTTAAAATTTAAAGTTTTCGCACGCTTTCCGGGTTTTATTTTTCGCAAATCAATAACTCTTTTTTCTGAAATAGAAACCACTTTTGATGCAATAACGATTATCGAATTTTCGCAGGTCTTTCTATCAAATTTATTTCCTGACTTTTTCAACGCACTGCAAAAAACATCAAACAAATCATCACCGATTTTTATGAGAGGCGAAGAGATTGGTAAAATTTCCATATTATTTTTCTTGCGGAGTTTCATGTTCGACGGCCATAAAATCTTTTCCGGATGCGCTGGCAAGTAAGCCATAAACGTAAGATAAAACGCCGTGTGAAAGTCCCATGAAAATCCAGATTGCAGGGAAGATCGCGAATAAAAATACAGTTGGAGTTTCGGAAAATTTATTTATTGCAAGAAGTGATGCGGCGCCAAGAATAATTGCGATAATTGTGCTATAAATTCCAACAACCGCGTATTTTGGATTTGAAATAATTTCAAGAGCAAGAACACTGGATTGCCCACTCAAAAACACTTGAACTGCAACTGCATACATCAGATATTTGATGTCCATATTTGCGACAACAATATAAAGCGGAATCATTAAAACAAAAATCAAAAGATTGATGTATAAAATTTTAATTATCGCTTCGGTCGTGCGAGTGTATTTTTCTTTTTCAGAAAATCCCATAAGGAATGCACCAACGATATTTGTGGCTAAGATTGCGACAAAAATCATTGCCATGAAAACAAAAATGAACATCGGATGAACTTCTTCGCCGGTCAAAGAGGTCGTTGGATTTATTAAGGGCTGAACGTATGTGGCGGTCAAAATGTATGTTATAAAAAGAATCAAAGTGCCTGCGATTCCGGCAACAAAACCGGAGACAATACGCATAACCAAAGATTTTATAGAAGGTTTTTCAGACATGTTTTTATTTTTTAATTTTTAAACTTTTTTAATTTTATCATAAAACACGATTATAGCCAAAATTCCGATTGTGATAAACGAATCTGCAAGATTGAAAACCGGCCAAATCCAGATGGAAATGAAGTCGGTTACTTGGCCGGAAATAATTCTGTCGATGATGTTCCCAACTGCACCGCCAATGACTAGAGAAATCGCAAAAATCGCGAGCTTTTTTGATAAATCAAGGAATTTATATGCGGCAAAAAGGCCTGCAATTACAAGAAAAATCGCAATTACAATCGAAATATATGCCGGAATCGGAATGCTAAAAGCAATTCCTGAATTTTTATAAATTAATTCAGGAAAAAATCGTGCAACTAAAAGTTTTGAAAGTTGGTCGAGAAAAACGGCGGTAATTGAAATTAAAATTATAGAAAATATAGGCGCCGAATTTTTGGAAGTTTTTTTGTTCACGAGGATATTATAGCACGCAAAACATACGAAAAATCCCCGCCAAGACTGACGAGGATTTGGGCCCAATGAAAGTTCGTTTCGTGCCTCCACCATCGCTCTAAGAGCGAAATTTTGCAACAGTTACCGAGGGATTGATACTGCTTGTATTATAACATGAAATTCGTCTCATTTAAACAGTTTATGAATTTGTTAACTTTGGTTTAGAAAGATTTAATCTTCGTATGCTTTAATCGTTCCGTCGGTGTGGTTGGGGGCAGCAGGATGCTAGTTGGAGGATTGATACCCCTCCCGTCGGAGTTCGACTCTCCGTGCCTCCACCCTGCCGACACTTCTTCGACTTTTAAGCTGTGGCTTTGAGTTTTGCGTTTTAAATTTTGACTTTTTCTGCTAAGATATTGGCACAAATGGCTTATTCATTATTCGACATCGCAGGTCCGGTTATGATTGGTCCAAGCAGTTCGCATACCGCGGGAGCTGTGAAAATCGGGCAATTTGCTCGTGCGGTTTTTGATAAAACGCCATCAAAAGTTACGTTTTATATGCACGGATCTTTTGCGACGGTTTCGGCCGGCCACGCAACGGATAAAGCTCTTATGGCCGGAATTATGAAATTTAAAACCAGTGACCCGCAAATCAAAAATGCGCTTGAAATAGCCAAAAAAAGCGGCATAAAATATCAATTCAAAAAAACGGATTTAGGTCCGGAATTTCATCCAAATACAGTAAAGGTTGTTCTTGAAGCGCCCGGAAAAAGACCAATGGAAGTTATTGGTTCGTCAATTGGTGGAGGTAGTGCGAGAATTGTAAAAATCAATGATTTTGACGTGGATATTAAAGCGATTGCCGGTAAATATAAATATCTCGTAATTTCTCATAGTAATGATTCAGCGGTTTTGACCGAAGTTCTTCAGAAAGTTACAAAATTCGATAAATATTATATTGCGGGGATTCAATCTGCACACATCGATAATCACTCGCTAACGATTTTAAATCTTGAAGGTCGCGATTTTAGTTTAAAGCAAATTCTTGAGCTCGCAAAAATTAAAGGAGTTGAATTCGTAAGATCATTAACCAAACTTGATCAATGAAAAGATTTGTTTTTCATACAGGCGTAGAACTGCTTAGATTAGCCGAAAAATACAAAATGCCGATTTCGAAAATCGCATTAAATTATGAGCAAGGAATTTCTGAAAAAACAGAAAAAGAAGTCATCGCAAAAATGAAAAGAAATTTGGACGTGATGCGTGAAGCGGTTAAATCCGGACTTAGATTAAACAAAAAATCATTCAGCGGAATGTCGGGTGGGAACGCTTCAAAAATGTTTAAATACGCGGAATCAAGGTCCAAAAAAATCGTCAGCAAAACACTCCTAAAAGCAATGTCATACGCGATTGCATGTGGCGAAACAAATGCGCAAATGGGCAGAATTGTTGCATTTCCAACAGCAGGAGCTTCGGGAGTTATTCCTGCGGCGGTTTTGAGCGTCGCAGAAGAATTGAAATTGAGCGACGAAAAAATAATGAAAGGGCTTTTTACGGCATCTGCAATTGGGCTTATTATAGCGGAAAACGCAACACTAGCAGGCGCATACGGAGGATGTCAGGCGGAGATTGGATCTGCTTCCGCAATGGCTGCCGCCGCGATTACAGAAATGCGCGGTGGAACGCCAAAACAATGTCTTGATGCAGCAGCTTTGTCGCTTAAAAACATGCTCGGATTAACGTGCGACCCAATTGCGGGACTTGTTGAAGTTCCATGCGTAAAAAGGAATGCAATGGGCGTGACAAACGCATTTTCAGGTTCGGAAATCGCACTCGCAGGAATCGAAAGTTTTGTGACATTTGACGATGTTGTTGAAGCCATGAAAACGACCGGTGAAATGATGCCTTCGGCATTGCGTGAAACTGCTCTTGGTGGCTTGGCGCTGACAAAAACAGGCTGTCGCATTCGTGCAAAAATCGGACTTCCTCCAATAAAAAATACGCGTTAGTGCGCAATTTAAATAAATTTTATGTTCAAATTTGGAGTTCTCGCAAGTACAAAAGGTACGGATCTGCAAGCCATAATTGACGAAATGAAAAACGGAAATATGCCCGGAATTGAACTTGCGGTTGTTGTTAGCAATAAGGCGGATGCATATGCTTTGGAACGCGCAAAATCGCAAGGTTTTAATACGGTTTTTATTGACCCAAAGGGTCTGACTCGCGAACAATATGATGAAAAATTGGGTGAAGTTTTAAAGGAAAATGGCGTCGAGCTCGTTTGCTTAATCGGATATATGAAAATTCTCACTCCGGTTTTTGTGAAAGCATTTTTGGGAAAAATCGTGAACGTTCACCCAGCGCTTATTCCAAAATTTTCAGGAAAAAATTTCTTTGGCGCAAATGTTCATGAAGCTGTTTTGGCCGCGCATGAGACCGAAACCGGCTGTACTTTTCATTTTGTGACAGAAGAGGTTGATGGAGGCCCAATAATTCTTCAGAAAAAAGTTGCGGTTGATTCTTCCGACACGCCCGATTCACTTAAAGAAAAAGTTCAAACACTCGAAAAAAAATATTATCCGGAAATCATCAGGCAATTTGCGGCAGGGAAATTCAGCTTGGAAAACGCAAGAATTCAGGCGGAATGATTAGCATTGACTTAAAATAGGGTTATTGTTAAAATCAACCTCCAGAATTTAATAATAGGTTAAAGATGAACACAGTATCATTTGGACCATGGGGCGACGCAGATCAAGCGGAAGCAGATTCAAGAATTATACGCAAAAAGGCGGACGCATTTTTGACAGATCCTAATTTGATAGGATTTTTAACAATGGAGCACGATAAAGGGCAAAGTTGGGAAACAAGTCCTTTAATGCAAAAATTTGTACAAGTCAGAGAAAGATTAGCTGAAATTGGCGATGAAATTGGCGAAATTTTTGGAAGTTATGTTCCTGCAAATAATGCGCCTGTGATTGTTAGTGTTTTTTGCGATATGGTATTGGCAAAAAAACCTCAGGGAGAAGAAAAAAAAGGACGAGTTGATATGTTGAGGACTTTAATTCAAGAAGGTGAATTCAAAAACAGATTATTTAATAAGGCGCTAGGTAGAAGAGTGAGCGAGGCTATTATGCAAGCGACAATGCGTGATATTCGTGATATTAGTGTATAATATTAATTTATTTAAAAATTAAAATATGGAAGGATTACCAGTTTCAGCTGAAGGAACACCGTCAGAACGCGAGCTTGAATCGTTAAGGCTTAGAGCAGTTAAAAGGCAGGACGGGCGATCAACAATATGGAAAGAGCGTTGTTTGCCGGACGATTCAATTCCTGCGCCGAAAGGAACGGAAAAGGCTCTTTTGGCATGGTTTAATGCGGTTGATATCGCTGATCCGGAAGAATGTGAAGATCCGCAAGGGTATCTGGAAGGACCGGACGGAAATGGCGCAGCATGTCTTATATTTGATTTTATAAGAGACAATTTAACGGAAAATAACGGGGGCAATGGAGAGGCTTTGGACAGATTGGATTGGCTTATAGAGGACGTTTGTGGAGGCATTGTTTTGCAATATAAAGCTAGAGGTGAGGTTATAGATAGAGCGAAAGCCATGGAGATTGCGGGAAGATTGGATACGGATTTAAATCTTTTATTAAAATCAAGCAACATATTGGATAGAGCTAAAACATTGGCGGCAACAAGAGTTGGAGGACGAGGAAGATTTTATGAAACGATTTTAACGTATTATGGAAGGGGCTAATTGGCTATTTTTATAGTGCCATAACGTCTTGGCATTTACCGGCAATCTTTATGCACTTTTGCATTGTTAAAAGCGCTTTTTCGTGCTATAATATTAAGATTTGAGTGCGCACAAGTGCGCTTAAAAATATATAAAAATAAAAATTAAACAAAAACAAATATGAATACTACGCCTACAGGTGCTCCTGAAGCCGAGCCAAAAATGCCCGTTGTTCTTACGACATTGGATAGAAATGAATTTGAGAGGGAAAACAGTGTGGAAGCAAGAAAATCGGCTGATTTTATACAGCGAGATGGTGAAGGAAGGGTCTTAGTTAAGAGAGGCGGCTTTAGAACGTTGTACGGACCTGATGGTAAAATAATGCAAAAAATTACAGGTGATTTTAATGAATTTCTAACTCAGCAAGAGTATGAGGAATTTATTAAAGATATGACGAGCAGCATGTACGGCCCAGATTATAGTGATACGACGAATTTTAGAGTGAAATGGTATATAGAAAAGAATATTATTCCAAAGCAATACCAGCCAATATATAGTAGAATATTTGAATATGAAATCGATCAAAATGTAGCAATTTCTAGAGCACTTATTTTTAAAAGAATTAAAGATTCAATATTGGTGGCAGATAAAAGCGTTATTGATGCAATAAGAGGATTTCAAAGCAAAGATGTAAATTATTTCGACGTATATCAAAAAGCAAAAGACAAAGACGAGGAAGTCGTTTTCGTTGGTTCAAAGTTTGATTGCATAAAGAATAAAAAGGCTTTTCATGTACCGTCAGAAGGTGGATGTATTGATGTTTTGGACGCTAAATTTACAGACCCAAAGCAATGGACGACGGAAGCGATTAAGCCTGAAGGGGTGCAGGAACCAATCACGGGCGTTGGCCTGGACAACAAAGAAAACTTTTTGCTGGTTGGATGTGGTCATAAATTATATATTTATGATTTTCAATCCAGACCACTTGAATTATATGGAGAAGTTTTCGAAGATCCGGATGTCAATTTTGAAGGCACATTATATTGCGAGGAAAACGGTGCCGATCAAAACATTTTGGTTGGTGTAAGCGATGGAAGTCTTAGAAGGATATCTACAAACTTTAATTTATTCAAAAGTGGCGCGGAAAGAAATGCGGCTAAAGCCGATGAATCCAGGGAAAAGGCCAGAGCATTGAGAGTGGCTGCACAATTGGAACATCTTGAGGCTTTAAGAAAAGCCGCTACCAGTGGAGCAACTGCTTCTACAAAAGTGGCGAATATCGTGGTGAATTCGCCTATGGTTCAAGAACAGGCTCGACAAAACCTCGAAACTTTTCAACCAAAATTGGACGCGGCGACAACAATCGCCGGAATTCAAGAAATAAGAAAAGAAATCGCAGAATATAAAGACGTGGTACGCATCGCTGTTACCGATACGGAAGTCGTTGAGGCCATGTTTAAGTCATTAATGGAATATGTCGCGCAAAGAGAGATTGATATTGTTACGCCCGAACTTATATCCGAAAAAACCAGAATTGGGGTTGTTGCAAATAGCATTGACGCCATGACTGTTCCGGACGTTTTGAAATTGAAAAGCAGAATTGATTATCTTAGAACAAATGCAAATTTACCGGGAGTCGAAAGGTCTCTTAAAGGCGAGGTTTTGGACTTATGTGATGATGTTGATGGAAAAATAAGAACAGTATTAAACGCAAACGAGGATAGATTAATTCAAGAGATTGATGTGGTTATTGATAGGGTAAAAGCAACTCTTGATGGTTTTACAAAATTGCGCGAGATGGAAGAGTGGGTGAAAATTGATTATCCGCAGATTGTGGAGCAAATAACAATGCAGATGAAGCTTGCTTCTCTTCAACAAACAAAACTTCAGGAGCATGGTGCCAAAGCGATCGAAAGGGTTACGAAATTAAAGAGAGAATATGAGAAAAAATTCAGAGAGCAATATGACGTAGTCCAAGCGAATGTTGCTGAAGGCATTGGTTCACAAGTGAAAACTGCGGAATTATTGATTGCGCAACTTATGGAAGATCTTTCCGAAAAGATTGAGAGGAGAGAGTTCGCAGATAAAGATCAGATTAATCTTTGGGTTGATAGTCATCCTTTGTATAGAAATATAACTGAGGTTTTATCAACCATTGAAGATCATGAACCGGATAAGGCTCATGCATTATCGATGAGATTAAAAATCGGTATTGCGGCGCTTAAGAGCCAATCAAAAAGAAATATGGAGAAAAAAGCGGAAGTTTCAACAGGGAAAAATCAAGTTGCCTTTGGCAATTTTATGTTCGACGTTTGGGAGGCAAAAGCCGAGAAACTTAGCGTTAATGTTACGCTGGATTTTAAAGTCGATGATGCGACAAAAGGTCCTGGAGTAAAGCCAAATGATTATATGTGTGAATTGGTTTTTAAAACAAAAGACAAGTCTGGAAGTACAAAGGAAGTATTTTTGACCAAGGAAGAAAAAAGAAAATATGGATTTTCAAATGAGCGCCTTCTTGGTGAGGATTTTGATTTTGGTAAAACATACATGACCGTGCGTGAAGCAAAAAAAATAATCGAAAAAGTGAAAAATATGAACTTTGGTTTGGCTCCTGATGTGCAGGCTAAATATGAAGAATTCCAAACAAACATTCGTGCAATGCATGTGAAAATTAAAGAGAGTGCAAAAGAGTGGCAAGAAGCGGATGGAAAATTCCCGGGGATTGTGGAAGCAGCTAGATTAAAAGGCCCGGGGAGCATTTGGGCAACTCTTCTTTCAGACAGAAGGGCGATGACAAAACAATATTACGAGTTTTTAGACAAAGAAGGTCTTTATGTTTGGCAAAAAATGAGAAGCTTTAAGGAGGGGATAATTAATGGAAAAATGAAAAACGGTTCGCAAGGAAAAATTCCAAAAATGTCAGACAATCCACATTGGACATTGGATGAAGAAACCGAGCAAAATCTTGAAGATTTTGCGACGAACGCAAAAATGTCATTGGACTTGAGAGACGGAATGATTTCCTTGGAAGGACATGCCGGAACCGGTAAAGATGTTCTTGTAAGTATATTCTGTGCAAAAACGCAAAGGCCAAAATATACATTTGACTGTTCAAAATGGACAACTGAATTTGATCTTTCGCAAGATGTTTCCCTTGCAGCTGATGGTGGCGCGAGTTACACGGTAAAAGAGGATTCGGTTATCGTGAAGGCCTTGGAAACACCTGGTGCGGTTTTGTATTTTAATGAATTTAACGCAATGCCACAGCAAGCTCAGATATTCTTGCATTCTCTTTTTGATGAAAAAAGACAAATCACGTTAAAGACAAGCCAAGGAAGAATCGTAAAAGCAGATCCATCGGTAATCATATGTTCTTCGATGAATCCCGATTATCCGGAAACTTATAAGCCTCAGTTTGCAACAAGATCCAGAATGATTCCGATTAAAGTCGGATATCCGAAATTTAAAAAAGAAGATGGAACATTTGGCGCATCGGAAGCATTAAGAACAGCGAGATCTATAAGATCGCTCGAAGATTTTACGATTGGAGATATTTCCGAAAATGAATTTGTTGATATGTGGAACGCTTACATAAACAGAGGAGACGAGAGCAACCCACTTTTAACGCCTACAAGAAAATTTGATATAGAAGTGATATTTGCGCTCTTAACTTTTGGTAACGAAATAAGAGAAGCATTTATTAAAGGCATCGATGGCTCAAATACCGGGCCTGATGATTTTACGATCAGTCAGCCATTTACAATGCGTGAAATGAGAAGATGCGCATGGCTTTTGAATCACATGAGCCCTTCGGAAAAAGAAGATATAGGTAAAGCTGAAGAAACCGCAAGAAAATTTATTAGAAGGGTTTATAGTTCATATATTTTCAATGGAGAAGAAGCAAGAACTTTGGAAGAAAAATTGACGGGTTGGAGCACGAAAAAACCAACAGGAGCACCGATTGCGCCAACTGAACCTGCTGAACCTACGCCATAATAAATAAAAAATGTCAGATATCTTGCGACCATCTGCGGGGAGATTGACTCGAGAGCAGCTAAGGCAGGCTACTCAGGTTGCCTCGTATGTTAAGGACGTAAAATTAAAAGTTTTGCCCGGGAAATCTTGGGCACCGCATTATCCAAATAATGCAGAAAGGGAAAAACAGCTTGAGGATGTCCTTAGAGGGAGAATAAGTCCTGAGCAGGTTGATCAAAGCCTGATGAAACCGGACGGATTCACTTATGATGCAACGGAAATTCAAGAGTTGGGACTTGGTGGATTGATTGGAAAAGTGAGAGACGTTGCAGAATTTTATGAAAGATTCCCATATGGTCAATTCGCGGAATTTCTTTATGGATTAAAAGATAAAGATACGGATTTGGCGACTGCTACGGAACTTTTTTCTTCGATCGCAAGATCAAAAATACAATCAGATCTTGTTAAAGCTCTTGGAACAACCGGCAAACAACAAGCAAAGAGAGCGCTTGAAGCTGAGCATAAAAAGAACGTGGCGGAAGCCGGGGACAGAAAAAGGACGCAAAAAATATTTGATGTTTTGAAGGCAAGATGGATGAAAAAACAGGGGATAATAAGTAAGGACGATTTAAGGAAGCTTGAAGGTCAGGTGGGAGAAGAATTATGCGACATCGCAGATTCATTGGAAGATGCATTCCAGGATTATGTTAAAACGGGTGATCCAAAAGCACATAAAAAACTTACAGAAAAGATCAGAGACAGCTTTGATGAAATCAAGAGACAGCAAGAGGAAGATAAATTGGATGATTTTATCGAAAAAGCTCTTGAAGATCCGGATGCGCTTCCGCCGGAGATGAAGGATCAATTGGAACAGATGTTTAATGATTTTCAGCCACCGCAAGGGGATGTTGCGCCGGATGTAAGGAAAAAACTTTCTCCTTCGATGGACCCAATGAAAAAAGGAGCTGAAAAAAGTGAAATAGTCCCAATTTATACAATCGAACCCGATTTGACCGGATATTATCAGGGGCAAATTTATGCAAAATTTAATACAAGGGAAGTTGAGTGGGACAACACGTCGTCATACAAAAAAGTGAACTCAGGATTCGCATCAAAAGAGCATGTGATAAGAGGAAAATGTCGTGCCGGTGGCATGGCGCCAATTTTTATGCCAAGGAATTATTCACCTTCTCCGTTTTCGCTTCCTTCGGGAATTGAAATTTATCAAGATGAAAAAGGCTGTTTTTGTTTAAAAAATAATACCGGTTCGGCTTATGAATTTGAAATCGGATTTGGAAAAACGCCAAATGCAAATTCGAATAAACCGGTTGCAGACGAGACTGCGGACATTTCTTCAGGGTCTTTATCTCAAGCAACACTTAATTATATTTATAGTCTTCGCGGAAAAACAAACGTGGAAAAGGCAAAAGCAGTCGTGCATTACATGAAAAACGTTATGAAATTGGAATATAGTAACGATTCAAAATATAATCTTATTTATAAGAAAAATCCTTCAAGATATTTTGCGGAAATAGAAACGCATAAACAGGTTGACTGTGATGTTGCACAAACATATTTTATTGCGCTTTGTAGATTAGCCGGAGTTCCTTCAAGGTTGGTCGAGGGGCACAGTGTTGATATGGTTAAAGACGGTAAAGCGATAATCCATTCCGGGACAGGTCACGCATGGACTGAAGTTTGGAATGAGCAAGCAAATAAATGGCAAACAATAGATTCAACTCCTGAAAAAGCCGATGATTCTGACGAAGGCGGTGAAAGCGGAAGGGGAAAAGATGAAGATACGGATATTGATGCGCCTGAACAGGATCCTCGAGATGAAGATCAGGCTCCAACTCCGGAAGAAGTCGCGAAAAAAGTCGAAGATCAGCTTGAAAAAACAAAAAAAGGAGATAAAAAAGACAAAACAAAAGGCTCGGACGTTTCTGATGAAACCAGAGAAAAAATGAAAAAGATGAAAGAGGAGAAGGATAAGAAGAAAAAGAAGTCCGGCGAAAAAGGTGAAAAGCAGGAAGGCGGAGAGCCACAAGATGGCGAATCTCAGGATGGTGAGAGCGGAGAATCCGGCGAAAGCGGCGAGAGCGGAGAGCCTCAGGATGGCGAACCTCAAGAAGGAGGCGAGTCCGGTGAGTCCGTGAGCGATGAAGAATGGAAAGAAACGGAAGAGGAAGTGGAAGGAGCAAAAGATGAAGGTGCGGAAAAAGCAAAAAAAACAAAAGAAATTAAAGATAAAACAGCCGAAGCAAAAGACTTTAAAGATCTCAAGGACGCTGAAGATGAATTAGAAAACGCGGAATTGGATGAGGACATAAAAGACCAACTTAAAAAAGATTTGGAGGCAAAAAAAGAAAAACTCAAGGATGAATTAAAGAAAAAAATAGAGAAAATGAGAGATGAAGGGTTTCTTGATGAGGAAAAGGCAAAGAAAATGATCGAAGATTTAAAGAGTCATGAATTCACGGAGGGTCTTGAGAGTATTAAACAGCGGATTTCCAATGAAAGTGCTTTATATAATGAATATGATGCTATAAGGCGCGAAATAATGCCATTGGTTGAAAAATGGTATAAATTTTTCGCATCTAAATTGCCAACATTTGAAGATCCGGAGTTTGGAGATGACGTGAGCAGAAAAGGTAGAGTTGATAGAAGAGCTATGAGTAAACCGGTGAATCTTCTTTTTGGAACGCTAAAAAATCCGTTGGTGATTAAGTCTACCGTTAGGCCAAAGTTCATGGCTGAATTGGTTTTGGACATAAGCGGTTCCATGACAGGCAGAATGCGTGATTGTAGAAAATTGTTGATTTTTTGGGCTGAACTTTTCGAGAAAATTTCACAAGAATATGGGTATATTGATTTCTCGATTTTGGTGTATGACGAAAACGTGGAGTTGGTGAAGGGTTTTGATCAAAAATATAGTTCTAAGCAGAGGTATGATTTTGGCGCAGGAAATAAAAAAACTATAAAAGCTCGACTTATGGAGGCGACTGTTGCAAGAGGAAATAATGATATGGGAAAAGCTGTTTTGGAGGGCAATAGACTGTTGAATGCGGCATTAAAAAAACACGGAAAAGGATTTCTTTCAGCGCTTTATGTGTTTACAGATGGAGATGCGGTGGGAACATTGCCGGGAGTCAGATTGAAAAACTTTCTCAATGGATTGGAATCTTATTGCGGTGAATGGTGGGGTAAGCATTTGAAAAAAGCTTTTATGCTTGGTTCTGAAGACCAAAAAAGAGTACTTTCAGAAACTTTTGGAGAAGCCGATTCGGATGCTGTGCCGGAGATGGATGAGCTTATCAGAAAGTCAATGATGGGATTGGCAAGAGATTTTGAGGCTTTCAAAAAGAGATTGCCTAAAGGAGGATGAGCGTGATTTTCGACTGCAAAATTGCTATTTCCACTTCCAAAAATATTTCACCATGCTGGCGATGTGATGCCAGAAGACTTTTTTTAGAAGCAAATGCGAAATTCCACCACCACTCAAACGTTTGTGATAATGGTTGATTTGCGCATCGGGATAATAAACAACACGAAGACCTTTTGCGTGAACTTTTTGGCACAAATCCGCGTCTTCCATAAACAGAAAATATCTTTCATCAAACCCTCCTATTTCTTCAAAGAGTTTTTTTGGCATCAAAACTGCGGCTCCAACAAGCCAATCCACGTCATGCATAACGTTTGGATCAAGTCCGTTCATAACATATTTTTGAACGCGATTTTTGAAATATTTTATTTTGCCGAGCATTGTGCGTTTTGCGACAAGGTCTATGAAATGCGGAAATCTGCGGAACGAATCTTGAATATCGCCATTTGCATAAATCAGTTTTGGACCAAGCGCGCCAATATCGGGATGCTTTTCCATGTAATCAATCATTTTTTGGAGCGCATCAGGGAAAACCGTTGTATCCGGATTTAAGAAAAGTAAATATTCACCGAGCGCGTGTTTTGCGCCAAGGTTATTGCCTTTTGCAAAGCCAATGTTTTTGTGAGTTTTGATTAATTTGATGCGATTATCTGCGGCAGCTTTATCAAGAAATCCACGACTGATCGGATCGATCGAAACGTTATCCACAAAAATTATTTCAAATTTAAAATCGGTTTTTGCGGCTTCCAAAGCCTCAACGCAAAGTTTTGGGAAATATTTGTGATTGAAATTTATAGTTATTGTGGAAAGTTTCATTTTGGGATTTAGAGTTTGGTATTCTTTGTAATTTCTAATTTCGAATTTAGGATTTGTTTTGGATTTCGTGCTTCGTATTTCGGGTTTAGCTTTTAAGCTTCTTTGCCATTTCTTCTCTCGCGCTCTTATCCAACTCCGCCTTATTTTCCGCTATTTTAAGCTCCCATTTGCCAGTTACAAATTTGTTATCATCTATATTTTCCGCAAGCACAATTCCGGAACCGATGAAAGAATTATTTCCGATTTTTACGCCCGGCATAATACTTGCATTAATTCCAACGCGTACGTTTTTGCCCGTGATTACGCCAAGTTTGTTTCTTTGGCTATCAACTTTTTCACCATTTATTTTCACAGGAATATTTTTCTCATCAAGTCGCAAGTTTCCGGTTATGGCTCCGGCTCCAAAAGAAGTTCCATCTCCAATCACACTATCGCCGACATAATTTGAGTGCATCCAGACGCCATTTCCAACGTAGCTTCTCGCAACTTCAGTCGATTTTCCAATCACACAATTTTCCCCAATATGACTGTCGCGCACCATCGCATAATTCGCAATAAGTGTATTTTTCCCGATATAACACGGACCGTTAATTATCGCATGTTCAAGCACTCGAACGCCGTCTTCAATAATCACATCACCTTTGATAATCGCATATTTTGAAATCTCCGCCTTTTTGGAAATAATTTGCGTTGCGCCTCTGCTTTTGGATTTTGGATTTTGGATTTTGGATTTCTTGTCCAAAGCATTTTCAAGAAGGAATTTCCATAGCTCAAGCACGTGCCACGGATATTTCACAGCCTGCCAAAAACCATCATATTTGATCGCTTTAATTCGAAATCCGTCACGCGCCATATTGCTCACAGCCGTTTCATACAAATCATCGCGATTTGTCTTGGCCGTTTTTAAATACTTAACCAAATCCTGCGCATTTTTATAAAAATGAATCACAATATTCACGAGCTTGCTCGGCTCATTTCCTTCACCCGGTTTTTCAATAATCTTCTCTATAAATCCGCGTTTATTAAGTTTTAAATATCCGCCGGGAAAATATTCACTAACATGTCTTGCCACCATAAATCCGTCCGCATCCTTTTTCTTATATTCAGTTTTTAAGGTTTCAAAGATTTTGCCATCAACAATATCATTCGAACTGACAATCAGAATAGGCTCCTTGCCAATGTAAGGGCTCGCCTGCATCACAGCACCGGCCATCCCGAGCGAAAGATCTTCTTGGATGATGATTGGCATGCTAAGGTGCATTTTTTTCTTTAACGCCTGAAATTCTTTGTGGTTATGCTCCCCGCAAATAAAGATAAAATCGCCAAAACCGGCCTTTTGAAGAGTCTCAAGTTGATGCTGAGCCAATGGTTTCCCCAAAAATGGCATCAAATTTTTATCCTCAATTGGCTTGAGTCTTTTGCTCTTTCCCGCCGCAAGAATAAGCGTTTTCATAGTGTTTATTACCTGCCTATTTTAGCCCCATTATTCTAAAAAGACAAATTCCGCAACATCGAAAAATATGTCTATAAAATTTCATGTAAAATTGCCACTTTGACACTGTTTTCTAGTCAATACCTTTGCATCACTTCTATAGGCGTTTGCATTTGCAAGGCCATGTGTGGTCTTTCATTGTTATAGAAATGAAGATATTCAGGGATTGCTTTTTCATATGCTTCCAA
>Ga0209417_1001269_pt1 | contig 47605 bp, 36 predicted proteins | sample RifGroF2_FD_184002 | JGI IMG/M metagenome (GOLD analysis project Ga0209417, IMG submission 184002) | Groundwater microbial communities from Rifle, Colorado, USA - Groundwater F2 (SPAdes) (version 2) | ecosystem: Environmental > Aquatic > Deep subsurface > Groundwater | place: Rifle, Colorado...
ATATTCAAAACTGTATTTGATATTCATAAGTGTTCTTCTTTAAAATTTTTTGTCGAATCTTAAAATGAACTCTTATGAATATTTTTAAACCATTTTTATATCAAGTCCACAATTTGTTACGCTGGCAAATAATGCGCATGTTCCTGAATACAAAAAGCCGACAATCAGGAGATTGCCGGCAAAATTGCTTTGTTAATTTTATTGAGCTGTCATTTGCTTAGATGAACCATAAATTGCAGGTACAAATAAAGCAAAAGACTGATCCCTGTCCCAGGCGTACTCAGGAATGAAAGCTGGACGGGTGGCTGGCACATTTTTGTTTATCTGCATCTGTTTGTATTCGCGCGGATTAATCATGAACCCGTAGTATTTTATTGAATAATTGCGACTTAGTCCATTAACCTGATGCGTAACATATCCATACCCGTTTGTAGTGGAACTGTTTGTATAAGTGCGGCTGCTACTTTGAGTGGTTACTTTCCCTTCAGACTCAGGGCCGAAGACACTGAACTTCCAATATCCGCCGTGTCCTTCGTTTATTACATCATTCCTGTTTGTAAACTGAGTAAAATCCATATCAAATGTATGAGTTTCCTTCCAGTCATATCCGAAATGTTTATCCGGAGAGGAAGGCGCAAGCCATTTAACTGCCCTGTCTTTGAAGGTATCCTTGCCAGGTTGGACTTTCATATCTGCAAGTTCCTTTAATTCTCCAAGGATTCTATAATTGTGATAATATCCGTCATCAACGAGTTTTATCAGTTCGGCTTCTTTTTCAAATTCGAACAAATTTCCAACTCCTTTCCACCAATTGTCTTTATTTTCAAGTCCATCAGTCATTGCGCTGTATATCTTCTGATCCTGATCCCATGTGTTGCCTGGATTATAGAGATCGAAATAATTGAAATATCCCTGGGACTGATCAGAGAAAACGCCTCCGGCAATAGGAATGATATTATAATTAATTCCTCTGTGGATACCCCATCCCCGCACCGTTGTTGCTATTTTTTCATCCCATACAAGTTCTCCTATAGTAAGTATGGGGTGTTTCCCTTCAAAGAAAATGATTCCTTTGTCCCTGTTCTCTTTAATATTCTTATTATCAAAAGTCACAGTATTAAAAACGCTTGCTGTGAATACATCCCCCGATCCTTTTGTAATCATATTATTCAGATAACCTTTATATCCGGCGTGAGCTTCTACAGGAAGCACTGCTCCTTTTCGGCCATACCCCATTGACCATTCTGAGCTAATGCCTGAACCGGTCTCAACTCCAGATGTTTTTACATTCTTGAAATTAACGGAGAGCTTTAAGTCGGCACTCTCGCCTTTTATCAAAGCAGTCGGAGAATATCCCAGGAATATAGCCAATACCTGTCTTCCCTGTTCATCGCACCTTCTTAAAGCTTCTCCTTTAGCATCTTTACTGTATTCGCCTATAAGCTGTCCTTCTTTCTCCGTGGATTTTTTCGTTTGGATCTGGCCAATAAAACAATCCTTTTTAGCCTTAAATTTATCTCCAACATATCCTTCAATTTTAGTGCCAGTAATGCTGTCACCTTTTATCCATAGATTCTTCCCTTCATCCATGGAAATTTTTGGGCCTCTGCAATCAAATAGTATCGTACTGCAACTACCGAATAATCCTGCTATTTTTTTAGAAAAATCATTAAAGGCAGTACAGTCTTCCCAATATTCATAGAAGCTATTTTGAGTATAACATGCAGATATTAAACTATTGAATCTCCTATTTGCATTATCATAAGTAAATGTATGTTTATTAATAAATATATTCCAGGAATATTCACGAGCTCTGCTTCCTATAGGTCCTCTCACATGATATGAGTAAATATCTGCCCATGATTCCATTGTATAATAAGCATATGTAGGTTTATTATCATCTATATAGCCTCCGAGTCCGCTTGCTCCGCCCCCACATATCCCTCCCCAAGTAGTATGAGTGTTTTTTGCCGGTTCAACATATTTTTTATCATAACCTTCTAAAACATTATACCGATTGGTAGTGCATCCGAATAAATCATCCTTATTCGGGCAACCGGCATTCATTTTAATGTTATGAAAGAAAATATAGTTTGCTATACCCCAGAAATCACCGTTTGTGCCATTTGGAGTACCATATTGCCTGCTGACTTCAACAAAGATTGGCGGGCAACGCTTATCGTTATCCTCTGCGCCTATAGTAACGGAGTTTAGATCTATCACATCTATTCCCTTGATACAAAAGTCAAAGTTCCAGTAATTAACATATTTGAGTTTGCGTTCCTTTATACATTTGGCTGTATCATCATAAATTTCTTCATATTGAAATAAAAAGCATTTATTTGATTCACATGAGCTGCTTACAGCCCAGATATCCTGCTTATCTCCAAAGCGTTCACGCATGTCGAACCAGAATATCTGCATATAACTGTGACCCCAAGATCCATGAATATATGTCATTTGATCTAGCATTTTACCTTCAATATTAATAATAGAAGTTTTGTTTCCATCCCATGTGCAACTTCCAGAGGCATTAACATTGTCTACAAGGAAAAGTTTTCCTACAAGTTCTAAAGGTTTAACTTCAGTGTAATTCAGCATCGCTACATATTTCCCGCCGAGGTTGCCGACAATAACTACTTTTGCATTGCCATGGCTCTGCAGGAACATCCTTGAACCGCCTTTCCCCAAAACAAAACTATTTCCCTGATTATCAAGATATGTTGAATCTGCAAATGCGTTTCCAACGCCTGCGATAGCGATAAATAATCCTGTTATAAGAATGATTAATTTTTTGATTGCTGTTTTCATATTTAGCTCCTTTAGTTGAACTTGTTTTAAAATAATTACTTAGATGTGCTTAATATGATCCAAGTATTTATTAGCAAAGGAGCTGGCAGTTGAAGTAGCTTAATGGTATTGATGATAGTTTGTGAGGTTTATTAAAAACAATATTGATCTTATTGTTTGCAGCATAAGAATCGAAAACATAAGAATCCTTTAATAGCGCATAAGAAGTAAATTTTTCACTATTAAAGATTCTTCTCGTTTGAATACAGCAATCGTCATCATAAATATATGAGCAGATTTCATCTCTCTCAGCATCGGGATTGCCGGTAAATTCAATCATTGTGAATTGAGAACTTAATATCTCTTCTGTATAGCAAATCTCTACTGAGAGAAAAGAGCAGATAAACAGCCCCGTCAACAGCAGCATCGCCATCTGAAAGATTCTGATTTTGCCTGTCAGTTTCTTCATCTCTTTTCTCTCTTTATATTATTTCTGCTTCCTGCCAATAATTATATTACGCCAATTTATGAAATATTATCTCAAATGTTGATATATCAGTATTATTAACATTTTATTGTTATCTATAATCACTAATATGTTTACTATTATCTATTTTATATTAACATTTAATTATATTAAAACATCCAGGAGGGAAGATTATGGAATTCTACAGGGGAAAATTCATAGAACTCAGAAAGCAGAAAAAGATAAAACTTGCCGCATTGGCAAGAAAGATAAGCATGTCCAGAATAACACTGTGGCACTGGGAAAAAGGCACCAGGATTCCATCAGAGAAGCAAACAAGAGAGCTTGCCAGAAGTATGGGAGTATCGGTTGACTCATTTTCAGACCTCAAACGGGAAGCCCCTATTTCAGAAAAAGGAATGGGCGAAGAGGGAAAAACCTTCTCCAAGTGGATATCTTTCGATGATCAGGAGATAACTGAAAGAAAGAGCTGCCAGTCACAACTCCTCGAAGGTATTTCCAAACAATTTGAAGAATCTTCCCTTTCCGTCAAAATCATGAGGATCCTCCTTAATTACGGCGAAGTTATGCTTTATGTAAAAGATTCTTCTCAAAAATACATCGCTGCAAGCAAGGAATTCCTCAATTTGGTTTCAATGCCCTCTGAAATAAGCGTACATGGTCAAACTGACCTCAAACTTTTTCCTGCCAGGGATGCCAAAGAGAACCTTGAAGAAGACGAAAAGGTTATATTAACTGGCGAACGGGTTAAAAATCGTGAAGGATATATCCCCGGAAGCAGAAAACAAAAATGGGGTATCATTTCAAAAATTCCTACTTATAACGCAGAAGGAAAAATCACAGGACTAGTCGGGTCATTTATAGATATTTCCAGGCGGAAAAACGCCGAATATCTTGCCGACATGCTCAGAAAAGGGCTGGACCTTTTAAATGATCAAGTGATTTTCATGGGCACAGGCAGGCATATTACATCCGAACACGAATCCTTTTTGCCTGAAAAAATGATTTATATTTCACAAAATGAGTTAGTCAAAAGATTTTATTCACAAAAGCCGGATGCTTCTTTAGACGATATAGCCAAGTTAGTCAATTCCCTTAAACTGGAAAGTCCGCAACATGATTTTGACTCCCTGAAAAACCAAGGCTACTCAAGAATCCATTACAAAATAAAGGCACCTGACAATGAGAACGAAACTCTCAATGTTCGAGCTACTCTTTACCACGCCCCTGAAGCTGATCTATATTTCGGCTTTATTGAGATCGACAAACTCCGCAATACTGTTGAAAAAATCACCTCCCTCCTACGAGAAAAACATGTTGATGAATCAATAATCCAGGAAATCCTGAGTCAAAATTTCGATTCCTGACACTCAAAACTTCATATTTACAAGATTTCTCCTTATTTTCTTTTTATTGACATAGTGTCAGTAAATACTCACTTACATAAGAGAAAGAAAAGATGACAGACAGACAAATAGAAATACTTGAAGCAAGCGTAAGGCTCGCTGCGAAGAATGGCGTTCAGGCTATGACGATAAAGAATATTTCTTCTGAAATAGGCTTGACCGAAGCGGCGCTTTACAGGCACTTCCAGTCCAAGAGGGATATACTGCTCGGAATCATCCACCTCTTCACTCTGACATCTGAAGGTGATTTCAAAGCTATATCGATGGACACTTCTTCTGCACTGCTTTTAGATATGCATTGGCACCTATGTTCAAATCATTGAATTGCGCAATTGATTTCTCTGTATCCCATATTGGCTTTTCAGAGGCAGCAAAAACTCCCGGGTTCTTATTGCCTTCGTCAAAATTATTATTTCCTGCCTTGCTATCTTCTGCATTAACTGATAATAAAAAAGGAGCAAATATTGAAGTAACAGCGCATATAGTCTTTTGAAAACAGTCTTTACAGATTTTCTTTCTGTCCTCCTTTATCGCATTTAAATTTATGGTTTTATATCATTATAACAAAAAACCGGCAGTTCAAAAACCGCCGGTCAAAATCAAATGGTTAGAAATTATTCTGCATGGACTTTGCCTATTATTTCATAGGCCATGAGCCAATAGTCCATGGAGTTATTCCACATATAGTCAGGGATAAACGAAAGGTTTGCGCTTCCTGTTCTATCTTTATAATTAGCTTTGAGTTCGCTAACGGGGATTTTGTAAACAACAGGCTTTATCAGAAGATTTTCCTTTAAATCCTTGCCCGGAGTTTTTGAACAAGGAATCATCAATGACCAATGAAAGAAGATTTGATTTGCAGAATAGATTGGTTGATTTCGATTTTATTTAAGAGTATAGAAACTGCTAAGAAAAATGCTAAGATGTCTTAAAAAATTGACTTGGAAATTGGATGTTCCTTGTTGATCATTAGATATTTCAGAAGGAAATAATATTAATGAACTATCGCACATCGTAAATGACAATGAACCTTGACAAATTTGCTCGCGGCTTCGCTGCTCTAAGACTATAGACTAATCAATCATCTGTTCAGATGAAAATCGGTTTTTCTGCCTTTCACGAAGAAAAGATATGTTAGAATTATAACTACTACACAGGCAACTCCGGAATAAAAGACAGTCCTCTGAGTAGGATCAAAATACATTGAGAAGACAATAATCAGATTCGCAGCTAGGCAGAATATCGGAATAACCGGATGCAGGATTACTCTGAACTTAAGTTTATCCGGATCGCCGCCGTGTTTAACATAATACCGTCTGAAACCCAGATGCGCGGCTCCTATCATCGCCCAGATGAGGCAGCCTATGAGTCCTGAAGCGTTCATTATCATAAGTATAATTTTCTCCGCTCCGAAAAACTTTATCAGAAGCGCCATCAGCATAAGAGCAAGAGTAATAAAAACTCCATATATAGGAACCATATGCCTGTTTGTTTTTCCAAGGAACTTCGGAGCCAGGCCTTCGTGGGACATTGACCATAGAAGTCTAGAACAGGCGTAAAGCGATGAGTTTATAAGAGATAGACAGGCTGTTATTATGACAAAGTTCATAATGTTATAAGCATAAGGTATATTAGCAAATGAAAAGATCTGGGCAAACGGGCTCTGACTCAGCCCTGCTTCCTTATATGGAATTATCATTGCCAGCACAATAGTCGAAAGAATATAGAAAAGGAAAATCCGAAAACCTACCTGTTTTATAGCTCTTGGAACATTTCTCTCTGGATTTTTCGACTCACCTGCTGCTATTCCGACAAGTTCAGTCCCCTGAAAAGCCACAGATACTGTCACCATCGCAAGAAATACCGAAGTCAAACCATTTGGAAACCAGCCGTCAGCGTAAAATGTTTTAAATCCTGCAAGAGTTCCTGCCTGGTGGGGTACGAATCCAAATATGATCATCACTCCGACGACAATGAAACACAATATCGCAGCAACCTTAATTCCGGCAAACCAGAATTCAGCCTCACCGAAATTGCCGACAGGCAAAAGGTTTAACAAAGTAAGTCCACCTGAAAAAACTAGACACCAAACCCAGTCCTGCACCATAGGAAACCATGCATGCATTATCATAGCAGAAGCCACCAGAGCAGCGGCTCCTGAAGTTCCCCAATTCAGCCAGTAGAGCCAGCCTGTGGCATAACCTGCCATAGGAGAAATAAATTTTGAAGCGTAAGCCTGAAAAGATCCTGATATCGGCATAGCCACGGCCATTTCACCAAGACTAAGCATCGCGGCATACATTATCATGCCGCCGACTATGTAGCCTATGACAGCGCCGAGAGGCCCAGCTGTCGTCAATACATCCCCTGCTCCGATAAAAAGCCCCGATCCGATAGCTCCGCCTATTGCTATCATCGTCAGGTGGCGGGTTTTCATCCCTCTTGTTAAGGCTTCCTCTTTCTCGTCATAATATTTTGAGACATCCTCTTCTGCCATAAATACTTCCTTTAACTTTCCTTAAAGCATTATACAAATCTTACTGTTTATTAATTCCTTCAATTATAATTGATTCTCCCGCTGCAAACTCATTTTTTCGAAAAAATATCAGAATTTATCTGATATTCACTCTTCGTATATTTTTTATTTTTGGCTTTTGGTCTATAATTTATTCTCATAGAGAGAGCAAACTAATTAATAGGGAGGAGTTAATCATGAAAAAGGAACAAAAGAAACATGAGTCAAAGAACGATGTCAAGAAGTCTAAAAATGGCAACAAGTCAGATACGCAACAAGATAGGATTGTAACAGAAGTTGAGTTTAGCAAAATTTCAGGAGGCTCTGGTGTGATGCACATACCTGGGATTGGGATAGAAAAGGATCTGCAGTAGGTTCACTTCATCATACACTGTGCCAGTCAGGCTTTTCTCTGTGGGTACATCGAAATCTTCTTAAAACGGGGCGTTTTTTTATTGTTATGACGATTTTCGTGTTGCAGTAGACGAGTTTGACCCGGATTTATTAATCACTGAGAAACGGTTTACTCTTGTGACATGCGTGAGACGCACCGCAGGAACCAAAAAAAACGACCCAAAATCTACAAGTGCTTTAAGGGTAAGAAAAAGATTAGAACGCAGATAGCGCAGACTTGCCCCGAGGCCTATTATTATACCCCAGGATACGACTGAAATTAATCAATATCAAGATCCGAATGCTTTTAGCAATCTATCCATAGCCTCTTTGATATTTTTCATGCTGGTTGCCATGTTTAAACGAAGAAAACCCACTCCTTCATTTCCGAAAGCTAAACCTTCGTCGAGTCCTAAACCTGCCTTGTCCAGCAGCAAATTGTTGATTTCGCTCCTGCTTAGCTCAAGTGCAGACATATCAATCCACAGCAGATATGTGCCTTCAGGTTTAAAGAGCTTTATCTTCGGCATATTGTTCTTCACGAAAGCTTCAATATAAAGGTAATTGCTCTCGATATAGCTCATAAGCTCCTTGAGCCAGCTCTCTCCATGCCGGTACGCAGCTTCAGTAGCGATAAGCCCGAAAATATTTACTTCATTTGCTCCTGATGAACTCAGTACATTATCAAAAAGTTCTTTGAGTTTGGGATTAGGGATTATGATGTTCGAAGTATATAAACCGGCAAGATTAAAAGTTTTGCTTGCCGCGGTACATGTTATGGAAATATCCGCGAACTCTTTGCTTATTGAAGCAAAAGGAGTATGCCTGCTCCAGGAATAAATAAGGTCCGAATGTATTTCGTCAGAAACGACTATTACTCCGTACTTGAGACATATCTCTCCTATTTTTAGGAGTTCTTCCCTGCTCCAGACTCTGCCCACCGGATTATGCGGATTACATAAAATAAAGAGCTTCACATCGCGATTTCTGACAATATGCTCAAACCCCTCAAAATCCATTGCGTATGTCTCACCATGATTTATTAAACAGTTAAGTTCAAGGCTTGCCCTGTTGCACTCAGCCGCAGAGAAGAAGGGATGATAGACGGGCGGTTGGATAATTACTTTTTCTCCATGCCCTGCAAATGTTTTTACTGCTATTTTCAAAGCAGGAACAACGCCGGGGGTTATAGTGATATCATTCGGATTAATTTTCCATCCATGTCTCTTCCACATCCAGTTTGATACCGATTCATAATAGGAAGACGCTGCATAAGTGTAACCATATATACCGTGTTGTATTCTCTTTGATAAAGCCTCAATGACCTTTTCAGGGCATTCGAAATCCATATCTGCAACCCACATTGGAAGAATCTCTTTCTTTGAATCTATCGCTGAGGAAAGTTTTAAGGAGAAACAATTGGAAGGATCCCTGACAAAATCCCATTTGACAGAATCTGTACCTTTCCTATCGAGAGTTCTTATTTTCGCTGAAAACATAATTATCTATCCTTTTCAAAAAAATAATCTGGTGCGAAGCGCTAGGGCTTTATGAGGACAAGATTCTATGCAACACATGCATAAAATACATTTTGAGGATGTTAATTTGTATATTTCTCTTCTTTTGTAAATCGCCCTCTGACTGCATATCCTAGCACATATACCGCATTTTACACATTTATCATAGTCAAATTTAGGCCTTGTTTTTATCGCCATTGTAACGATAAAGAAAAGTTTTTCGGGAATCTTAAATAGAAAATCAGCTTTCGATCTTTTGTACTGGACTTTTCCTATTTCTTCAAACCCTTCTCCTTTTTTGTCAATCATTGACATATCTGATAAGCCAAAGCCAAGTTCTGATGCTTTCTTTATATGAAGGATTTCATCTGCCTTATAGCCGTAAACAGCGCACGCGCATGAATCCAGCGCCACACCATCACAAGACGCGAAGAGAAGCCCTGTCCTGAAAGGCATACCTGAATTGGGACCGTCTCCTTCCATTGAAAGAACAGCATCCATGATAACAAAATCAGGTTTCAGCAAACCATAGAGCCTGCCTATAAAGGAAGACATCTTTTTCGGTGACGGGTAAATTGAATGAAAGTGACTCTTAGCGTATCCAATGACTAAACCGTAAGAATTCTTTACTGAACCGGTAATTTTTGTAAGAGAATGTGTTTTCAGTTTAGGAATCGACACTATCGCATCAAAGCTGTCAAGTTCTTTCAGCACAGGGATTTTGATATTTATTTTGCCGTCGCTGAAATCAATGGTTTTCTGATTTTCAAAAGGAATCAATTGAACACCTTCTTCCTCACAGACTTTTCCGATTCCAGTCGTATTCCAGAGTTTATCCCAAGGATGAAGTCCGGCAGGGCTATCTCCTACTGTGATATGAGCGCCTATGTGTTTTAATTCTCTAATTACAGCTCTGACTACTTCGGGATGGGTTGTCACCGCATTCTCAGGTTCTCTGGCCGAAAGGATATTAGGTTTCAATAGTACCCTCGCCCCTTTTCTGATACTTTTGGGAAAACCTCCGGCTAATACTATGGCTTCACGAACCTTTAAACTTAAGAGTTCAGGATCATAACTTGCGCATTTTGTACATGCAACCGGTATTTTGTTCATCAGCAGTAGAATTAAAAATGGCTAGTTAGTTGGATTTATCTGAAGAAATAGCTTTGGCCTGTTCATAGTACTGAAGCGCTAATGTGGCTACTTCTTTATCATTATTGTTATCCATTATATCGATAGCTTCTTTCTGTAGCTTTATCGCACAGTCCATCCTTCCTACTAGATATTCACATCTGGCATTGGTTTGGAGATAGTTGCCCATATCACTGCTCTTCTGGTCAATTTCTTTTTGCAGTTCCACAGATCTGTCACACATCCTCAATGCTTCTCTGAGGTCGGTTATCTGAAAAGGTACAACCTGAATAAGCCGGTATGCCATAGTGCTGAGAGCTGTCGCTGAGTTCTGAAAAGTCTGATAGTAGTTCTTGCTCATCTCCTCTATATATTTTTTGCCTTTTTCATTCATAATCCCCATTGTTATATCAAGCTCAAGATTATAGAGGTAAAACTGAATATAATTATTGCTTGCGGCAAAGCGGCGAGATTCTCGTATAAGGGATATGCACTCGTCAATCTTATTGTCTTTTATCAGTTCGTCTATCTTGTAATCAAGAGCTACCCTGTCCGTCGGGTCAATTTTGTATATTTCTTCAACCACTTTCAGCTGACCTTCCTTATCGAGTGTCTGAGCCCTGGTTCTTATATCTGCATGGAGTTTTTCTATTTCAAACTGTTTCTCTGCTTCATAAGTACCACCGAGAATATTCACTAACACTCTGTTTACTTCCAAAGGTTCACCTTTCCAGATAAGCTTTTTGTTTTTATCAAAAATGAAAAATCTGGGGATTGTATCTTCTCCTCCGAGATATTCATTTGATGTCTTATTATGATCATCGACACCCACATAGATTTTCGTGTTGGGATATCTATTGAAAAAAGTCTTTACTCTTTGCGCGTTTTCTGAAGAAATACCTATAAATCTAACATCGGTGTCTCTGAACACACCTGTCATTCCATCAACAAAACTAATCGTATCCTGGCTGATATTCGCCCATGTGGCAAAGAAGAATACTACATAATAATCGGCCTTAAGGACATTTTTTACGCCTTTTTTAGCGTATAGCTCAACCGGTCCGTTTTTTATCCATTGCGAAACAAACAAGCCGGGGGCTTTTTGCCCTACTTCAATTGCAAAAATTCTCGAGGGAAGAAGGAGAGCCAGAAATAATAGAAATACCCGCAATTTCATTTTTTCATACCTAATGTTTGTTTTAAATACTCAAAGAAAGCTTAATGGAGAATTAAAAAATATAAGCTCTTTGCGTGCTCTGCAAACTTATACTCATGAATATTTGATTTTTATCTATAATCTGAAGAAGATCAGGTAATTTGTGGTTTTTGTAAGTATCCTTTGAATTAATAGTTGTCTTAACTTCTGTAAAGGTATAGCTTATTAACTTGGTAGCGCTATTTTGAGCTTAAATTATTAAAATAAATTTACTGGAGACACCTTTATGAAAAAAATGAAAGCTTTAGTAAAATCCAAACCAGAACCTGGTCTATGGCTGGAAGAAGTACCTGTTCCTGAAATAGGAAACAACGATGTGATGATTAAGATTTCCAAAACTGCCATATGCGGGACAGATATCCATATTTACAACTGGGACGCATGGGCTCAGAAGACTATTCCTGTGCCAATGCATGTAGGTCATGAATTCGTTGGACATGTTGAGGCTTATGGAAACAATGTAAAGGGGTTTAATAAAGGCGAACTCGTCTCAGGCGAAGGGCATATTGTTTGCGGCCATTGCAGAAACTGCCTGGCAGGCAGAAGACACCTCTGCTGCGACACAAAAGGAGTAGGCGTAAATAGACCTGGGGCATTTGCTGAATATCTCGTAATCCCAAAATCCAATGTCTGGCACTGCGATCCAAAAATACCTACCGACATACTTTCAATATTCGATCCGCTGGGAAATGCCACGCATACTGCTCTTAGCTTTGACATGGTCGGAGAAGATGTGCTTATTACAGGAGCAGGTCCTATAGGCATAATGGCTGTAGCAATAGCCAAACACGCAGGCGCCAGATATGTCGTTATTACCGATGTCAATGACTATCGTCTAGACCTTGCTAAGAAAATGGGTGCGACCAGAACAGTCAATGTCGCAAAGGAAAAGCTTTCTGAAGTAATGGCAGAACTGGGAATGAAGGAAGGTTTTGATGTAGGCTTGGAAATGTCCGGAAATTCAGCTGCATTCAATCTGATGTTGGAAAACATGTTTCACGGAGGAAGAATCGCCCTGCTTGGGATAATACCTCAGGGCACGGGGATTGATTGGGATAAAGTGGTATTTAACGGCTTGCATATCAAAGGCATATATGGAAGAGAAATGTATGAGACATGGTACAAGATGACCAGTCTGATACAATCAGGCGTAGATTTCTCCCCAGTAATTACACATCACTTCAATTATGAAGATTTCAGGGAAGGCTTTGAAATTATGCGCTCCGGAAAATCCGGCAAAGTAATAATCAACTGGGAAAACTAGAATCGATAAGAATTTTACAGGAGGAGAAGAATTTATTATGTACGGAAAATTTCAGTCACACCTTATTGAAGAGCTTAACAGCATCAAACAGGCAGGGCTTTTTAAATCTGAAAGAGTAATTGTAACTCCTCAGAAAGCAAAAATTAAAGTCAGTACGGGTAAAGAAGTAATCAATATGTGCGCTAATAACTACCTTGGACTCTCTGACAATAAGGAAGTTATTGATTATGTCAAAGCAAACCTGGACAGCAAAGGTTACGGGCTCTCTTCAGTTCGTTTTATCTGCGGAACACAGGATATCCACAAAGAACTGGAAAAAGAAATAAGCTCTTTCCTTAATACTGAAGACACGATACTGTACAGTTCATGTTTCGATGCTAATGGAGGGCTCTTCGAAGTTCTTCTTTCTGAAGAAGACGCAATAATAAGCGACGCCCTTAACCACGCAAGCATCATTGACGGAGTAAGACTCTGCAAGGCAAAGAGATTCAGATATGCTAACAATGACATGGCAGAGCTGGAAAAATGCCTGATCGAAGCTAAAGATTGCCGTTTTAAAATGATTGCCACTGACGGTGTTTTTTCTATGGACGGAGTCATAGCCAATCTTTCTGCTATATGTGATCTAGCTGAAAAGCATAACGCCCTTGTCATGGTTGATGATTCCCATGCAGTCGGCTTTATTGGCAAAACAGGCAGAGGAACTCATGAATACTGCAATGTCATGGGCAGAGTTGACATTATTACAGGGACGCTTGGTAAGGCTCTTGGCGGCGCAAGCGGAGGTTATACGAGCGGAAGAAAAGAAATTATAGACCTTTTAAGACAGCGTTCACGCCCATATCTTTTCTCAAATACCCTCGCTCCGGCAGTAGCTTTAGGATCACTCAAAGTCTTTGAAATGCTGAAAAAATCTACAGCCTTAAGAGACAAGCTTGAAGAAAATACTAAATACTTCAGAGCAAATATTTCAAAGATCGGACTTGATGTAAAACAAGGCGTTCACCCCATTGTTCCAATAATGCTTTATGAAGCACCTCTATCTCAGAAAATGGCTGAAAAGATGTTGGAGAAAGGCGTATATGTAATAGGTTTCTTCTTTCCTGTTGTTCCCAAGGGTCAGGCCAGGATCAGAACTCAGATTTCTGCTGCTCACAGCATAGAAGATCTGGATTTCGCGATAGCTAAATTCGCGGAAGCCAAAAAGGAACTGGGAATTTAACAATAGAATCAAAAGAATGACTAAAGAATACTTAATATCAGTTATTACCAAGGACAATGTCGGAATAATAGCCAACATATCCGGAACAATAGAAAAACTCAAAGGAAATCTCGGTCAGCTAAGAGAGCATGTACTTGGCGGATACTTATCCATGATTCTCCTTGCTGAATTTCCCGTGAAACTTGAAAAAGAGGAAATAGAAAATCAGCTCGGTGAAAATTTCCGAAAATTCTCCGATGAAAAGTTTTCTCTGCTTGTCTGGCCTTCAAAATACAATCATATCTCTGATAATATGGATTTTACATACGGTGATAATTATATTTTAACAGCATGCCCGAAAGACAGAAAAGGCCTTGTTGCAGACATTTCGGCCTTCTGTTCCAAACATAAATTAAATATCCTTAACCTGAATACTCAAACAAGAAATTCTGTTTATAATATGATCTTTATTCTTAAAGCATCAAACTCGTCGCCTATAAAGCTTATCAGGGAAGAATTAAAACTCCTGGAAGAAAAATTGGGCACAAAACTGATGTTTCAACATTACAGGATATTTAAAGCCACAAATGAAATTAAAATTTAGCGTTTCTTTCAGAGGGATAATTCTATGCTAAGACCAGATCTGATTCTCGATACAATTCAAATGATATCTCAGGAAAATCTTGATGTCAGGGCTATTACGATGGGAATAGATTTAATGGACTGCAAATCAGATACCGTCAATAAAACATGCTCAAACATAATTGCAAAAATAAAAAATTACGCAAAAAACCTAGTGCACGCATGCGATGAAGTTGCAGAAAAATATTCTATTCCGGTAGTCAATAAAAGAATCTCTGTCACTCCTATTTCTCATATTGGAGCAGGATTCGACTCCAAAGGTTTTGTTGAACTTGCAATAGCTATGGACACTGCGGCCGAGATAGTAGGCATCGACCTTATAGGAGGATTTTCAGCAAATGTGGAAAAGGGCATCAGTAATGCGGATATGGCTCTTTTCGAATCTCTGCCTGCGGCCTTGAGCAAAACAAAAAAGGTAAACTCTTCCATTAATGCAGGATCTACCAGATACGGTATAAATATGGATGCCGTTAAAATCCTGGGGCATAAAATTAAAGAAATAGCAAATGCCACTTCAAAAGAAGGTGGCTTCGGAGCTGCCAAGTTCGTAGTATTCTGCAATCAGCCCGGAGATAATCCTTTTATGGCAGGAGCAATGCATGGTTTGGGCGAAGCCGAAGCAGTTATTAATTGCGGTGTAAGCGGGCCCGGAGTAATAGCAAGAGCAATTGAAAGAAAAATCAAAGAGTTTGACAGAAATGAATCATTTGGCATTCATGGCCTGGCTGAAGAAATCAAGCAGGCATCTTTCCGCGTAACGAGGTGCGGTGAACTCATCGGAAGAGAAATAGCAAAATCTCTAGGGATTCCCTTTGGCGTTGTGGACCTCTCACTGGCTCCTACTCCAAAAGTCGGAGACAGTATAGGAGAAATAATCAAACTGCTTGGAGTTGATGTAATTGGAGCTCCTGGCTCAACTGCAATTATAGCCATTCTTAATGATGCTGTAAAAAAAGGCGGAGCTTTCGCCAGTCAGTGCGTAGGAGGGCTTAGCGGAGCCTTTATCCCTGTCATGGAAGATGCTGAACTTGCTTCTGCCGCAAAAGACGGAACCCTGTCAATTGAGAAACTTGAAGCTATGACGAGCGTGTGCTCTGTAGGGTTCGATATGATTCCTGTTCCGGGAGATATAGATGCTGAAACAATTTCAGCTCTTATTGCTGATGAACTTGCTATAGGTATGATTAACAGCAAAACAACTGCCGCAAGAATAATACCTGTCCCAGGAAAAAAAGCAGGTGAAATGGTTTCTTTCGGAGGATTGTTCGGTGAAAGTGTGGTTATGCCTGTAAAAAATGCCGGAAAATCTTCACGACTAATCAATTTCGCAGGAAAAATACCTGCCCCTATACACAGTTTAAAAAACTAAAGGATCTGACTGCTCAGACCTGTCTGACTTGTCTGAGATAAACAAAAAGGAGATTTTCAATGAAAGGGATTATACTTGCAGGTGGTTCAGGCACCAGGCTCCACCCTGTTACTCTCTGCACGAGCAAACAGCTTCTGCCCATATATGACAAACCGATGATATACTATCCACTCTGTACACTCATGGAAGCCGGCATCAAAGAAATTCTGATAATTTCAACGCCAAGAGATCTACCGGCATTCAGAAACCTTCTGGGAGATGGTTCCAAGTGGGGAATCTCCCTTGAGTACAGAGAACAGCCCAGCCCTGACGGACTCGCACAGGCATTTATTATAGGTGAAACCTTCATAGGAAAAAGCAGTGTTTGCCTGATACTCGGAGATAATATTTTTCATGGCTCTGATTTTGATAAAACCCTTAAAGCCGCCGTTCAAAAGTTGAACGGCGCAACTGTATTCGGTTACTATGTAAGTGATCCCGAGAGATATGGGGTAGCAGAATTTGACAAAAATGGAAATGTTATGAGCCTGGAAGAAAAACCCAGAGAACCCAAATCAAATTACGCAGTAACGGGTTTGTATTTTTATGACAACAGTGTTGTTGAAATCGCAAAAAATCTTAAGCCTTCACCAAGAGGCGAACTGGAAATTACCGATGTAAATAAAATTTATTTGACTCTCGGACAACTTCAACTTGTTAAACTAGGCCTTGGTTTTGCCTGGCTTGATACAGGAACTCATAAATCCCTAATGGAAGCATCAATGTACTTCTCTGTCCTTGAAGACAGACAGGGGCTGAAAGTTGCCTGCCCTGAAGAAGTAGCATGGAGAGAAGGATTTATAAATGATTATCAGCTTGAGCTTTTAGCCAACGAAACTTTCAAAAGCGGCTATGGCAGTTATCTCATGAGAATCCTTGAAAAGAAAAACAAATAGAGACGCAAAATCCCTGGCCGACCCGAGTCGTCTCGGGCAGGCCGTTGTCAACGGGCAGGCTTGCGTCTCATCAAAACCAGCCGCAAAATGTTGCGGCTCTACATTGCGAACAGCTTTACTACCATACCCAATAGCAAGGCGGAGATCTGTCCATATCCATACCACTATCCGTAAAAAGCATGCATTAAAAACAAGCTTTTTACTTCTAGTAGTCGTTACCAGTTTACTATTGATGAAATCGATTAGGTTATTTCAGCGGTCAACTGTGAACTGTCAACGGTAAACCATACAAATTTGGTTGCGGCTTCGCTGCTCTAAGATACTTATACTTTCTCGTTAATATACTGGCAGGCTTTAAGAAGAGTATCTTTGTCAGGATGTCTGATAATATAGGTATCATTACCCATTGCAGCCGCAAAAGCTTCAGGGATTCTGGTGTACTGAACTACCATATCACCGAATTGGCTCATAATATCCTTATGAGTGTGTTTGTATGTGTTCTGGTCTCTTCTTGAGACATTGGATACATTATATTTTCTGCTGTATGAGAGGAAATTTCTATTCTGAACAACTAGTTCCGCCCAGATTTTGAAGAGATTGACATCAGAGACATAGTTAAGCATATCTATCGAGAAACCGCCAGGAACTCTGACATTGATTTCAATTGCCCAATAACTTCCATCAGGCCTCTTAAAAAATTCGCAATGGAAAAATCTTTCTCTGACATTGAATCCCTTGACCATCGCCCTTCCGGCAGCTTCAAGGTTAGGATCAATATCTCTTTTGTAGTAATAGAACATATCTCTCTTTTCATTGAGAATATCCAGAACATTATCGCTGAGTTCAAAGGAAGAGTAATACATTATTTTTCCGTCCTTATCGACCAGTCCGTCAAAAGTAACGGTTGTTCCATCTACAAAAGGCTCAATGATAAACCCGTGGGGAAGATCCCTTAGCAGGTCATTAAGCTGCTGTTCATTCTTGACTTTATAAGTATAACTTGCTCCTACTCCCCTGTCTGGTTTTACAATAAAGGGAAAACCATATCTTGATACAAAATCGTGCAGTTCATCAGGATGCTCAATAAGAAGAGCTTCGGCAGCGGGAATTCCGAACTGTTTGAAAACTTTCTTCATCCCTGTCTTACTCTGATTTAGAAGGAGATCTTCCGGTTTCTGTCCATAAATATTGAAATCCTGCCTTATCTGAGCTTCGAGAGCAAGCCAGTATTCGTTGTGAGAATCAATTCTATCAATCCTTCCGTATTTATTAGCAAAATAGGCAATAGTTCTATAAACGATTTCGTAATCGTGCATGTCCAACTGGCAGTACTCAGTAATACATCCGAGCAATTCAGGCCTGAATTCGGTCCCTGGCGCATCGCCGATTGCAAGAACATTTGCTCCGGCATTCTTTAATTCTACACAGAAATGGTAGAAAGAAGGCGGAAAGTGGGGAGAGATGAAAACAAAATTCATTATGCTGCTCCTTTTTATTTTTTAATTATTCCCGCTGCTCTCTATCTTTGCCCATGTGTCTTTGAGAGCAACAGTCCTATTAAAAATAATTCTATCATAGTTGGAGTCTTTGTCCACAGTAAAATATCCCAACCTTTCAAACTGAAAATGTTCAAGAGCCTTTACATTCTTCAAACCTGGCTCGGCTTTGCAATCGGAAAGGATTTCCAGTGAATTAGGATTCATGTAATCAAGAAATGTCTTTCCTTCTTCGACATCATCGGGATTTTCCTTGCTAAAAAGCCTGTCATAGAGCCTGACTTCCACATCCAGAGCTGATTTTTCTGCAACCCAGTGAATTGTGCCTTTTATCTTTTTACCTTCAGGAGGATTGCCGCCTCTTGTTGATGAATCATATGTGCAGTGAACTTCTGTTATTTCTCCACTTGTGTCCTTAACAAAACTTTCGCATTTGATTATATATGCATATCTGAGCCTGACTTCCTGACCAGGTGTAAGCCTGAAATACTTCTTGGGCGCGACTTCCTTAAAATCATCTTTTTCAATATATAAAACCTTTGAAAACGGCACTTTTCTGGTTCCTGCAGATAAATCCTCAGGGTTATTTACCGCGTCCAGTTCTTCGACTAAATCATCCGGATAATTATCAATTATCAGTTTAAGAGGATTTAAAACGGCCATTACCCTTGGAGCTGTTTTATTCAAATCTTCTCTTACGCAAAATTCGAGCAGTGACAGGTCAATCACATTTTCTCTCTTTGCCACGCCAACCTTATCACAAAAAGCACGGATTGCTTCGGGAGTGTACCCCCTTCTTCTCATGCCTGAAATTGTCGGCATTCTCGGATCATCCCAGTTTTTTACATGGTTCTCCTTTACAAGCTGCAGGAGTTTTCTCTTGCTCATAACAGTGTAATTTATGTTAAGCCTTGCAAATTCAATCTGCTGAGGGTGACATGCGACATTGAGTTCATCCAGAAACCAGTCATAAAGAGGTCTGTGAATTTCAAACTCAAGAGTACAAATCGAGTGGGTAATACCTTCGATTGAGTCAGAAAAACAATGAGCAAAATCATACATCGGATAAATGCACCACTTATCTCCTGTTCTGTGATGGTGCGCCTTTTTAATCCTGTAGATAACGGGATCTCGCATGTGAACATTCGGAGAGGACATGTCAATTTTCGCTCTTAATACTTTAGTCCCTTCTTCGAATTCACCGTTCTTCATTCTGATGAAAAGATCCAGATTTTCTTCTGCCGGACGGTTTCTGTGCGGACTTTCTTTGCCGATTTCCGTCAGGGTGCCTCTGTAGTCCCTCATTTCATCACTGGTAAGTTCGCATACATAAGCCTTGCCCTTCTTAATAAGCTCGATCGCGTAATTGCATAATGCATCATAATAGTCCGAAGCATAGTAGAGGTGGTTTCCCCAATCGAACCCCAGCCACTTTACATCTTCCATGATCGAGTCAACATATTCGACATCTTCCTTTGCAGGATTAGTGTCATCAAATCTCAGATGGCATCTGCCGTTAAAATCTCTGGCTATTCCGAAATTAAGGCAAATCGATTTGGCATGCCCGATATGCAAATATCCATTCGGTTCGGGAGGAAATCTTGTTACGACTTTTCCTTCATTTTTATTGACCTTTAAATCTTCAACAATCTTTGCTCGTAGAAAATCAAGTGACGGCTTTTCTGTTACATTTTCCATATATTTAAAATACTCCATTAATTATTGTAAGCAGTTTTTCTAATCTGTTAATAATTCTATCTTTCCCTAAAATTGCCATAGTGTTTGCAAGATCAGCTCCGGAAGGTGTTCCTGTCAAAACTATTCTAAGAGGCTGATTAAGTTTTCCTTCCTGGAGAGAAAGCTCTTTTTCTGTATCTCTGATAGATGATTCATAACAAGCAGCGCAAGCAAACGAGCGTTGTCTAAAAATTCTCATAAATTCCGATAAAGCTCCAATAGTTGAATCCTTTTCTTTAAAGGCTTTCTTCAATCCTTTCTCATCATATGAAAAGGCCTTTGAGTTTAATTCAGCAGTATATCCTCCTGTTCCGCTAAACAAAGGTGACTCATCGAAAAAGAAATACTTCCAGTCTGCTACCTGCGAAATCAACTTTACCCTGCTCTTCATTAGTTCTGCGACATCTGAAAAAAGTTTTGAATCTAAAGAAGAGTCAAGCCAGAGCTGTTTTTCTGCTTCCGTCCGAGCCAATGAAAGAAAAATGTCATCCTGAAGCTCAGCCATGTAAAGTCCATTAATATTAAGAAGTTTAACTATATCAAACTGCGCGGGAGCGCTTTTTACTCTATCCAGGCTGAAAGCCTCTACCATTTCAGATCTTGTCATCTTTTCACGGTTGTCGCCAGGAGACCACCCTAAAAGAGACAGATAATTAAACAATGCATCAGAAAGGTAGCCCTTCTCTCTAAAGTCGCCTACAAAAGCATCTCCGTCGCGCTTGCTGTAGGGTTTTCCCTGATGATTTACTATCATCGGCATATGACCATAATTCGGGATATCTGCTCCCAATGCCCAGAAGAGGAAAAGATGTTTATATGTATTCTCCACATGGTCATCCCCTCTTATAATGTGCGTAACTTTTTGTGTAATGTCATCATAAACATTTGACAGATGAAAAATAGGTGATGAATCGCTTCTAAGAATAACAAAGTCTTTCATTGTATCAAGAGGTTTTGCCAGTTCTCCCTTTATTAGATCCTTGTAAAAAACCTCACGCCGGATAAATGATATCTTAGAGCAGTTTTCAAAACTAAAGGCGCAATCGCTCTTGTGTATTTCACTGATATGTTTTTCAAGTTCAAAGACAACTGAACCATTCTCATCATAGACTTTTAAGCCCTTGAATCCGGCAAGTGAAGCAGCCGTTTCAACAGATTTCTTTTTTTCATTGATATAGAAGAACTTCAAACCGTCCAAAGCTATCCTAACAGGTTTACCAGGATCAATATTAAACTCTGCGACCCCTACTTCACGCACATTTTTTACGGTAGAGCAATCGTACGGTAATTTGAAAACTATTGTTTTTTTATCTGAATTGTCGCTGTTTTTTGAGGAATAGGCATTCCCATGGGAAAGCATCTTCATAGCCGCTTTAATGTGAAGCTCTTCCTGAGATGACTGATAGAATATATCGCTGTCATGATCTAAACCTAACCAATCCATACATTCAAGCAATCGGTCAATTGCTTCCTTTGTGGACCTTTCCTTGTCCGTATCTTCTATCCTGAGCAGGAACTGCCCTTTGGTGTGCCTTGCAAAAAGCCAGTTAAAAATCGCGGTTCTAATATTTCCGATATGGACATTGCCTGTCGGTGATGGAGCAAATCTTACAATATTCATAAATTAATTCCTTATAATTTGAGTTTGTTTTTGTTTTGACAATAAGTAGTTAATTTAGAATACATGATTTAAAAGACATGCCTTAAAAGGGATTTTTCTCTATTTTTTGTAGATTTTGAGATAACTTTGGAATATTATTTTGATGCTTTTGTCCTCATACTCTTAGCTATAATTATACCCAAAGGGTATTTGAATATTGGTTTTATTTCGCACATATGAACTCATTTTGTGTAGATATTTTTCGAAAATCATTTCGCTTTAAGTATACTATAATTGCCTGCATCATGATAATTATAAAACACAAAAAAGCTGTGAGTTTTAACAAAATTGCCCTGCTTTTCAGTGTACTTTGCTCTGTGGCAATGCTTGTTTTTACAAACATTGCCTGTCTCCCTCCTGAAATGGCAAAGGTTCAAACTTCCAGTGGAATAACTGGTTTGATTCTTGCAGTTATTATCTCCGGACTCTGGTAGTGGTTGGTGGCGCGTGGTTGGTGGATAGGGGGAAGGGGGAAATTGTTTTGTAAATATTTTTTGAGAATTTCATTGGCGAGTCAAAGGGGTGTGAATTTTGTCCACACTTGCCAGGAGGAGTGGTCGTTTTTTGCCGTTTTTATAAAATAACCATATGCATGAAATGATGATTCAGTCTCAGATTCTGATATTCTAATTTAACTCTTCAGCAATCCAAACAAAGATTATACCATCGGCAATTCCGGAAACCTGCACATTGGGAATTTTTACTATTTTTGTTGATTTTTTGCAGAATAAATAAAAACTACTATATTATTTGCTCTGAAATTAAAATTAAACAGGAGGCATTATGCTTTATCAGAATTCAGCAATGGATATGGGCGAAGCCCGTGTCAGAGAGAGTAATTTTATAACAAGAGTTTACGGGTGGATGTCATTTGCCCTGGCAGTAACAGGCTTAACTTCATTCTATGTGGCCTCAACCCCTGCCCTCATAAAAGCAATAGCCACAAACCAGATTCTAATGATCGTCATAATTATTGCCACAGTAGGCTTGGTTTTTGGCATGTCGCTTGCAATAAATAAAATAGCGTATTCAACAATGTTTATTATGTTCATTGCGTACTCTGTTTTGAATGGAGTTCTATTTTCGACAATATTTCTTATTTACACAATGAATTCAATTGCATCTGCTTTCTTTGCCACAGCAGGCACATTCGCAGTAATGAGCTGCTATGGTTGGTACACCAAAAAAGATCTTACATCTATCGGGAGCATATGCTATATGGGGATCTGGGGAATAATAATAGCTTCAATTGTTAATTTCTTTTTTGCCAGCAGCACACTTTACTGGATTATCACTTATGCAGGCGTTCTGATTTTTGTAGGACTTACGGCTTATGACACTCAGAAAATAAAAGCCATGGCTTCTCATTTTGCAATTAATTCCGAGGAAGGCAAAAAATCCGCTCTTATGGGAGCTCTGACTCTTTATCTTGACTTCATAAACCTCTTCCTTATGCTCCTTCGCATATTCGGAGACAGGAAGTAGAAATTACGAAAAAGGGGGAGGTTGAAGAAGGAGAATTAATTCCACATTAAGCAAATCCATAAAGAACGGGGCATAACAATCTGATTCCCTCTTCCCTTTTCCGTCTTCCGTTAGTTTTAATCAAGTTCACGGTCAAGGACTGTCGTAACATATTTGAACTTCCAGGAACCGTCAACTTTAAGTAGATGAATCAGAACAGATATATAGTTAAGTATTAAAGGATTTTCCTTTTTTTTTAAAAAAATCCTATTTCTCCTCTGATTTCCAGATAAAATATATCATATCTTTTATTGAAAAACTTTATCAAAAACGGGGGGAGAATTATGCAACAAAGATCAATACCATCTATTGGACTTCTATTTATATCAGTAAGCGCAATCCTGGGGTCAGGCTGGTTGTTCGGCTCATTCTATGCCGCTCAGGCAGCGGGACCTGCGTCTATAATGTCATGGATAATAGGCGGGGTTTTTGTAATAATAATTGCTTTTACCTTTGCTGAACTTTGTTCTTCAGTACCGGTTTCAGGTTCGAGCGTAAGAATACCGCAAATGACTCATGGGACAGTTGTTGGCATTTTCTGCTCACTAAATACATGGTTCTGCTATGTTACATTAACTGTGATTGAAACAATGGCTGTAATGCAATATCTTTCGTTCTATTTTCCAGCTGTAATGCATATAGAAAAAGGAGGACTAACCCTAACAGGATACACAGTAGCAACTATTCTTTTGTTCTGCATGAGTGTAGTCAATACTTATTCAGTAAAATATATAGTCAGATTTAATACATTCCTGACTCTCTTAAAAATAGTAATCCCCATATTTGTGAGCATTCTGTTTGTTAATGCATATTTTAGTATACACTCAGCATCAAATCCTCAAGTATTTGCTGCTATTTCATTCGCTCCATTCGGCTGGCATGGCATATTTGCGGCAATATCCGTCGGCGGCATAGTCTTTTCATATAATGCCTTCAAGCAGGCAGCTGAAATGGCAGGAGAAGCTAAAAATCCAAGCTTCTCAGTACCTTTTGCTATAGTAGGCTCAGTAGTACTCTGTATGATTATTTTTTTATTCCTTCAGATAGGATTCCTCTCATCACTTACCAGCAATGATCTTAAAAATGGTTGGAGCACGCTGACTCTTCTGAATAATCAAAGCCCCTTCGTAAGTCTGCTTGTGGAGCACAAAATAAATTGGGCTATTCCAATCCTCTATTTCGCCGCAATTATTTCTCCTTTGGCCGCAGCTCTTATATATTGCACAAGTGCAGCGAGATCCTTATATGGAATTGCAGCAAACGGTTATGCACCGCAACTTCTTCTTAAACTCAACAAGAATGGAGAATCTGCACTTACAGTCTGGATTAACTTTATTCTGGCTGTCATTATTTTCCAGTTTTTCAAAAATTGGGATCAGATATCAAATCTTCTGACATGTCTCTTTGCCATATCCTATGGCCTTGCGCCGGTATGCATGGTTGCGCTCAGAGTGCAGCTTCCATCAAGGCCAAGACCTCTGAAACTCCCCTTCGGCTATATTTGGGGATATGTCGCTTTTTTCCTGACAACTCTCTTTATCTACTGGGTTGGGTGGGATACTATTTCGAGCGTGGTTTGGTTCTTCCTGTTTTGCCTTATAGCAACTATCATTTTTCAGAAAACATCCAGAACCTCTGCTTCTGAAATTAAAACAGATTGGAAAGCTTCAATTTGGCTATGGGCTTACCTTGTTGTTATAGTCATAGCCTCCAAGCTAGGCGACTACGGCAATGGGGCAGAAATCATGACAGGGTTATGGAGCGTAATATTTTTGGCTGTATGCTCTGCAATAGTATTTGCCATGGCCGCTAAATTCACCTTACCTGCCCAAAAAATACAAATTCAAATCGATGCTGCTATTTCATCAAAGAACGATAGTGGACACTAATAATTAAACGCTCTGGAAATAATTGCCAAACGAATTTAAATTGCCGGAGAGTTTCAGTTTTCTGGAACTCTCCATTTGTATATAAAGTGACTTAAGAAATCGAGAGTGACATGAAAATTATCAGTTATAGAGAAAAAGACTTCAAAGATAAACTGAATAAACTTTTTTACAGAAAAGCCTTTTCAGATGACATTGCAAAAGAAACTCTTCCGATAATAGAAGATGTAAAAAACAGGGGAGATATCGCAATATCGGAATATATTTTCAAGTTTGATAAAGCTTCTATCGAACCGGGCAACTTCCTCTTAACCGAAGAAGAAATTAATGAAGCCGAAAAAAAAGTTTCAGAATCGAAAAAAAATGCAATTCTCACTGCCATAGAGAATGTAACGGATTTTGCCCTCAGGCAAAAACCAAAAAACTGGAAATACTCACCCAGAACAGGAGTTGAACTCGGAGAAAAATTTTCTCCATTTTCCCGAATAGGCGCTTACATCCCGGGAGGGACTGCTCCTCTGGTTTCTACATCTATTCATACAATGGCTATCGCTAAAGCTGCAGGTGTAAAAAACATCATAGGAACCACTCCGCCGGATAAAGAGGGAAAGATAAATCCCGAACTCATATACGCGATGAAACAGTCCGGAGCAGTAGAAATTTATAAGATGGGTGGGGTTTACGCCATAGCCGCCCTCGCTTACGGGACACAAAGCATCAGGAAAGTTGAAAAAATCGTCGGGCCTGGAAATGCCTATGTGACAGCCGCTAAAAAATTTGTTTATGGTGAGGTAGCAATAGATATGATTGCAGGCCCGTCTGAAGTCATGATAATAGCAGACATTTCGAATAATCCTGATTTCGTCGCCGCAGATTTGCTTTCACAGGCAGAACACGGAAGCGGACATGAACAAGCTGTTCTTATTTCAACTTCTCATGCTCTGATAGAAAGAGTAAAAGACTCTCTTGAAAAGCAGATGAAGAAACTCAATCGAGCAGCAGCCCTAAAAAAAGTGACATCAGAAAGCCTTGTTTTGATTGAAACTGAAAGTGTAGAACAGTCCATAGAGATTGCAAATTCCTATGCTCCGGAACATCTTGAGATCATGTGCAAGGACAATGAAAAGGTATCTGATAATATAACCGCGGCAGGAGCCATTTTCCTGGGAGAATATACACCAGAAAGCGTCGGAGATTTTGTAGCCGGCCCAAGCCATGTCCTGCCAACCGGCGGAAGCGCCAGATATTTCAGCGGAATTACGATAGAAACATTCCTAAGGAGATCAAGCCTGATCAAATATTCCAAACAAGCCCTGGAACGGGAAATCCCATTTATTGAACGATTTGCCGACATGGAAGGATTAGACGCCCACGGAAACAGCGCTCTTATAAGATTTGGAGATTATATCGGATTCTAAGAAGTTAAAAATTAATAGCTAATATTATGAGTATTTACATTAGAAAGAATATCAGAGACATAGATGGTTACACTCCGGGAGAACAGCCCAGAGAGAAAAATCTGATCAAACTCAACACTAACGAAAATCCATATCCTCCCTCGCCTAAAGCAATGGAATTCTTAAAAGGATTTAACTCTGAAAAACTCAGGCTCTATCCTGATCCAATGGCTGATAATCTCAGGAAAACCATTGCAGAACTACATGGATTTCATATTGATAATATAATTGCCGGTAACGGTTCTGACGATATTCTCAATATCGCCATTAGAACTTTCTTGAACGAAGACGAAAAGATAGTCTGTTTTGATCCGTCCTACTCTCTCTATCCGATTCTAGCGAGACTTCAGAACGCCAATACACATTCAATTGATCTCTCTGAAGATTTTTCTTTGCCGGAAAACTTCCTGACATCAGGTCTTGATAAGTTATCAGAGCAAAGAAAGCTCAAGCTTTTTCTGATAGCCAATCCGAATGCTCCTACGGGCAACGCTTTTTTAATTAAAGATATTGAAGTAATTTGTTCAAAATTCAAAGGAATAGTTCTTGTAGATGAGGCATATGCTGATTTCGCCGAAGACAATGCCATGAGGCTTCTAGAAAAATTTGATAATCTTATTATATCCCGCACTCTTTCAAAAAGTTATTCTATGGCAGGCGTCAGGCTCGGATGGGCTGTATCTAATAAGTCAATCATCAGAGAAATGATAAAGGTAAAGGATTCATACAATGTAAATATGATTTCACAGTTCCTTGCCATAGAAGCGTTGAAAGACCGGCAATACTTTGCTGAAACCGTTTCCAGAATTAAAAAAGCAAGAAGCATCCTTGTTCATGAACTTGTCAAACTGGATTTTAAGATAATCCCGTCTCAGGCAAACTTCTTATTTGTTTCCCCCCCGGAAGGAAACGGAAACGATCTGTTTCTTTTTCTGAGAACTAAAAATATTATAGTCCGTTACTTCCCTGCGCCAAAAACCAAAGCTTTCATCAGGATTACAATAGGCAGAGAAGAAGATATGCAAGAACTGCTCAACTGCTGCAGAGAATACTTAAAAACCAGACAATGATCTGCAAAAATTGTAAAACTCTAAATAAATCAGGTTCGCAGCACTGCATCAATTGCGGTTATGAACTATCCGCATATTCTTCAGGATTCTCAACAAAAACAATAATATCCGCAGTTATAATCCTTTTACTTTTAGCAACTGCTCTGTTCTATCTTTTTTCCCATCAAAGCAGCAAACAGAAATCAGTAACCGCCCATACCTCATCTTTGCAAGAACAACAGTCGATAACTGAACGAAAAGTTGTAACATCTGCTAAAGATGTATCAGGTTTTGAAAAATTGAAGATCTCTTTTAGTGATAATACTTCTAACTCTCTGGATATCTATATCTCCGGCAGAAATCTTATAGCAGTCCCTGCTGATATGCTCAAAAATATAAAATCAATCATCTGTTATGATAATATAGGTCAAATTGAAATATCAGATGCCTACTGGGATATAGACAACCCTCTTGTATTTCTCGGTTTTCCTATAAAAAGCAGACAGATAAATCCATCTATAAATGCTTATAATATTTCTAAATGGTCTTCCTCTGCCCCTCTTTATTCTCTTACTGCCGAAACAGATATCCCTGAAGAAATCTCTTCTTTTAAGATAATTGAGAAAAAAGGAGATCTGCTGGTTATATCTTTAGAGTCCCCATTTGTAGACAATAATTGTATCCTGATACAAAACAATCATCTGGTCGGCTGGGAATTCACTCGCGATAATAAAAGAACAGCTTATCTATGGTTGGGAGAGGAGCATAGTAATCCGTCTGAAGAACTAAAAATATCAACGCGTCTTATTTCCATGTTCTTTTCTGAAAAAAGAAGCCTTGCAAGCAGCACCATGTCTCTAAATTCTGACGAGCTAAAAGAAGATTTAATAAGCTGTGTCAAACTCCTATCTTCTAACAACATAAAAGATCAAGCACTGTTATCCAAAGCATCCGGACTGATCCTCATTTTGTCCTCAAGAATTAAAGAAATAGGGTTAGACAAAGTATTGGCAGATGAACTTAATCCAAAACTGATAACTGCTCTTCAAAATGAAGAGATACTAAAAATTTATGAAAGGGCAACACTAAATGCCTATGGCTACGAAAAAGCCATAAAACAACTTAATTTGATAATATCCATGAAAAGTTCATCAGACTCTTTCAATGATAAAGCATATGCATTTATGGCCGGGCTTTATGAGGATTGGATGGAATCGCTTCTTGCTAATAACAGACCATCAGACGCGCTTGGCGTTTATTTAGCAGCTTCTAAAGCATTGCCGGACGAACAGAAAATAAAACTTCTCGGCATCGAAATATATATCGGACTGGACAATCCGGAAAAAGCTCTGAGCATCATGAATTCCACATCTTTTGACAGTATCTATCGCCCCACGCTTGAGAAACTCAGAAAATTAATATCTGACATGATTGGGAAAAAGAATAAAATAGTAATCAAATTCAGACCCAACCCGTCCAATACAATACTTCTTGACTGCGTCCTGAATGGTTCAGTCAGACAAAAATTCATAGTAGATACCGGAGCTACTCTTGTAAGTATTCCGTCTGAAACAGCAAAAAAACTCAGAATAGTCCCGTCTGCTACTCGCCTAAGAGCTATTTCCACTGCCAGCGGGATATTCATGGCAAAAGAAATTATCATTGAATCCATAACTATAAACAATCAAAATGTTTACAATATTCCTGCTGTTATAATAGATCTTCCTGACGACAGAAATTTAGGACTCCTTGGGATGAGTTTCCTCAATAGATTCAATGTGGAACTGAACAGCAATTCAGGAGAGTTGCTGCTAACGCCGAAAGAAATTAACTGAACTTTGTATATAATTATCTAGCAAAGTTTACAGCTGTAGAGTATCCTTTATTTAAATTAGATGTTTATTCAAAATTCTCTCAGCTTTTCTGGCTGTTTAAAAAGAAAGGGAATCTTTATATGAAACTTGGTAAAGAAAATATGTATCCGCTCCTCTTTAAACCAATTTACAAAGAAGTCATCTGGGGCGGCAATATGATCGAATCTCATCTGGGAAGAGAAGTTCCCAAGCGCGATATGCCCATTGGTGAAGCATGGGAAATCGTTGACAGACCTGATGCTCAGAGCATTGTCGAGAGCGGGTCTCTTCAGGGAAAAACTTTAAGAGAACTTATTGAGACTTATGAAAGCAGTATTGTCGGCCAAAACTACACTGGAAAACCATTCCCTCTTCTTGTAAAGATAATTGATGCCGGACAAAGGCTCTCGCTTCAGGTTCATCCTGATGAAGCCGCATGCAGAAAGCTCAAGGATGCACAGCCCAAAACAGAGATGTGGTATATAATAGCAGCTCATAAAGATGCAAAGATTTACTGCGGCCTAAGCCACAAAGCTACAAAAGGAAGTTTTATCAATACCTGTCAGTCACTAGATGTAGAAAAGTATCTTCAGACTCACAGGTCAAATCCGGGGGATGCTTTCTTCATTAGCGCTGGAACGGTTCATGCAATCGGGGAAGGAAACCTGCTTTTTGAAGTCCAGCAAAACTCTGATACAACTTACAGGATAAGCGACTGGGGTCGAGTCGGCTCTGATGGCAAATCCAGGGAGCTGCATCTGGAGAAAGCTATGGAATGTATTCATTTCATTCAGAGATCTTCGTCAAAAATTACCGGAGTTACAGGTACAGTTCCGCATAACAGGAAATTCCCGATAATCCAATACTGTTCTTTCTTCAAAGTTGATGACCTCAGGCTTGCCGGCAAATGGGACGATACAACGATCCATAAAGGTGTAGGCTCTTTCCAGATTATCACAGCTGTAAACAGAAGTGTCAAAATCCAGAAAGAGAACGACACATGGGAAATCCCAAGGGGGCGCAGCGCCCTGCTCCCGTCCTCATTCGGCCAATACTCGATTTTGGCGGATGAAACTACAGAAACAACAGTCCTGAAAACACAGGCATAATCACTTCTAAATATTTATTAAAGCTCTATGAATCTAAGAATTGTTGGAGACCTTGCGTCTTTTCTATCAGCTAAATTCAATGTCCCTAAGGAAAAAATCAATATCCAGCTTGAGATATGCCCTGCCAACATGGAAGGGGAACTTACAGTAAACTGTTTCAAGCTTGTTCCAATATTGAAAAGCCGGCCGGACACTGTTACAGATGCTGTCCTCGAATTTATAAGCTCCCACGATGATGTCATCAGTGCCGGAAAAATCAAGGCCTTTGTAAATTTCGTTCTGAAGGTTGCTTCCCTTTACAGAGACACAATTTCAAAACCGCGACTCATTCTTGAATCAGCAAAGTTCCCGGAAAAGGATAAAAGAAGAGTTCTCATAGAATACTCAGCGCCCAATACCAATAAACCTCTTCATCTCGGGCATCTGAGAAACAATACGCTGGGAATGTCTCTTGCCTCTCTCCTGAAGAGAGCCGGTCACGATGTATTTGCTGTCAACCTTATAAACGACAGAGGAATACATATCTGCAAATCCATGCTGGCGTATATGAGGTTCGGCAATGGAGATACACCTGAATCCACCGGCAAAAAGGGAGACCATTTCGTTGGAGATTTCTATGTGAAATTCGATCAGGCTCTTCGAAAAGAGCTTGCTGAACTCAGAGAAGCCAGACCTGACCTAAAAGATAAAAGCGATGAGGATCTTTTCGCACTTACTGCCATAGGACAGGAAGCACAGGAAATCCTTAGAAAATGGGAAAACGGGGATCCCGAAACTATTGCTCTCTGGAAAATGATGAATGAGTGGGTAATAAACGGTTTCTCCCTTACCTACAAACGCATGGGAGTGACCTTTGATAAAGTCTATTTCGAAAGCGATACATATAAAATGGGAAAAGATGTAGCAGTTAGTGGAGAAAAAGCCGGATTATTCAAGAGAAGAGATGACGGAGCGATTATTGCAGACTTAAAACCTTTCGGATTAACAGAGAAAGTATTGCTTCGTTCTGATAATACCAGCGTTTACATTACTCAGGATATCGGAACAACGCTTATGAAAGATGAAGACTTCCATCCCGACCAGCAAATCTGGGTAGTCGGAGACGAGCAGATCCATCACTTTAAAACACTTTTTGCCATACTCAAAGTCCTGGGTTATAAGTGGGCAGACAAACTCTATCACCTTGCTTACGGCATGATAAACCTTCCCTCCGGGAAGATGAAAAGCAGGGAAGGCACAGTCGTAGATGCTGATAATTTGTTTGACGACATGCATGAGCTTGCAAAAAACGCCGCGATAGAGAGACTAGGAGAAAACATTCCCGAAGACATTGACAGACGCTCTGAAATGATTGCCATGGGAGCATTGAAATTCATGCTGCTGAAATTCAATCCGAAAACAACTATAATGTTCGACCCTCAGGCGTCCATTAAATTTGAAGGAGACACAGGCCCTTATGTCCAGTATGTCTGCGCGAGGATCAATTCAATCCTGAGAAAATATTCTACTGAAGGTAAAACCCTCTCTCCTGAAGTTAACTGGGGTTTGATGGAAACTAAATATGAAAAACAGCTTGCCATTGTAGCTTCCTTATATCCTGAAGCTTTGCTGTCTGCTGCTGAAAAACTTGACTGCTCTGTTCTTGTGAACTATCTGCTCGACCTGGCTAAAGCCTATAATTCATTCTATAGGGAGTGTTCGGTGCTTAATGCAGAGACTGAAGATCTTAAAATGGCCAGGATTGCCCTGAGTTCTGCAGTAAGAGACATAATAGCTGACGGATTAAAAACCCTTACAATCGATATTCCTGAAGCAATGTAAGAAAATGAAGAGGATCGTTGACCGTTTTCCGTTGACCGTTGCCTGTTGCCTGTTGCCTGTTGCCTGCTGTCTTTTATTTTCATGCGTATCAGAAAAAACAAAAGATATACTCGTCTCATACAAGAGCAGTAACATTGAAGGGTACGAAAATAAACCCGTAATAATTGATTCCGAATTCCTTTCTGCAATGTACAGAATTGACCATTATGCCAAAATCAATGGTGTGAAAATAATAGTTACAAGTTCCTTCAGGACGCCTGACCAGACACTCGAAGAAACTATAGTTCCTCCATCCAAACGCTCCAACCATCTTGCAGGCCATGCTATAGATATGAATGTTGAATTTAACGCAATCCTTTATGATTCAAAAGTTTTAAAAAAATCAAACCTCAACAGACTCCCTCCGAATGTCAGGAATTTTATTAATGACATCAGGAATGATAAAGGTTTGCGATGGGGAGGCGATTTTTCCAATGAAGACCCTGTGCATATAGACGATAACCTCAACAGCAATCCCATCGCATGGCAAGAGAGATTCGATGCCTGCCAGTACGGCAGATAAAGTTTTGCCGGACATGATGCAATAAAGACTCTATCAAAAAATCCTCTGCTTGATAACTTATTCATTTCTACTACAATATGAAATACTTATTGTCGTTCAGCATAACATAGAGGAGAATATCGAGTGAAGATAAGAAATAAACTATTCACGGCACTGCTGATTCTTGCTATATTTCCCATTATTATTGTAAGCACAATCCTATTCTTTAAAGCCAAAAAATCAATTGAGTCTGAAAAACTCGAGGACATGAATATCATCGCAAACTTCAAGGTAAAGATAATTGAAGATTTCATAAATAGTCTGAGTAGGGATTTAACTATTTTTCAGCACTCTTACATCATTAGAAAAAACATTTCAATATTAACAGAATTCATAAATGACATTAAGAATCCTGCTTTTGCTAAAGCTACATCTATTTTAAATTCAGGGGAACCAAAATCTTATGCTCAAAAAAAGGATGTCATTGATCTTATGCTTATAGATACGAAAGGGATTATTATTTATACCTCTTCCGATAGCCATAGAGAAATAGAACTGGGAAAAAAAGCACCTCTAGCCTCTAAGAACAACCTGTCCCAATGGCACAAAGGTCTATGGATTTCCGAAATCATAAAGTTCGATAATAGATATGAAATATTAATGGTTATTCCTATATACTACGATAGTAATACAATTGAAGGATTTGTTTCTATTGAAGTAGATATGAACGAAATTTATAAACTATTAGAAAAAAAAGTAGGATTAGGCCGCTCAGAAGAAACAATAATAGGGACAAAAACAGAAAACAAAGCACAGTTCTTTTCCCTATTATTATACCCTGAAGAAGCGCAATATAAGAAAGAAATACCTTTGTCTGAACCGTATGCCATTCCAATGTTAGAAGCCGTTAGGGGAATTAACGGAAGCGGAATAGCACTTGATTACCGAAGAGAAAAAGTCCTTGCTGCATGGAGGTATATTCCTTCAATGAAATGGGGACTTGTAGTGAAAATTGATGCAAGCGAGGCTTTTCTTCCTGTTTACAACATTCGGAATACGGCCATACTGATTGTCATCATACTTCTTCTGGCATCAATATTTGCTGCACTTATAATATCAGGTTCTATTACGAAACCGATCCACACACTGCTCGGCTGCATAAAAAAACTCTCTGAAGGATCCTTTGATCAGAAAGCAGGAATTGTATCTAATGATGAAATCGGAATGCTGTCAAATTCTTTTGATGAGATGACTTCAAAACTTAAAAACATTACAGCATCCCGCGACGAACTTAATTTAGCGCTCAACAACCTGAAGACATCCAGAGAACATGAATATAAACTTGCATCAAATCTTAGAGAGTCGGAACTTAAACTAAAATCAATATTCGATATGGCAAATGACGGAATATTAATTGCCGACATAGCAACAAAACAGTTTGTGATGGCGAACCCGGGGATTTCCAGAATGATTGGCTATCCTAAGGAGTCACTTCTTAAAATGAAAGTCGATGACATACACCCTGAGAAACATCTGCGTCTGGCACTTGATGAGTTCGAGAAAGCAGCAGAAGGCAACTCGTCAAAAGCCATGAATATACCTGTAAAACGAAAAGACGGCACTATCTTTTATGTAGATATTTCAATGTCAAACATTATAATTGATGAGCGCCCCTGCCAACTTGGCATATTCCACGACATTACTGAACGCAAGAGGATAGATGAATTACTAAGTCAATCTACTATATTCAGACAAGGAATAATAGATGCTATTTCGTCCAATATATGCGTAATGGATAGCAGAGGAAAAATAGTCGCTGTAAACAAAGCATGGAAAGAGTTTGCAGCCGCAAATGGATCTGTTTCGCAAAATATAGGAATAGGAGCTAATTATTTTTCTGTATGTGAAAATGCTGTCGTAGGTGAGGATAGAGAAACTTCATTGAAAATTTTAGAAGGCTTAAGGAATCTTCTGAGCAATAAAATATCCTTATTTTCGTATGAATACACATGCCATTCGCCTTACAAAAAGAGGTGGTTTTTACTTAGAGCAAAACGCATAAGTAGAACTTTGATCACAGACGAAAAGTTCATTGTTACGGCTCATACCGATATTACCGAACTAAAGTTACTGGAGGAAAAACTTATTATTGCAAAAGAAGCAGCAGATTCAGCAAATGAAGCAAAATCCAAATTCCTTTCTACCATAACGCATGAACTAAGGTCGCCGCTAAATTCAATCCTGGGTTTTACAGAGATTCTAGTAAAAGAAATGTACGGACCGATGAATGAGAAACAGAAAGAATTTGGAGCCGATATTCTGGAAAGCGGGCATCATCTCCTTTCACTTATCAATGATGTTCTGGATATGGCAAAAATAGATGCAGGAAAAATGGATCTCAATATTTCAGATATTAATCTCAATTCGCTGATAAATATAAGCAAGTCTCTTATTAAAGAGCAATGCCTTGATCGCAATATTAAACTTGGTAAATCTTTAGACTCCGGTATCCCGATAATAACAGCAGATGAGCGAAAGATAAAACAGGTAATATATAACATGCTTTCGAATGCGCTAAAGTTCACTTCAAATGGCGGAGAGATACAAATTAATTCATATCTGAAAGGAGATAATGTCATAATTTCAGTCCATGATACTGGAATAGGCATAGAAGAAAAAGACAAAGATATCGTCTTCACAGAATTCGGACAGATTGATTCGGCTCAATCCCGGAAATACCCGGGCAGCGGGATTGGTATGCCGTTATCTAAAAAACTTATGTCGCTGCATGGAGGGAAAATATGGTTTGAAAGCCCCGGAGCAGGAAAAGGAACTACATTTTTTATATCACTGCCCCTGCAGAGGGCACCTGAAGTAAAGCTTGATTCAGATAAAGATAAACTTATGGTAGGATGGAGCAATGGATATTGCTTAAATGTGAAAGACATTGATGACCAACATAAAAAGCTCATTGATTTCGTAAGCGTTCTTAACGAAGACTTAGATTTTAGAGTAAAAGACCAAGTAATAAAAAATGTCTGCAAAACTTTGATAGAATACACTCACTATCATTTCGGAACAGAAGAAAATCTTATGAAAAAGTATTCCTATCCCGAAATAGAATCTCATATAAGTGCTCATAAGGCCTTTGTTAACAAAGTTAATGAATTTATATCAAGGCTTAGCGCCGATAAGAATCTGGATAAGGATATATTACAGTTTGTAATTGACTGGCTGATAAACCATATCCTTAAAGTTGACAGCATGTTATGCAAATTCCTTAATGATAAAGGCATATACTAAAAATTAGGCATCATGCAATAGAGCGAAATCCGATAAAACAATAAAAGAGGCTAAAAGATATTACGATAGATGTTTCAGAAAGCGATAAAAACATTCTGATTGAAATATGTAAAAGTCAATAAGATTTTATTTTACCTATTGCCTTGTGCCTATAGACTATTGTATGATAAATAATATATGATAAACCAAATAATAATATAGAAAAATGAACATCCTTATTGTAGATGACGAAAGAAAGAATCTGAAACTTTTGGAAGTATTGTTATATCCCAATTATAATGTATTTAAAGCAATCGATGGGACTTCTGCGCTCGATATTCTTAACACAAATAAAGTAGATTTGGTTCTTCTGGATATAATGATGCCTGGCATGAGCGGTTATGAAGTTTGCTCCGTTATCAAGAAGAACAAAAGTACAATAGACATTCCGGTTATTATGCTTACTTCTCTTAATGATGATGAAAGCCAGGTCAAAGGATTATCCCTTGGTGCTGCTGATTTTATAACAAAACCTTTCAAGCTAGAAGTGCTTGAAGCAAGAGTAAAAACTCAACTTTCACTTAAGAAAGCACAAGACGAACTCAAAAACTTCAATTCAAAATTAAAAGTAATGGTTAAAGAAAGAACCAGAGAGTTGGAAGTCACACAGGAAGTAACGATTGAATGCATGGCTTCTCTAGCGGGATACAGAGATATTGAAACAGGCTACCATATCAAAAGGACACAGACTTATGTCAAAGAACTGGCAATTCAACTGAAGGAACACCCTAAATTTAAAGACTATCTTGACGACACTACAATTGAGATGCTCTATATCTCTGCTCCGCTTCATGACATAGGAAAAGTTGCCATACCGGATGCTATTCTTCTTAAGCCTGACAAGCTCACTGACGAAGAATTTGCGATAATGAAAAATCATCCTGTTATCGGATGTGAAGCCATAGCTAAATCCGAAAAAAGGCTCAAAGGTAATTCATTTCTCAGATTCGCCAGAGAAGTAGCTGTGGCACATCATGAGAAATGGGACGGTTCAGGCTATCCATATGGTTTGAAAGGAGATAATATTCCTATACCAGGCAGACTTATGGCAATTGCTGATGTTTATGATGCTCTCGTAACAAAGCGCCCATACAAGGAGCCATTCTCTCACGAGAAAGCTGTCGGGATAATTACAGAAGGCAGAGGCACTCATTTTGACCCCGAAATTGTGGATGCATTCCTTTCTGTTCAGGATAAATTCAGGAAAATAGCACTTCGGCTGTCAGATGACAAAACAAAATGACATTTAACATTTTGCAGCAGTTAACAACAATCCATCTCTATATTTACGATTCCCGTCTCTCTATTGCTCCCGATGGGCGAGGCGGATGGTTAAAAAAAGGCGTCCAAATAGAAAAAGTGCCATGTCTAATTTCCTGTTATTTATCCTGGCTTAAGGCTAAATTGTTTATCCAGGTAAGGAGTTCTGTGGCTTGCAGTTTTTTAGTAAAAGCGCAGCATGATCCTTACATATTTACTTTAGTAGTAACGCCGTGAAGTTCGGACGCAGGCAGATTATAGAATTTCACATAGGAGGGAAGAAGAAGCTTCATTACCGCAAAGAACTTCCAGATTGGATTGGATGAATAAATGTCTTCAATTCCATAGAATATAACCTTTTCCCTAATCCATGAAACTCTGAATATTTTCTCTATATCTTCCATTTCCATATACCCCATTTTTATCTCAAAAAGCCTGAGCCCTTCAGCTATTGGCTGTTTGAATCCATAACTTACTCCCCATGGTCCATCCATTCTGGATATGGAGACAAAAATATTATCTTCGTAAATTATCTGATTTTTTATCATTGTATGCAGAACATAAGGTGGAATTAGTTTTTCATCTCTGACAAGATATATTGCGGTGCCTTTTATTTTGGGCAGTTCCTTGTAAACTTCATTATAACAAAGAAGAAATCTATCGAGCGGAACAGGGTTCATAAGCCGGAACAATCTCTTCTGTCCTTTCATATACACAATCATGACAATAAAGGGAATGCAGGCCAAAAGCAGAGACCAGTAGCCGCCAAAGGGGATTTTGAGCATGGTGGATGCAAAGAACAGTCCCACAATAAAGGTAACAAAAATTGTGCAAATCAACTTAAAATACATTCTTCTTATAGTGAAGATTATAGCCATCATAGTCCCTGCAAGGAACATTGCTCCGGTCACTGCCAGGCCGTATGCTGCCGCAAGGCTTGAAGAATCTTTGAACTCTAGGATAATCAAGACGATAAAAAATAGAAGAAACCAGTTGACAGATGATATATATATCTGCCCTTTCATCCTGGAGGAGGTAAAATCTATTCTCATAAGAGGTAGTATTCTCAGATTGATAGCCTGATAGACTATAGAGAATATTCCGCTTATCATAGCCTGAGATGCAATTACCGTAGCCATAATACTCAGGACGAGGAATGGGATGTAAAGTACAGCTGTCTGCTGAAACACCATACCGAAGAGCAGATTATGGGAAGATTTATGGGTCAGCATATATGCTCCCTGCCCCATATAATTAAGGACAAGAGCTATAATGACAAAAAACCATGCATAAGTAATAGGTTTTCTTCCCAAATGCCCCATATCGGCATAGAGAGCTTCACCGCCAGTGGCACAAAGTATCACTTCAGAAAGAGTAAAAAAACCTAGCCATCCATGGTTTATAAGAAAATCAACACCATACAAGGGATTCATACACTTAAGAATCCATGGAGAATCAACAAGATATATCGTCCCATATATTGCCAGAGCCAAAAACCATATCATCATTATAGGAGAAAAGGCTCTGGCAACATTGTCTGTCCCTTTTTTCTGATAACTCAAAAGCAAAATAGCTATAACAGAAGCTAAAAGGATCAAAAAGCCTTGTTGAACTCCTTCGGCTCCGGGAATGAGTTTTATGCCTTCAACAGCGCTGAGTATAGATATGGCTGGAGTTATAATTCCATCGCCAATCATCAGAGATATGCCTATATAAGCAAGGAAAGAGACAAATACCACACCTTTTCCCTTTTTCATATACGAAGTAAGAATATCCAAAAGAACTACGATTCCCCCCTCTCCTCTTCTACTTAGACTCATTGCCAGCCAAATGTATTTCATGGTCACAACTGTCAGCAATGTCCAGATGATCAGTGAAAGGATAGAAAGTACATTGCTCTCTGTAGGTTTTAACAAGAGAAAAATAACGGTCAGTGTGTAAATCGGGCTTGTCCCAATATCTCCAAAAACTACGCCTAAAGATTTAAAGGCTCCTTTTATCAGAGATTCGTCTTTGATATGGGGTTCTGGTGTCAAAATGCTCCTCTGTTATAAGAAGTAAAATTTCCTAAGAAAGCTTATTCTAAAATATTGATATGCCTTTCTAGGTCATATAGGTTTTATAATTAAAAAAACATTAAACAATTATTTCTTATTTTATACTTTTTTCAAGAGAAATTACAATGAAATATCTACTATGTCCGAAATGCGCAGTTCACAGATTTTTTGTAAAGAGCGGAGATAAGAATATCTATTTTCATGTTGCCTTTAACGGCAGCCTGATACCTACAGCCCAGTCCAATGCCGATTTAAGCTCAGTCAATACCGAAGAAATATCCTGTTCAGGCTGCTCATGGTCAGGCAATAGCGCCCGTCTGGTAAACTTTTTCTAGACTGCTCCTGCAGGCGTGTTCCTGAAAACAACTCTATGCTGTTTAAGAAAATCTTCAGAAGGTCCTCTTTCGACTTCTGTCAAATACGCTTCAAAGTTAGCCCAAGTTGAAATCTTCGTTGCCTTATTTTTCATTTCTCCTCCATACCCCCTGCCCTTGACATAGCTTACTGCAATCTTTCTTGCCATTTTCATTCCCCACTTTTCGCCATAGAGACCTATCATTTCTCCGATATGCAGGCGCATTTCAGCGACAAGTTCATCTGTCGGGACAATGCCTTCGTGTTTTCCCAGGAGCTCTTCAAAGAGCCAGGGATTTCCCATAGCGCCTCTTGCAAGCATTACAGCCGAACAGCCCGATTGACTTCTTAATGCATCATAAGTTTCCTTATCAAAAGCTCCGCCGTTTGCTATGACCTGAATCTTCAGATTTTCCCTGACAGCAGAAATAATTTTTGGGTGACTTGACCCCAGATACATTTTCTCGTAAGTCCTGCCATGAATAGTCAAAGCCTGGATTCCTGCTGCTTCGAGTTTCTTTGCCAGCACAATAGTAGAGTCAGGGTTATTCTCGTCCTGAATTCTGATTTTAGCAGTAACAGGTATTCTTGATTTTTTAATCATCGCTTCAATTATTCTGCAGGCAAGTTCAGGCTCTTTTGCCAGCCCTGCGCCTTTTCCTTTCTTTGCAACCTTGGGAGTAGGACACCCCATATTAAAATCCAGGACATCAAAATTATATTCATTAACAATGTCCACAGCCTTGCTCATCTGCTCCAAATCCCGCCCCACAAGCTGTACCCCCAGCCATTTTTCGCTTTCATCGCGCTCAAGGAGTTTGAAACTTTTCTTTCTGACATAAACTATTGAGGAAACATCCACCATTTCCGTAAAAGCGTAAACACAGCCATGCCTCCTGGCAGAGAGCCGGTATGGGATATCCGTATATCCTGCCAGCGGAGCAAGAATCAATGCGTCATTTTCGTAAATAGCCATTTTTGCAATTTCTTTTTTAAATGCGATATTTTAAAAAACATTAAATTTCTATTAAGGTAAAACATAATGAACAAATTTCGTAAACATTTTTTGTTCTTTTCAGTAATTTTTCTTTTCCTTGCAATAAATCTATGCGCGAACCCTCTTCCTGCGGATGAGGCTTTCAAGCTCACTGTCAGCCGCACGGGAAGCTCAATTATTCAGGCTAAATGGGATATTGCCCAACATTATCACCTCTACAAGAGTGAAATATCTATAGCATTAGCTGAAAACAACGGAACTGTACTTGGAAAAATCGATTATCCTCCGGGGATACCTCAACACAGTGATGTTCTCGGCAGTTATGATGTTTATGAAAATACTCTTTCAGTAAACATCCCTGTTGAGAAATGGGGAAAAGGCCAGACTCAGCTGGTCTTTAACTATCAGGGATGCAAAGACGATTCAGCCTGCTATCCTCCGATAACAAAAGTTATTTCAATTGACCCGCCTTCTCAATCTGCAGTTTCTGCCGTTTCTTCTCCTACATTATCTTCTACGGAGCAGCTGCTTGCAAGCGGTAACATTCTGCTGATACTATTTAGTTTTTTTATTTTCGGGATTTTCCTTTCTCTCACACCGTGCGTTCTGCCTATGATACCGATTCTTGTCGGAATCATAATGGGACAGAAAAACCTGAAAACCTCCAAAGCGCTCCTGCTTTCACTTTCCTATGTCTTAGGTATCGCTATTACTTATGCCGCGGCAGGAGTAGTCACAGCCATGCTTGGCAGCAGCATACAGTCAATTTTGCAGAACTTCTGGGTCATAATGTTCTGCGGCCTCATATTTGTTCTGCTTGCTTTAAGTTTATTCGGCCTTTATGAGCTTCAGCTTCCCTCATCGCTGATGACAAAACTAAACAAAGCTTCTCTGCAACAAAAACAAGGCTCATATATCGGAACATTCCTTATGGGAGCAATCAGCAGTTTGATAGTTTCTCCATGTGTAAGCGCCCCTCTTGCCGGAGCGTTGATATATATTGCTACTACAGGGGACATCTTCCTTGGCGGAGCGGCTTTATTCTTTCTGGCTCTGGGAATGGGCGTGCTGCTTGTAATAGCCGGAGTGACCGGAGGAAAACTTTTCCTTAAGACAGGCAAGTGGATGGTTACCATCCGTTATTTCATTGGTGTAATGATGCTGGCAATGGCCATCTGGCTTGTTTCAAGAGTTATACCGGATTTCATCACATATCTGATGTGGGCAATCCTCATGATCGGCACAGGCTATTATGCTGGTGCTTTTGAGCCCGGAAGAGATGATTCGGCAGGGATAAAGTTTAGGAAATTAATTGCATTTCTCGTCTTGCTGTCAGGAGTCGCTTTTGGCCTGATGACTTTTATAGGTCATATAGGTCTCATAAATCCTATAAAGTCTATGGAATATCAGGCCGTCTCCGCCCCATCAGACGATTCTCTCTTCAGTGCCGTGACTAACCTCTCTGAGATGGAAGATCTCATCAGAAAAGCTATCAAGGAAAATAAGCCGATAATGATAGACTATTATGCCGATTGGTGCACTTCATGCAGGGAAATGGATGGCACTACCTTCAAAAATCCTGATGTCAGATATGCCCTTAAACAGTTTATGGCAATAAGAGCCGATATAACAAAAAATGACTCCGCCTCCAGGGAACTTAAAGCTAAATACAAAGTTTTCGCTCCTCCATATTTTATATTTCTTGACAACAAAGGCAATCAGCTGAAGGATTCCACATTAGCAGGAGAAATCAACGCTAATGACCTTCTTGCTCAGCTTAACATTATAAGCTCTGTTTATGGTTCTAATTAAAATTTACCAATTTATACTTAAAGCGAAATGATTTTCGGAAAATATTTACACAAAATGAGTTCATATGTGCGAAATAAAACCAATATTAAAATACCCCTTGGGTATAATAGGAGTGTTGTAATATGTTTAAAAAACTTTTTTCTGTAATCCCTGCCTTTTTAATTCTCGTCTCTCTTCAGGCAGCTAACTCAAAAACGCCCGATCTGGAAAAAAATAAACAGACTCTTGATTCTCTCTACAGTTCGGATTACGAAACTTTTACTGGAAATAAGGATGCAAAGGTTGTCATTTTTGACTTCTTTGACTACAACTGCGGAGACTGCAAAGACATCTTTCCAAAACTTCAGGAACTCATAAAAAACAACCCCGATTTAAAGATTGTTTCTATAGAATACCCAATCCTCAGGCCTCCTGCCATGTATGCCGCAAAAGTAGCAATAGCGGCTCTCAGCCAGGGTAAATACGATGAATTACACAGGGCTTTTATGTCCCGTCAGGGCCGTTTCGCTTCAGAAGATGAAGTTAACGCTCTTGCGCAAAATCTTGGAGTGGATGTTTCAAAAGTAAAAACAGACGATACCATAAAGCAGTATCTATTAAAAAATCTCGAACTCGGCCATAAAATCGGAATAACAAATGTGCCAAATCTCTTCATAGGCAAAGCTTCTGAACCTCACAATACATCAGTGATAGTCGAACCTAAACCTGACGAGCTGCAAGCTCTTATCAACAAATATCTAAATAAAGAATAAAGGTTATGTCCTGCAATCACACACACAATCACGACGAACTCCCTGAAGAACATCATGAACATTCTGAACCGCATACACATGCAGGGCATTCTCATTCGCACTTTGATGAAAATGCTTCATCACTCAAAATACTATTTACAATCATTCTCAATCTGATTATAGGCGCTGCTGAAGTCATTGGCGGCATATTCTCAGGAAGCCTGTCGCTCATATCCGATGCCCTGCACAATTTTTCTGATGCTCTAGCTATCATCATCTCCTATATTGCTATTAAAATAAGTAAAATCACACAGACAGAAGGTTTCACATTCGGTTTCAAACGCGCCGAAATCCTGGCTGCATTGATCAATGCTTCAGCGCTGCTTGTCATAAGCATTTTCCTTATATGGGAAGCTATAGAACGATTCTATGAACCAAACACCATTGGCGCAACTGTAATGTTCATTGTTGCCTTAATCGGTTTGATAGCCAATATTTTAGGGGCTTTGCTCCTTCGAGCCGATTCAAAGAATAGCCTAAACCTGAAATCCGCGTATCTGCACCTTTTCAGCGATGCCGTAACAAGCGTAGCAGTAATTCTCGGAGCCATCTGTATTCATTACTGGAGGATATACTGGCTTGACCCTCTTCTCACCATAGCCATTTCTATTTACATCCTGATTGAGTCCTTCAAAATTCTCAAACATACTCTTATCATACTTATGATGGGCAAACCCGATCACATATCGCTTACAGATGTAAAGACAGCACTTGAAGCTATCTCTGAAATAGACAACATCCATCACTGTCATCTCTGGATGCTTACGGATAAACTCTTTCATTTTGAAGCCCATATAGATATAAATAATATTAACAATACAGACACAGACAAAATTCTACATAAGGCAGAGCAAATACTTAAAGATAAATTCGGTATTACTCATTCTACATTGCAGATAGAAAAATCGCGCTGTGATTCAAAGGAACTTCTTAATCATGTCTAAAGATTATCAAAAGAAAAAACCCGAACTCCTGGCTCCTGCAGGAAGCTTAGCCGCCGGAATCACAGCTATAGACTATGGAGCTGATGCTGTTTACGGTGGATTAACCAAGTTTAACGCTCGTGAAAGGACAGAAAACTTCACTCTGGAAGAAATGTCAAAGATGATCGCCTATGCTCATAAATTCGACAGAAAAGTATATCTGACTTTCAATACCCTTGTTAAGGAAAACGAAATCGAAGAAGCCGCAGAAAATCTATTTGAAATATCAAAACTAAAACCTGACGCTGTAATTGTTCAGGATCTCGGAATAGTGCATCTGCTTAAGACATATTTTCCTTTCATGCCAATACATGCTTCGACTCAAATGAGCATTCACAACAGCGCGGGAATTAATTTCGCTAAAAAACTCGGAATGAAACGAGTCATCCTCGAAAGACAGCTGACCCTGGACGAAATCAGAACCATTAAAAAGAATTCACAGCTGGAACTGGAAATATTTATCCACGGCGCCTTGTGCTGTTCCATCTCCGGAAACTGCATCCTCTCTTCATGGAGCGGCGGCTTCAGCGGAAACAGAGGCAAGTGCAAACAGCCATGCAGAAAACCTTATACATGCAATGGAATTACCAACTACACTCTTTCCACAAGAGATTTATGTTCAAGCGAAACAATTTCAGCATATAAGGACATCGGCATAAATTCATTGAAAATCGAAGGCCGCCTGAGAAAACCTGACTACATAAAAACAGTTGTTTCAGCATATCGTTCCCTACTTGATTCAGATTCACCTGCAACTCTTTCAAAATCTAAACAAACTCTTCAGGGAGCTCTGGGCAGAAAGCTGATCGAAGGCTTCACCGCCAGAGAATCTTTCAAAGATATGGTCGAACCTGATGCCCTTGGGATCACAGGCAAAGAGTGCGGAAAAGTCCTTGATATTAAAGAAGGTGGATTTAAAGCTCTGATAACAAGTTTTATCCACATCGGCGACAGAGTCAGAGTCCAGCCCCCGAGCGGAGAGGAAGGCGAAGCCTTCACTGTTACTGAAATCTTTGTAAACAATAAAATTGAAAAGAAATGCTTTAAAGGGACGACATGTTTTATCAAGGCTCTCAAGCAGATTCCTCCTAATGGCATCATTTACAAAATAGGCGAAAGCGGCGGCGACATGGTTTCTGCCATCTCCCATCTGCCGAAACTCAAACATAAGATAGATCTGAGTATCACTGTTTCAAAAAACGGTATAAAAGCTGAATTACCGAAATTCAAACATCTCCAATGGACAGATTCTGAACCTATCTCGGAAGCAAAAAAACAGCCCGTTTCCAAAGAAACTGTCGCCGAAGAATTCACATCAGCTAAATCGGAGCTCTATGAAACAGGCAAAATAGATGTATCCATTGCAGGTAATCTCTTTATCCCTTCGAGCGTGCTCAAACAGAAACGCAGGGATTTCTGGGATTGGCTTATTCCTAAACTTGACGACTCCTTCTTCTTCATGGATTCAATCGAAGGTTTTTCCAGATTCAAATCCGATTATTCAGAATTAAACAATGGTAGGGTGCTATCTCCGAGAGCGCCGGGTGACTGTGGTCACCTTCTATTAGCGGACGATTGCGGAGCCAGCCCGTTGACGACTGAGTCGGCCAGGGAGCCGTCCCTTCCTAAACTCAGCAATATTAAAAACGACCAAAAAACAACTGTTCTGCTCAGAGAAGGAGAAACCTCTCCAATAGAAGGCGCTCTCTTATCCAATACCCTCGACGATTTCGATTCAAACACTCAGGAGATAACTCTCCCTGAATTATGTTTTGAATATGATTTGGACAGAATAGAACGCAAGATAAAAATAGCTGTCGATAAAGGAATAAAAAACTTCAGAGTTACCGCGCTCTATCAGTTTGAACTGCTTTTAAAATACAAAAAACTCAATATTTCTACTTCCTATCCCCTGCCAACTGTAAACTCTCTGGCTGTCAGAGAAATAATGAATTCAGCAAGAAGGGCCGGATTTAACCTCAGCACAGTTCAGGCATGGATTGAACTTGAGAAAGAGGCAATTCAAAGTTTCTGCGCTAAAAGTTCAATTCCAGTAGAAATTTACAGATACGGAAGACCCTTTCTCTTCGTAACGCGCGCGCATCTGACAGCAAAAGGAGTTATGAGAGATAAAAAAGGAATAGGCTTCATCGTTAAGAAAGATTCGAAAAAAGCGCTTGCAATTATCTACGGAGAAAAAGTTTTTCTTTCAGAAGGCTTCGAAGAATACAGCTCATTCTATGACTTCATCAACGCAGACCCTGGCGAAACCCAAACCACATCTTTCAACCTGAATTACGCATTGTTCTAAAAAACATTCTTAACCACGAATTATTCGAATTACTCGAAAATATAAAAAATCTTATTTTTCGTGTTTTTCGTTGCCTGATACCAATTTGCGTTCAATTAGCAACTTGGTGGAAGTTTACCCTCTGTCGTAACCGATTTATTAATGGCTATTACGGCGAATAGCCCTCCAAATCATAGTAAGTTTATTGATTGCAACTGGGTTATTATTCCGACTTTGTGTAGCATTGAATGAGACCCTCTCCAGTAAGTCCAAAATACAGTCAAACAAGACTCATACATCTCCATAAATTTTTAATTTAATCCGGGTTCGTGATAGACAAACTTTTCTGAAGAAACTAAATATAAGCGAAATAGACTGTTATTGCCCAAAATCAAAAATTTAAGGAGGTTTCCCGTGCAAAAAGTCAAATCAGCTAAAGAATTGTCAAAAGGTCTTAAATGTGTTATTTATGACACTCTGCTTCTTGCTGGTGCATTAAAACAACTAAGAGAGAATTACAAATGCAACAAAGAGTATCCGTTTGTTTATAAGCAGATTATCTTTGAAATGGCTTTGATCAAAATAAGATCAATGTAAGCGTCAAATATGACCCATCTTTTTTTCCTAGAGTTTGAGAGATAATTTTTCTCATGTTCGATTTTAACAAGCAGGAGGAAAAAGAACATGAGAAAGACAAAAGCAGAATTGCTAATGCAATGG
>Ga0209417_1001273_pt1 | contig 47538 bp, 35 predicted proteins | sample RifGroF2_FD_184002 | JGI IMG/M metagenome (GOLD analysis project Ga0209417, IMG submission 184002) | Groundwater microbial communities from Rifle, Colorado, USA - Groundwater F2 (SPAdes) (version 2) | ecosystem: Environmental > Aquatic > Deep subsurface > Groundwater | place: Rifle, Colorado...
AGCTTCCATATTGCTTGTGTCTTTTTTGTTTAGCAATATAAAAGTACACAAAATTATGCAAATATGGAAGCTAATTTATTAACAATCAAATGTTTATAACTGCAAAACTGAAGTGAGAAATGTTAGTTAATACTATTAATCAGTGAATTAAATCTGTGCTAATTCGTGAAATCGGTGGCAATTCAATAAAATGATACTTTTCGGAGTGAACTCAATGATATAATCATAATATTCCGGAAAAATATTTGTTTGAAATAAAATTAATGCTAAGTGATTTTTTTGCACAAAAAGTAAGTGAGGCAATGGATAATTTTTGTAATGAAAATAAAGTTACAGAATAGGATTAACTTTCAATAAAACTGTTTTGCAGCATATTCTTCATTTGCAAACAATGGAACTACCTGAAAATATTGCGTTTTGATCCTTTATCAACAAAAACCCATCTCTTAAAAAATCCGATTTTAAAGTTTTACCACCTACATTTTATTTTACATTTGCAAAGAAAAATTTTAATACATGGGTACAGTAATATTATATTCGATAATTGTTCTTGCCGGAATAGCAGCAATATTTGCTGTTATTATCTATTTCGTAGGAGAAAAATTTAAGGTATTGGAAGATCCCCGGATTGATGAAATCCAGGACGTATTACCTGGCGCAAACTGTGGTGGCTGTGGTAAAGCAGGATGTCGTGCATTTGCTGAAGCATTAGTAAAAGCAAACAGTTTTGAAGGTTTATTTTGTCCTGTCGGGGGAAATGATCTTAATAAAGCAATTGGTCCAATATTGGGTATTGTTGCAGTAGAAAAGGATCCGGAAATTGCGGTTGTACGTTGTGCCGGAACTAAAGTAAAAGCGCCTGCAAAAGTTGAATTCGATGGTCCAAACACTTGCCTTTTTGCACACATGCTATATCAGGGAGAAAGCGGCTGCTCTTTCGGCTGTTTTGGGCTTGGCGACTGCGTTGTATCATGCCAGTTCGATGCAATTCAAATTGATGAAACAACCGGCTTGCCTGTTGTAAATGAGAAGTGCTGCGCTTGTGGAGCTTGTGTGAAAGCTTGCCCCAGAAGCATTATTGAACTTCGTAAAAAAGGTCCAAAAGATCGCAGAATATTTGTTTCATGCGTTAATAAAGAAAAAGGCGGTCCTGCTAAAAAAAATTGTGAAGTTGCATGCATCGGATGTAGTAAATGTGTTAAAGTATGCAAATTTGATGCAATTACAATTACAAATAATCTTGCATATATTGACTTTAATAAATGTAAACTTTGTCGCAAATGTACTACTGAATGTCCAACAGGTGCAATTTGGGAACTTAATTTTCCTGAAAGAAAACCCAAAGCTGAACAGGAGTCGTCAGCAGAAGTAAAAACAGAAGCTTAATAATTAATTAAAATAGGAAGCAATGCTAAAAACCTTTAATATAGGTGGAGTTCATCCTGAAGAAAATAAGCTTTCAGCCAATGCCCCTATTGAAATACTCCCTTATCCGAAAACAATGATTATTCCGGTTGCGCAATCTCTTGGTGCGCCTTCGATTCCGGTTGTGGAAAAAGGAGCTAAAGTAAAAACAGGTCAACTGATTGCAAAAGGTGAAGGATTTATTGCCTCAAATATTCATTCTCCTGTTACAGGAACTGTAACGAAAATTGATGATGCTCTTGATTCATCGGGCTATAAGAGAAAAGCCATCTTTATTGATGTTGATGCAGAAGAATGGGAAGAAGGAATTGATACTTCCGCTGACCTGAAAAAAGAAATTACACTTTCTTCTGAAGAAATTGTCAATAAAATCAAAGAAAAAGGCATCGTGGGATTGGGAGGAGCAACATTTCCCTCTCATGTAAAAATGATGGTTCCACAGGGGAAAAAAGCGGAAGTTCTCATCATTAACGCTGTAGAATGTGAGCCTTACCTCACTTCCGACCATCGTTTGATGCTTGAAAAAGCTGACGAAATTATGGTGGGTGTCAGCATCATTATGAAAGCCCTGAATGTAACCAGAGCTATTATTGGTATTGAAAACAACAAGCCCGATGCCATTGCGCACCTATCCAAGATTGCAGCAAATTTCAAAGGCATTGAAGTCGTGGCGCTGAAAGTAAAATATCCTCAGGGAGCAGAAAAGCAACTTATCAAAGCTGCCATAAACCGTGAAGTTCCTTCCGGGAAATTACCCATTGAAGTAGGTGCAGTTGTTCAAAATGTCGGAACTGCATTCGCTGTTTATGAAGCCGTCCAAAAAAATAAACCTCTTATTGAAAGAGTGGTTACAATTACAGGAAAAGGACTAAAAAAGCCTTCAAACCTGATGGTTCGTATCGGCACGCCTGTTACTCTTCTTATTGAACATGCCGGCGGAATGCCTGAAAAAACAGGAAAAGTTATCAACGGTGGACCTATGATGGGCAAGGCGCTCAATTCTGTTGATGTACCTGTTGTTAAAGGAACATCAGGAATTGTTGTTGTTCAGGATGAAGAAACTAAAAGAGAAGAAGTATATAATTGTATCCGCTGCGGGAAATGTGTTTCTGTTTGTCCTATGGGATTAGAGCCCTACCTGCTTGCCGTTGTTTCTGAACAGGAAAAGTTAGAGGAAGCTGAAAAAGATAGAATAATGGATTGCATGGAGTGTGGCTCATGCCATTATACATGTCCATCAGGTCGTCCGCTTTTGGACTATCTACGCGTGGGTAAAAATAAAATAATGAGATCAAGAAAGAAATAAAATGGGAATATTAACTGTATCTGGGTCGCCGCATGTTCACGGTAAACAGGATGTAAAAAAAATTATGAGGGGAGTGATAATAGCACTAATCCCTGCAATGCTGGTTTCATTCTGGTTTTTCGGAATTGGAGCTATTGTGCTCACTTTAACAGCTGTGGCATCTTGTATGTTATTCGAATTTCTTATTCAGAAATATTTTTTAAAAGGAAAAGTAACTATCACAGATGGTTCTGCAATAATTACAGGCTTACTTCTGGCTTTTAATGTGCCAAGCAGCCTCCCAATATGGCAAATGATAATAGGAAGTTTTGTTGCTATAGCTATTGCAAAAATGACCTATGGAGGCTTGGGTAAAAATCCATTTAACCCTGCTTTAGTGGGTCGTGTTTTTTTATTGATTTCGTTTCCTGTAGACATGACAACTTGGCCAATACCACATGCTATTTTCAGCACTGCTCCGGTTGCTGATGCCATCACAGGACCTACCGCTTTAGGAGTAGTAAAAGAAGGTCTAATGAAAGGGGAAAGTCTTTCTCAACTTATGAGTAATGTTCCTTCTTATACAGACATGTTCATTGGTAATATAGGAGGTTCATTAGGAGAAATTTCCGGTCTCGCTATTATATTAGGCGGTATTTATATGCTGATTCGCAAAATTATCACTTGGCATATTCCGGCTACCTTTATTGGTTCTACTGTAATTTTTACTGGAATTCTTTGGCTTATTAATCCTGAAAAATTTGCTGATCCTGTTTTTCATGTACTAGCCGGAGGTTTGTTGTTGGGTGCCTTATTTATGGCAACAGATATGGTAACATCTCCTATGTCTGCAAAGGGTATGATTATTTTCGGTGTCGGGTGCGGTGTGTTAACGGTTCTGATACGTACTTGGGGAGCTTATCCTGAAGGCGTCTCTTTTGCAATCCTTTTAATGAACGTTTGCACCCCATTAATTAATAAAGCATTTAAACCTAAAAAATTTGGGGAGGTAGTTAAGAATGGCTAAAATAAAATCAAATATTAAAAACATGGTGCTTTCATTATCAGCGGTTTCTGTTGCAATGGGTGCAGCTTTAGGATTTGTTTACGTTAAAACAAAAGAGCCAATTGAAAAAGCGAAAATTCAAAAAGAAATTGATGCTATTTCTACTGTTGTACCTAAATTTGACAACAACCCTAAAGCAGAACAATATACATCAGAGGGCTTGGCATTATATCCAGCAAAAGTAAATGGTCAAATTGTGGGAACTGCAATAAAAACCACTACAGAAAAAGGCTTCAGTGGGCATATTGCAATCATGGTAGGTATGCTTCCCGATGGAACTATAAATACGTTTACTGTGCTTGACCAGAAAGAAACACCTGGACTTGGAACAAAAATGTCAGAACCGAAGTTTAAAGATCAGTTTTCAAAAAAAAATCCATCAGAATTTAAATTAATCGTTAAAAAAGATGGAGGAGACGTAGACGCTATTACAGCTTCTACAATAACAAGCAGAGCTGTTTGCGAAGCCTTACAAAAAGCAGCAGATGCATACCAGAAAGGAGGAAAAAAATGAGCTTGTTTAAACATTTTACGAATGGTTTATTAAAAGAAAACCCATCTTTTGTTTTAGTCCTTGGTACATGCCCTGCTTTGGCAGTTACAACATCAGGGATAAATGGTTTGGGCATGGGAGCTGCAACTACATTTGTTTTGATATGTTCTAATGTAATTATATCACTTTTAAAAAATTACATTCCAGACAAAGTTCGTATTCCTGCTTTTATTGTAATTATTGCGACTTTTGTTACGATCGTTGACTTAGTTATGCAAGCATACGTTCCGGATTTATATAAAGCATTGGGTGTTTTCATTCCCTTAATTGTTGTTAACTGCATTATATTAGGTCGCGCTGAAGCATTTGCTCAAAAAAATTCTGTACCTGCTGCATTAATTGATGGAATTGGAATGGGGATAGGATTTACACTTGCAATAACAATTATGGGTTCAATAAGAGAAATTCTTGGGAATGGTTCTATTTTTGATATCAAATTTTTAAGTGATAATGCAAAAACCGTATTAATTTTTATTATGCCTCCGGGTGCTTTTATTACTTATGGATATCTTATTGCAATTTTTAACCGTATTAAACAAAAATATAATATCTAAATTATGGAATACTTTAGCATAATTATACTAGCATTATTTGTAAACAATGTTGTATTAGCTCAATTTCTTGGGATATGTCCATTTCTAGGTGTTTCTCAAAAAACAACAACAGCCTTGGGTATGGGTGGAGCCGTTATTTTTGTTATGACTTTGGCTAATATTGTAACGTATTTAATTCAAAATTTTATTCTCATCCCAATGGACGTTGAATTTTTACGTACAATCACTTTTATTCTTGTTGTTGCTTCCCTTGTTCAAATAGTTGAAATTATTTTAAAAAAAGCAACTCCTTCTTTATATCAGGCTTTAGGAATATATCTTCCCCTTATAACAACGAATTGTGCTGTTCTTGGTATAACAATTTTGGCTGTACAGAAAGATTATAATATAGTTATAAGTGCTATTTATGCTGCATCTACTGCTGCTGGTTTTACTATTGCTATGGTTTTAATGGCAGGCATTAGAGAACAATTAGAACTAACAGGATATCCTAAGGCAATGAAAGGATTTCCAATATCGTTAGTTACTGCAGGTTTATTGGCTCTTGCTTTTATGGGTTTTGCGGGTCTTGTAAAATAAGTTTTTAAAAGAGTAAAAAAAAAGTTCTGCCTCAAGCAGAACTTTTTTTTTATTGTGGCTGTAACTTTTTTATTAATTCATACGTCTCATTACTAAATTTAATATTTAAAGTTATGACACATTTTAAAATCTTTTTTATGATTGTTTTTTGTTCAATAATCTTAGGAACAAATGCCTGTATTAATATTGAAACCATTGAAGGCAGTGGAAAAGTAATAACCGAAAATCGCGATTTAAAAGGTTTTAAAGGAATCAAAGCCAGTTCCGGACTGATGGTTTATATTTCACAGGGAGATACTGAAAAAGTAGAAATCAAGGCCGATGATAACATTGTAAAGCTTATCAAAACAGAGGTTAAGGGAGATATGCTTTATATCACTTGTGAGAAAAATTTAAAAAACACAAAATCACGGAATATATATATTACAGCAAAAGAAATAAATTCTATTGAAGGCAGTGCCGGAGTGGAAATAAAGACTACGAATCAAATAAAATCAAAAGCAATAAGCCTTTCTTCTTCGAGTGGTGCCTCTGTAATTGTAGAAATAGAAAGCGCAGCCGCAAAATGCAAAACAAGCAGTGGAGCTACATTAATAGTTTCAGGAAAAACAATAGCTTCTTTTATACAGTCGAGCAGTGGAAGTAGTTTTAATGGTTTTGAACTGGAATGTGAAACTTCAGATGCAGAAGCTTCAAGTGGATCAACAATTAACATATTTGCAAATAAAGCTATTACTGCAAAAGCTTCAAGTGGCGCTAGTGTTTTGTATAAAGGAAGCCCCGATGCTGTTACTAAAAAAGCAAGTTCCGGTGGCAGCATAAAAGGAATTTAGTTTATGTTTTATAAAACATTAGGATTTTGCAATTATTTTTTTAGTTTTGAAAACAGAGACAAAACTAAAATTATATATCATGCAAAAATTATTATTATTAGGAGATGAAGCAATAGCACAGGGCGCAATTGACGGTGGAATATCCGGAATATATGCTTATCCCGGAACTCCTTCAACAGAGATAACAGAATATGTACAGCATTCAAAACAGGCGAAAGATCTAAAAATTCACAGCCAGTGGGCTACCAACGAGAAAACAGCCTACGAATGTGCGCTTGGAATGTCTTATGCAGGAAAAAGAGTCATTACTTGCATGAAGCATGTTGGATTAAATGTTGCTGCCGATGCTTTTATAAACTCAGCAATTACAGGCGTAAATGGAGGTCTTATCGTAGTTAGCGCAGACGACCCTTCTATGCACTCTTCACAGAACGAGCAGGATTCAAGGTTTTATGGAAAATTTGCTTTGATACCCGTTCTTGAACCGGCAAATCAACAGGAAGCTTACGATATGACTTATGATGGGCTTGACTTTTCAGAAAAATACGGAGTTCCTGTAATGCTTCGCCTCACAACAAGGCTCGCGCATTCACGCTCCAGCATTGAAATAAAAGAAACCAAAAAACAAAATGATTTAAAACTTCCCGGTAATCCTACTCAATTTGTCCTCCTTCCATCTATAGCCAGAAAACAATACAAAAACTTATTGGAAAAACAGGCTGCATTTGAAGAGGAATCAGATAAATCTAAATATAATTTTTATGTGGAAGGAACAGATAAAAGCTTAGGGATTATCGCATGCGGACTTGCTTTCAATTATCTTTCAGAAAATTTTTCAGGCAGCAAATGTCCTTATCCGATAGTAAAGATAGGGCAATATCCTCTGCCCAGAAAAAAAATCGAACGGCTTTTTGCTGAATGTAAAGAAGTTTTGGTTCTGGAAGACGGATATCCCATGATTGAAGAACTTCTCAAAGGTTATCTAAATAAAGAAAAAGTGAAAGGTAGGTTAGATGGCACTGTTCCTCGCGATGGAGAGCTTGATCCGAATATTGTTGCTAAAGCATTGGGTCTTCCGAATACTGTTTTAAATGAAATTCCTTCTATTGTAAAAAACCGTCCACCCTCTATGTGTAACGGCTGTAGTCATATTGATGTATATAATGCGTTGAATGAAGCTATAAAAGAATATGGAGCAGGAAGAGTTTTTTCAGATATCGGATGCTACACACTCGGCGCATTGCCACCTTTTAATGCTATAAATTCCTGTGTAGATATGGGCGCTTCTATTACGATGGCTAAAGGCGCTGCTGATGCTGGTTTGGTGCCTTCCGTTTGTATTCTTGGGGATTCAACTTTTACGCATGGTGGTATGACCGGATTGCTCGACTGCCTCAGAGACAATTCTCCTGTTACTATTATAATTTCTGATAATTATACAACTGCAATGACAGGTGGACAGGATTCAGCAGGAACTCAGAAATTAGATAAAATATGTATCGGACTCGGCGTGGAACCCTCACATGTCAGAATTATGAATCCTCTAAAAAAACACCATGAAGAAAATGTGAAAATTTTAAAAGAAGAATTTGCCTATAATGGTGTTTCTGTTATTATTCCTCAAAGGGAATGTATTCAAACGGCTGCAAGAAGTGCAAGGGAAAAACGTTCACAATAAATTGTTCAAATTTAAAATCAGAAAAAATGAAAACAGATATTATATTAGCAGGAGTAGGCGGACAAGGAATAATTTCCATTGCAGCCACAATTGGCATGGCGTCGTTAAAAAATAATTTATATTTTAAACAGGCCGAAGTCCATGGCATGAGCCAAAGAGGAGGCGCTGTGCAGTCGCATTTCCGCTTATCAGATAAAGAAATCGCTTCAGACCTTATTCCTATGGGCAGTGCAGATATTATTCTTTCTGTAGAACCTATGGAGTCATTAAGGTATCTCCCTTTTTTGAGTGAAACAGGCTGGTTGGTTACAAATACCCGCCCTTATGTGAATATTCCGAATTATCCGGAGCTCGCTGAAATTATTAAAGAAATTGAAAAACATCCGAATCATATTGCTTTGGATGCAGATCAGATTGCACAAGATATTGGCGCTGCACGTTCCTCCAATATTGTGATGTTGGGAGCTGCTTCTCCTTTTATTCAGATGCCATTTGAAAGCCTTGAAGAAGGGATTCGTAAAATTTTTGGCAGTAAGGGAGAAGATGTTGTCAACGCCAACCTAAAAGCGCTGCACGCAGGAAAGCAATTTTCGGATTCAAAAAAATAGAGTATCAAAAGCAGGGAAACCTGCTTTTTTGTTTATGCAATCCTGTGAGGTATGAGCGCTGGCAAGTGCGCATGAATATCCTCACAGGTTTGCGGAAGTGGAAAAAAATAAAATAAATGAAATTTCCAGAGTTAAATATTATCAAATATCTTATTCTGATTCTCTGTTTCAGCCAGATTTCTTATGCGCAAAAAACTATAAACCTTAAGCCTGATAAGATATTAATTTATAACAGAAATTTTTACTTATCTGATATTATTGATGCCCGAAAAGACACCGGTAGTATTGGAATCAGCACAGATAAACAGGAAATTTTTATTGAGCAGGGAGTTAAATTGGCTTTTCTTAATTACTTCTTTACTGCGTTACCTAAAGAACAAAAAAGACAGATACCAGTTGTTCTTAAAGTAAATAAAATTCTTGTTACAGAAGAAAACGAATACAGCGAAATTGCGACAGCGATAGCCGAAGTAGAGTTTATGGTAAAATCAGATGAAGAGTTAATCAGCATTTTTAAAACTGAATCAGAAGTTAGGGAAAGCGGTTCTGGAATAGCTGCTTCACATGAAAAAAGAATCCGGTTTGTCTTATACGATTGCTTAAAAAAATTCAGTGAAAATGCTTGGAATCTTGGAGCAAAAATTAAAAATGTGAAAGAGATAAAAGAGGCAGGACCGTTTTCAGAAAAAAAACAGGACAGAGGGAAAATCATTTATGATAATGAAACTGCTAAATCGAAAGAAAAAATTGAAAAGAATCGAAAAAGACAAGATGACGATATGATTCCGCTTAAACAAAAAAATATTTTTGCCGTAGGTTTTTTACTTGGAGGCATCTGTCTTGTTGGTTTTGAATATGAAATAAGAGTGCATAATTACATCGGCTTAAATTTTGGCGCAGGTTATCCCGGTTTTACGGGAGGAATAAAAATTCATACAGGATCCGGCAGAGACAGTCATTTTTTCAACCTCAGTTTCAAAGATTTTTATTATGGATTGATGAATGCTGCAGGCATAGAATGGGGAGGCAGGTGGGTATTTCGTGATGGAAAAAAATTAGGACTTCTCTACCAGTTCGGATTGGTTTACCAGACAGGAATTAACAAAGATTTAGAAAAACTTTTATACAATGGAAAAGCGTATTCGAAAATCAGTCCGTTTTTTGGTGTTGGATTAAGCTGGTAAATGGCTATTCATCATCCATCTGAATAAAAATCAAATCAGGATCTTCTTTGCTGGGGGTTTCTGTTTTTGCGGTTTCTCTTTTTTTCTTGATTTCTTTTAGCCATTTCTCATACGCTTTGAACTGAGTCGTATCCATAATAGTTTTTAACTCTTCATTGGCTGTTTGGTTTCGCTTATTTTTTGCATTTGTGGCAGCAGTAAGATTTTTATGGAATTTTTCCCTGTCAAGATCTTTTTGCTTTTCGCGTTTATAAATAACGTCCCACACATAAGTTCTTTGTTCAGGCGTAAGCTTGCAGACTTCTTTTAATTTATTTGCAATAGCATCTGATCTTTTATCAGGAGTCAATCTGTTAGGAATATCATTGCTTGCTATTAGGCTGATTGTATTGTACAGATTAGCCAATATGAAAAGAGAAATAATTAAGGTTTTCATAATTTTTTTTTTACAAATTTACAAAAAAGAAACATCATCTATATTACAGACGTATTTTTTTCCATCGGTTGCCTCTAATTGCAATCTTCCGTGTTCATCTACTCCTGTTATTTTTGCTTTTTCTTTTTCCCCCAAAATTTTATAATTTGCCATTTCCTGAAATCTGTATAAAGAGACAGAGTACATTTTATCAATTTCTTTATATTTTTCATTTTCAAGAAGCGAAAAATACTGAGAAATGCTCATGATTAAAACTTCAAGGCTGTTTTTCAAATCAAGATTAATACCGGTTAATTGTTTTAAAGAAACAGGATTCGGTGCTTTGCTCCGGAAATAAGTCTGATTGATATTTATTCCAATTCCAATTAAAGAAGATGCAATCGTATCGCCGGCAATTGAGTTTTCAATTAATATACCTGCAATTTTTTTCTTCCCTACATAAATATCATTCGGCCATTTAATGGTAACATCATCTACATAATTTTTCACAAAAGCTGCAATCCCTAATGAGACACATTTTGAAATATAAAATGCCTGTTTAGCTTTCAAATATTCAGGGTAAATGATAAAACTGAAAGTCAGATTTTTTTCTTTTTCACTTTCCCAGTAATTATCTCCTCTGCCTTTTCCTGCTGTTTGTTTATCGGCTATTACGAGAGTTCCGTGAGCAAGTTTTTTTTCGTTCTGTAATTTTTTCAGATATGCATTGGTGGAATTCACTTTTTCAAGTTTAATGATTTTTGAGCCAATGGTTTCGTTTTTCATATTATCAAGTTAGAGAAATATATTATTATTGCACCTTCCCTTTAAACGTCTTTAAAAATTCATCGTATTTAGTACTTTTAAATTTATCGTCTGCCAAAAAGTGTAAAACAGGCTCTATTCTTTCTGGAGGGAAGTAGCCCTGAATTTTTTCAAGCATTTGAAATTGTTCGCTCATTATCATCAGCGAGGGATAAAACAATTGTTTGTTGAGCATCGTAATGACAATCTGATGCGGGTAATTCGGCGCTAATTTTTCATTGATAAAAACCTGATCGAAAACTTTAATTGTATCTGTGTCTTCTGCTGTTAATTTAACCGGGTAATATTTTTCATTTATATATTTTACAATTTCAGGATTATTGTATGTTGTTTTGTGCATAATTTTCGATGCATTGTTCCATTTTGAAACAATATTAATTAGAATTTTCTTCGGATTTTTTTTAGAAAGTTCAACAGCATCGGGGAATTTCAGCCAAACTATTGTATCAGCTCTTATGACAGAATCTTTAACTCTGAAGGTTTTTTCAAAATATTTTTTAAAATCATCGTATGGCGCATTTCTGTTCACTCTCTCTGCAAAATAAACAAGCAAGGGCTCTATATCGTTTGGTGCCATGTAACCGGGCACAGGAGAAGGATTCCCTGTCTCATCAATATAAACAATTGTCGGGTAAGAAAGCTTTCCTTTCATGAGTTCAATAGCAAGACTGTGTGTTGCTTTTTTGCCTGTTCCTTCATTTTTATAATATTTTCCTTTGTACAAAATCGAATCTTTTCCTTCTGCATCAAAGCGCACAGGATAAAAGAATGTGTTGATATAATCTGCAATTCCCTGATGAGAAAATGTATTTTTCATCATAACTTTACACCAACCGCACCAGTCGGTGTAAAAATCAACAAGAATGGGTTTTGGAAATTTTTTACTCAGGCTGTCTGCTTCTGTAATGGAAATCCATTTTACCAGACCATGCGATTCAACATCTGACTGCACCTCTTTGGTTTGTGCAAATCCTGAATAAGAAAAAGCAAATAGGAATAAGAATAATGCTATTGTTTTCATTTCTATATTTTTTTACAAAGTAACAATAAAATATGCTATTATAAAAGTTATATGAGATTCTCAATTACCGCTTACCATTTACCATTTTACCCCTCGCTCTCTACTGTACAATCGTTCCATGGAACGATTCTTTACAGAATACCACCCACCTACGGATTGCAATATCTCTTAATTATATTATAAGAATCTTTCATCCCTAATTCTCCCGCTTTACTTAAATCAATGCACCCGGATTTATTATCTTTCAAATAAAGATATGTCAGACCGCGATTAAAATAGGCCTCTGCCAAATCATTTTTAAGATCAATTGCTTTTGTATAATCTGAAATAGCTCCTTCATAATCTTTGATTATACATTTTACATTGCCCCTGTTATACCATGCATAAGGAAAATCTGGAACAGACTGAATAACGCGGTCAAAATCTTTTAGTACATTATCGTAATCGCTTAGGTTATGATCATTTTTATTTTTATCGCTTTGAAGATTTTTTTTCGCATCCTGCCATACAAAGGCATCTTCATCAACAGACTTCTGATATTCGAGCATTTTAAAACGGGTAACAGCGCGGTTAAAATATGCGAGCGCAAAATCAGGCTTTAGTTCAATCGCTTTCGAATAATCCATGATAGAACTGTAGTAGTCGCCTTTCATGTTTTTTAAAATTCCGAATTCAAAAAATAAAAAACAATTACTTGTTGTATTTTCACTTACTGAATTTAAAATAGTAATGGCTGGCGATGATTGTACAAAAGCACTATCCTCAATATTGCATAAAATTAAATTCACAGGAGCTTTGGCTTTTTGATTAAGATCTTCTACATGAAAAGAGTAATATGTTTTTTTTTCTGTATTTAAAGAATCCTGACATTTAAAAGTAATAATGAAATTTTCCGCAGCTTCAATGCTTACATTTTTATCTTGTATTCTACCGTTTAAAATTATTCCATTAGAAATGCCAAAATCATTATCGAATTCAATCATATTATTCAGAATATGAGTAGTATCCATAAAATTCCGAAGCGATGAATCCCTTTTGCTTTTTTCGTAAGCAGTCATTTTTTCGTATGCAATTCTTAAATCCTGATTAGCTGAATGAACCTGATTTAATTTCATTTTAGCTTCTGCTCGCGCCATATAGGCAACAGCAAAATCGGGAAAAACCTGAAGCGCTTTGGTAAAATCATCCACTGCGCCTTTAAAATCGCCGATATCCATTCTCACAGACCCTCTGTTATAATGCGCAAGTACATTATCTGGCTTCAGTTCAGAAACTTTTTCATAATCGGCAATTGCATTGTTATACGCACCGATGTAAGACTGAAGAATTCCTCTGTTATAATATGTAAGCGCATTTTTTGGATCAAGTTCTAATACTTTATTATAATCGGCTAAAGTCCCCGAATAATCTAACAATTTATATTTAGCAAGCGCCCTGCAATAAAAAGCAAGTGGATCAAGTTCATCAATTTTAACAGCCTTGGAAAAATCTGAAACTGCTTCGTGATAATCTCCGGTTTCGTATTTGAAAATCCCTCTTCGTACATAAGCTTCCGAATATAATGGATTGTATTTTATTGCGCTGTTCATATCACTAATTGCGCCGACAGAGTCTTTGAGTAATGATTTTATAATCCCTCTGTTAAGGTACGCACCAGAAAATTTTTTACGAAGTTTTATTGCTTGATTGTAATCATCGAGTGCTTTTTCATATTTTTTTTGCATAGACATTACAATTCCTCTGCTGAAAAAAGTTCCTGAATTTGCAGAATCCAGCTCAATAGATTTGTTGAAATCTGCTGTAGCACTTTGGTGATCCCCCAGCTGTTCACGGGCAATTCCCCTGTAATGAAATGCATCAGAAATAAAAGGATTGTAGTGTATCACTGTATTGTAATCCTGCTCTGCTCCTTTAAAATCGCCAAGATTGTATTTTGCAATACCCCTTAAAAAGTACGATTCGTAGTTGTCAGGTTTTACGGATATTACAGAATTAAATGTTTTTATTGCATCCGTAAATTCATTTCTCTGCAATTGCATTCTGCCCGTAAATAGATAGCGTTCTGTATTCAATTGTGCAGTTAAAGAAAAAGAAAGTATTATAAAAATGATTGTGTGATAATATTTATTTGAAAAAGCTGAGTTTATCATTTTTGTTCTTTATATTTTTCAATTAAAAATGATTCAAGAATGCCTCTCCCTACCTTAAACAATTCATCGTCAAATCGAATGCCTCGTGAATACGTTGTTCTTCCTCCTGATTTATTTTCTATTTCATTTATTGTATTTTTCAGCCAGATAAAATCTTTCAGTTTTTCTTCTACTAGTGCACAAATTTTATGTATATATTCAAAATCATGCTCTGTAAGATAGCCTGTGTTGGCTTGTTCAAAATCAGATGGATTTACACCCAATTCAAGCTCAGATTCATACTGTGCAACTCGAATTATCTTTTTTAAATATAATTCGTTGCCTTTTATTTCATCAAGGTTATTTATATTTTTCACAACTTTTGTATGAGTAATATTTATTTTAATTTTTTTTTATTATTTATCATTGCACAATTACTGTACGATCGTTCCACCTGTGCTGAGCCTGCCGAAGTATGGAACGATTCTACAGTACTTATCCTTGCCAAAATATTTCAAACAAACGATTTTTCTTAAATATTATTTTTAATGATATCATATTTTCTATTTTTACAAATCTAAAATTTCATGTCATGAAAACCATCTTTTTTTCTATTATTTTTATTTTACCTCTGATGAGTGTTTTTTCACAGGATGTTGATTCCGTGCAAATAAAGAAATTCTTTGATGATGCGCTGAACAGCAAGATTTCTTACAATAACCTTTCAAAGCTGTGTAAAGAGACTGCCGGAAGAATTTGTGGTACTCAAAAGTCGCTTGATGCTGTTTATTTTACAAAAAAAATGATGGAAGAGTTGAAATTTGATACAGTGTATTTACAGGAGCTTATGGTGCCACATTGGATACGTGGGGAGAAAGAAACCTCCGGTTGCACTTTAATGAAAACAGGCGCTAAATATATTTTTAATGTGTCTGCGCTTGGAATGTCAATTGGAACAGGCAAAAAGGGTATTACTGCTGAAATTATTGAAGTAAAAAGTTTTGATGATCTTAAAGCTTTGGGCGAAAAAGAGGTTTCCGGAAAAATTGTTTTTTTTAATAAAGAAGCAGAGCAGTCGTATGTTTTAACATTCAGAGCTTATGGCGAAATAGCAGGATTTCGTTCACGCGGCGCTATAGAAGCAGCTAAATATGGAGCAGTTGGGGTAGTGGTACGATCTGCTACACTTGCGCATGATGAATATCCCCACACGGGAGTTATGCGATATGATGAGAATATAAAAAAAATTCCGGCTGTTGCTATTGCAACAAATCATGCGGATACATTGAGTATGCTTTTAAAGAAAGATAAAAAATTAATTTTTCATTTCAAAACAAACTGCGAAACAAAAGAGGATGTGAAATCTTATAATGTTATAGGAGAATTTTGCGGAAGTGCATATCCAGATGAGTTCATAACAGTAGGAGGGCATATTGATGCCTGGGATAATGGGGGAGAAGGAGCGCACGATGATGGCTGCGGATGTATGCAGGCTATGGAGGTAATAAGAATATTCAAAGCTTGTGGATTTAAGCCGAAAAGAACCATTCGCGCTGTAATGTTTATGGATGAAGAAATTGCGCAACGAGGAGGGAGAAAATACGCAGAAGAAGCTGTTCGTAAAAATGAAAAACATATAGCAGCCATCGAAAGTGATGCGGGATGTATGTCGCCAAGAGGTTTTTCCATGGATGCAGGCATAGATACTGTCAATAAATTCATCCAATTTAAAAAATATTTTGAACCTTACGGGATGTACGAATTCAGAAAGGGATACGGTGGAGTTGATATTTCATTTCTTAAAAAAAATGGAACACCGCTAATAGGCTTAATGACCGATAATCAAAGATATTTTGATTTTCATCACTGCGCTTTCGATACGTTTGATAAAATCAACAGAAGAGAAATGCAAATGGGAAGTGCCGCCATAGCTGGATTGGTTTATTTGATTGATAAATACGGACTATAAACAGACAGACCTCCTACGTTACAGTACAGTACGTACTGTACTGTACAATCGTTCCATGGAACGATTCTTTATTGATTACGATTTAGAAATAAATACTAAAAGCCTTCGTATCATTCTGCCAAAGGCAATTTACCATAGCCAGCGCATTCTTTTCAAAAAACGATAAAGGCGTACTTGTGTCTGCTGCCAATCTTTTCAAACGATCCAAAATGTCTTCGTATTCAGGATAACTGTTCTGCATCCATTCTAAACGTGGAAGATCTACCTGCATATTGTAGCGCACCAAAACATGATAATTATTCTCATTCATAACATTTCAATTTTAAATTTATATCCCTAATACGTAACTATTTTTAATTTATAACATATCCTGAAAAAAAATATTTAAATAGTATGAATACTCGTATATTTTCCTGAGTTGCTTTAATTGGATTAAGAATCAGGATTAGGATTTAGGATTAAATGGTTCGACATCAAATTCCTTAATCCTACTTCTACTTCTTAATCCTAAATCCACTATTTCTCCCTGCCTGCTTTACGCAGTCTGGCAGGCTACTCCTACTCCATTATCAATTAACATATCTTTACCGAACCATACAATAAATTTAGGTATTCATCCAGACAATCATTTAAATAAAATGGTAATGCAAACTCATTGCATACCTCGCTTGTAATCTTGTAAAAAAAAGATACGATTATGAGCTATCAGAAAAATGATTTATTTAAACTTGTATTGCGTGCGCAATCTAATGACAGAACCGCTGTATCAAATGTTATGGAAGCCAGCAGGGAAATTGTAAACCCGGTTATTAATATGTACTTTAAAAATTACGACGATCAAAAAGATGTAACGCAGGATTTTCTTGTACACAAATTATTATCGGGTATTAATAAATTTGAACCCTCACGTGGAAATTTTGAATCGTGGATAAAAAAAATGGCTTCTTGTTATTGTATAGATGTATTACGTAAAAGAAAAACTGAGAAAAATTTCTGGTCAGCTGAATCTTTAAACACTGAATGGGAGTCCCGGCTTAGATATATTCCTTCTGAAGAAACAAACGAAGAATTTTATGCAAATAAAAGTAAAATGCTGAATTCTGCGATGGCAATGCTTAACCAACGAAAAAGAAATATTCTGGTATTATTTTATCAGGAAAATTTAAGCTATAAGGAAATTGCTGGTAAACTAGGAAGCACAACAGGTTCTATTGGTGTAGAAATGCAACGGGCAAAAGAAGAATTAAAGAAAAATCTTCAAAATATAGGATATGAAAAAGCTTCTTGTTTTGAAATTTGAAATGTGTTACAGCAAGCATCTATGCCTGTTTTTGATAATCTTGCTTTTTGGAAAATGATTTTTATTTATCCAATTATTGAATCTACTCCGAAAAGTACTTCTTTATTATTATGCCACTGACCTGCCAGACGCAGAATAACACAGATTTAAATCACTGATTAATAGGCGTAATTAATCTGTGAAAATTCGGTGAGCCACGAGGCGTGTATATATAAATACCTAATTGTATGAAAATTTTCTTGTTTTGTGAAAATTAAACGCACACACAGTTTTTGTTGAATAACCTTTATTTTATGATTAGAATCAGGCTATTTCCGAATAAGTAATCATTTTTTAAATTATTTTTACAATTTGTATTTTTACAACAGATTGAATGATAAAATCAATTATTTTCAGGCAGCTTCTTCTTTACATTATTACACCTCTTGCTATTATTTTAATAGTACTGGGAATTTTTAATTATTTTAATAAAATAATATCAAAGATAAACTTTTACATCTTATTTTTTTAATAAATAGAATTGATTTTTGTCATATTACGTTATTGAAAATCCAGATTCATTTTTTTCTGTAAAATACTCAAATTTGGATTTTTTTCATTCAAAAAATTAAATTTATCAGCATCTGTATATATTTTTTTTGTTTGTGTATTATCCTTTTCAACGACAGATGTTTTTATCTGAATATGACTGTTTTTCAGTTCTGTTTTAAGATAATTCAGTAGTTCTGTTTGAATTTCTTTTAAAGCTGTTTTTAAGGATGCATTTTCAAAGCAAATTTCTATAATGTTGTTCTCTGTTAAAACAGGATTCAGGCTTGTCATAGTAGAATAAAATCTCGGTTTGTCTGCTTTAATTTTCTCTGCAAATATATTCCATGCTTGCTGAAGTTGTTCTTGAGTAAAAGTTTCATTTAAAATAGTTTCTTTCTCTGTTTCTATTTTTACTTCATCTGCGACAACTTTTTTATTGATATTTTTAATGGATATTGAAGCTGTGAGAAGATTCGTATCCGCAGGCTTGGTAACTTCTTTCTGGGCTGAAACTGATTTAGGTTTCGCTTCCGTTAAAATTTTAGGGGGTGTGGTAGGAGGAGTAACAGGTTTTACTGGTTCTTCAACAGATTTTTTTTCTGAAGGGATTTTATTTTCTATCAGCTCAGGCACACGGGTTATATGGCACAGTTGTATAAGTGCCATTTCTACATGAAGCCGTTGGTTCTTGCTACTTTTATATCCAACATCACAATTACTGCATACATTTAAGGCTTTAAAAATAAAATCAGGAGAACACAATGCCGCTTGTGATTTATAGCGTTCACGTATGTTATCTCCGACCTCTAGTAATTTTAATGTGGCATTATCACGACTTACAAGAACATCTCGCAAGTGACTTGCCATTCCTGAAATAAAATGATGCCCGTCAAAACCTTTAGAAAGTATTGTGTCGTAGGTAAGCAAAACTTCGCTGATATTGCCTGTCAGAAAATATTCTGTAAGCCTGAAAAAATAGTCGTAGTCCAGTACATTCAGATGAGCCAATGCATCATCATACGTAAAAGCAGATCCGGCGAAACTTACAATCTGATCAAAAAATGAAAGTGCATCACGCATGGCTCCATCCGATTTTTGCGCTATAATATTCAGCGCATCTGAATCTGCATTTATACCTTCTTTTTCTGCCACATAAGCCAAATGATGCACCATATCTTCAATTCGGATTCTGTTAAAATCAAAAATCTGGCATCGCGATAAAATAGTGGGAATAATTTTATGTTTTTCGGTTGTAGCAAGGATAAAAATTGCGTATGCAGGCGGTTCTTCAAGGGTTTTAAGAAAAGCATTGAATGCGCTGCTTGACAGCATGTGAACTTCATCTATGATATAAACGCTGTACTTCCCTATCTGTGGTGGTATTCGTACTTTATCTATAACTAATTTTATATCATCAACAGAATTATTTGATGCTGCATCCAATTCATGGATATTGTATGATCTGTTTTGGTTGAAAGACATGCAGGATTCGCAAACATCGCATGCTTCCATTTCTTCGGTCGGATTGTAACAATTGATTGTTTTTGCAAAAATTCTTGCGCAGGTTGTTTTTCCTACGCCACGGGGACCGCAAAACAGGTATGCATGGGCAAGATGCTGAATTTTGATTGCATTTTTTAATGTAACTGTTATCGTATGTTGTCCTATAACTGTATCAAAAGTATTCGGACGGTATTTTCTGGCAGAAACAATATAGTTTTCCATTGCTTTTTAATTTTGTACAAATATAAAAATAAATTATCCCTTACAAATTATACGTTAAATCAAATAAAATATTAACAGATAATTAATCCATCTTATAATTTTTATAAAAAAACAGCCCTACGTATTGTAATTAGGGAAAAATCATTATTTTTGTTTTTGGAAAGATAATTTACGGTATAACTTAAACTCATGTATTATGGAAGAAAAACACCTTACCGATTTTTATGTTCATAAATTTTATGGTTACACGGGACCTAATCTGTACCTGAACAAAAAAGCACTTGTCTTTAATTTATTTATTGATCCTGAAGGTCCGAAAGTTGAGTTTTACAAGGAAAGGGTTCTTCAGAAATTTCCGATATTAAATGAAAAATTTCCGGGCAGTGTAGTGGATTTGTTTGCTAAATGTGTTGTTTTAGTAAATAAAATGGATATTGATTTATTCATTGAAAATTATAATGTAAGCCGCGATGGTGAAGAATGGGTTATTGCTGTTGAAAGTCTTGAAGACAGAATGACGAAGAAAGTTGTTTTTATGGTCAGCGATTGGTTTATTGCCCTTAATGAAAACAACAATGATTTTGATTTTGACAAGAAGTTTGTCGAACTACAGAATCAGTTTGATAAAACTTTATTTGGCGGACCTACTATTTATTCGCTTGTTGAAGGTGGTGTGAAACGTAATATCAATGTTCATTACCTTTTTGAAGAAAATCAGTTCCAGTGGGGATACGGAAAAAAACAGATTCGCGGTCGTTCAACAACGTTTAATATAGACGGCATAAAAGATACTGAATTTACTATGTACAAAGACATGGTGGGCGATTTTCTTCAATTGTGCGGATTTCCTACACCTGCCGGTGTCAATTGCTACGATGAAGAAGAAATTGTTGAACATGCTTTAAAACTTGGATGGCCTGTTGTTGTAAAACCTGTTGCCGGGCATAAAGGACAGGGTGTAAAAACAGGGATTATGTCTGAGGAGCAGGTGCGCGAGCATTTTAAACTTCTTGTAGGCGGTGCGAAAGAGGCTGGCGCTGCTTTTGAAGGCGCACTCGTACAAAAACAGATTTATGGACACGATCATAGAATCCTGACCGTTGGTAAAAAATTTGCTGCTTGCCTGAAGCGTGTACCTGCTTTTATTATTGGTAATGGAAAAGATCCGATTCATGAACTTATCAGGGTTGATAATGAAAGAGAAGTGCGCCTCGACAATGCACGTTCTCCGCTTTGCAAAATAAAAATTGACGACGACCTGAAAGATTTCTTGAAACTCCGCGAATTGTCTGTTGACACTGTGCCTAAAGATGGAGAAGAAGTTGTGTTGAGACGCGTTGCAAATATTTCTGCAGGTGGCGTATCTATTAATGTTACGAAAGACATTCACCCGGATAATATTCTGATGGTTGAAAATATTGCTAAATTTTTCGATGTTACCTGTCTTGGTATTGACGTCCTTGCAGCAGATATCAGCAAACCATGGTATGAAGGAAATTTTGGTATTATTGAAATTAATGCAGGTCCCGGTGTATTCATGCATCTTGCTCCGGCAGAAGGAGGCAGTGTTGATGTTCCCGGTATCATTATGGAATATATGTTTGGTAAAATTGAAGGCTTCGACAGAATTCCTATTATTGCTACCAACAAAATTTCAAAGGAATTAACCAACCGCATTTATGAAAAATTGCAGGAATTCAAAAAAAGTGTTGAGTTCGGCGCATTAACTGAGGAAGGTGTGTTTTTCAATAATAAATTCCTTGTGAAAAATGAGCACCACGACCAAAATGTGAAAATTATTCTTCGCAATCCTAAATTAGATATTGCTTTGTTTACTCATGAAAGAAATGATATTCACGATTATGGTATCTGGCATTCTGGCTGCGATATAGCTATCCTCGACCATGCAAATTATGCAGAATACATTCTTGAGAGAGACTTGGTGCAGGGAGGAATTCTTGTTGAAATTGTTGATAAAGAAGTTACAGAAACAGAATCACAAACAAAATTATATGTTATTCAGAATGGAAAAATTCTTCAGGAAGTAAACGTTCAAAAAGGTGATAATGTTGACGATCTTATTTTTAACGCAATAAGCCCTTATCTGAAAGAAACGCTTTTCAAATATGATTTTTATCTGAAGCTCGAAAACAGACCGGAAGATATGGATTTAGGAAAACGGTTTTTAGTATAATTATTATTTAAAGGCAGGGAATGTGAAAGCGTTCCTTGCTTTTTTTTATTTAAAAACAAATTCTATTTTTTTTTCAAACTAAGGGTTCACTCCGAAAAAAATAAAATTATAGGAGAAGACTCAACAACCTAAATTATTATGAAAAAATTTTCTTATACTTTTTTATCTCTTTTGCTTTACAGTTTAGTTGCGTTTTCACAAATAACATTAGAAGTTCAGACTGGTCATATAGAAAATGTAAGTAAAATAGTTCTTTCTCCTGATGGGAAATTTATCGCATCAGGAAGCCATGACAAAACACTTCGTTTATGGGACACACGCACCAATTTGCAATTATATTCATGGTCATTTCCTGATGCGATATCTGGCACAGAATTTACTGCCGATGGAGCTTTTCTAGTTGCAGTAGCCCATGACTTTGCAGCTGTCATTGATATTAAATCAGGAAAAAAAATATTGGAATTTGAATTGAAAAACGGTCCGGCTTATGATTTAGAGTTAAGTCCTGATGGAAAAAAAATGTATGTAAACTCGAATGGCGCATCTGCAGACAAACCTTCATTTATTACCGTATATGATTTAGGTACAGGTAAAGAACTAAACAAATGGCAGGCGCATGGTTGGAGGATAACCTGTTTGGCTCTCAGCCCAAATGGTAAATTACTTTTTTCAGCATCTCAGGATGTATCCTGTAAAATATGGAACACGAAGAATGGAGAACAAGAAAATGGGTTCTCAACGGGCGATATTGTTAAAGATGCTGTATTTACACCCGACGGAAAAAAGATTATTGTTGCATCCGGAGACAGATTTAAAGGAAAAATGTACGATGTTCAAATATGGTCTTTAAAAGGAGAACAAGAAAAAAGTGTAAAAAACGTGGGAGTTAACCCGACCAATAATATTAATGCAGTTAGTATTAGTCCTAGTGGCAACCTTGTTGTTTTTGGTGGTCATGAAGGAAAAGCAATAGTATGGGATATCAAAAAGGGTACAATTTTACAGAACATACAAACTGAAGGTGCAATTCTTGATTTATGTTTTACTGCTGATGAGCAATTTTTTTATACTGCGAACGGGAGAATTACTGTTAATGATCCTTTTATTAAATATATTGCAATGTATAATATAAAAAATGCGAGGAAAGTAAAAGAAATTAAAGGAAAATGCGCTATAGCTACAGATGTGGCAGTAAACAATTCAAATAAAGCAATAATTTCTTATGCCTCAGACGGGGTCAGGATTTGGGATTTACCTACAGCGAGAATCATAAAATCTATACCCGAAGATGTTGAAGTACAGTTTGCATCAACTGCTAAAAATAATGCGGGATGGGCTTATTCTTCCCAGAAAATAGTTAAAGTTCTGGATGCAAATAATAAGTTAAAATGCACTATTCCTCTGGAAATTTCACGTGGAATTCAATTGAGCCCCGATGGTTCAAAAGTAATTGTTGCAAATTGGAAAGATATCGGGTTATTCGAAACTTCAAGTGGAAAATTAATTAATTCATACCCTATAAAAAACAAGGCGAATGATTACAGAGTAAGTAATATTGCAGTGAATCCTGATTTCACCAAAATAGCATTAATTTACAACTATATGATAGGAGAAAATTGGACAGGTCATGGGGAACAGGCAGATATTTATGAAATTTCAGGGAATTTTATTTGTTCTGCTTCTTTCCCAATTGCAATGGATTATTCTACATTTAGTGCCGATGGTAATTTGTTAATTGGCGGGCATTCAGATGGGAAAGACAATACGCCGCTCCTTGTAAATTCTAAAACAGGTGATAAAGTAATTTCTTTTCCAGATATTAAATCTGCAAACAAAGTGCTTTTCAGTAATGATTCAAAAAAAATATATTTTGCAGACAGTCGTGGTAAAATTAAACTTTGCGATGCAAAAACCGGAAATATTGAAAAAGAAATCCAGGCTCATACTGGTAAAATTACAGCCTTGTGCCTGCAAGGCGATCAATATTTATTAAGTACAGGGGAAGATTGTGAAACAAAAATGTGGAATCCTGTAACACTGGAAGAAAAAGCATCGTTTATTGCGTTTCAAGACGAAGATTATGCATGCATTTTACCCGACAATTATTATTCTGTATCCAAAAAAGCGGTTGATGGTATCGCTTTTCGCTTTGATAATAAAAGTTACTATTGCCGTCAGTTCGATATCAAGTTTAACAGACCTGATATTGTTCTGAAAAGAATCGGGCTGGTTGAAAAAAACACTGAAGCCCTTTACACGAAAGCTTTTTATAAAAGATTAAAAAGACAAAACTTATCTGAACAATTGCTTGAACAAAGCATCATGAATTTACCCGAAATTAATATAGCGGGCGAAGTTCCGGTTTCTGTTTCCAAAAAAGAATTTTCCTTTAAAATTAAAGCAGAAGATAAATCGGCGCAATTATCAAAAATAATATTATCAATTAACAACATCCCTATTTATGGTGCGAAGGGTTTAATATTAACTGAAAAATCTAATACTATTGATAAAAAAATTGATGTAATTCTGACCTCTGGAATCAACAAGATAAGTGTTGCGGTTCAAAATGAGAAGGGACTTCTTTCATTAGAGCAAAGCTTTGAGATAATGTATGATGCAGCAGGAAAAAAAGGCAGCTTGTATTTGGCAACCATTGGGGTATCAGAATTTTCAGATGCTTCTATGAATTTGAAATATGCTGCAAAAGACGCGAAAGATATAGCTGAAACATTCAAAGAAAATGGTGCTAAAAATTTCGACAATGTCAATATAATGACCCTTACAAATAAAGATGCTACCAAAGAAAAAATAATTGAGATAAAATCCTTTTTCAGCAAGGCACAACCTGAAGATATTGTTATACTTCAAATTGCTACACATGGGCTTTTAGATAATGATTTAAACTATTATCTGGCAACTACAGATATTGATTTTTCTTCTCCACAGTTAAAAGGTTTGGTTTACGAAGATTTTGAAAACTTAATAGATGGAATTGCTTGCAGAAAAAAAATCGTTTTAATTGATGCCTGTCACTCGGGAGAAGTTGATACTGATGATAAAAATTTACTTGCAGATGCAGAAATAAAGAAAGGAAATGTTAATGCCAGAGGTTTTAAAACATTTAAAAAGCCGGCAGATCAGGTAGGAATGGCTAATGCTTATGAATTAATGAAAGAGCTTTTTGCTGATTTTAGAAGCAGCACGGGGGCAGTTATAATCTCAGCAGCTGGTGGTGCCGAATTTGCTTATGAATCTGATATGTGGAAAAATGGCGTTTTTACCTATTCTTTGATTGATGGAATAAAAGACAAAAAAGCAGATACTAATAAAGATGGAATTATTATGATTTCTGAGCTTAGTGATTATATTTTTTCGAGTGTGAAAAAATTAACAAATGGGAAACAAAATCCAACATCCCGTAAAGAAAACAATGAGTTTAATTTCCGGGTGTGGTAAAAATAATTCAACTATAATTTTATTATATTTAATAACAAATAAAACCTCTATGAAACTATTAAAAAATTGTGAAGTATACGCTCCCGAATTATTGGGAAAAAAAGACATTCTTATTGGTGCCGGAAAAATTCTGGCTATTGCCGATAAATTGGAACAACCCGCAGGATGGGATGTTGAAGTTATTGATTGTACAGGATTAAAAGCTGTACCCGGCTTTATTGATGGTCACGTCCATATTGCAGGAGCAGGAGGAGAAGGTGGTCCTGCTACACGTACTCCCGAATTAAAATTGAGTCAGCTTGTAGAAGCAGGTGTAACATCCGTAATTGGTTGTTTAGGAACCGATGGAATGACCCGCAGTGTGGAATCAGTGCTGATGAAAGCCAAAGGCTTGCGCGCAGAAGGCGTTTCCTGTTGGATCTACACAGGGGCTTATCAGGTTCCGACTCCCACTATTACGGGCGAAATAGGAAAAGATATTGCGACCATTGATGAAGTAATCGGAGTAGGTGAAATAGCACTTTCGGATCATCGCTCTTCATGGCCAAATACAGACGAATTGATTCGTATCACAGAGCATGCAAGAGTTGGCGGGATGCTTGGTGGAAAAGCCGGAATCGTAAATATTCATTTGGGAGATCAGGAGTCAAACCCGTTCCAGCCATTGTATGATGTTATTGAACGTAGTCAGAAAATGCTAAAGCTGACACAATTTGTTCCGACGCACTGCAACCGTAACGATTATACGCTTGAGTATGCAAAAGAATATGGTAAAAAAGGTGGCCTTGTCGATATCACTACTAGTTCATATCCATATTTTCCCGAGTATGAAGTGAAACCTTCAAAATGCCTGAAAATATTAACCGATGCGGGTGTTCCTTTAGAAAATATTACATTTACATCTGATGCCTGTGGTTCGCTTCCCGGCTTCGATGCACAGGGAAATCTTGTGAAACTCGAAATGGGCATGCCCAGTGCTAATCTTCGCGAATTGATGGATGCTGTGAATGAAGAAGGCTGGCCATTGGAAAAAGCGGTAAAAGTGTTGACATCAAATCCAGCTGATATTTTTAAACTTAAAAATAAAGGCCGTATTGCAGTAGGAAAAGATGCAGACATCGTCCTTCTGAAAGGCAATGAAATCAACCATGTTATTGCTCTCAGCGAATTTATGATGCGCGATAAAAAAGTAATCAAAAAAGGAAGTTACGAGTAATTTATAGCAAAAAAAATGAAACAGCTCTCTCGTGCTTTATTAGTATTGAGAGAGCTTTTTTTATAATTTATCTTGACCCTGAAGGGGTCAAATATCAATAACCCCGAGTAACGCAAGGGGTTATTAACCACAATATAACTCAAATAAAATGCGAGACGAAATCGAAGATTTGCCCATTTATAAGCAGGCAAAAGAAGTATTAAAAGTTACCGAAGCCATAGTTGCCGGTATAGATGAAGAAAAAGATATGTTGCAAATTCGTGATCAGATGCTTGCCAATGCATACATGCTCGGACCCAAAATAGCGGGCGCAGAGGGCGGAGGCCTTTACAGCATTCGTATGGACAATGCAGTAATCATTAAACTTAATGCACGCGAGCTTCGCTCCATGACCTACATGCTTGAAGCAGAAGAGCTCGTTAGCCCCGATTATATTAAAGTCCTTCGCGATGAAATTGAGAAATTCAGAATTCTATTTCTCGAATGGGTAAATTCCTTTGATAAGGAAGAAGACATAGAGGATGATGAGTGGGGGTTTCATTGGTAGAGAATTGCCTTTTTTATTCATTTTGCCCCATGGTTCGCGCTCGTCTTAGAGCAGGCAAATGCGCAGGCGGACGAGTGCGTATACTATAATATTTTAGCTTGTCTGAAATTTATAATAAATTATTACAAAAGAAAAAGGATTATTAATCCTAACGAAACAACAAGCGTACTCGTCTATTTCCCGCAAGGTATTGTTGGATACGAATGTGAATGTGGGGCATAATGTTCGGGTGGCAAATTGAAGTCATTTGAAGTGCTTATCCTTACATCAGAAAATCAACCCTCAATCTGGGTTTCGACAAGCTCAACCTGCGGTTAACCTGCAACTTGCAACTTGCAACCTGCAACCTGAAACCTGCAACCTGAAACCTGAAACCTGCAACTTTCCCAACTCCCTACTTGCAACATGCAACAATAATCATTAAACTTGCAACATTAAACATTAAACTTGCAACCTGCAACCTGCAACTTGAAACTTGAAACTTGAAACTTGAAACCAAAAAATATGAACCCATTCGAAATAATTGTAACAACGCTTTTCGGTCTTGAAGAAATTCTGGCATCGGAACTAAAGGAGCTCGGAGCATCAGATATTGAAATTCTAAACAGGGCTGTAAAATGCAGAGGCGATCAGGCGATGCTCTACAAGTGTAATTATAGCTTGAGAACAGCTATAAAAGTTCTGAAACCGATTTTTTCTTTTTATGCTGCAGACGAACAACAGCTCTATGACAATATTAAAAGAATTAATTGGGCGGATTATCTGACTGTAAAGAAAACATTTGCTATAGACGGGAGCACGCACGGTGGAACATTTACTCATTCAAAGTATGTCGCATTAAAGTCAAAAGATGCCATTGCCGATCAGTTTCGCGACAGGCAGGGAATAAGACCATCTGTAGATATTGAGCATCCTGATTTGCGTATCAATGTTCATATTGCAGAAAAAAAAGTTATTGTATCGCTCGATAGTTCCGGTTCTTCATTAGGGAAAAGGAATTACAGACTCACGCAAACTCTTGCTCCTATTAGCGAAGTGCTGGCTGCAGGAATTATTCTTCTTTCCGGCTGGGATAAAAAGTGTGATTTTATTGATCCCATGTGCGGTTCGGGAACATTCTCTGTTGAAGCGGCATTAATGGCTGCTAATATTCCTCCCGGTCGTTTTCGTAGTTTCGGATTTGAAACATGGAATGATTTTGATTCTGTATTGTGGCAGAAAACTAAAGATGAAGCAGACGCCCTGATTGTCCCTCTGGAAACTCGTTTCTTTGCAAACGATATGGATGAGGATGCTCTGAAAATTGCTGCTGCAAATGCAGGAAGAGCAGGAGTGAAAGATGCAATATCTTTTTCAAAAGTTGATTTTTTTGAGTCTTCTCATGATGCAGGGCAGGGGCTTGTTGTTATGAATCCCCCTTATGGTGAAAGAATAAAAGTTGAAGAAATAGTTCCGTTTTATAAAGATATGGGAACGCGATTAAAACATTTTTATCCCGGTTGTGATGCATGGATTATAAGTTCTAATTATGATGCATTGAAATTTTTCGGTCTGCGACCATCAAGAAAAATTAAATTATTTAACGGTTCTCTTGAATGCCGTCTGCAGAAATATGAGCTGTATCTGGGCTCAAAAAAACAAAAGCAATAAGAAACGATTGTTATAATTTATAACTCAAATTTGCATAAAATAAATAGGTAAAAAAAAATCATCAGCCATTTTTAAGGAATTTTTTTTTTGCTTTATCTATTTAACTAAAAAAATGTGACTTAAATCAGAATAATAATATTTAGGTACGCTGCACCTTTTAAACAACGCAGCTATCGCTGCTACAAATGTTATCGCAGCTCTGCTGCTATATTTAGAATTCAGCAGCAGAGCTGCGAAATATTTGTAAAGGATAAAAAGACATAATAAAACCAAGGTGCAGAGCACCGTAATATATACTGAGCATTAAAAATTTGATGATATTTTGTAACCATTTAAGCGATGCAGTGCGATGCGTTGAGTATGTCGAAATGTGTAAATAGCTGTGGCGAAAAATATACGTTCAAATCACAACCTCATTAATAAATATCAAAACATGAACCCTGACGAAAAAATTATTCAGTTCCTAAAAGCCCTTGAGGATAGTTTAAGCAGCAATTCTTTTGTTAAAATATCATTAGGAAATTACAAAGGGAAAGAAGATAATCTTAAAAATATTTATATAAAAAAAATCCTGATAAAATCAGAAGAAAAATTAAGTTTTACATACCGTTATAAAACACGCGATATAGTTAAGAATTATTCAATCTCAGAAAGCAATTCTATACTTCAGAAATTGCTGACAGAAGGTTTTTATGTTGCAACACTTTTCACTACAGAATATGATTTGCAGTATGAAAATTTTTACGATAAAAAATTTACTATAAGAAAAATTCCTGCAACGATAAAAGAACTGCCCTCGATTGAACACGACAGAAATAAAAATCGTCAGATAACTGCATCATCGGAAAAGAACTATTTGTTTGAGCTTGGTATTACTGATAAATCGGGAAATGTATTAAAAAATTCGCAGGATAAATTCAAACAGATAAATCACTATATCGAAAACCTGAGCGCGCTATTAAAAGAATTTTCTTCAGACAAGGCTTTAAAAGTTGTAGATATGGGCTCTGGCAAAGGTTATCTGACTTTTGCATTATACGATTATCTGAAAAATATTTTGAAAATTGATGCGTCTGTAACAGGCGTTGAAATCAGACCCGAACTGGTTGCTTTATGCAATAGAATTGCGAAAGACTCGGGATTTGAAAAATTAAATTTCGCAGAGGGAAGCATAAATGATTTTAAAGATAAAGATATTGATGTGCTGATTGCGCTTCATGCATGTGATACAGCTACTGATGATGCTATTTACAAAGGAATACTGGCAAATGCAGAATTAATAGTAGTCGCCCCTTGTTGCCACAAGCAGATTCGCAAACAAATTGAAAAAAATAAAAAACAAAACGAACTTGATTTTTTAATCAAACACGGTATTTTTTTAGAGCGTCAGGCTGAAATGGTAACAGACGGAATGCGGTCTTTGATTATGGAATATTTCGGATATAAAACTAAAGTTTTTGAATTTATTGCCGATGCCCATACGCACAAAAATGTACTGATTGTAGGCTCAAAAGTTAAACAATCAAAAGACAAAAAGATTTTTGAAAAATTAATTGAAATTAAAGCCTATTTTGGAATTGAATATCATCATCTGGAAAGATTATTGGATTTATAAAACAACCCGCTGACTTCGACTCCCTGCCTACCGGACAGCTACCGTGTGGACACAAATCGTTTTATTATAATACGCTCGCATCAGCCTTAGCAGATAAAAATGCGTTTAAGATGACCCTTGAGAGCTATGGTTATTGAGCGAAGTCGAAATAAGCTCGGGGGTTCTAAAACAAATGTAAATTAAAGATTTTGGCGGAAAATTTGCTACATCACAGAGTTTATTTTGTACAAATTAATGCTTGCAAATTTTGTGACAAAATCACAGCATTGTATTGTACGAGAAGACAGGAGTTTTTAATAAACTTTCTCTCTTCTCAAAGATGTGTCCACACGGTAGCTACCTGACAGGCAGGCACTCAGCCAGCGGTTTTTTATATTATAGCAATCCCCCGTTCTGATAAATCTCTAATTGCACATCTGAAAATTTATCAATTTTAATTGTCTTTCCGTTTTGTTTGTTTGATATTTCTCCGGTTTGGAAATTCACTTTTACAAAGTTGCCATCTTTTAATTCAAGTGCAGAAATATCTTTGTAAGTCATGATAGGCATTGCGGCATTGATAGCATTTCTTTCATAAATTGCCCCAAAAGATTCTGCAATAATACAACCAATTCCAAGTGCGGAAAAGCAGTCAACAGCTTGCTGACGCGAACTTCCTGCTCCGAAATTTTTCTGAGTTACAATAATATCTCCTTTTTGCGCTTTCTTTGCAAAATCTTCATAACCTTTGAGATTATCAAGTGCGTATTGTCCCATTTGATTGATTTCTGTTATTGTCAGGTAGCGGTTGTGGAAAATCATATCTGTATCAATATTGTCTTCTTTGATAACCCAAATGCGACCTTCAATCTCAACAGTTTTTTGAATTTTCTCTTTTGTTTTACTTGAGCTTTCCGTCTTTTGAGAAGCAGTTACTGTAAATTCAGCCGGTATTTCGGGAATATCATTTTTGGTAGTTATATATCCTGCAATAGCAGATGCTGCAACAACAGCGGGCGAAGCCAAATAAACCTCTCCATTGCCCTGTTTTCCGGGAAAGTTTCTGTTGCCCGTGCTGATTGTAATTTCTTTATTTCCATTCTGACCAACTTGTCCTGCCGCGCAGCCTGCGCAACCTGCATTGGAAACAAGTGCCCCTGCTTCTTTAAAAATATGAATCAAGCCTTCTTGTAAGCATTGCTGCCAGATAGGATCCGTTGCAGGAACAATTTTTAAAACTACACCCGGAGCAACTTTTCGCTCTTTCAGAATTTTTGCTGCAACACGCATATCTTCCATACGCCCGTTTGTGCAACTGCCAATAAATGCTGAGTCAATTTTTGTCTTCTTTACGTTTTCAACATCAACCGTACCGTGTGGTTTGCCTGGCATTGATACCATCTGAACAAATTTAGAAATATCAATTTCATGAACCTGTTCGTAATTTGCATCTGCATCTGCAAATAAAGGCTCAATTTTTTTTCCGGTTTTTGCTTCGCAATAAGATATAATATCTTTATTTGGAGTGAAAAGTACTATAATAGCACCCATTTCAGTTCCCATGGAAGCAATGGTTACACGCTCGTCAAGACTGAGTTTGTCAACCTCTTCTCCATATAATTCGACAGAATATCCAAGCAATTTATTGGCGCCAAAAATTCCAAGCAGGTTCAAAACAATGTCCTTTGCACTTACTCCTTCAGGCTTTTTACCATTCAGCGTAATTTTAACAGAAGCAGGAACTTTAAACCATACAGAGCCTTTTGCAAAGGTGGCAGCAATATCCTGATCTCCCATTCCCTGACCAAATGCGCCGATTGCTCCCATGATGTTTGCATGTGAGTCGGTAGAAACAAAAGTGCTTCCTGGATAGGTCATCCCATTATCAATAGCCAGATGTGTCCCGATTCCTGTATTAATATCATACACTTTTATTCCTTTTTCACGGGCATAAAGCCTGCACAAATGCTGATTTACCGCATATTTTTGGTCTGATCCCGTGGGGTTACAATCAAAAGTAAAAAAGGTTTTGCTGGCATCGGCAACATCCAATCCATTATCTTTAATATTCTTTACTACATTTGCTCCACCAAAGTCGCGGGCTACTCTTGAGTCAATTAAAATATCAATGTTTTCTCCCGGTTTTACAACATCGTATTTTGAATGTTTTGCTAAATTTTTTTCAATTATCGTCATTCCCATGATTTATATTTTTTTATGTTTGGCTGTAAAAATATGAATTGTTCTGTTTTTTTGTACTAATTTATGATATATTTTTTAACAGGATATTAAAAATATTTTATTGTAAATTAATAGGTTACTTTTATTATCGTACAAAATGCTTATAACTTTTCATTTTCAAAGCCTTATCGTAAATTAAAATAATATTATATTCAAAAGTTTTTTTCAATTTTATATATTTCTTTTTATAAAAAATAATTATGTCGAAATCAAAAGCTGAATTTTTAGCGGAACTTGAAGCCCTTCAAAAGCAATATGAGCAATTGAAGCGGGAATATTCAGAGACATTAGCTCAGAATGAAAAATTAGTTGCAATTAATAAAAAAAATGAAGAAATTTTATCTTCCCTTCAGAGATCCAAAGGAGGAGATGATGGCAAAGATAAGCTGCTTCGGTATAAAATGGTTTCTGTTTTATATGCCAATATTCAGGGATTTTCTAAACTCACGGAGCAAATTGGAGCAGAGGCATTGATTGATGATCTTGATAAGTTTTTTCTACAGCTCGATACAATTGTTGCAAAATATAATATCGAAAAGATTAACAGCATTGGAGATACCTATATGTGCGCGGGTGGAATGCCGCAGAAGAATAGAACAAATCCTATTGAAATTATTCTTGCAGCACTAGAGATTCAGCAACACATGAAAAATCTTCAGGAAGAATATACAAAACAGGGAAAGAGTTTATGGGAGATAAGTATTGGTATTCACACCGGACCTGTTACCGCAAATATCATAGGTAAAAAGAAAATATCTTATGAACTGAAAGGCGATACAGTTAATATGGCAAGCCGTATTCAGGCTTCCGGAGAAGTTGGAAAAATTACGATTTCTGAAATGACTTATGAGCTTATTGAAGAATATTTCAGATGCGAATACATCGGAAAAATGCCCGTGAAATATATGGGTGATATTTCTTTATATGCTGTTAAAGGTTTCAGCCCCGATTACTTTCTTGATAACGAAGGATTGATTCCAAATAAAAAATTCAAAATTCGTTTCGCACTCGTTAAATACGACGATCTTGAAGAATTTATTCTCAATAAACTTGAGAAAGAACTTCCAAAACATTTGTTTTACCATAATCTGAAACATACCATAGATGTTACAAATCAGTCTGAATTAATAGGAAGAGGTGAGGGGATTGAAGATGAAGAAATGTTGTTATTGAAAACAGCCGCACTATTCCATGATCTTGGGCACACTATAAATTCAAAAGACCACGAATTTATAGGGACACAGCTTGTAAAAGAAATATTACCCAATTATAGTTATGATGAAGAGCAGATGGAAATCATCAATGGAATTATCATGGCTACGAAATTACCTCCCACTCCTCATACTTTACTCCAAAGAATTATTTGTGATGCCGACCTCGACTATTTAGGACGCGCAGATTTTGTGCCTGTTTCCGACACGCTTTTCCAGGAATTAAAACACATCAATGTTATTACGAATATTGATGACTGGAACAGGCTGCAGATTAAATTTCTTTCTGCACACCAGTATTTCACTGAAACTGCGAATAAACTCAGAGAAGTTAACAAGCAACAACAGATTGAGCGCATAATGAAACTGCTGCCGGAAAATCAGTAGCCAGAACTTACTTCATTTTTTATTAGAAAAGTTTTTAATGAAAGATAACACCCGTCAGCAAATTATTTTCCAAGCTTTGTCTTTTTTTGCGTATTAAAAAAAATAGAGGTCTTCATTGGATTGGTGCAATGAGGTTCTCTAGTGTTCACTTGATTAATGACCTTTAAGAGAGTATAAGATATTTTCAGGTTAAGTAGAATAACATAAAATGTTAAAAAGTAATAAAATAGAAGTTATAGGAACTAAAATAACTGTTCTTTCAGAGAATCAGACTGACTTTATAAGTTTAACTGATATGACTTCCGGTTTCAAAGAAGGTAGTGGTTTAATCGGAAAATGGATTACAAATAAAAATACTTTAGAATATATTGGGATTTGGGAAAAGATAAACAATCCTGATTTTAATTACCCCGAATTCGGGGTAATTGAAAATGAGTCTGGCGTAAATAGATTTATGATGTCTGTTGGTCAATGGATTGAAAGAACGGGAGCTAAAGGCTTGCTGGTTAAAGCCGGAAGATATGGCGGTACCTATGCGCATAAAGATATTTCCTTTCATTTTGCGATGTGGCTGAGTCCTGAATTTCAGATATATCTTGTTAATGAATTTCAACGACTAAAAGAAATTGAAAACGACAAGTTGCAATTAGAATGGAACGTAAAACGCTTACTGTCGAAAACCAATTATCATTTACAAACAGGTGCGGTACAAAAGCATGTTATTCCAACCAAAAATTATACGAAAGATAAAGAATGGCTGATATATGCAGAAGAGGCTGATTTGCTGAATGTAGCCCTTTTTGGTTGTTCTGCAAAAGATTGGCGGAGTGTTAATCCTGGTTTAGCTCAAAGAAATTTTAATATTCGAGATGTTGCGAGTATTAATCAATTAACCGTTTTATCGAATATAGAGAGCATGAATTCGGTCTTGATAAAGCAAGGTGTTTCTAAAGAAGACCGATATGCGCAATTGCATGAAATAGCAATATACCAACTCGACGTTCTTAATCATAAAGAACAAAAAAAGTCAATTCAAAAAAGTAAGTTTATTAATAAAGTATAAGTCCACTCGGAAAACCTTCTGCATATTTCTGATGAAACAAACCTTAAACTTGAAACCTTAAACTTGAAACCTGTAATTAAATAAAGTATTCACTAAAAATATCGAATAACCTGAAAAAAGATTGCATAAATTATTTTTAATCCTTTTTATATGAAATTAATTAATTTTTTAATTCTAACCTGTTTCCTACAGAGCGTTTCATCTTTTGCGCAAAACAAAATTAAAGTAACTGAATTTAAATTAGACAATGGTCTTACCGTTTACTTAAACGAAGATCACAGTAAGCCTGAAATTTTTGGCGTTGTGGCTGTAAGAGCCGGAGCTAAAAACGATCCTGCTGATGCAACAGGTATGGCGCATTACATGGAACACATGCTTTTTAAAGGCACAGAGGAGCTAGGCACCATGAACTGGGAAAAAGAAAAACCATGGATTGACAAAACCTTTGAACTCTACGACCAGCTTGCCAAAACAAAAGATGAAGCTGAACGGAAAAAAATACAGCTCCAGATAAATGAGGCATCTCTCAAAGCTAATGAATTCGCTGTTCCCAATGAATTAAGCAATCTTTTGCTTTCTACCGGTGGCACAAAACTCAATGCCAATACGGGCGCTGACAGAACCGTTTATTTTAATGCATTTCCTTCAAATCAATTGGAACGATGGATTGAAATTTACAGCCACAGGTTCATCAGTCCTGTTTTCAGAGGTTTTCAGTCGGAACTTGAAGTTGTATATGAAGAAAAAAATCTGTATTCAGACATGTTTCAGTTTTCACTGATTGAGGAATTCAACAAAAGTTTTTTTAAGAAACACCCTTATGGGCAGCAAAGCATTATTGGTACTATAGATCATTTGAAAAATCCATCGCTGACAAAAATGTATAAATTTTTCAAAGACCATTATGTCGCGAATAATATGGCGCTGATACTTTCCGGTGATTTCAATACAGAGTATGTGAAAGTTTTAATTAAAGAAAAATTTGGAAGGCTTAAATCAGGAGAAGTCCCAAAAATGCAGGAGTTCAAAGAAGAACCTTTCAAGGGTCGTGAACTTATTGAAAAAAGATTGTCGCCGATTCCTTTAATTATTTTAGGATATAGAACTCCGCCTAATGGTGCGCCCGAAGAACCGGTAATGGATGTTTTATATGGAGTATTGTCGAATCAGAATCAAACAGGATTGCTCGATAAACTTGCCCTTGATGATAAATTACTTGCTGCAATGATGATTCCCATGTCTAATAACGATTACGGTGCTACTATGGTTTTTGTTATTCCTAAATTATTCGGACAGAAAATGGAAGCTGCTGAAAAATTGGTAACTGCCGAAATCGAAAAACTCAGCAAAGGCGAATTTGATGATAATCTTATAGAAGCCGTAAAGCTTCAGCTTTATAAAAATTATCAGTATAAACTTGAATCTTGCCAGCAGAAAGCGCTTCTTCTAACTGAAATGTATTCTGCCAAAATGAATATTAAGGAACTGACTGATTATCCTGATAAAATTAAGAAAGTTACAAAACAGGATGTGATGAAAATGGCTTCTTCTTTTTTTGGAAATGATTATCTCGCTTTTCATTCAAAAATGGGATTTCCTAAAAAAGAAAAAATTGAAAAACCCGGCTACAAACCAGCCCTTTCTAATATTGAGGCGAAAAGTAATTATGTTAAAAAAATCGAACAGATTCCGGCTAAAGAAACAAGCTTGAATTTTTATGATTTCAATAAAGATATTCAAAGTTCTTCGATTAGTGATGGAGCGCAGTTTCATTATGTGAAGAATCCTTTGAATGATATTTTTTCTTTGAAAATAAAATATGGTGTAGGTGAAGAAAAAATTCCCATGTTGAAATATGCTTCAGAAATGATGAATATGGCCGGAACGAAAGATAAATCAGTAAGCGATTTTAAAAGCGATTTTGCAAAAATTGGCTGTAGTTATTATTTCTCGTCAGATGATAGTTATTTAACTTTAAATATTGATGGAATTGAAGAAAATTTTAATTCAGCAATTAATCTTATCGGTGCATTTTTAAAAGAACCTGTCCTCGAAAAAAATAAACTGAATATATTGGTAAACGGCGAGCGCACGAACAGAAGGATGGAGCGTTCCGAACCCGATAATATTGCAACTGCCCTATTCGATTTTGTAAAAAATAAAAATCAGTCCCCTTATCTGAACAGGCTTTCTATGAAGGAAATTACGAAGCTGAATGCTGATACTTTAATTAAATATTTTAAGTTCGCTTTGAATTACGAATGTGAAATTCATTTCTCCGGAACAACAGATCCCGCAAAAGTAAAAGAAGCGTTAAAAACTTCAATGAATTTTACTGCTGCACCCATAAAATCTACATCTCCCGAAGTATTAAAAAATGAAGCATACAATGAGAAAACGGTTTTCTTTGTAAACAATAAAAAGGCAGTACAAAGCAAAATTTATTTGTATGAAAACGGTCCTTCTTTTTCTCCTGAAATGCAGCCCTACATGGAGGCATTTAACATCTATTTCGGCGGAGGTTTTTCCGGATTGGTTTTGCAGGAAATTCGTGAATACCGTTCTCTTGCTTATGGCGCCGGTGCAGGCTTTTCAACTCCAGTGAAAAACGGTGTAAATACTTTTTTCAAAGGATATGTGGGAACGCAGGCAGACAAAACGATAGAGGCCATGCAGGTTTTCAATGATCTTATTTCCAAAATGCCCGAAAAACCGGAACGAATGGAAATGATTAAACAATATTTATATTTATCATCTTTAACAAACCGACCTTCTTTCCGTGATTTAAGTGAGACGGTAATTAAGTGGAGAAATCTTGGTTACAATGATGATCCTATGAAGAAAAAATCAGAAGTTTACAAAAGTCTGGAGTTTAAAAATATTGTTTCTTTTTATAATGAAAACTTACAGAAGAAGCCCCTTGTTTATGCAATTGTAGGAAACAAAAAACGCATCAATATGAAAGAAGTTGCAAAATTCGGAAAGATTATAAAAGTTAAAGAAAAATCATTGTTTAAGTAATTGTAAATACGGTGCAATGCACCGTATCAACATACTTAAACAAATCTAAATAAAAAAAAATGAACCGCGAAGAAGCAATCCAATTATTACACCAACACATCAAAAACGACCGCATGATTGCGCACAGCCTCGCCTCTGAAGTTGTAATGAAAGCGCTTGCCAGACATCTCGGATACGATGAAGAAAAGTGGGGATTAGCAGGATTGTTGCACGATCTGGATGTTGAAATAACCAATGCAGACCTGAATATCCACGGGCTGGAAACAGAAAAAATTCTCAAAGAAAATAATGTAGACCCCGAAATTGTGGATGCAATAAAAATGCACAATACACAGCCACATGGTATTCCAAGAAGTACTATTTTTCATCATGCGCTGGCAGCAGGAGAAACCATAACAGGTTTGATAATGGCAACAACATTTGTGTATCCCGATAAAAAAATTGCCGGTGTAAAATCCAAATCTGTTACCAAAAGAATGAAAGAAAAAGCATTTGCCGCATCGGTAAGCAGAGAGCACATTCTCGAATGTGAGAAAATAGGAATTCCTTTAGACCTGTTTGCCGAAATCTCTGTAAACGCAATGAAGGAAATTGCGGAGGAGATTGGGTTGTGATTGACCCGCTGACTGAGCGGAGTCGAAGTCAGCGGAAGTCAGGGATTCTTGTTTTATCATAAATTAGTGTCTGTCCATATAGTAAGTGTTTAGTTCAGAATGTTCGAGAGCGAGGCTTTCGTAGGATTGAAAATCAGGGAGTTTACTTGGGTAAGCGACCGTTTTCAATTCAAGAGTAACGAAGCTATCGGACATTATGGACAAACACTGATTAAGAATCCTTTTTCAACAACACCATACAACTATTTTATCCGGATTTTTGTCTTATAAAAAAAACACAAATCTTAAAGCTTATGAAATCAATATCCGCTATTTTATTATTATTATCATTTTATACGCTAAAAGCGCAAGTAACAGCATCATTTACTCCATCTGTTACGGAGGGGTGTGGCAGTATTCCTATTGTTAGTTTTACGAATACTTCAACAGGAAGCAATTTAAGTTATTTGTGGGATTTTGGTAATGGAAATACATCTGTTCTGCAAAACCCTTCTGCAGGTTTTATGACAGTTGGAAATTTTATTGTTGTTCTTACAGTAACAGATGGTGTAGAAACAGATTCAGCTTCAACAATAATTACAGTCTATTCAAACCCGACTTCAGATTTTGTTGCTCCTGTAACTTGTGGGTCTATACCACCTGGAATAATAAACTGGGCTACGATGACATATACGGGCAGTTCTCAATCTGGAGCAACATTTTTATGGAATCTTTCAGGAAATCCAGAGCCTTCAAATACTTTTACAACTCCGGGCCCTTGGAGCGTTTATTACAATGATGTTGCTGTACCTACCTATTACAATATTACTTTAACTGTTACAAATCCTAACGGATGTACTTTTACAAATATTGATTCAATTCTGGTCAGCCCTTCAACAGATCAGAATTGTTGTATTATGCCAAATGCAAATGCAGGACCCGATCAAACAGTTTGCGGAAATACTGTCCAAATGAATGCTACTGCTCCCGGTGTTAATGAAACAGGATATTGGAGTATGCCATCTGGAACCATGTTTGCCCCTAATCAAATTTTCCCAACAGCTTATATTGTTGTCCCACCGTTTACTTCTATTCAGACGTATGAGTTTTGGTGGCACATTCTAAATGGTACTTGTCACGATTCGGATAATGTAGTGATTACTTTTTTTCCTGCACCAACTGGTCTTGTAAATGCTGGATGTGACCAATTAGTATGTGGTTTATCTTATGAATTGGTTGGTGTTTTACAAGATACTTTAGGTTCAGTTATCTGGAGTACAAATAATTCTTATATAACTATTGCTGAACCTGATTCTTTAACAACAATGGTCTCTCTTGATCCCAATTCAATTTTTTTTGTTGATTCGGCATTTGAACATGTTTCTTTTTTCTGTTCATTCATAGATTCAAACTGTGTGAGTTCTGATGAAGTTATTATAACATTTCAGCAGTTGTTACAGATACAGGGTACTGTCAGCGGGACAAGCCTTCCCTCGACACTCATTGCTAATATTTATAATGCGAACATGCAGGGAAATTTTTTTCCTATTGAAAGCAGCCCTGTTATTGGGGGTAATTTCCAATTTTCAATGATTGACGGAGATTATATCATTCAGATATCAGATACTTTGAGCAACAGTAATATTTTAATAACTTATTATGGCAATACCGCTCAATGGCAAAATGCCGACACCTTGCATGTCGTTTGCGGAAATACATATAATGTTGCTGTGAATATGCTTGAATTTCCTTTATTAACCCCGGGCTTCGGACAGATTTCAGGAACGATAAATTATGAAACTGAAAGCAAACTCATCGGCGAACCTGTACCGGAAGCCAATGTTTACTTACAGGTTGAACCTATAGATGAAATTCTTGCACAAACGGTTACTGATATTAACGGCTTTTATTCTTTCGATAGTATTCCCGATGGTTCGTACTCTGTGATGGTTGAAATTCCCATGATACCTCAGCAAACAACGTATTATATTGATGTTACTCCTTCCCAATATATATTTACGGATTTTAATTTTATTGTAGATACAAGTTCTTCTAAAAATTTTGGATACGGAATATGGGCAAGCAATTTGAATTCTGTAACTGAATTCAGTGCCGATAATTTATTGCAAATTTCAATGTATCCCAATCCGGTCAGCGATGTGTTAAATGTTTCTGTTCAGAACAAAAATGCAGATTTATTACAGCTTGTATTATATGATATTTCCGGAAGAATAATTGAACATAAAATTTCAGATACTTCAAAATCTTTGAACAATGTTTTCATGTTTGATAATTTACACTCCGGTATGTATCTCCTGAAATTTGAAACGACAAAGGGTGTTGTTGTGAAGAAAATTGTTGTGGAGTAAAAAAAAAAAAACTCAAACCGAATAGATTTGAGTTTTTTTTATTTTATAAATTGAAAAATTAATCTCTGAAAGGTACCATTTTAAAGGGAACACTTAATGAGGATGAATATTCTTCACCAATTTCCAGCAGGTCTTCATTGTCAATTTCATAAAACCAGCTTATTTGAACCTTGTGTCCTTCTTTGTATATGGCTTCAAATTTTCTGAAAACATCTACTAAACATTTAGACGAACTTGTATTAAAATATTCAAGGTTGATTTTAACATCAGTAAATACATGGGGCGTTTTCACGTATTCATCGAGCCATGAGAAAATGGGTCTGTAAAAACCTATGGAGTCCTCAGGGATTGATCTGCCGGATAATTCAAATTTACCTGTTTCAATATTAAAATCAACAAGCGGTGTTTTTTCAGTTTTCTTTTTCAATAAAGATTCCATGACTATTTTTTTAAATATTTATGATACAAAAATATTAATAAAAAATTAATAATTACAATTTGTGAATAAATTTTATAATTTTTATCGGATTAGAGAGATAGCGATTAGTTTTTTTGCTAATATCTGAAAGATCGTTATTTTTGAAAATATTCGCACGTATACCAAGCCCGGTCATTATTGCCGTGGCGATTGCGCTTTTGAAAAACCCTTGAGGTCTCCCTTGGATAGGCGCAATGAGGCATGTATAGCAAGGCGGGATCTCAAGGGTTTATGCGTTGAGAAAATGACCGATAAGAGTATAAATGCTCCCTGAGTAAATTTTAAATCAATAATTGTTATAATTGTAAAACAATGAATGAAGTCTTAACATTAACCCTCGTACAGTCTGCTCTTGATTGGGAAAATTCCCAGTCAAATATAGATTTTTTTCAAAGCGTTATAATGGATATTAAAGAAGCAACAGATTTGATAATTCTTCCGGAAATGTTCACAACAGGATTTTCAATGCGGGCAAGGGAGCTTGCAGAATTGCCTGATGGATTAAGTTTTAAATGGATGCAAAATATTGCAAATGAAAAGCAGTCTGCTGTTTGTGGCTCTGTTATTGTTAAGGAAGGCGATCGGTTTTATAACAGATTTATGTTTGTGAAACCCGATGGAACTTTTTCTTATTACGATAAGCGGCATTTGTTTCGTCTCGCGGGCGAAAATGAGCGTTTTACATCAGGAAGCAGACGTGTTGTTGTTGAATGGAAAGGATGGAGAATTCTTCCGTTGATTTGTTATGATCTGCGTTTTCCCGTGTGGAGCAGAAACCGTAATGATTATGATTTAATAATCAATGTTGCCAATTGGCCTGCTGTTCGTTCTGATACATGGAAAACACTTTTAAAAGCAAGGGCTATCGAAAATCAGTCTTTTATTGTTGGTGTAAACAGAATAGGCACTGATGGCATGGGGTATAAATATTCCGGAGATTCGGGTTTGTATTCGCCCTATGGTGTTGAACTTTCAGAAATAAAACCCGACAATCAGGAAGTGCTTACAATAAAAATATCAAAAAAAGATTTGCAAGATTGTCGCAACAAATATCCTTTTTTTAAAGATGCTGATGATTTTGAAATATCAGGATTATAGACTTGTACAGACGTTGCACGTCTCACACTTGCTCAACGCCTACCCGCAACAATTCTAACATGCAAACCACTTCCAATTACCAAATACGCACTGGCTCGGCTTGTACAGACGTTGCACTGCAACGTCTTACACCCGCTTATTACCGCTTACACACAACATTTCCAACCTGCAACCTGATAAGTTGAGCGAAGCCGAAACTTGTAACTTTCTTTTCCCCAAATTCCTTCCAATATGTTATATAAAATCTTTGCAAACTTTGTTCTGATAAAAACTTTGTCTATTATTGCAATATATCAAAAATTACAGATATGGGAAAGATTGATTTATCTACAAAACAAACACCAATTGACTACAAAACAGTAACAGAAAAAATAGAAGCTTCCGGTATTGCCAATATTGGAAAAGCCACCATTCGTGAACTTGTTAGGCTGGTAAACCAAATTGAGGGTGCGACCGGAAAGAAATTTGTAAGGATGGAAATGGGCGTGCCGGGGCTGAAACCACCACAAATCGGTATTGATGCTGAAATTAAATCATTGCAGGAAGGTGCTGCGGCCAAGTATGTTTTAATAGACGGTATTCCTGAATTGAAAAAAGAAGCCTCACGCTTTGTGAAATTATTCATGGATATTGACGTAGATGCTGAATGTTGCGTTCCTACTGTTGGTTCCATGCAGGGTTCGTTTGCAGCTTTCATGCTTATGGGAAAATACATGAAGGGAAAAGACACAACCCTGTTTATTGATCCCGGTTTTCCTGTTCAGAAACAGCAGCACCACGCATTGGGAATAAAGTATGAAACATTTGATGTTTATGATTACAGGGGATCAAAACTGAAAGAAAAACTGGAATCATATCTTGTTAAGGGTAATATTTCATGCATTGTTTACTCAAATCCTAACAACCCTGCATGGGTTTGTTTTAATGATGATGAACTGAAAATTATAGGCGATCTGGCGAACAAATATGATATTACAGTAGTTGAAGACCTTGCTTATTTCGGAATGGATTTCCGAAAAGACCTCTCAAAGCCCGGATTGCCACCTTATCAGCCAACAGTTGCAAAATATACGGATAATTATTTCTTAATGATTTCCAGTTCTAAAATTTTCAGCTATGCAGGGCAAAGAATAGGACTTGCTGTTATTTCCAATAAATTGTATAATCGTTGTTTTCCCGGTTTAACAGAAAACTTTAAAACAGAAAAATTCGGTTATGCTTTTGTATACCGCGTTCTTTATTCGCTGACAGCAGGAACGGCTCATTCTGCTCAATACGGGTTAACATCCATGTTAAAGGCAGTAAATGATGGTTCGTATAATTTTGTTGAAGCTACCAGAGAATATGGAGAGAAAGCTAAAATCATGAAAAAATTTTTTACGGATAACGGCTTTACTATTGTATACGATAAAGACATTGATCAGCCTCTTGCCGATGGTTTTTATTTTACTTTTGCGTATCCCGGATTTACTGGCGAAGAATTGCTTGAACAACTTTTGTATTATGGTATCAGTGCTATTTCTCTTTCTATTACAGGAAGCGACCGGGTTGAAGGAATCAGAGCTTGTGTTTCTCTTGTTATGAGAAGCCAGTTTGAAGACCTCGAACTACGCCTGAAATTATTTCACGAACATCATAAATAAAAAATAATGACCTGGATTTTTACAAATAATTCTACCAGCCCCATTTGCCGGCCTGAAAGGTAATTTTGTGCGCGTGTCTTCGACTCAATTCGACTTCGCTTGTTTCGGCAAGCTCAACACATCGCACTGCAAGCCGCTCAGACACCGCTTAAAAATACTAATTATATTCAAAAAGTACATTATTACTAACTTTATAAATAAAAAAAACTATGATAGCAGAACCTCATAAAATTAAAACTGTAAGAAACATTAAATTTTTATCATTCTTAGACAGAGTTGATGCTCTTCAGGATGCAAATTATAATACTTTCAGAGTAAAATCTGATAAAGTAATTTTTGACATGACCAGTCAGGGAACAAGTGCCGTAAGCCACGATCAGTATTCCGGTCTTTATATTGGCGATGAAACCTATGCAGGAAGCCGTAACTTCGAATACCTGAAAGATTGTGTGCTTCGTATTTTTGGTCACAAAGATGTTTGTCCTACTCATAATATCAAAGGATCGCACAAGCTTATTGTTGCTACAATGGTAAAAGGCGGGGATGTAATTTTATCCAATTCACATTCACCCTCGGAACTGATTAAGGACAAATGTGCAAGCATTGAGTATTTTAGCGATAAAGTGCACAAAGTATATCCCGGAAATATGGATTTAGGAAAACTGGAAGCCCGCCTTAAAGAAGGGATTCATGTTCCTTTTATTTATATGGAGCTTTTTGCAAGCGGTTATCGTCCGGTTTCTATGGAAAATATGAAAGCTGTTTATGCTTTGGCAGAAAAATATAAAACGGTGTTTGTATTAAATGTTTCTCAGGCTATTTCCAATGCGCAATATCTTCGTAAAAATGAAGCTTCCCTGAATGCAAAAAGTTTGCATGAACTTTTAAAAGAAATGGGAACTTCCGCGCATGTTATTGTTCTCGATGCAGGTCAAGATCCTCGTTCCAATACAGGCGGACTTATCGGTTCCAATGTGTCTGAATTGTACAATAAATATATGAATGAAGTTGTGGTATACGAAGGTCTTCATACTTATGGCGGTATGGCCGGAAGAACTATGGAAGTTTTTGCTCGTGGAATGGATGAAATGATAAAGGAAGAACAGGCAGAATGGATTGATGTGCAGATCGAAAAGTTATCCTCACTTCTTAAAAATATTCCCCATTACAAAGGCGCAGATGGAATTTACATCAAATCCGATGAATTTTTGCCCCAATGCAAACAATATGCCCCATTCACTTTAGCTGCTGCAATGTACCTGAAAGCTGGTGTTCGTACATTTTTGCAAAATCGTTGGTGTCCTGAATGCAAGCTTCTTCCTTTACAAATACCACGTCTTTCTTTTACAATGGATCAGATTGCGCAAATTGCAGAATCAATTAACCAATTGTATGCAGAGCGTAATAAAATAACAGAGCTTGTGCTTACAAACACTCCGGTTTGGTCTGACGAGGCTGAATTCAAATGGAAACGCCCATTAATGAATGGATACAAATTTTCTTGTGAAGCATACACAATTCAGCATTTTGAATATTTCGGAACATGCAGCAGGGAAGAGCGTCTGAAACAAATGAATGAAGCGGGATTTAACACTTTTCTTCTTCCAAATAAATATATTGGAATAGATTTATTGACAGACTCCGGTACTTGTTCTCAAACAACAACCGCATGGAGTAAATATATTCTGAGTTCAGAAACGCAAGCTTCTTCAATCAGCTACGATGAATTGGTAAAAGAATTGCAAGGCGTAACCGGATATAAATATATTGTTCCTACGCATCAGGGAAGAGCTGCAGAACATATCATGTCCCAATGTTTAATTAAAGGAGGATTTGTCCCGGGAAACATGTATTTCACAACCACAAAATTGCACCAGGAGTTAGCCGGTGGTACTTTTGTTGACATCATTGTTGATGAAGCGCATGTTGCCCAAAGTAATTTTTTATGGAAAGGGAATGTAGATGTTAGAAAAATTGATGTTATTGTGCAAAAACACGGAGCTGATTCCATACCTTATATAAGTTTTGAATTCAATGTGAATCTTGCAGGCGGTCAGCCAGTATCAATGGATAATGCAAGAGAGGTTTATGAATATTGTGAAAAGCATAATATTCCTGTAATGTGGGATGCTACCCGCGCTGTTGAAAATGCTTATTTTGTTAAGAAAAATGATCCGCGTTTTAAAGATACATCCATTAAAGATATTTTAAGGGAATTATTTAGCTATGGACATGGTTGTACTGTTTCTGCAAAGAAAGATTATCTGGTAAATATCGGGGGTTTCCTTGCTATTAAAGATGATGAAAAATTTTACAACAAAGCAATGGAAATGTTGCGTATTTATGAAGGTTCTGTTACCAACGGCGGTTTGTCTGCCGGAGATATGGCTGCATTTGCGCAAGGAGTTCGCGAAATGGTGGATGAAGATTACATTACCGCACGCGTTGAACAGGTACTGTATCTTGGTCAGAAACTATTGAAAGCAGGTGTTCCTATTGTTGAACCTGTTGGCGGTCACGCTGTATTTTTAGATGCAAAACGTTTTTTACCACATATTGATCAGGATGCATACCCAGCGCAGGCACTTGCTTCTGCATTGTTTGTAGAGTCAGGAGTAAGATCTATGGAGAGAGGAAATGTTTCTAAAGGTCGTGATAAAGATGGAAAAAACTACAGACCCCATCTGGAACTTGTTCGTCTTACAATTCCAAGAAGAGCGTATACGAATGCTCACATGGATTTAATAGCAGATTGCATTATTGATATTTATAAGAAACGTGAAACTGTAAAAGGTCTCCGCTTTACTTATGAACCGCCTATGCTTCGTTTTTTCCAAGGAAGATTTGAAGAAATCTAATTTAAAAAAAGAGCCTGCTTGCAGGTTCTTTTTTTTTCATGTTTTGTAAAAAAAATGACCAACGGTTTTTGTCGAATAATTAGATATTTTATTTATCTTTATTTTTTTATTAACTAACATTTCTCACTTCAGTTTTGCAGTTATAAACATTTGATTGTTAATAAATTAGCTTCCATATTTGCATAATTTTGTGTACTTTTATATTGCTAAACAAAAAAGACACAAGCAATATGGAAGCT
>Ga0209417_1001277_pt1 | contig 47498 bp, 40 predicted proteins | sample RifGroF2_FD_184002 | JGI IMG/M metagenome (GOLD analysis project Ga0209417, IMG submission 184002) | Groundwater microbial communities from Rifle, Colorado, USA - Groundwater F2 (SPAdes) (version 2) | ecosystem: Environmental > Aquatic > Deep subsurface > Groundwater | place: Rifle, Colorado...
AGTTTTTCGGACATACTAAACGCACGCCCTGTATTCTGCTCAAATTATTTATCGGCAAAGTATCACACCTTTTGTGAATTGCAACCGAGTTACACACAGTTCGCGCTCCAATTCCGACGAGTTGGGGAACCCATTCTCATCGGAGCGCGCCCTATGCATAACTCTTGCGATGCGGCAATACTGTGCTTTGTCAGGTTTATTGCACCCCACCCTTTTTGTCAGACTAAATGCATTTGAATGGTTGGAGGGGGGGTGCGTTTACTTTTTCAATTTTCATTGGTCACTTTTTTCCATTTTTCCAGCTTCTCTTCAAGTTTTGCTATTGACAAGCGAAATGAAGTATATTATAATATCTTTATACCACTGGTATATTTTATAACCAGAGATAAAAAAAGGAAGGCTTAATGAAAATAGATATTCACACGCACATTACCTATTTGAAATTTCCTGAATTCAGGAAATATTTCAAATATGAGGATTTTACGGCAAAAACACTTCTGGAATGCATGGATGAGGAGGGCATAGATAAATCTGTTATTCTGCCGATAAGCAACCCGGAAAACGTAGACATATACGGAGTTACAGGGAACCTGGAAACCATAGAGGAATGCAGAAAACATCCTGACAGGTTTATACCTTTCTGTAATATTGACCCGAGAAGCGGACTCAATACTCCTAAGGCCAACCTTTCAGACCTGATGAAAATATACAAAGATTTAGGTTGCCGGGGCATCGGCGAAATCTGCGCTAATATCCCGATAACGGACAAACGCTATAAAAACCTTTTCTATCATGCTGCTCTCGAAAAAATGCCTCTGCTTTTTCATTTTTCAGGCAAAAGGTTTGGGACTTACGGGGCCTACGACCACCTGCACCTGCCGGGACTGGAAGAGTGTCTGAAGGAATTTCCCGAGACCATCTTCATAGGACACAGCGCGGCTTTCTGGGGTGAAATGGCGGCAGACTTTAAATATAAAGAGCGCGACGGTTATCCCAAAACCCCGGTAAAAAAGAAAGGCCGCCTATGGGAGCTTTTGGATAAATATCCAAACCTCTATGCCGACCTTTCCGCTGGAAGCGGATGGAACGCCATCACCAGAGATATCGAAAACGGCGTAGCTTTCCTGACCAGATTCCAGAAGAAAATAATGTTCGGCACCGACCGTTTCGGAAGCAGAAAAGACGGTCTGGGTAAAAAAATTATTTCAATGTACGACACACTCCTTCAGGACGGCAAAATAACAAAAGACGTTTATGACAATATCACATATAAAAATTTCAACAGAGTAATAATGGGAGAAAGCAAATGAGTAAACTGGCAATCCTCGGCGGGAAAAAAGCGGTAAAAAGCGCGGCTGGAGACATGTTCAAATGGCCTGTCACAAACAAGGCCATGGAAGACGCGGTCATAAAAGTACTGAGAGAAGGCAATATGTCGGGAAGCGACATTACGAAGGAATTTGAGAATAAATACGCCGAATGGCATGGCGTTAAGTACGGTCTCGGCATGAATAACGGAACAGCGTCGCTTCACTCGGCGTTTTACGGTCTCGGCCTCGGATGCGGCGATGAACTCATAGCTCCGGCTGTAACTTACTGGGCCACCGCCCTGCCGGCCCTTTCACTCGGATGCCGAGTTGTTTTCGCGGATATACTTCCGGACACACTTTCCATTGACCCGGCAGATATCGAAAAGAAAATCACTCCCAGAACTAAAGCGATTGTGGTCGTGCATTATCTCGGGATGCCCGCCGATATGGACGCCATAATGAAAATCGCCAGAAAACATAAGCTGAAAGTCATTGAGGATGTTTCCCACGCACACGGCGCTTTATATAAGGGAAAAATGGTCGGCACAATCGGCGATGCCGCAGGGTTCTCGCTGATGAGCGGCAAATCATTTGCCATCGGCGAAGGCGGCATAATGCTGACAAACGACAAAAAAGTCTATGAACGCGCCATCATGTTCGGGCTCTATGAACGTCACGGCGACGTAACAGACAAGGAACTCCAGAAAGGCGCGGGACTCCCTTGGGGCGGTTACAAATACCGCATGCACCAGATGTCCGCCGCCGTTGGCTTGGAACAGTTGAAAAAATATCCGAAGGAAATGGCTGAAATAGATAAGTCCATGAATTATTTCTGGGACCTTCTCGAAGGCGTTCCTGGATTGAAAGCCCTGCGTCCGGCAAAAAAATCAGGCTCGACAATGGGCGGTTGGTACGCGGCACATGGTCTCTATGTTCCAGAAGAACTCGGCGGACTTTCTGTGGCGAGATTTGCGGAAGCCGTGAAGGCGGAAGGCGGCATCTGCGGTGCAGGATGCAACAAAGCCCTCCATACCCATCCGCTTTTCACCACACTGGATGTATATGGACACGGACGCCCGACAAATTGCGCGAACATGCCGAAAAGCGTCAAAGGCAAACAGGCAAAACTCCCTGTCAGCGAAGGCATCCAGGCACGGACATATTCTATTCCGTGGTTCAAGCATTTCAGGAAAGACGTTATTGAACAGCATGCGGAGGCATACCGCAAAGCGGCGGAGAATTACAAAGAACTTCTGAAAGACGACAAGGGGAGCGCCTCGAGCGGAAGTTGGGGACTCTTTGCCAGACGATAGTCGCCCATGCTGTTTTTTTTCTTCCGGCGGCATTAACTTGCCGCCGGATTTTTTAATTTAATGAAAAGGAAATAATCATGCGTTTCGGAATTACCACCGCTGACATTACGCCTCCGTTCAAAACCACTATGGGCGGCTACGGGGGCCGTCAGGATTACTTCGATAAAGTCAATGATCCTCTCTCCTGCACTGTTTTAATTCTTGAGGAAAAAGGCCAAAAAGCACTGATTGCCGCCGCCGACCTGATTACATTTCACGATGAACAGGCCGTTTCACTGCGTCAGCAGCTGGCAGAGCTTGCCGGGACATCTCCCGATAATGTCATGCTGAACGCATCACATACCCACGGCGGGCCCGAACCGCGCGACAAAGGTTCTTATTTTCATGCCTTGCGTGATACTGCGTCTTCAGTAAAATACCGTGAATTTCTGAGAGAACAGATACTGAAAGCCGCCGCTGAAACAGCAGGTAAAATGGAAGAAGGCTCTCTCTGGTTCGGCATTGGAAAAAGCTCAATCCCGATGAACCGCCGCCTCGAACGAAATGGAGAAATTGTCAACGCTCCAAATCCGGAAGGCCCGGTGGATGAGCGTATCCAAGTACTCGCCATAAGAAACAAGGAAGGCATTCTCCGCGCACTGGGAATAAGATTATCCTGTCATCCAGTCGCGACCGGAGCGCAACATCTACTTACCGCAGATTTTCCGGGCGCATTCAAAAAAGCCTGCGCCGACGCTCTGGGCAACGGCGTAACTCCATTTTTTCTCCAGGGCGCGGGAGGCGATATGCGCCCCTCCCCTGTGGCGGACGGTGATAAATGGCGTCAGATGGACCACGCTGAACTTCCCTCGATTGGACAAACTCTCTTACACGAAACTCTGGAAGTCCTTAATAACTCTAACGCAATGGAAAAACTCGATACATTGGAACTTGCAGGGCATTTTGAGTACGCTCTCGCGTCATGTGAACGGCAGTATTGTAAGAAAGAAGACTTCGAAAAACTCCTTTCCAGCAATATCAGCATCGAACGTATTTATGCGCAAAACGCGCTTTGCCGTCTTGAAAAAGGAGAAACAATTCCAGACACAGAGAAAATAGGGGTCCACACATTGTGGTTGAATAAAGATATCGCGATTGTTGGAATACAAGGCGAAGTTCTGATCGGTCTGGGCGCGCATGTTGAGAAAAAACTCGCTCCTAAACACACAATTCTACTTGGTTACTGCAACGGCTGTCTATGTTATTTGCCGGATTCCAAAGAGTTGAAGCGCGGCGGTTACGAGCAGAGCAGTTACCTGTATCACGGCTGGACCGGACCGTTTGCGCCCGGACTGGAAGACACCCTGACCGCATCGGTATTTATTCCTGAATGATTTTTTCTCCAGCTGATTTTTTCTCCCTGAAGAGAGGTTTTTTTTTCAAAATTACCTCTCTGTTTTTTTGCGCAATGATATGTTGTCATATCCAGAAATTCGTAAAAAAAAATTGAAAAAGCTTGTTTTCCATTTGAAAAACAATCTTTTTTAAATATAAGTAAGCTTAAAGAGTCTATGTATGCTTAAATAATTTATTAATATCTATTTGCATAGGAATGCAATCTAAAACAGAAAGGTGAACACTATGTTCAGAAGAAGATGGGATGACTCGATGATAATAAACCACATATTATCAAAACACGGAAGAGAACCCTTGAATTCTCACTATTACGCGACAACCTATCCGGACGTCTATGCGGCGGCGGACAGGCTTTTCGGTTCGTGGAAAGACGCGATTGAAGCCTGCGGCCTCAATTATGCCGAAATCCGTAAATATCGCGAATGGTCAATCACCAAAATACTCGAAGAAATTAAAAAAGCCTACAAAGCTAAAAAATCCCTGAACTCCAAATATATCCAGGACAACAACAGGCCCCTCTACATGGCGGCTATCAAAAGGTTCAAAAGCTGGGGAAACGCTGTACACGCCGCAGGTCTGGATTACAAGAAAATCAGAATAAGAAGAAAAATGTCAGTCGCTGAAATTAAAGAGGAAGTAATAACTCTCTTCAATAAAAAAGTCGACATGGCTTATTCCAATATGAGAGAGAATTACCAGTACCTGCTTGCCTCCGCCATGAAAAAAGTAGGCGACGGCAGCTGGGCCGCCGCACGCAGAAAATGCGGCATTCTCATAAACTACAGGCTCCCGCGCCATAAGAGATTTAAACATTTTGCTGAACAGCAGAAAAAGAACCAGATTGCCGCTGCCGCAAAAGCAGCCCGGAAATCCACGGTAAAACCCGTCAAAAAAACAGTTGCGGTGAAAGCAGCCCGGAAGCCAGTCAAAAAAGTTGCCGCACCGAAGAAGGCCGTAAAAAAAGCCGCTCCGGTAAAAACAGCACGGAAACCTGTAAAAAAAGGTCGCAGGTCTTGACCTTGCAGTAATGGATCTCATCTATTATAGCAAAGCAAAAATGCATCCGGACTTAGTCCGGGTGCATATATTTTTTACTGTAGAAATATCTAAAACACGCAAAATCCAATCAAACTTTCATTATGATTTAGTTTCAGGGTGTCCTCAATATACAACTGTTTCCCATTATTAATTTTGCTTTTACTACAGGAAATTTTCTCTTTAAATTGGGCCGCTTCAACTGTTCAACAAGATAGTCGGCCGTCTGCCTTGCCAATTCAAGATAGTCAGAATCTACAAATGTTATTTCCATATCATAAGGGCTGCTTACCTTGTCTATGCTTATAAGTGAAAATTTTTCCGGAAGTTTAAAACCTTTGGCATATAAAAACGGCAGCGCCTCCACGCCGATAGCGCCTTGCGAAAAAAATACGGCATCAGGCTTCAATCTTGATATTTCATGAACAACTTTTTCCCCAAGCGTTTCACCCGGCGAATAGGAGAGGTTTATGATATGCTCCGGATTCACCGGACGGGAGTTTTTCCTGAACGCCGCCTTGAAAGCCTCAAGGCGCAGGGTGTTGTACTGACGCTCCGCCCTGTACATGAAGAGTATTTTCCTATGATTATAATTAATGAGCAGTTCGACGGCCTGGGCGATTGCCTGTTTTTCGTCTATGAGCGCGGCGATGCATTCGCTGTTGGACGGGTGATATCTCAGGAAAAGTACCTGTATTTTCCTGTTTCTCTTTGTAAATCGCTCAATGAGCTCGAACTCTCCCTCATTGGGAAAAAGCCAGACGAAGGCGTCGATTTTTTCCGACAGCGTATTTATGTGCCCCTCCTTCAATTCGGAAAAAGTCAGAAGCTCGACATGAATTCCTTCCATATTAAGGCGGAAGCATATTTCATTCTGTGCTTCGGCATACATACCGACATCTGTTTGTGAAAGGCGCCTGTAAATGAGGCCAACGCGGAAATCTTTTCTGACGTCTGTCTCCGACCGGTCCATCACAAAATTTCCAATTCCCGGCTTTGCAAGCAGACTTTTTTCCTCAATGAGTACCTTCAACGCCTTTCTGACGGACATTCTTGATATCTTGAATTTGCCGGCAAGAAAATTTTCTCCGGGAATGCAGTCTCCGGGGCGGAGTTTATTCTTCTTTATCTCTGATTTTAAGTAATTCAAAAGAGAATTATATACAGGTTTGGCGTCTTTCATTTTCAATCACCCGGAATTTATGATATACATGTCATTATACATGTATACTACTGTTTAAGGAAAAAGTCAAGGGCTCTGGCGTTTAAGTCAAAAAAAAGTCAAAAAAAAAACACTTTATTCCAGGGAAGGCTATTGACTTTGCCTAAATAGACATGTATAATATTCATGTCTAACAAATGAAATAATGCCGTGATTTGTAAAGTTGAACAGTTTTTTTGTAATTGATACTTGTGAAAAGCTATTCCATATAGAATGAGTAAGGAAGGAAAGTACAGAAAAATGTTTTTAAGTATGTGGACAGGTTATTTTGCGGATTTAACGCTTGTCGATGCATTAAAGAAACTTGCCGGGGCAGGTTTTAAATATGCGGAACTCGCTTCTCTTGCTTATTTTCAGAAGGGCCCAAAAAACAACGAAAAAATCTATAAAATTAAAAATCTTTGCGATAAGCTCGGTATAAAACTTCATCAAGTTCATGGACACTTCGGCACATATATCGAAAAAAGTACTTGCGCTTGGGAAAAACGGTTTGCGGTCTGCAAAGAGGAAATAAAAATAAGTTCAAATCTCGGAATAGGAATAATAGTGTCGCATCCCTTGTGCCTGGAAAGAGATATTAATCCAAAACAGAGGAATTCCGTTGACTATTACCAGTACCTTATGAAGGAAAATATATCTTTTTATAAGAAACTTATACCACTTCTTGAAAAATATAATGTGAAAATTGCAATCGAAAATATGCTATCCTCCTTTAATTGTTTTTATTCCGCAGAAGAACTTCTGGAAATCATTGACTCATTGAAATCCGAACATTTCGGTATCTGCATGGACACGTCACACCTTCAGGGATCCGGACAGAATTTAAGCAGATTTATCCTGAAGGCTGGGAAACAACTGATTGCCACACATATCTCGGACAACCTGGCCGGCAAAAATCTTGATTTACATCTGATGCCCGCCTTTGCCAATAATAATGATGGTTGGGTTGACTGGTTTCCTGTTAGAGAAGCCCTTGAAAAAAGCGGTTACAACGGTAGCTTTAACCTTGAGATACCCGGAGAAGGTATGATATGTACACCTCTTGTGATAAGGGAGAGGAAAGTAAAATACGCATATGAATATCTTACTGAATTCCTGGAACACAAATTTTAATTTAGCATTGAAAAAACTTGAGGAGCAAGATGTTTACTGTAATTAAAAACTCAGCATTCCGCAATTTTCTTTTTACTTTAGTAGAATTGCTCATCGTAATTTCCATAATAACAGTGCTTTGCAGCCTCCTGCTCCCGGCATTGCAGAAAACGAGGGAGAAAGCCAGGGAAATAAGCTGTGCCAGCAACATGAAGCAGATAGGCATCTGCCTCTCGATGTACACGTCTGATTATAACGGTTTTGTTCCGGCTGACTATGTGGATGAAAATTCCAATAGTGTTTATCCACAAAGCCTTTTAAACGAGTATGTCAATAAAAACGCTATCTGGAGATGCCCTGATGATAGAGGAGCCTTGTTAAGATTTATAAGATTATATACGGGAGCGCCTAAATTATATATCAGCATTACATATAATGCCCACTCAATGTATGCTAATTCCACCAGCAAATATTATATCCGCCATCGCATGGGGGACGGTCATGAATCTAAAATCATAGCATTCACAGATTTCATTGCTCAAAGAGTAAGCAGTGGAATATATGCCCCTCAAATACAAACTGATCTTCTGTCGCCGGATTACGTTCCCAGTTTATTCCTCCAATTCTGGCGTCACAACAGGCGACCAAATGTCCTTTTTTTTGACGGACACACAACCAACACGAGGGCGATAGCCGATTCATGTCAATGGCCTGACGGCTGGAGATGGAATGTCAAACACCGCGGTTGCCCAAGCACGGCATTTAACGATTAAGGAACAGCAATATGCGTTGGAATGAAATGACTGCGCCGGAATTTAAAGAAGCCGTAACAATGAGTAAAGGTGTATGTCTTTTGCCGCTTGGCGTTATGGAAAAGCACGGTAATCACCTGCCCGTCGGCATTGATTATATGAAAGCCTGGCATTACGCAGATATGGCGGCAACGCGGGAACCCGCGATTGTCTTTCCGCCTTTTTATGCCGGTTCAATTTCAGGGGCAAAACATTGTCCGGGAACTTTTGCATTGCCCACCCCGCTTATCTATGAGTTTCTGGATGAGACTTGCAGGGAAATCGCCCGTAACGGACTGAAAAAAATAATCCTCGTCAACGCGCATGGCGGAAATCAGTCGTGGCTGGCAAATTTTCTGCGCATGCAACTTGATTCCAAGCGTGATTATATGGTATATCTCTGCTCGCATGACTTCGGGGCAAAAACGGAAAAAGCAAAAGCTGAATTAAAACAACGCACCGGAGATTTCGGCGGACATGGCAGCTCTTATGAGACGGCAGTAGCCCTCTATCTTTTTCCCAAACTGGTAAAAATGGATAAAATTCTGCCGCCCGAAAACGGAAGGCCGTTACAACGCCTAAAAAGTCTTGATGAATATGCCGTTAAAACTCCAATGGCATGGTACTCTAAACATCCGGAGCACATCGCGGGATATGGGGGAGAAACGACAAATACGGACGGAGAAAAAATATGCAAAGCCATAACAGAAGACTTGTGCGAGATAATCCGCCGGGTCAAATCAGACAATGTATCAATGGAACTTTACCATGAATTTTTTCAACAAACAGAACACTAAAAGAAAGGACAGGCTAATGAGAAAAACAGGATGGTCCGCAAGTATCGCTCTCATAATGTTGACGGGAGCAGTCGCGTTCGGCATGGACGTGGGAATTTACACGCCGTCGATGGCCGGAGGAAAAAGTATAGGAGAAGGCGCTGTTGGAGCGACTTTGACGGAAGCAAATATCAGTACAGAGAACTTTGCGCAACTTTCACTCGCAAATCTCCTGAAATACAAGGTTGTCATTATTCCGAATACGAAAAAAATGCCTAAGGACGAAGATAAAAGATGGCAGGACAATCTGCGGGCTTATGTTGCCGATTGCGGCGGCTCGATTATTTTCTGCCATGACGCGGTCGGCGCGAAGAGGTCTCCGTTCGGCATGCTGCCGCTGTTTCCTGAAATAATTGCCATGAACACTGTTGAATGGGTTGATGCTTCAGAAGTCAGAGTCTCCATTGATCCATTGTTAGCGGACTTCCAGTATCTCCCATCCTACGGTATTGATCAGACAACAAAGCACATGTACAACGACCATTTTGCCTTCAGCTGCATAAAAGGTAAAACACTTCTTTCCGATATAAAAACAAAAAAGTCGGTGGTGGCGGTTGGCGAAGTTGGTAAAGGCAGAGTGGTTTTTGACGGGATGTGGGGAGGTAAACCTAAAGGACTGGCTTCACAGCTTGAAGGAATAGATAAAGATATCATGATCAATACAGTGAAATGGTGTCTTGCCGGAAAAGGTCTCCTTGTCTCTGACGCCTCCAAAGTAACAGTAAAAGAATGGCGTCCCGATGTAACAGGAGGAAGTAAATCTCAGAATAAAGTAGCTGTAATTTATGGTGAAAGCTATGAAGGCAGCGCGGAACTCGCACAGGAAAAAATTACGGCATCAGGCATTGACTACGATTTTCTGCCGATGCATTTCCTAGCAATTAGAGACATGAAACAAAGTGATTATAAGCTGCTGATCGTTTTTCTCCAGGCAGGTGAAATGCAGGAGTCAGCCGAGGCCTTCAATAAAATAAAATCATACTTGGAACAGGGAGGAAAGGCAATTATATTTCTGCCGCATTATGATTTAAAAAAGAATAATGGCGAAAAACTGCTTGAAATGATAGGCAGCAAAGCTCTGTCAAACTTCAATCCTAACCCGGAAGAGGCGTCGAATGTTCTCAGGAAAATTGTTTTTCTTGACCCAAACCATAAACCGGCAGAGATTGAAAATACTTTATACGGAATTACCGATATCTCAAAACCGCAAGCCGAAAAAGGAACAATAATCGCCTACTGGACCAATGCTAAGGGCGAAAAGAAATTTCCGGCAATTATAAAAGCGAATTTCGGATATCTGTTCAACAATGACACCTATGGCGATCCCTGTAACAATGATATGTTTATTGCTAACGCGGCAAGCGAACTCCTGCCGGAAATAAAAGAAAAAGTTTTTGAAAATCTCGTAAAAACATATGTAGAGAAGAAAGCAGAAGTTAAACAGGCGCAGCTTTCTGTTAACGGCAAAGAGCTTTATTCCAGCGCTGAACAGCTCAAACAATCCGCGGAAAAAGCCGCAAAAGAGAAGGATTTCATTTCGGCGAACAGCTTAATTCTACGCGCTAAAAACCAACTTGTCAAAGCCTTTGCGGCATCAATACCCAGCGCCAAAGGAGAAGAGCGCATGGTGTTTGTTGTTTCCAGAGGCCTGGACCCAGAAACAACTTGCGCGCGTCTGGCAACTGCCGGTTTTACAGGAATTGCAATTATACACCTCGAAGGACATTACCCCAGCGAACTCTACGCCCGAATTGACGACGGCAAGCTTGACTTGATGCAGCTCTGGATAGACACAGCCCATAAATACGGATTGAAAATAGGGCCATCAATCAGTACTTTTTCCATTTACAAAGGTTCAAAAGAACTTGAACAAGGCATGAAAGAGGACTGGCGGGTCGTAACGACCGATCTTTACGGGAAAGCTCCGAAGCCGTTTAAAAGCAATCCGGCCAAGATCACATTCTGTCGCTCGCACAAGGAAGTCTCAGATTACGCAATCAAAAAGTCACTGGAGGTCATAAAAAAATATCAGGTTGACTATATTTTCTATGATGGTATAAGATGGGGGGATACATGCTACTGTGACCATTGCGCCAGGGAATTCCAGAAAGACACCGGCATAAAAATCGACAAATGGCCGGATGACGCAATGTCCAAATACCAAAATGAATACAATGACTGGCGCGCCAAACACGTTACGAAAGTTGTCCGTGAAGCCAGTAAAAACATTGCTGAGATAAACCCGAAGATTAAATTGGGAGTATATACTTTCCGCGGAAAATATTCCTCATGGGCAAAAGGCCAGTACTGGTGGGAATGGGCCAATTACGTTGATTATATCATGCCAATGTATTACAATCCGGACAGTCAAGCCCTGGAAAACTTGTGCAAAGAAATCAACAGCCTTATACCATCAGGCAGCAGGGCAAAGTTAGTTCCATGCCTGGCACCAAGCGGCTATAGGACAACCAGTCAGTTTATTATGCTTCAACAGATAGATATACAGAGGAAATACGGCCCGGCTGGAATAATGTACTTCAGGTATCTTTATCTAAGCGATTCCAATCTTGCATTACTGAAAAACGGGCCTTTCAGAAATAAATAGGAGCGTGACTAAATGAAATTCAGATCGTATCTGACAGCAATATGTTTAATTCTTTTACTGAGTTTGAATATCTTTGCGGCAGATGTCGGCATCATAGACGCGGGCGGCGCATACAGCGATATCGACAGGATTATTGAAGTGGTAACGGCCCTGGGACACAGGGCCTCAACGCTTCCGGAGAATAGCATTGCCCGTCCTACCGGATTGACTCATTATGACTGCATTGTCCTGGCGCACCGTTCCGGCCCGCTTACTGAAAGTGAGTACAAGGCGCTGGCTGAGTACGTAGAAGATGGAGGAACGCTGCTCTTAACAGGTATGGCGGCATATTGGATGAAATCTTCCGGTGAAAACAATAAAAAATTAAAGAAGATTGGAGGTGAAGGGCCATTGAAAGATGCCGCCGGAGTGAAAATAGCCGGAGCAAATGAAGCCGCAATCTCGAAATTAAAAGTGCTAAAGCAAAACTCTTTCTGTACAGGCTTAGCGGACGTTATTGAAATCAAAGCAATTTCACACGACAAGAAAACACCATCGTACAATGTAAATAACCCCGCAAGCTGGCGTAACTCCGGCGCGTTTCCATTAAAAACTATTACGGCGACAACTCTCATCAAGGTTGAAACAGTTAATGAAAAAGGAAATGCTTCCGAGAGTGATTTTCTTACTGTTAATTACTATGGACAGGGACAATGTATTCGCCTTGCGTGCCGAATAGTTCCACTGATACTGGATCGAAAGGTAAAAGATTTAGCCATGCTTATGGATAATATCCTGAAATTTTCGGAAACGCCTGACAAGAAAAAGTGAACTCTCATTAACAAAATTACAGCAAGAAACAGGATTTATAAATGATATCAATTTCAGCAAAATCATTTGCCAGACGATTGGACATTCTCAGAAAAAAGGCGGTCAGTTTAAACATCAAGTATCGCTTTTCCGAATTGCAGGATTTCCATGAAACCACATTAAGCGTTATGGATAAGAACACCACATCTGATCTTGAACCTGAATTCGAAGCAAGGTTAAAATGGTGGGAACTAATACTTTCAGGTCCCTGTGAACTTAATGAAGGTTTCGATGAAAAGGAATGGTTCGCAAAACTTGACCGGGCATTAGGCGAGATGCCTTACACACTTTTAAAACACACCGGAAAAGAAGCACGCGTGGCAGAACTGATATTGAAGAATATTTTCCAGTTTTTAAATTACAAACCCGTCTATGCCGGAAAACATATTGACTGGAATGATAATCCCTTCGGAGATCGCGAATGGACTACTTGCATGAACCGGCATTCATTTCTCTTAAATCTTGAACAACAGTATTCCGTCAGCGGAGATAAAAAATACGCGGAAAAATCTAAAGAACTGTTTTTGGATTGGGCATGCTCTCAACCGATAGAAGAATGGAACAATGGGCGTTACGCATGGTCCTCCCTTAATGCCGGTATCCGGGGCATTGTCTGGCCCAAGATTTTTTGCATGTGGAACAAGGCCAATATGCTGACAGGGCCATTCAAGACAGCAGCCATGAATATCCTGATAAAAAATGCGGAATTTCTAATGAAATTTAAAAATCCAGGCCCCTCCAACTGGCGGATATTTGAAGCGCAAGGACTATTCTGCATGGCACTTATATTTCCGGGACTGAAGCAAGCTGTACGTTGGAGAAATGAGGCCGTGAAACGCTTAAAATTTGAGATGGTACGCCAAATAAGGAGAGATGGATGTCATTTTCAGAATTGTCCCGGTTATCATCAGGGGATGCTAAGAGCATTTTATACTGTAAGTATTCTGGCAAAACGGCTTCAAATAAAAAATCTTTTCAATGATAAAGTTTTTTTAAGGACTGTGGAAAAGATGTGTGAATTTTCCATGTATACCGCCGATCCTGACTTCAAAACCCTGCCAATAGGCGATTCTGGGATAAGCGATATTACAGAAAGTTTCGCGGAGTGCAATGAATTGTTTGATCGCAATGATTTTAAATATATTCTCTCAAAAAGGAAAAAAGGTATTCTGCCCCGAAAAACTTCATGCTTATTTAAATCAAGCGGTCATGTAATATTCAGAAGCGACTGGAGCCGAAGTGCCAGATTCATGCTTTTCGATCTTGCCGAGCATATGGGTTGCCACAGTCATTATGATGTATTCAATATTCATGCCTGGGCTTACGGACGCGAATTGATATGTGACAGCGGAAGGAGTACTTACCGTCAGGAAGACAAACAGATGATGCAAGCATCCTCCCGGCATAATACTGTTACCGTCGACAACAAAAATCAGAATCTTCTGCTACCTGTCCCGCATAAGTTTAAAACCCAAAAAAACTGGGGGTTTGTTCAGGCTGAATCATTTAATTACGATGGTGTTAAGTATATCAGAGCTATTATCTTCATCGATGGGAAACATTGGATTGTAATTGATTCTCTTCATAGTTGCAGTATTCACGATTATACGCTCAATTTCCATATTTTGCAGAAAAAAGCTTTTCTAAACAAGCAGGAATTGATTATGCCGAACATGATTATTAACTGCAGTTCCGATGTTCCGGTTAAAAGCATTCTGGAGCCTTCTGTTATCGGAAGGGATTATAATAAAGTTTTAAAAGGACAGGTTTTAAGATATATGGCCAGAGCTCAAAATGTCCGGTTTGTTACTTTACTTGCAACATATGAAGAACAGCGGCATCCTGTCTGCCAAATGGAAATAGATTATGACAGCGTTATTAAAATAAAAGCCGGAATAGGGAATAAAAATTACCAGATAGATTATTCCGAAAATAAGGCGGGTGTCAACATTTATTCTCCGGCAGATGGCATTATTGCTTTTTAAAAACAACTTCCTCTGTAAGTCAAAAACGCAGAACAGGCGCTTCATAAGATAACGGCATTGCAGATTAACCCTGCTCCACATAAACAGCGATAAAGACAACACACACGTAAAAGCAGAATTTGTTTGCTGAATTTACTTTTGAACTATTTAAAACCGGGGCTTGAACTGTATATTTCCTTATGATATTTCTGAAATGAAAGGATTGTGAATATGTCCATGTATGATGTTGTCATAGGTCTTGAAGTCCACGTTCAGGTAAGGACTGAAAGCAAGATGTTCTGTTCCTGCCCGAATAAATACGGAGCGGAACCCAATACTCTCGTCTGTCCCGTATGCATGGGATACCCCGGTGTCATGCCTGTCCCCAATCGCAAGGCTATAGAGAAAACAATCATGGCCGGGCTCATGTGCTCTTGTTCGATAGCGCCTTACAGCAAATTCGACAGGAAAAGCTATTTCTACCCGGACATGCCCAAAAATTACCAGATATCCCAGTACGACCTGCCTTTCTGTCTGAAAGGCAAAGTGCATATTTCAGGGAAAGGTTTTTCAGGGGAGGAACTCGGAGACAAGGAAATAGGCATCACCAGAATACACCTTGAAGAAGACGTCGCAAAAAATACGCATCTTGCGGGTTACAGCGGCATTGATTTCAACAGGGCCGGCGTGCCGCTGATGGAAATCGTAAGCGAGCCGGACATGACAACTGCCGATGAAGCATACGCTTATCTCTCCGCGTTGAAACAGATAATGCAGTATGCCGGCATCAGCGACTGCGATATGGAAAAAGGCCAGATGCGCTGCGATGTGAATATATCACTCAAACCCACAGGCGCTGTGAAATTCGGAACTAAAATTGAGATTAAAAATCTGAACAGTTTCCGTTCCGTTCACCGTTCACTGCTCCATGAAATCAAACGTCAGGGAAAACTTCTGGATGAAGGTAAAATACTTTCTCAGGAAACGCGCGGCTGGAATGACGATCTCGGCGAAACGTATCTCCTCAGAAGCAAGGAAAACGCGCACGATTACCGTTACTTTCCTGAGCCCGATCTAATGCCTTTTAAATTCACGGACTCCGATATAGACGCTTTCAAAAAAGGTCTGCCGGAATTACCGGAAGCCAAAAGGGAACGTTTCGTCAGCAGCATGGGCCTTACGACATATGACGCGCACGTCCTGACTCTGGAAAAAGCTTATGCCGACTATTTTGAGGAAGGCGTGGCTTTCACAAAGAATACAAAACAGCTGGCGAACTGGATTATAACGGAACTCCTTAGAGAGCTTTCAAACGCTAATGTATCCATCGCCGAATCCAAAATCCGCCCGAAACAACTGGCTGAACTTGTAGAGCTGATAAGCAGCGGCGCAGTCACGGGAAAAACCGCCAAGGATGTCTTTACCGAGATGTTCCAAACGGGAAAAGACGCACAATCCATTGTAAAGGAAAAGGGCCTGGTACAGGTTACCGACTCATCCGAAATCGAAAAGTTTGTAACTCAGGCTATTGAGCAGAACCCGTCTCAGGCGGAACAGTACAGAAGCGGGAAAACAACTGTGTTCCAGTTCTTTGTCGGTCAGGTGATGAAGCTTTCAAAAGGAAAAGCCAACCCGCAGATTGTCCAGAAACTTCTGAAGGAAAAACTGGACAGCTGACACGTTCACCTCAAGAGACAAAACGCTATTTCAGAATGAGTTTTCTTCCGCGGGAAATTTCTTTTCACTCACGTCTTTTACGTAGGAGGAAAAGGCTTTTCTGATATCTTCGTTCAGGTTTGCGTAACGCCTTGTATGCTTCGGTACAAAGTCAGTAAAAAGGCCAAGGATATCGTTAACGACCTGTACCTGGCCGTCACAGTCGGGCCCGGCGCCGATACCTATTGTGGGAATAAGCAGTTCGGATGAGATCATTTTTCCCAATGTCGCGGGCATAGCTTCCAGAACAACACAGAAAGCCCCGGCTTCCTGAAGGGCTTTCGCGTCACTCATAAGTCTTGCGGCATCGGCTTCGGTCCTGCCCGTAACTTTGTAAGCTCCTGCTGTAAGTATATTTTGAGGAAGCAAACCGATATGCCCCATGACAGGCACCCCGGCGGCAACAAGACGTTCAACGGTATGGGCCATAGCAGCGGAACCGCCTTCGATTTTAACGGCGTCAACACAGGCTTCCTGCATGTATCTGGCGGCATTGCGCATGGCGTCTTCCGGAGATATCTGATAAGTCATGAAAGGCATATCGCCCACGATAAATGAAAACTTTGCCCCTCTGCGCACGGCCCTGCAATGGTGAAGCGACTGCTCAATTGTGAGAGGAATAGTAGTTTTGTAACCAAGCACCGCCATACCGAGAGAGTCTCCGACGAGGATAAGCTCCACGCCGCATTCTTCCGCCAGCTTTGCCGTTGGCGCGTCATAAGCGGTGAGGCAGACTATTTTTTCGCCTTTTTCTTTTCTTTTGCGAAAGTGAGATACTGTCAGCTTTTTATCAAATTTCATAATTCAATCCTGTTTTTACAGATAGTAAAGATATACTTTATTTTGAAGAAAACAAGAAAATGGCCTCATCGAAAAGTTGAAGGCCCTGTGTTATTTTTTCTTGGCGTTCTGTTCGCGTTCCGCTGATTTGAGGTACACTATTTCGGGAATGTTCTCAAGAAATTTCACGGTTTCATGGTCTTTTTCAAAGCCCAGCATTTTCGCGGCGGGCGTGTCAAATATATTTACGGCATCAATGCGTCTGCCCTTGCCCATAATCCTGGCCATGATGTCGCTGAGGTTTATGAGAGCGCTCAACTGCCTGGCAAGTTCCCCGTCAAGAGTAAAATCATAATCATTGAAGTCATGATGATGTTGAATAGCTGAAATTATAGTCTCGTTGACTTTCCAATGAGTCGCGAGATAACTTCCGGCCCTCTCATGGAGTTCAGGGAATACCTTGTCAAAGAGATCCTCCGTCATTTCAAAATCTACATGAGTGGGGAATTCGTAAGTATCAGTAAGGGCTTTAAGAATGCCCAGCTTGCCGATATCATGCATAAGCCCGGCCAGGAAAGCGCCGTCGGGGTCAGGGTAATATATCTGCGCCAGATAACTTGAGATAAGCGCCGTAGCATAACAATGCTCAACGATATCAACAGCCAGATCATTGAAAAGCATGTCAGTGGAAAAAGTCATTTTTGAAGAATACATGTAGAGGAGTGCCTTGATATTTTCCTTACCGAGACGCGGGAGAGCAACCCTCAAATCATTTATAACAACGCCTCTGCTGTAAAGGGAGGAATTTATCACTTTTATGAATTCCCCAACCATGGCGGGACTGCGCCTCACCAGATCAATGACCTCATTATAGTCGAATTCGTGCTTATTGAGTATCTGCATTGTCCGCATGACGTTTTCAGGGATTTCTATTACGGGAAACTCATCCGCTTCAAGCTTTCTCCTGAGTTCTTCGGCGACCCTGTCGTCACTGAGTATCTCGAATACAGGCAGTTCAGTCGCCGGATATCCCTCAAAACACCACCAGTAATCAGTATCAACGATTTTCGTTTCTTCTTTTTTCTCTTTCTTATGGGCAAGATCTTTTTTCGCGTCTACAGTATTTTCCCCTTCTTTCTTTTCGGCATTTCCCTGTTTTTCGGGGAGTTCTTTTTTATTATCCTCTCCGGGAATAGTTCCGGTAAATAAATAAATGATACGGCGTTGAAGTCCGTTCAGGAAAGCCAGGAAAAAGAAAGAGCCTTTTTTATCATGCATATTTTTGTCCTCGTTGTCATGCATATATAAAATTACGTCTCAGAAGTCTTAAATGCAACAATTTGCGGAATATTATCAAGAAATTTTATTGTCTCGTGATTTCGATCCATAGCCAAATCGATAGTAGCCGAAAGATCAAAAATATTAACCTTATCAATGCGCCTTCCTTTTTTAAGTATTCTTGCCATTGTATCGCTGAGATTTATGAGAGCGCTCAGGTGATGGGCAAGCTGTTCCTCTTCAGGAAAGCCGAAATCAAAGAAATCATGGTGATGCTCTATGGATGAAATAATGTTATCATCAACTCTCCAGTGGGTGGCGAGAAATTTACCGGCTTTAGGATGAAGTTGCGGCAGAATATTGTCAAATATCTCCTCCGTAACCTGAAAATGGACTTTTTTGGGCAATTTGTAAGTATCTGAAATAGCCTTGAGAATACCGAGCTTGCCGATATCGTGAAGCAGGCCGGCGAGAAAAGCACCGTCGGGGTCGGGATAATATCGCTGACTGAGGAAAGCCGCTATTAAAGCCGTGGCATAGCTGTGTTCAACAATTTCGACAGCCAGATCATTAAAAAGCGGGTCTCCTGAAAAACTGAGTTTGGAAGAGTACATGTAAAGGAGCGCCTTAACGTTTTCCCTGCCAAGCCTGGGAAGTGCCAGCTTGAGATCACTTATGTCTATTCCCCTGCTGTAAAGGGAGGAATTTATGACACGTATGAACTCGCCAGCCATAGAGGGGCTGTGATGTATCAGACTTGAAACATCCGCATAACTGAATTCCGGATTGTTGAGTATCCTGAGGGTTTTGGTAATATTTTCGGGTATTTCTATCAGCGGAAACTCATCGGCATCAAGTTTTTTATTCAATTCGTCAGAAACTTTAGCGTCATCTATTTCCTCAAAAACCGGCACAACGTCCAAAGGAGGATCTCCCTGATAACACCACCAGTACTGGCTGTCATCAATATCGTCCTGAGGCTTATTCATCCGCCTGGCAAAGGTTACGAGTTCATCATCATCCATTGAAGCTGTATCAGTGTCCTCGTAATTTCCACTTTCAGACTTTTTTTCTTTTTTCGAAAAAGGATCGTCATCAGGGGGACCCATAATCAGGTCAATGACTTTTTTCTGGATTTTTTTCAACATTGATGACATAAATCTCGAACTCTCTTTTTCAATACCATATCATTGTAACATTTTTTCTCAAAATTACAACACCCGAAGTATGAATTCAAGACTCGAAAAAGCTAATTTGGCGCTCTGTTATTTGAAAAAAGCCTTGAGTCCATCCTGATTTCCGGCGCCGGAGAGCGCGAGCATCAGCAGGATACGCGCCTTTCTAGGCGGAAGATCTCCGGCAAGTATAGCCCCGTCCTTTTCAAGAGTAGCGCCTCCCCCCTCTCCGCCGTAAAGAGGAAGAACGCGCCCGTAATACACATCCGAGGCAATCACTACCGCGACGCCTTTGCCGATTGCATACTTCACGGCTTCATAAACAGGCGGGTTGACATTTCCCGCTCCCATTGCTTCAACGACAATACCTTTCGCGCCGGAATCGACGGCATAGCGGAGCAATTTCCCGTCAGCCCCGGAATACGCCGAAACAATAGCAACATCAGGAAGCACAGCAGACAATGGGAAAGTCAGCCTTCCAAGACGGTCATTTATGCGGTAAACTTTTCCCATATCAATAGTTCCGAGATATCCCTTCTGCCCCGACTCGAATGTCTGAACGTTCGTCGTACTGACTTTTCGGACATCTCTCGCGGAGTTTATATACTGGTTCATAGTCACGGTAACTCCCCAGTTGAGGGCATCAGGGGAACAGACCTGAATTACGGCATTCAGAAGGTTTGCCGGACCATCCGGGCATGGGTCTGAAGCATCTCTCATGGCGCCGACAAAAACGACAGGCTTGTTCACGTCAAGGGTCAAGTCAAGGAAATAAGCGCCTTCCGCCATTGTGTCCGTGCCGTGGGTCACAACGACGCCGGTAACTTTCGGGTCTTTCAATATGTCATTGACTGTAGCACTCAGTTTCCGCCAGTTTTCAGGGGCCATGTGCGAACTGTCGATGTTCATGAAATTAATCACCTTGATATTGGCGAGCTTCTTCAATTCAGGGACCGCGCTTATAAGCGTATCACCGGAAAGCGCGGGAACAGAGGCCCCCGTCTTAGGATCTTTTTTCTCGGCGATAGTGCCGCCCGTGGTAACAATCACCACGTTGGGCAATTTTTCTATTTTTCCTTCCCCGTTTCCGAAAACAAACGTTCCCGGAATAAAACAACACACGATAAAAAGAAACCCTTTAAATCCTGTCATAGCTACTCCTGTAATTTCAATATGGCCTTAAAATAACAGAACAGCAGACTATTTCAATTAAGATACAACCATTTCTTTTGTACATTTTTAAAGTCCAACTTGAAAAATACACAAAACGTAATAAGCTCTTAATATCCAGAAAATAAAACATGGAGACCGAGCATGATTCCAAGGCAAATACAATCCGAACTGGCCCTGGCAGCCAAAGAGTATCCGGTAGTAACAATCAGCGGTCCGCGTCAATCGGGAAAGACGACCCTTGCCAGGATGCAGTTTCCTGATTACAGTTATGCCAATCTTGAGTCTCCTGAGCTGCGTCGCCTGGCTACAAACGACCCCCTCGCTTTTTTCGCGCGACATCCAGCCCCGATGATTATTGACGAAGTGCAAAGAGCGCCAGAACTCCTCTCTTACATACAGACCATATCCGACAAATCAAAGAAACGCGGCCAGTATATATTGACAGGAAGCCATCAGTTACGACTGCATGAGGCGGTCAGCCAGTCGCTGGCAGGACGCACCGCCCTCCTGAGGCTACTGCCCCTTTCCCTTGAAGAATTGAAGAACAACAATTTGTGCAACATGGACTGGAACATGCTCATTTACCATGGATTTATGCCACGCCTTTATGAGGAGGATATTGACCCGGCCCGGTTTTACCGGAACTATTTCCAGACTTATGTCGAACGGGATGTCCGCCAAATGATAAATGTGAAAAGCCTGATAGCGTTTGAAAGCTTCATGCGCCTGCTGGCCGGAAGGATCGGGCAGATTGTGAATCTGCATTCGCTCTCCTCGGATGTGGGCGTATCAAGTACCACCCTTAAAGAATGGGTTTCGGTTTTGGAGGCATCTTTTGTCATTTTTCGTCTTCCGCCATATTTTGAAAATTTCGGAAAGAGGATTATAAAGTCCCCCAAAATATACTTCACTGAAATCGGCTTGGCCGCATATCTCCTCGGGATTGAAAAACCGGAGCATGTGACACGTGATCCGCTGCGAGGAAATCTATTTGAAAACATGGTGGTACTCGAAGCGCTGAAAACAAGGTTTAACGCCGGGACCGACCCTAATTTGTTCTTTTTCAGGGATAACAAAGGCAATGAGGTTGATCTGATATTTAAAAAAGGGCGGCAACTTATTCCAGTAGAAATCAAGTCCTCAATGACTTTCAACTCCGACTTTACAAAGGGAATCGACTATTTCAGAAAAATTGCGCGTGATGCGGTAAATGGAACAGTCATCTATAACGGAGAAATGACCGGAAATATTTCAGACACCCGATTTATCAATTTTGTCAATACCTCCGAAATTTTCAGCGAGCCTGACTGATGATTTTTACTTTTCACCATTTTAGAAGGCGTAAAGCATTTTTATACAAAATTAAATCTTTTTCATCATCCGTCAAAGGCAATTTTCTGAAGGTTTCAAGTTCGGCTTTCTGATCGCGCCACGGGCTGTCGGTACCGAAAAGTATCCTGTCCGCCCCGTGCTTTCTTATGATTGAAACAATCTTATCGTTTTCAAGAATACCCAGCACAAAAGCCAGGTCAAGATATACGGGAAGCCCCGCCAGTTTTTCTTCAACCTCATTCCAAAGCTCCCATGAACCCAGATGCGCTACCACCAGCGTAAGCTTTGGAAAACGCCTGTGCAGTTCGGCAAAATCCGCCGGACATGAAAGCGGAGGAGGAGAAAAATTAATATCCTTCCCGGCATGGGTCATAACGAAAATATCATTATCCGAACACGCCTGCCATATCTTTTCAAGCCGTTTTTCAAGGGGATTGAACGTCTGATATTCAGGGTGCATCTTCACGCCTTTCAGACCGAGGGACTTTATCCACGGAATGGCGTTTCCAGGGTCTGGCGTATCCGGATGTATGGAGCCCAGCGAATAAACAGGGGCAACGTTATGAATAGAAGCCCATTTGTTAATTCCCCTCACCGAATCAGCCGAAGTCGCCAGCGGTAAATTCAGGGAAATGTCAATCCCTGCTTCCGTCATCGACTTTTTAAGCCCGTTCAACGTGCCGTCCGTATAAGGTTTCATATTATTAGGCGCGGCAAGCAGAGATATAGCCTTCTCAACAATGTTATCAGGGAAATAATGAACATGAAAATCTACTACCATAACGCTCTTTTCCATCTCGAAGTAAACAACATTTCGTGCAAATATATTGGCTCTCCGTTATTTTTCCAAGCAGATCTTGAAAAAGTAATACTTTATATTACTTTAAAAAGGCCCAAATGTATCCTCTGGAAAGGGTGACGGCAATCAAGATGAAAAAAAACAAAAAAGAAGAAGTTGTTTCGTTCAAGGCCGATGACGCGCTTTTAAAAGCCATCAAAGGCATAAGGAACCGTTCCGAATTCATACGCTCCGCGATACTTTCAGCGCTCGACTGCACCTGTCCCCTCTGCAAAGGCACGGGAACTCTCACTCAGCATCAGCGCGCGCACTGGGCAATCTTTACTCAAAACCATACTGTCAGAGAATGCGAAAGCTGTCACGGCATACATCTTTCATGCACCAACGATAAGGGAAAAAGGAGCATAAAACAATGAGAGTTTTGTTTTCAATGGCGGCACTCTTTTATCTTCTCACCGCAAACACCCTCCGCGCTGAAGGGCCACTTCGAATCATGACGGGAATACCGCCGCAAAAATATATAGTAGAGCAGATAGGCGGAGACAAAGTAAAAGCATCAGTACTGGTAACTCCAGGCAAAGATCCGCACATGTATGAACCCACCCCCAGACAAATAATGGATTTGAGCAACGCCCGGATATATTTTGAAATCGGCATGCCCTTTGAAAAAGCCATACTCGACAAAATACGGCAGATGGGACTGAAAACCAAAATCATTGACTCCGCCGAGGGAATAAAACGGGTACCAATGGAAAAACACCTGCTCTTCAGTGAACACGATGACGATCCTGATGAAACAACAGGCCTCGACCCCCATATATGGCTTTCAATATCTAACCTCAAAAAGCTGGCATCAAATATATGCGCGGCCCTTTCCGAAGCAGACCCGGCAAATGAAAAACTTTATAAGTCCAATCTGGAGAAATTCAACGCGAAAGCTGACGCGCTGAATGAAAAAATAAGCAAAGCCCTTAAACCGTTCAAAGGCGGCGTCATATTTGTTTTTCACCCGGCTTTCGGATATTTCACCGAGGCTTACGGACTAAAACAGGCCGCCGTCGAAATAGAAGGCAAGACACCCTCCCCCCGTGAAATTGAAAAACTGATTAAAAAGGCCAGGAAATACAACGCTAAAATAATTTTTGTCCAGCCACAATTCGACAGCAAAAGCGCGGACGCGATAGCCAAAGCCATCGGAGGCACGGTAGTTCCTCTGGACCCACTCGCTAAAAATGTATTCGAAGGCCTTGAAAAAATCGCTGAAAAAATAGAAGCTTCCCTTAAAAGCAGAAAATGATTTATGACGGAAAATAACGGCAGTATCATAAAAATCGAAAAGATGCGTTTCGCCTATTATAATGAGATTCCGGTACTCGAAGATGTAAATCTGGAAATACCGGCAAACAGCTCAGCCTGCATCGTCGGCCCGAACGGCGGCGGCAAAACAACCCTTCTCAAATTGATACTCGGCCTCCTCCATCCCACTTCAGGGAAAATAGAAGTTTTCGGAAGCTCCCCCGAAAAGGCCAGAACTAAAATCGGCTACGTCCCCCAATACACCGCTTTTGATCCCATGTTCCCGGTAAGCGTAATGGATGTGGCGCTCATGGGCCGTATGGAAAAACATAGATTTGGCTTTTATTCAAAAGCCGACAGGAGAAAAGTACTCGAAATCTTTGATGAAATCGGAGCGGCAAATCTGAAAGACAGAAGTTTTTCGGAACTTTCCGGCGGTCAGCGCCAGCGTATCCTGATCGCAAGGGCCCTGGTTTCAGACCCCGGACTGCTGCTGCTGGATGAGCCTACCGCAAACATCGATCCTGCCGTTGAAGAGCAGATTTTCGATATTCTCCGTAAACTGGAAAAGAAGCTCACGATACTGACAGTTACGCACGACCTGGGCTTCGTCTCAAGTATCTTCCAGACTGCCATCTGCGTGAATAGAAAAATCGTTATTCATCCTACCTCACAAATGACAGGGGAACGCATACAGGAAATTTACGGGAGAAAAATCAGGATGATACATCATAACCATGACTGCGGAGGACACAATGCCTGATTTTCTGCATGCCCTTTCAAATCCCGACATAGCGTTTCTGCGCTATGCCCTCATAGCCGGGCTCATGGCCAGCATCCCCTTCGGCATAATAGGCAGTTACGTTGTAACAAGGCGGATAAGCTATATAGCCGGGGCCATATCTCACAGCGTTCTCGGCGGAATAGGACTGGCTATTTACCTGAAGACGGCCCTCCATATAAGCTGGTGCGACCCGATGTGCGGAGCGCTTGCGGCGGCACTCGCTTCGGCCCTGCTGATAGGCTTTGTCAGCATGTACGCCAAACAGAGGGAAGACACTGTCATAGGAGCGATATGGTCTGTCGGAATGGCCTCAGGTATCCTTTTCATAGCGAAATCGCCGGGCTACATTGATGCCATGAGTTATCTCTTCGGCAATATTCTGCTGATAACGCGAAACGATCTCTTTGTAATAGGCGGGCTGAATATTTTAATTTTGCTTATCTGCATACTGTTTCATGATAAATTCCTGGCCATCTGCTTTGACGAGGAATTCGCCATTCTGAGAGGGATAAATGTCAAATTCTACTATCTTCTGCTCCTCTGCCTTACGGCGCTTACGATAGTTCTGCTGGTAAGAATAGTGGGTATCGTGATGGTAATAGCGTTTCTGACCCTTCCCGCCGCGGTGGGCGGACATTTCAGCAGAAGGCTTTCATTCATGATGTTCATATCCGCGGCAATATGTATGTCTTTTACGTTTTTCGGGCTCTGGGCAAGTTATTCGTGGGACCTTCCCAGCGGCTCCACCATAATAGTTTTCGCCGGATTATGCTATATACTCACGGCAATAGCGTCCCAATTCCTGAAAAGAAGAAAAAAACGCATTTCCTGAGCGGATTATCAGATGGTGGCGTTGCGGGCGTTGCGGACAAAATTAATACATTTTTCGAGGGAACGTCCCTTGCCGTCTTCGGTTTTCAAACGGTTATTGGCGTCAACACCGTAAGGTTTTACAAGCTTGACGGCTTCGGCGACATTGCTTCCGTCAAGAGCACCTGCGAGTATCACCGGCAGAGGGCATTCTTTTACGACATTGGCGCTGAACTCCCAGTTGTATGAATTCGAAACATTTTCCTGCCCTATGAGGTTTGGCTCCCTGTTGTAAGCGTCCAGAAGCACAGCGTCTATGAAAGGATAAAACTGTTTGATTTCAGGAACACATTTATTATCGACTATATAAGTGGAAAGAATTATTTTGCTACAGAGGGGCATAAGGTCCCTGAGTTTTTTGACTTCTGGAAGAGAACTTCCGCCGTGAAGCTGAACATTGCTTATGCCCGTCCTGAGGATGATTTCCATAATTTTGTCAGCCTCTTTGAGGTGCGTAACGATAACGGGTGTAATGTAAGGAGGAAGCTCGGAAGCCAGTCTGGAAGCCGTGCTCGGCAATATAAAGTCTGTCGACGCGTGAAGCTGTCCAACCAGAAATCCCACCGCGTCCGCGTCAGCCTTTACAGCGACGTCAACGTCGTCCTGATTCCTTATACCGCATATTTTAATTCTCATATATTATTCAACTCCCATGCTTTTGCAATACCGCGTAATGTATAGTCAAAACCTGCAAAATCTAACCCGGAAATATTTTTAGTGAAAAAAAGAGCATCACCGCCAGTAAGCAGAGCCGAACAGTTTTCAAAACCCGGCTGAGCTTTTATTGAGGCCAAAATCTCTTTAATCATACCGACAGCGCCCCTGTCAACGCCAAATCTGATGGCTTCCCGCGTATTCTCCCCGATATTTTCAGAAAGTCTGTCTTCCATCTCTACCAACGGCAATTGAGCGGTAAACTCATGCAGGCCCTTCCTGAGCATAAAGCGTCCCGGCAATATGGCCCCTCCCCTGAAAGCCCTGGACGCGTCCACGACTTCAAAAGTAATGGCAGTCCCGCAGTCAATACAGACAGCGGGTAACTCCGAGAAATACGCCAGCATAACGGCGTTCGCCAGTCTGTCCGCGCCTACAGCAGAAGCCTCTACCTGAGAAAAATCCATACCGACACATTTATCAGCGCTCAAATAGAAGATGTCGTGACCTTTAAGTTTTTCCTTAACCGCCGGCACAACACACGCCGCCGCGACAGGAATCCCTTTTGGCAGCAAGTCAGCGGAAAATTGAGCGGTCGGGCATGTTTTTATATCCATGCTCCGCCCGTCATACAACGCATACTGCGTGTTGGTATTACCTATGTTCAAAATAAAAAGCATATCGGATTTACTCTCTTTCAACTCCGCGCTCTATTCCACACCTGTGATTGGCATGCTGTCAAGGTAGCCTTGAAGTATGATTGAGGCCGCGAGGGAATCTATCTTTTCTTTTCTTTTTTTTCTGGACATATCAGTCTCAATAAGGAGCTTTTCCGCGGCGGATGTCGTGAGCCTTTCATCATAAAGCAGTATTGGTATGTTCAGTTTTTTTTCGAGTTCGGAAGCGAGTTCACGAACTTTTTTTGAACTATCGCTCTCATCGCCATTCATGTGCTTGGGAAGGCCTATGATTATTTTTTCGACTCCGTTTTTCATAGACAGAGCGGCAATGGCGTCAATCAGATCTTTCATATAGGAAATTTTGATTGCCTCAAGGGGATGCGCGAGCATTCCCAGCGGGTCGCTCATGGCTACCCCTGTCCTGACAGTGCCGTAATCTATGCCGAGAATACGCATTATATAAACTTCGAGAGTTCGGGCCTGGCGGCTATGATATGGACGAGTTCCTTTATTTTCTGAACAGATTTGGCATTGCATATAAGAGTCGCGTCATCAGTATGGACGACAACCACATCTTCCAGGTCAACCGTAGCTATCAGGTGCTTGGAATCTCCTACGATTATGCAGTTTTTAGTGTCGATGCCTTCATGAAGGCCTCTTATTACGTTATTGTTCTTCTCGGGCCTTATCTGATTTCTTAACGCCGTCCAGCTGCCGACATCGTCCCAGTCAAAAGAACACTGGGCTACAACCACATTGTCTATCCTCTCCATAATGGAATAATCTATGGATATTTTATCAAATTTAGGATACTCTTCGACAAGGGTCTTTTCCAATGTGCCCGCGGGAACGGATTTCGCAATCACGTCAATCGAACGCATCATAGCGGGGGCGTATTTCTTAAATGCGTTGCATATTGTTGAAAGCGACCATATGAACATGCCGCTGTTCCACTTGTAAGAACTGTCCTGAAGGAATTTTTCAGCCACTTCAAGGCTGGGTTTTTCTTTGAAACCGTTGCATTCAAAAAACTTGGTAGGACCGCTGTATTTAATTTCCGCGCCGCAGTGTATGTACCCGTAACCGGTGCTGGGAAACGAAGGATTGACGCCGATGGTAACAACTTTGCCCTTTTTCGCAGCCTCAACGCTGTCCGAAATAACCTGTAACATGGAACTCGTATCCCTGATAACGTGATCAGAGGGAAGAACGGCCATTATGGCATCCTCCCTTTTCGCTTTAGCCTTGACCAGCGCTGAAGCCAGCGCTATGCACGGGGCGGTATCCCTGCCCACCGGCTCGCCCACAATATTTTCGGGCGGGATGGAGGCAAGGAGAGACCTCATCGGAGCTATATAGTCCTGATTGGTTATAATTATAATATTTTCAGGCTTGATCAGAGGCATGAGCCGTTCAACGGTCTGCTCTATGAGCGTCAGGTTTCCGATGAGCCTCAAAAGCTGTTTCGGATGTGACGCGCGGCTCTGTGGCCAGAAACGCTCCCCCCTGCCTCCGGCCATCACAATTCCGTACAAATTTTCTAGTTTCATTATGATACTGACATCCTCTTCTTCCGTTGACAATATTTACTTAGATACCAGAAAGTCCTCCCGGGGCCCGCGAAATCAACTGGCGCCGCCGCCAAGTTTTTCGATGATGGAAATAAGCGGCATGAAGAGGGCTATTACTATAGTACCGACGATAACCGCCAGACCTACTATCATAAGAGGCTCTATCATGGAAGTAAGCACGTCCACCGCGTTATCCACTTCTTCATCGTATGTTTCCGCTATTTTATCCAACATTTCAGGAAGCTTGCCTGTCTCCTCACCTACTTCAATCATGCTTATAACCATATCAGGGAATATTTTTGTGGCGGCCAGAGGTCCGGCCATACCCTCACCTTCCTTCACCGCGTCATGCACCTGCTGAACGGCATTTGACACTACCTCGTTACCGGCGGTATCTCTCACGATAATGAGAGCGTTAAGGACAGGTACGCCCGATCCCATAAGAGTACCAAGCGTTCTTGTAAATTTCGAAATTGAAGATTTTGAGATAATGGGCCCAAAAAGTGGCATCCTGTATTTTATCCAGTCGAGAGCGTACTTGCCCTTTTTCGACTTTCCTATAATTTTATACAGTACTACAACGCCCGCTATTACCCCTGCACCGGGAATGGCCTGCGTCTCCATGAGCTTACTTATGCCCATGACAAACTGGGTCAGACCAGGCAAAGGCTGTCCTTCCAGAAGTTCCGTGAATATCTTTTCAAACTTGGGAACAATAAAAAGCATCAGGCCGGAAGTAATAGCTACGGCAATAGTCATAACAACAGACGGGTATATCATAGCCGATTTAACTTTGCCCGCAATTCTGGCCGCTTTTTCCATGAAGAGAGCTAATCTGTTCAGGATAACTTCCATCGCGCCCGCGGCTTCTCCCGCCCTTATCATGTTAAGAAAAAGTTTATTGAAGGATTTAGGGTTCTGCGCAAGGGCTTCAGAAAAGGTAGAGCCTCCTTCAACTGAGTTCGCTGTTTCACCAAGTATCTTCTTCAATGCCGGATTCTTGGACTGCTTTTCCAGAGTTCTCAGGGAACGTATCAGAGGAAGGCCCGCATCCAGAAGAATTGCGAGCTGCCTGGTAAAGATAGTCAAATCCTTCTGTTTTATGACAACAGGGCCGAGGGAAAGGCTCATATTCATAAGACCTTTCTTTTTGCCCGCGCCGCCTGCGCTTGGAGCAACGGCCTTCTTATCAGAGCTTTTCTGCGCTTTGATAGAAGTCGGGAACAATCCCTGCTCTTTCAGAGCTGACGCCGCCGCCTCTTCATTAGCGGCCTCGATTTTGCCTTTTTTCTCTTTACCATTGCCATCCATCGCTGTGTACTGAAATTGCGGCATAAGCAAGCTCCTTTATTTTTTACCTTGTTCAAGCTTCTGAAGAATACTCTGCGGGTCCTGTCCCTTAGTTATCATTTCACCGTATGAAATCATCTTATTATGATAAAGTTCAAGCAGGTGAGTGTCGAGTGTGTTCATGCCGTATTTCGCGCCGGTCTGAAGTTCAGATGTGATACGGTAAGTTTTATTCTCTCTTACCAGCGCCTGTATGGAAGGGGTCGTAACCATTATTTCGAAAGCGGCGACGCGCCCCGGCTTATCAGATCTCGGCAGAAGTACCTGGGAAATAACCGCGATAAGCGAAGACGCCAGCTGCGTCCTTATCTGCGCCTGCTGGTCTGTGGGGAACGCGTCAACTATACGGTCAACTGTTCTTGCCGCGCCCGTGGTATGCAATGTACCGAAAACAAGATGCCCTGTTTCCGCCGCTGTTACGGCGGCGCGCATGGTTTCCAAGTCGCGCATTTCACCGACAAGAATAACATCAGGGTCCTGACGCAAGGCCCTTCTGAGGGCGTCTTCGAAAGACGGGGTATCAGTGCCGACTTCCCTCTGAATCACCAAGCTTTTTTTATGTTTATGGTAAAACTCTATAGGGTCTTCAACCGTGATTATATGACAGTCCCTCTCCTCATTTATTATATTGAGCATTGAGGCCAGCGTCGTACTTTTGCCGCTTCCTGTCGGACCGGTTACAAGGATAAGGCCTCTGGGACGGTAAAGCAGGTCTTTAACGCTGTTCGGCAAACCTATTTTCTCAAGGGTCATAAGTTTATTGGGTATCTGGCGCAATACCATGCCGTAAGAACCTTTCTGCTTAAAAGCGCTTACGCGGAAACGGGCCTGATCTCCGAAAGCGAAACCAAAATCAACAGTACCCTTTTCCTGTATCTGCTGCTGCTGAGCGTCAGAGGTGATGGATTTGACAAGGCGCTCGGTATCTACCGCTCCCAGAATAGCCACTTCAAGCGGCGTAAGAGAGCCGTGAAGCCTAACCGTCGGCGCGGCATCCACCTCTATATGCAAATCGCTGACCCCCTCATCAACCACGAGCTGGAGCAACTCACTCATTTCAATGGCCATAAATAAGAACCTCCGTTAAACGTAAAAGTAAATTATGTATATTTTAAAATTTCTTCCATAGTTGTCTCGCCGTTCAGAATAGAACGGACACCGTCCTCCCTCATTGTCCGCATGCCGAGTTCGCGGGCCTTATCTCTTATTATAACAGTAGGGGAATTCAGCATTACAAGATCATTTACCTGACTGTTCATTATAAGAAGTTCGGTTATGGATTTCCGGCCTTTATAGCCGGTGTCATTGCAGATTGAACATCCTTTTCCATAATAAAACTTATTCTTCCCAACGTCTTCGCGGTCTATCCCGAGAAGACGCAAATCATCATCGGTAGGGTCAAAAGGGGTCTTGCAGTTGCTGCATATTTTTCTTATAAGGCGCTGTCCGAGAACGCCCACCAGAGATGAGGTAATAAGAAAGGGCTCAACTCCCATATCTATCAGACGCGTTATGGCACCCGCGGCGTCATTGGTGTGAAGCGTTGAAAACACAAAGTGTCCCGTAAGGGAAGCCTGGATAGCCATTTCCGCGCTCTCCAAATCGCGGATTTCCCCGAGCATTATACGATCAGGGTCCTGTCGCAAAAACGCGCGCAGCGCTTTGGCAAAAGTCATTCCGATGGAATCATTTATCGGTACTTGTATAATGCCTTCCATGTCATATTCAACGGGGTCTTCAGCGGTAAGAATTTTATCTTCTATGCTGTTTACTTCTTTCAATGCTGAATAAAGCGTGGTGGTTTTACCGGAACCGGTAGGTCCCGTAACAATAAGTATTCCGTTAGGGAAACGTATTATTTCGCGGAGTTTTTCAAGGACGTCCTGCCCTATGCCCAAAGCATCGAGGTCAAGATTGACGACAGACCTGTCCAGCACTCGAAGCACCACGGATTCCCCGTAGGAAGTCGGAAGCGTTGAAACGCGCAGGTCAACGGGTTTACCGCCTATTTTTAATTGTATTCTGCCGTCCTGAGGCCTGCGGCGTTCCGCTATGTTCAAACCGCTCATTATCTTGACGCGGCTTATTACCGGTATGGCAAGGTTTTTTGGCGGCGGGGCCATTTCATAAAGCGCTCCGTCTATGCGGTATCTTATCTTGAATTCCTTTTCGAACGGCTCAAAATGGATGTCGCTGGCCTTGTCCTTGATGGCCTGATAAAGTATAACGTCTACAAAACGCACTATAGGGGCTTCATTTGCCACGCTTTCAAGGGCCGCGTCAGGCTCGGCGAAAGGATCAATGTCACCTTTTTCCTCAATATCCATTTCGGCGAGCATGTCGTGTACCGAGCCGATATTTGTAGGATAGTATTTTTCAATAGCGTTGTCTATCTGATTCTCTGATGCTATGAGAATGAAAATATCATGATTAAGAACAAATCTCAATTCATCGGCAACCTGATAGTCAAGAGGATTTTTTGAGACGACGGAAAGAGTCGTTCCGTCAAAATTTACCGGAAGTATCCCAAATTTACGGGCTATATCTGACTCGACCATCTCTATGACTTTTTTCTCAACATCTGTCTTAGAAAGGTCAACAATCTCCGAACCGATGTTTGTGGCTATCAGTTCAAGAAGCGAATCCTCGGTCAGTATCCCGAAGTCTATAATCACTTCCGCCAAAGCCTTGCCGCTTCTGATGTGTTCCTCCTCAATTTCCGCCATCTGCTCCTTTGTGCAGATTTCCGCCGTAAGAAGCATATCTTTCAAGGCCTGGCTTTCAGTATCAAGCATAAGTCTCCGTCTCCGTTGTCTGTATTAATCAGGCTTAGCCTAATCAGTTTTCGTCCTGAACCGTCGCGCCTATTACTTCCTCAAGCGAAGTAAGTCCGGCGGCGGCTTTCCTCAGCGCGTCCTCGCGCAATGTCCTCATACCACTCTTTCTGGCGGCATCGCGGATGGTACCCGCGGTAACTTTCTTATATATCATGTGCTGAATTTCTTCAGACAATATAAATACCTCATATATGCCCACCCTTCCCCTATATCCCGAGTTGCCGCATTCCGCACACCCCCTGCCCTTCATGAACGTGGACTTCTTGATGAATTCATCCGAGAGTTTCAGGAGCTGTATTTCTTTGGGTTCCGGTATATAAGGAGCTATGCATTTTTTGCATATTCTGCGAACAAGGCGCTGGGCCATAATCGCACGCACTGCGGAAGCCACAAGGAACGGCTTAACACCCATATCGATCAGACGGGTTACCGCGCTGGGCGCGTCATTGGTGTGAAGCGTACTGAACACAAGGTGCCCGGTAAGCGCGGCGTTGATGGCAGTTTCCGCCGTTTCAAGGTCTCGTATTTCACCAACCATGATAACGTTCGGCGCCTGACGCAGCATTGAACGCAGAGCGGCGGCAAAAGTCATGTTAATCAAATGATTTACCTGCACCTGATTTATACCTGAAAGCTGATATTCAATAGGGTCTTCCACTGTAATGATTTTCCTGTGCGGTGAATTCATGGTATTCAAAAATGCGTAAAGTGAAGTCGTCTTACCTGAACCGGTAGGCCCCGTAACCAGAAAAACACCCTCCGGCAGAGCAAGCACTTTGTCAATCAACTCCTGGTCGTCAGAGTAAAAACCGAGTTGCGGGATATCCAACTGAATACTTGATTTGTCAAGTATTCGCATGACTATGCTCTCTCCGTGCGTGGTGGGAACGCTTGACACGCGCAAATCTATATCTTTCTGGCCTATTTTCAGCTGAATACGACCGTCCAGCGGTATTCTTTTTTCTGAAATGTCCATTTTGGCCATAATCTTCAGACGGCTGGTTATATTGGGCTGAAGATATTTGGGAGGACTTTCCATTTCCTTAAGCACGCCGTCAATCCTGTAACGGACCCGGTAACGTTTTTCAAGCGGCTCCAGATGTATATCGCTCGCCCGCTTGTTGAAAGCTTCGATTATAAGCAGCGAAACGAGCTTGATTATAGGCGCGTCATCGCCCTGCTCAGCACCTTCCTCATCAAGGGCCCCGCTCATCTGTGCTTCAATCTGCCCCGTCTCATCCATTTCGCCTATAAACGATTCCACGCTCTGGGAAAGACTTCCGTAACGCTGGTCTATGACTTTCTGTATCTGCTCCTTTGGCGATATCACGGCTTCCACGTCACATTTCAGGGCATAACGCAGGGAATCCAGGGTTTCCATGTCAGTCGGGTCGCTCATCGCTATTGTAAGCACTTCGTCATGCTTCATCACAGGCACAATATTGTATCGCTTGGCTATGTCGGGGGGAACGGTCTCTATAATTTCGAGAGGTATCTGATAGCCTTCAAGATCAAGCGTTTCCAGCCCGTAATGCTGGGCCAGCATCGCCATCATTTCATATTCATCGACATATCCGAGTATCTTGAGGGCGTCTATTATATCGTGTTCCCCGTTGGATTCGGATACCTTTTTCCAGCCCTCTTCAACCTGTTCCTCGGTCAACATGCCGTATTCTGTCAAAAGCTCAAGGATGTAATCGCTATTTTCCGTCACAGAAAAAATCTCCTCTGTCTTTACAGTTTTCACCTCAAAACAAAAATATCAACTCAGCTGAAACATGCTTTTTCCCCAAGCTCCCGGCATATTAGCAAACCGATATTTCCACAAACTTATATGTTTAAAACAGATTTTTCAAGCTTTTTCCCGTTTTTTGCCGGACTTTAATTTTTTCAGTTTTTTCTCTCCGGACTATTGACTTACCATAAAACAATATATATAATACAGCACAGAACATTCATTAATATCAAGCACAACAATAAAATATATGACACAGAACATGACAGAACAAGTAAATACAATCGCGAATAAAAAAGATAATGTATTTTCCTTCCTCAAATCCCGGATAGTTTCCGGTGAGTACATACCGGGCTATAAGTTTCCAAGCGAGCCGGAACTCTCAAAGGAACTCGGAGTAGGAAGAATCACGCTCCGCGCCGCCCTTGACCGTCTTGAAAAAACGGGCTTTGTAGTACGTTCCCCCGGTAAAGGCACTTTCGTAGCATCCGAAAAGCAAGAAAAAAAGGGTCTGAAAAATTTTCTAGCACTCACCTATAACCCCATGGGGGATATTCAACACCCGACCACATACATAATGCCTTCAATAATAAAAACCTGTGCCGCAAACGACATTGATATTGATATTTTATCGATAAGCTTTTTAAGGTCTCTGTCAGAAAAACACGCCTTCACCGTACTTGACAAAATCGGATATGACGGGGTAATTCTGGACGGAAGTTTCTTTCTGGGAACTGAAAAAGAAGTAAAAATCCTGAAAGCATTGAACAAGCCGGTCCTCATACCTCATTCAAAACTGGAGGACAACATCACTACCGGTTTCGCTACAATGAACACGGACTATAAACAGGCATGGACTGAGGCGCTGAGACACATAGCGGAACAGGGACACAAAAACATACTTACCCTCGGCGCTTTGTCGAATGAAAACAAACTTAGCCTCCGGGGTTTCGAGGAAAAAGAATATCTGGACTTTCTGGCCTTCGAAGGCATAAATCCCGATCCCGGTCTCCTGCATTTCACTCCTTATAATTATACGGGACTGACAAAGCTCCTCTCCGAAGTCTTTAAGCTGCCGCAACCGCCGACTGCCATTCTCTGCTTTTCCGATTTTTACGCCATGAACGTATATGACAGCCTGAACAGCCTTTCAATAAAAATCCCGGAAGACGTAGCGGTAATGGGTTATTGCGGATATCCCGGCGCCCACATGATGTCTCCTCCGCTTTCTACGGTTGACTGCGAATACGCTGAAATAGGAAAGATGGCTGTGGAAATCCTGAACAATTCCGCCGAATGGTTTAATAAAGCCGGGGAAAGACCTCCCCATATTATTTCTCCACATAAGCTTGTTGTAAGGGAAAGTACCAGAAACAAAATAGGATGATGCCATGAGAAAATTTATTTTTACACTCATTGAATTGCTCATTGTAATCTCGATTATCGCTATCCTCGCCAGTCTATTGCTCCCCGCACTCGGCAAAGTCAGGGCCAAAGGCAATCAGATTAAATGCGCCGGAAACATGAAACAGATAGGCCTCGCCATTCAAATGTACGCTCAGGACTTCAACGGCTGGGCGCCTGACGGAAACAGCGTATCAAATTATCTTTACAACAGTGACGCCGTCGGACCGAAGAGCGACTGGTGGGGGGGCATAGCTGAATACCTTAAAGTCCCCTCTTATTACAGAAATGAAGGTTTCAAAGAGGCCCCTCCCGTTTCACGTTGTCCCGAAGGCGGCAGGGACGGAACGAAAAATCCCACCAAAGTTACTTCAGGCGGAACAAATCCGAATTTTTCATATTCCATGAACGCGTATATTACCGGGTCTCATGAAAGAATGGAAACCGTAAAAAATCCCTCCTCAAGACTTCTGCTCGGAGAAATCGGTTCGGACGGATGGTTCTGTACAGACAATGACAGATACGCGGGAAGCCTCCTTTCCAGAGACAGATTCAGCTTCAGGCACATCAAAAAAACAAATATCATTTTTGTCGATGGACATCTCACCCTGCCCGGCCCCGATAAAATACCATACAATTATGAAGCGGCTTATGACACAAACGACTTTTTCAGAACACATTAAAAAAAGGATTATTCATATGAAAAGAAAACTTTCATTTACCTTGGTCGAGCTCCTCGTTGTGATTGCGATTATCGCAATTCTAGCGAGCCTGCTTCTTCCCGCACTCGGCAAAGTCAGGGCCAAAGGCAATCAGATTAAATGCTCAGGAAACATGAAACAGGTGGGATTGGCCATTCTGATGTATTCCCAGGACTATAACGGCTGGGCGCCCAACGGGATTTGCGTAGCGAATTTTCTCTATAACAGCGACAGCATAGGGCCCATAAGCGGTAATTATGCGGGAATAGCAGATTACCTTAAAATCCCCGAATATTACAAACATGACCCCGGCTACAGGCAGGCGCCTCCCGTGTCACGCTGTCCTGAAGGCGGCAGAGACGGGACAAAAAATCTTACAAGATCTGACAATTCAAATCCAAACTTTTCCTACGGCATGAACACCTACATAGGCAGCGATAACGCTTTGGTTGAAAGAATGGATATTGTCAAAAACCCGTCTTCACGCCTGCTTCTCGGCGAACTTGGGCCCGACGGCTGGTTTGGAACAGATGACACCGGTCACGGAAGAAGTCTCTGGGCAAGAAACAAACTGGGCTATAAGCATCAGAAAAAATCAAATATCATTTTTGTTGACGGTCATCTCATTCCCTTTGGCCCCGATAAAATACCCGTATCAAATGATGCCGCAAGTGATCCGGACGACTTCTTCAGGACACATTAATTACAGAAAACTTATGAAAGGACATTTATGGAAAGCAGAAAATTCTTCGCGCTCTTCATCTCAGCTCTCTGTTCGGTTACGGCATTTGCCGCAAATCAGCTCATAATGGTTTCCGATGGCAAATCAGATTATCAGATTGTAATCCCCGATAAAGGCAAAATCCCCTGGATGGATGGATTTCTCGAAAAATCAGCGAAACTCATGCAGTCATCCATAGCGGAGGCAGGAAATGCCGTTCTGCCCATTGCCGAGGAAAGCAAACGCGCTCCTGGAAAACCGTGTATTTATATAGGTTCCACCGAGAAAACAAAAAAAACGGGAATAAATACTGACAAAATGAGAGAATGGGAGTACGTATTAAAGACTGACGGAAAAGATATCTTCATATTCGGAAAAGACATAGCGGGCGCAAAAGCTAAAAAAGACGCAAGCGGAGGCTATACGCAATATGAACTCGGCACTCTCAAAGCCGTAACCGCGTTTCTGGAAAACTACGCTGGAACACGCTTTATAATGCCGGGACCTAACGGCATTTCCGTTGAGAAGAAAGCAGTGATTGAAGTACCGGAAAAGCTCAAATTAAATGAAAAACCGTTCTTTAGATACTGTATCGGCCGCGCTTCGAACGATATCTTCTATGATATAGCCAATAATTTCTATCCGACAGTGCAGTACGGTTCCTACGGCGGACACTCGCATCCTGTCGCCATAGCGCAGGATAAATACTTCAAGACGCATCCCGAATACTTTGCGCTGATAAAGGGAAAACGCTATACTCACGACAGGCGACCTCAATACTGCCTTTCAAACCCTGAAGTGCAGGAACTTATTTACAAAGAACTCCTCCGCAAACTCGATGAAGGATACAATTATGCCCAGCTCGCGCAGAGCGACGGTTTCAGGGCATGCGAATGCGAAGAATGCAAAAAATTCTATGGCGTCGATGACTTCGGGGAAAAACTATGGATAATGCACAAAAAAATGGCTGAACGGCTCCTGAAAGACCGTCCCGGAAAAAAAGCGATGATAATAAGTTACGGCCCGACATCCAATCCGCCCGCAACCTTCAAGGATTTCCCTGAAAACGTAAGCATCGAGCTCTGTAATTATTCGCCTGAAAATATCGAAAAATGGAGAAACTGCACAGTCCCCGGCGGCTTCACCGTTTACATATACAACTGGGGTTTCTACAAAACCGAAGGCTTCACTCCCAAAAGAACACCGGAATTTTGTAAAGAACAGATTGAACTCTTCAGAAAAAATAATATCTGGGGCATTTACCGCTGCGGTTTCGGTGAACTCTACGGACTCGAAGGCCCGGTCTATTACACCTATGGAAAACTGCTTGAAAACTCCGGCAGAAAACCATCCGATTTAAGTAGCGAATACTGCGAAAGCGCATTCAGGGACAGCGCCCCTTCTATGAAGGCTTTTTTCAATCTTCTTCATGAACGGCTGAAAATAGAATTGGAGAACGCTGACAAAACCGATTGGAATGACAACAGGTTGCTTGACGGAAAAATCCCGGACATGCACGAGAATGTCAAAGTACTTTTACTGCGTTATCCGTCTGATGTCGTGAATAAGCTGGAGCTATGCTTGCGCGAAGCTGAAAAAACAGCGAAGGACAAAAAGGAAATATCCAGACTGAAACTCGTCCGCACAGAATTTGATTACCTCAAAAAAACAGCACTCATAGCTGAACTCTTCGACAATTACCGCAAATCCCCGTCGAAAGAACTTTTCGAAAAACTCGCAAACGCCATTGAAGCCAGAAATAAATTTATTTCCGACCTGCCCAAGACAGGAAAAGAGGAAAACATCGCTCCCCGCGACGGCTTCAATCTTTTCTGTTATTCCCCCGCTCAGACACTCATGACGGGCGGACGCCTGAGATGTGAACTCAAAACCCCTTATAACTGGGATGTCGCTTTATACAAAAAACTAAATTTTACTCCCGGGTCGCAGGAAATGAAAGTACCCAAAACGGACACGCCTGTCAAAATTGATGGAATGGCGGATGACTCAATATGGGGAAAAGCAAATCCCGAACACCTGCTGCATATATTTATGGATAAAGACATCGAAGTCCCTGAAACAAGCGTTAAGGCTTCCTACGACGACAAGGCACTGTATGTTCTCTTCCGCGCCGCAAAGGCTTCCCCGGAAAAATACAAAATGGAAAACATTACAAACTGGTTTTATGTTTTCCTGGAAAATGACAAGTCTATGGAAAACCTCTACATGTTTCCCGCCCGCTCTACGAACAAAAACGCTAACATATATAAACGCTTCCAGACAGGCAACAAAGAAGCCCCCAATGAATTCAAGCAGTTCTCTGAGATAAAAGAAAAAATTGACTTCGCGTGTGTAACTGATGAAAAGACAGGAAGTCTGACCGCGGAATTCAGGATACCTTTTTCAATCTACGGCAAACTGCCGCTGAGCGGTGATATATGGTATGGAAATTTTCTGAGGAGAATAGGCGATAACAAAAACCAGACCGATTTCATCTGGGAGCCAAATATCAACTGGAAAACCTGGCGCAACCGTTACGATGTTATGGGAAAACTTATTTTTCAATAAAAACAAATTCACAGAAAGGGATTAAAATGAAAAGAAAAATGCTGGCATTGGCGGGCGGTTTATTGTTGGCCGCCCTCTGGGGAGGATGCAACACTGGCGCACGGACAAGTGCTGTAAAAAGCGTACCGAAAATAGAAATAGTCAAAAACGGACAGAGTAATTACCAGATTGTAATCCCCAATAAAGGCAAAAACAAAAATATTGACGTCTTTATTGACTCTTCCGCCAAACTTATTCAGGACTGCATACAGGAAGCCTCGGGAGCGAAACTTCCGATAACAGAGGAAAGCAAGGCAAACAAAAACAAGCCCTCTATTTTTATAGGGGATACCCTCTTTGCAGAAAATAATGGCGCGAACATTAAAAACCTCAAGGGCTGGACTTATATAGAAAAAACAGTCGGGGAAAATCTCATACTTGCCGGTAATGACCGCCCGGATGTACCGGATATCAATACTGCCAGTCATACAAAATATATTCTTCCGACCCTCAAAGCCGTAACTTCATTTCTCCAGAATAACGTCGGAGTGAAATTCGTCCTTCCCGGCCCCAATGGAATTGAAGTTCCGAAAAACAGTTCCATTTCCTTCCCCGCAAATCTCGACATGACTAAAACTCCCTTCCTCAACTTCAACACCAGCCGGGCAACAGAGCCTTTCTATGATATCGCCAATAACTTCTTACAGTGCAATTCCTTCAAATCCTACGGCGGACACTCCTATTACAGCGCCGTGCCAAAAGAAAAATACGGAAAGATAAACCCCGAATATTTCGCTCTCCTGGGAGGCAAAAGAAATCCGACAGGAAACCATCTCTGTATTTCAAACCCTCAAGTTCAGGAAATGATTTATCAGGAAATGCTCAAGTGGCTCGATCAGGGCTATGAATATGTGGAACTCGCGCAGACCGACGGCTATCAGCCCTGCCAATGCGAAAACTGCAAAAAACTTTTCGGCGTCAGCGCCCCCGGTGAAAAACTCTGGATACTTCACAGAAATCTGGCCGAAAAACTCCTGAAAGACCGCCCCGGGAAAAAGGTAATCATTATTTCCTACGGCCCCACATCTACACCGCCCGGGACTTTCACAAAATTCCCGAAAAACGTCATGATTGAGATGTGGGGCCACAATCCCGAGGATTTCGCAAATTGGAAAAAATATGAAGTTCCCTGCGGTTTCATGACCTATATTTACAATTGGGGCTTTTATCAGATTGTAGGAATGACACCGAAACGCACCCCTGATTTCTGTGTCAACCAGGCCGATCTTTTCATGAAAAACAATGTAAGAGGCATTTATAAATGCGGCTTTGGGGAACTGTTCGGACTTGAAGGCCCCTCATATTATATTTACGGACGCTCCTTTGATAATCCGGATAAAATGATTTCCGCAAAAATACTTCTGGATGAATACTGCAAGTCGGCGTTCGTCGAGGCCTCTACGCCAATGAAAAAATTCTACGACACTCTCTTTGAAAGGCTCGAACTTTATTCCTCAGTACTCGGTTCACGCTGTCTCGACCAGACTATCATGCCCGCGAATCCGCGCATCATACTGGGTTACAATTATTCTCCCGAACTCATTGAGACCATGGAGAAAAATCTCACCCGCGCCGAACAGCTCGCCGTTTCGGACAAGGTCAAAAAACGCCTTGCTCTCGTGAGAACGGAATTCGATTATCTGAAAAACCTCTCGAACATACTTAACCTCTACAATGCCTATATAGTCAGCCCCGACTGGCCGTCCTTTGACAAACTCGCCTCCGAAATAGAAAAGCGCAATGTCATGATTGACGGGTTCTATAACGAAAAGGGCACAATGAAAAAACTCGCCGACTGGCCCGCTATTTCATTTTTCAGCAACATCAGCAAAGACATGCTCAAGGTTAACGGAAGAATGCGCGCCCCTGTAAACTCTCCTCTTTCCTGGGACACCACCCAGTTGAAGAAAAATAAAATACTTCCCGGTTCCTCTAAAAAGAAAATGACCGTTTACAAAGCCTCGGAAAAAATCTCTATGGATGGAAATCTGGATAGCGGCGTATGGAAAAATATTCCATTTGAACAAATGGGCGAAGTACAGATGGGAAAAACCAGGCAGAAGACACAGTTCAAGATGACATATGACAATGAAAATCTTTATCTGGCCTTTGACGGCACATTGCCCCCCGGTGAATTGAAAATCAATCCCTGCGGCAATGACGGCCCCTGCTGGGCACAGGAATGCCTTGAAATATTCCTCGATCCCTACGCTGGAAAAGAAGTATTCTACCATTTCATTTTCAACCCGGTACCGGATTCCAGATACGATGCCATAAGCAGCCTGCTGATAGATCCTCTTGATCCGGGATACGGCAAGGACAATCCGTCATGGAATGCCGAATGGGAATACGCCAATTATATCGACAGCTCAAAAAATCAGTGGAAGGCTCTCGTTAAAATCCCCTTCAAATCCCTCGGTATAAAAACCCCGGGCAACGGCGCGACATGGTTCATCAACGCGGCCCGTGAGCATCACATCCCGGGCACCAAGAACATCGAATACCACCTCTGGTCTCCCAATCTCGAAACCATAAACTTCTGCGATCGCGAAGCCTTCGGTGAAATCGTCTTCTCCGAAGAGAAAAAATAAATACCGCGCCAAGACTCACAGATAAAAAAAGGGCTTCCAAAATGGAAGCCCTGATTTTTTTTATGAATAAGCGAAAAGCTTATTTCTTTTTCCCGGCATTGATGGCTGCCTGAGCTGCCGCCAGACGGGCAATCGGAACTCTGAACGGTGAACAGCTTACATAATTCAAGCCGTTCTTGAAACAGAATTCCACAGAAGCGGGTTCGCCGCCCTGTTCGCCGCAGATGCCGATCTTGAGCGAAGGACGTGTCGTCCTGCCGCCTTTGACCGCTGTTTTTATCAGGAAGCCTACGCCGTCCTGGTCAATGGTCTGGAACGGATCAGCCGGAATAAGTTTCTGTTCAAGGTAATCGCCCATGAAACCGCCGATATCATCGCGGCTGAAGCCGAATGTCATCTGGGTCAGGTCGTTTGTACCGAAGGAGAAAAATTCCGCGTATTCAGCCATTTTGTCTGAAAGTATGGCGGCGCGCGGTATTTCTATCATTGTACCGTAGAGGAATTCAAAGTTTTTCATTTTGAATTTAGCCTTGACTTCCGCGGCTACCTTGTCAACGATGGCGCGCTGATGTTTGAGTTCAGCTACATCGCAGGTAACAGGTACCATGATTTCGGGCTTGCACTTCTGGCCTTCCTTTATGAGTTCGGCCGCGGCTTCAAAAATAGCCCTTATCTGCATTTCAGTAACTTCCGGATAAGTGACGCCGAGACGAACGCCGCGATGTCCCATCATCGGATTTGATTCATGCAAACCTTCAGCTCTCTTCTGAATGTCCTCAACGGTAATGCCGAGGGCTTTCGCGAGCTCTTCCTGCTTATCGCGTTTCTGGGGCACGAATTCATGAAGCGGCGGATCGAGAAGCCTTATTGTAACAGGCAACCCTTTCATCGCTTTCATTGTCGCTTTGATATCGCCTTTTACGAACGGGAAGAGTTCGGCAACCGCTTTCTTGCGTTCTTCAAGACTATCACTGAGGATCATCTTGCGAAGAGCGAAAAGAGGTTTCTCACTGCCTTTGCCGTAGAACATGTGTTCTGTACGGAAAAGCCCGATGCCTTCCGCGCCGTATGCGCGGGCTATAGCCGCGTCTTCCGGTGTGTCGGCGTTTGTCCTTACGCCCATGGTACGGAATTGGTCAACGATTTCCATGAACTTCTTGAACTTCGGATTTTCCGTAGCCGTAATCATGTTCATAGCGCCCTCGTAAACATAGCCTTTTGTGCCGTTGAGGGTAATCACATCGCCTTCTTTGTATGTTTTGCCGTTCGCGATCATTGTCTTCCTGTGAACATCAACCTTCATTCCGCTGGCGCCGACTATGCAGCATTTGCCCCAGCCGCGGCAAACAAGCGCCGCATGACTGGTCATGCCGCCGCGTGCCGTAAGGATACCTTCGGAAGCGCGCATGCCTTCAACGTCTTCAGGATTTGTTTCTTCACGGACGAGGATTGTCTTTTTGCCTTTTTTGGCTTTTTCGACGGAGTCTTCCGATGTGAAAACGATTTCGCCGAAAGCTCCACCGGGCCCTGCGGGCAAACCTTTTACTATAGGTTTGACAATCGCTTCGGCCTTGGGATCGACTATCGGATGGAGAAGCTCATCAAGCTGCGCCGGAGTAACTCTCATGGCAGCTTCCTTCTCGGTGATGAGTTTTTCTTTGATCATGTCCATGGCCATATTCAGAGCGGCTGTGCCTGTGCGCTTGCCTACGCGGCACTGGAGCATATAGAGGCTGCCTTCCTGAATTGTGAATTCGATATCCTGCATGTCATGATAATGCTTTTCAAGTTTCTTCTGAATCGCGTCAAGTTCCTTGTAAACCTTCGGCATTGATTTTTCGAGGGAAACAAGGGTCTTGTTGTGTTCGTTTTTGGTGCTTTCGTTAAGCGGGTTCGGAGTACGTGTGCCGGCAACGACGTCTTCGCCCTGAGCATTGACGAGCCATTCGCCGTAGAACTTCTTCTCGCCTGTGGCCGGGTTTCTGCTGAAAGCAACGCCTGTGGCGGAACTATCGCCCATATTGCCAAATACCATGCTCTGCACGTTTGTGGCAGTGCCCCATTCATCGGGAATGCCTTCTATGCGCCTGTAGGAAGCGGCCTTTTTGCCGTTCCAGCTTTTGAATACCGCGCCGACGCCGCCCCAGAGCTGTTCCATCGGATCATCCGGGAAAGGCTTGCCGATGACTTCCTTGACGCGTTTTTTGAATTTTTCGCAAAGGTCTTTCAAGTCTGCGATGGTAAGGTCTGTATCAGCTTTATAGCCTTTCTTTTCCTTTAGGTCATGCATAATGCCGTCAAGCTGGACTCTGATGCCCTTGCCTTCTTTCGGCTCGAGGCCTTCGGCTTTTTCCATAACGACGTCAGAGTACATCATGATAAGGCGGCGATAGGCGTCATATACGAAACGCTCGTTTTTCGTTTTATTGACAAGGCCGGGAATAGTCTTGGAACAGAGACCTACGTTGAGGACTGTTTCCATCATGCCGGGCATTGATTTACGCGCGCCGGAACGGCAGGATACGAGAAGAGGGTTTTTCGCATCGCCGAATTTTGTGCCCATGACTTTTTCGACATTTGCCAGAGCGGTTTTGACCTGGTTCTGGAGGGCTTGAGGATATTTCATTCCGCGTTTGAAATACTCAACGCAGCACTCGGTAGTAATTGTGAAACCGGCTGGCACGGGAAGACCGATTTTCGCCATTTCAGCGAGGTTCGCGCCTTTTCCGCCGAGAAGTTCCTTCATTGATGCTTGGCCTTCGGCTTTTCCTTTACCGAAGAAATAAACGTACTTTGCTTCTTTTACCTTTTTCTGTTTTTTCTTTGCCGGCATTTTCAGCCCCATCCTTTCTTGCATTTTCTGCTCCGTTCTTTTTTGGGTTATTTTCATGTTTCAAGTAAAACTATTCAAAACTTTCAAACGCTTCTACTATCTTATCCTTGCTGGGATTCCTTTCGTAATCCATCAGAATAAAAGAACCGTTTACAATGACAGGATACTTCAGCCCTATTATATAAACGTGTCCGTTCTCCTGTATTTTTTCAATCTTTACTTTTTCTTTCGCTATATTGACATCGTATTTGTAAACGCCTATTTCTCTTCCGCTGATTCTGATTGCCGCGGCGTTTTCGGCCTTTATGGTATCGGCCCTCAAAGGGCTTACGCTCTCAATTTTCAAACCGCTTTTCTCAAAATGCTTTATAAGGTCATCTATCGTCAGATGATTGTTTTCCCTGTCACATCCGGCCGCGAAAAACAGGACGCAGAAAGAAATCAGCATTAAAAGATATCTATGAATATTTTTCAACATACGCTCTTTTCAATATCCTGTATATTTAAAAGCATTCTATTCTGCGAAACAAACTGAAAAATTTAATATCTGCATTATATTAATACAAGCCGGAAACGGATATGAACTGAAAAATTTTCTCAAATTAAACTCTTTTGAAATGAAAGATAAAAAATTACTTAATAAAAATTTTAACGTGGTACTCGTCAAGCCCGAAATACCGCAGAACACTGGCAATATAGGCAGAATTTGCGTTTCCACCGGAAACCCGCTGCACCTTATAAGGCCTCTCGGTTTTTCGCTTGAAGACAAATATCTCCGGCGTGCCGGTATGGACTACTGGAAACATCTAAAGCTGACTATCCATGAGGACTGGAAGGCGTTTATGGATTTTGCCGGAAAAGACAATCTTTATTTTTTCTCGACAAAAGGGAAAAAATTATATTGGGACTGTCCGATGCCGGAGAATTCTTATCTGATATTCGGAAATGAAGGTTCAGGATTGCCGGGGGAGTTTTACGGGGAATACGCGGATGATTTATATCAGATACCGATGCCCGGCGAATTCTGCCGCAGCATGAATTTAGCTAATTCAGTGGCCCTTGTAATTTACGAGGGACTGAGACGTAATTACAAACAGGAGTGAATAATGAAACTTTTATTTAAGACAATGCTTTTTATTTTTATCAGCGGCATAATACTTCTTCTTTCTTTTCTTTTTCTGCCCTTTTTGATATTATTCTTAGTACTTCCAGTCTTTCTCTTCGGTTTCCGGGCGAAACCTCTCAGACGGCGTCCACAGCCCCCTGAAAACAGCGCGTCCGCGTCAAATTCTTATGCAAACAACGATATGAACGAGTCGGACACCGTTTACGATGTAGAGTTTGAGGTGTTGGAAGACAAGAAAATCATCCCTGAAAACAAGGCTGATGAAGAAAAAATATAAGTTTTTTCGAATTAAGCCCGACTTTTTTTGAATATTTCGCTTGACATAGCGGAAAAAATCATTAGTTTAATCGGCTCTTGGTCCTTATAGGCAAGACGAGTTGGTAGCTCAGTCGGTAGAGCATCGCCCTTTTAAGGCGGTGGTCCCGGGTTCGAATCCCGGCCAACTCACCAATTTTTTATTACAAAACCAAGCTCCATAATTTTTCATTATCTTCTATATCCCGTTGTACCAAAGGCTTTTGCAAAATACACCTTCCCCTTAAACGCGGTTTTAGCAAAGCCAAACTGCCATGAATCGGCCTCCATCCGTCTCTGATTCTCCGTTTCAAGTGGGCTACCCCACAAGCCAAAGAAACATTTTCCAGCCTCATTACATCTTAATTAACGCGATCAAGTTTTTTTATCAAAAAATTTGCAGAGCAAACAATATGGTGCAGGTTATTAACCTGCTCGCCTCCGGCGGATAGAGCCGGTCGGTCGCGAAGCGACACTTATAATGGGACTTCGTCCCAGGGCGAAATGCGCACCAGCGCAAAAGATGATGTCATGCGGTGGGACTTTATATGCCCGGCGAAGCAAAGGGCATATAAAGAACATTTGCAGGTAGAGTTTTTCTCGAGCAAAGCTTTCGACAACTGCATATAAATGTTTTCAGTCTTGCGCTGGTGCGCATTTCGTCTGCTTTGCAGCCGACCAGAAGCTCCACCTCTGGACTCGGGCAGACCCAAGGGCCTGCACCTTTTTTACTTGAAATAAGCTCAAAAACTTGCACATCGCGTTAATTACAAACAATA
>Ga0209417_1001280_pt1 | contig 47351 bp, 46 predicted proteins | sample RifGroF2_FD_184002 | JGI IMG/M metagenome (GOLD analysis project Ga0209417, IMG submission 184002) | Groundwater microbial communities from Rifle, Colorado, USA - Groundwater F2 (SPAdes) (version 2) | ecosystem: Environmental > Aquatic > Deep subsurface > Groundwater | place: Rifle, Colorado...
TTCATATTGATTAATCCTTTTAGTAAAATTAATGTAAAAACAAACCCTAGAAAGGGTAATAATATATCAGTGTTTTGTCAAGGCTCTGCTACTCATTTTTTATTTTCAAAGAAAATGGTTAGAGATTTTATTCCCTTTATTTTTGTGGGTATTAGTGGTTGTTTAAATGTATCATTTCCTGTTCGAGCTGAGCATTCACTATTGAGAATAACCACCATGTTGACGCGAAGGTGAATATGCTTTATTGAGCAAGTCATATTCACTTGCTGATCTTATTATAGCAGGTAGAATTATTTTCTTGATTGAATGATAGACCTGGTCATAATCCCAAATATCTATTTTTGAAAAAGTCGGGTCGCCTAAAATCTCGTTAAAACTAATAATATTAGCTTTTGTATTTTCAGCTTGTTCCGGATCTGATGAGAAGAAAAAATCAGCAAGCGCTTTAGTATGTTTTGATATCTTATCGGTCTGACCTTTCTGTCCAGCTTCTAAACAAATAATAACTGTGCTACGTAGATCGTTACTGGTCAAACTCCGTGCATATCTGTCTTGCCAGTTTTCTGGAAGGCTTATCCCATATTTTTTGCTGCGTCTGGTAAGATCTTTTTGTAGATGGTTTATTTGATCTTCTTTATAAACATCTTTAAATTTGTCCTGTTCTCCCCAAGATTTAAAGGTAGTAACTTTTGAGCGTTGCATCGTTGTTTCATCCATGTGATTTCTAACAGATTTCCTAAAGGGACAACCAGAAGAGATCGAAACATAGTCCTCTAATTGATATTCATTTATCAGATGACCTAAAACACGACTTGCCCACTTACTTCTTTCCATATTGGCCATACAGACAAAAGTAAAAGAAATATTTCCGGTTTCTCTTAATGGTTGTAGACGATCGCACAGCTCAATCGGAATTACAGCACTATGTTTATTAAGTTTATCCGACCTAACCGGCTTCGTGCTCAGGGCAATTACTTTTTTATTAAGCATAAACATGATTTATTTCTCCTCTAAACCTAAACATAAAATAGTTTTCTTTATAGTATTTTATCGACCAAAATTCAAATAAATTTCAATTTTTATGCAGCAGTTATGCGGCAGTTAAAAGTTTTACGTTAAAAGTTTTATTTATCTCAGTCCCAAAATCAAAACAAGAAATGTCCTATTAGTAGTGTTCGCTAGCTCAATACGCACGCATATATTTTGTATCGTTTCATCATTTATGTACTACGCTGCTGCCGGAATTGATATAAATACGATCTTAATTAACGCTTCACATAATCAATGGAACAAATTGAAGCTAGTCTTGTTTATATATTAGCAAGGGCAACTGTGTTTAAATCTTACATATATTGCTGCATCACAAAGTAGCAACGTATTGTTTTTTATAATAGATTATAATTAAATGTAATGGTGAAGCCTGTGAATGATGACGAATTAGTAGAATCTTTTTTAAAGGGAAATGAGCATGCATTTGAAGGCTTGGTAGATAAATATCACAGGAAAATATTTAAGACGGTTTATGGCATAATTGGCCATTATCATGATGCAATTGATCTTACTCAGGATGTGTTTTTTCAGGTCTACAGAAGTATCCCTAATTATCAGCCTAAAGGGCAATTTCAGTCGTGGGTATTTAAAATAGCATTAAATAGGAGCAGAAACTATATTAGCAAGAAAAAAATACTAACGTTCCTATCCTTGGATTTTGTCTCAAAAACGAGGCAGTCGGCTTTAATTGATAAAACCGACAGAGGTGATATCGAGGGATATTCCGAGAGAAATGAAAAAGTTGAGCTGTTATATGAGGCCCTGAATATTCTCGACTATAATTCGAAAGAAATATTGATACTGAAAGAGATAGATATGCTGGAGTATAAACAAATTGCAGAAATTTTAGGTATCGAAATAGGAACAGTTAAGTCAAGGATATCAAGAGCAAAAGAGAAACTAAAAAAACAATTGATTAAAAGGGGGATAAGCAAATGGATGTAACTGATAAAACCCTTGATATCTGTTTTAATATATTGCGAGAAGATAATGTCCCGTACAATCTTAGTCAACGGATAATGAATCACATCTATGTAGAAAAAGACTTGGAAAAAGAAATCTCAATTCAGGTGAATAGAATGCGTTTTGCTCTTGTTGCCGGGATGGCTCTTCTGATATTCACATTAACGACTTTTTCCAGCCAACAGGAATCAGGAAAAGTTGTAGTAGCATATCACGACTATAGCCCAATGAATTATAGTGAAAGAATAGCTCTTTCAAAAGAAAAAATAACTGAATCAACAATTTTTTGTATGATTACCGAAAATTGATTAAGGAGAATCAAATGATTACGCTTACCAAAAAAAAATATATTTATTTTATTACCTATTCAATCGTGATCTTTTTTTGTGGATTATTTGTTGGACAGGTATACTTTCATCCGCGTCCGCCGTTCCCGCTTAACTCATTTGGATTTGGCAAGCCTCGTGATTCACATCATCGGGGAGGAGGGGATATGCGAAATAAAATGGTTAGGCTACTAGCCTTATCATCCGAACAACAGATTCAACTGGACAATGTTATGAAAAAGCATCGTCCTGAGATAGAAAAGCATATTATGTCCATGAGAATGGCAATTGATGTAGATAAACAGCAAATTGATAAGGAAATCGAAGCAATATTAACTCAAAAACAAAAAACCAAATTTGCAAAAATAAAGCGAATGCCGGATCCCCCACCGTTTTTAGGAAATTAGTAATAACATCTCTATCTGCCACTGTTGGGGTGAAGTATCTCATGGAAGTACATCCACCTATATGGAGCCGATGCGCGGAATTGAACCGCGGACCTACTGATTACGAATCAGTTGCTCTACCAACTGAGCTACATCGGCCAACGTAATGGTACTTTAATATTTTAAGGGGATTTTTAGCATTTGTATATATATAATTTGAAGAACCCGGTTTCTGCGTTATCCCTACTCAGATAAATTAAATCCGAAGCACCTTTTTATTTGATAATGACGTGTATAATTCACATATCACCACTTTTTAATAGAAAAGTTGACATTGCCAATCCTTTGATGTATTAGTAAGCAAATGCTATCAGTCAAGGAAGAAAAGGAGGGATATATTATGATTGCAAGGAAAATAATCCTTTTTACAACTACAATTAGCTTTGTATTGCTTGTTTATGGAGGATCGGTAATTGCGCAGGAAACAGAACCATTTAGAGAGATAGCTCAAGAAACACAGCAAATACCTGCTAGTATTAATAGTTTTCAAAACATGAGTGATCAGTTGAAGAATGCAAGGGAAAAGACATCTATGGCGATAGGAGCTAATGATGTTGCTAGTGCACATCAGGCTTTGCAGCAGGTGTTGGATATTTTGGCTGGACCTCAAAATGGACAAAAATCAGAGGCAGGTACAGGTATCCTCGGGTATCTCGAACAACAAACAAGCGAAAATGAATTGTCTGGTAAGAGCGAGAGAGTCAGGGATGGGTTGCTCAGTTCGTTACATTGGATACAAACTGCAGTTAGTCAGGCAAAATTAGGTATAGCTTCTAATAGTTTTGCCACAGTGACGGCAAGGGCTAATGCTGTTGCAACTGATTTAAAAAATGCCGATGAAGGTTATGAAGGCAAACTTGGCATATCTCAGATAGCTGGCCTGGGACCTAATCCATTGTATGGGCCGTAAAGCAGCTAGAATAAACAAATTTATCATATATTTTCATAAAAAAATGGAAGTAAATCATCACTTCCATTTTTTTATTGGTACGCCAGGCAGGGCGCTCGCACTCGGAGAAGAAAATTACAATAGAGCACCAATTATTCGAAACAAGCAGCACCGGGAAAATGCGGGAGACGGGATAAGTACTGGTTATAGAAAGAGTACTTATGGATGATTATTTCTTTAATAGCGATAATTTTATGATATAAAATATTGAATGATAAGTTTCGAGTTCTGATGCTTATCCCTTTATTGGTTTGTTGACATACGGGATAGGCTAGTGTAAGAGATACCTAAATTTGAATCCAATTTTGAAGGAGGGATGAAAATGAATATGAAGAAAATATTAGTAATGCTAATGATGTTTGGTTTCGTTTATAGCTATGCCGTAGCTCAAGATAGCTCCGATCAGCAGCAGAATTCCTCAGGGCAAGGTAGTCAGCAGGACCAGATGGGTGGAGATCAAATGGGTGGACAGCAAGGTGGACAAGGTGGCCAAACTGGCGGCAGTGGGCAAATGGAAACCACAATTACAAGTATGCAGGATCTCATGAGTCAGATAAGTATGGCTAAGAAGCAAGCTGAATCTGCAGCGCAGGCTAGTTCCTTGTCTGATGGAAGTCAACAGCTAATGCAGGTAGTTAGTATTCTTGAAGGTAGTCAAGGAGCAACGCAGAACGGAACTCAACAAGCTATGGGTGGCGTCATTGGGTATTTAGACCAAATGAGCCAAGGCACACAAATGCAAGGAATGGATATTAAAAAAGTGCAGAATGATGTTAAGAAAGCAAACGACGCAGCAAAAAAAGGTATGGAAGCAAAGAAAATGCCAGAGTTAAAAGCGCAGGCAAAGAAAGCTGCTAGTAACTTAAGTTCTGCTGAGAAAGAATTACAAAAAGGCGGAACCGGTGGAACTGAAGAAAATGGTGGAACTGGCGGAACCGATGGATCTTCTGGAACTGGTACCGATGGTTACTAAGTAATCTATAAATTCAATATATGATAAATAGAAAAGGATGAAAGTGTATACGCTTTCATTCTTTTCTAGCTTTTCCCTATAACGCAATCCCTCCACTGATGCAGCAAGCCCTATAGGGGCTCACTAGGGAATTCGGAATTTAAAGTACGTTAACAAATTAAGTTTGCTCCTATTCCGGGTTTCGGCTAACCTACTGGCTGGAATAGGAACACTGTATCATTCGGCCAGCATTGGGTAATCAATTGCTGACACAGGACTGAGTCTGGACTCATCAGCGCTCTCCTTGTTTCTTGACCGAAACAAGAATTCCGGCTATGGGTTTGTGTACTGAGAACAACCGCGCCATTATTGTTGTAGTTGTCTGGATTGTTGTCGTTCCAATTGCCATTGTTGATATTACGGTTGCTAACTTCTTTTAGTGAATCCGCTTTACCCTGTTTCTGGTAGCATGCTCTGAAATATAAAGGGCGTGGCGTTCAATTTCACAACCAAACACATACCGCTCATTTCTTGGATACTTTGCCAGCTTTATTTTCAGCCACTTCAGGAACTCATAATATCTCGCAATTATCTCCGGCGTTTCATTTCTGCTCATAGTACCACCTAAAAAAGTAAAAGGGTAAAAGAGTAAAAGGGCAAAGTGTTAAGGATGAGTCCCGAGAACAACCGCGCCATCATTGCGGTAGAAGTCTGGATTGTAGTCGTACCCCTTGCCATCGTCGATATTACGGTGGCAAAAACGGCTATTCTTAAAGTCATTTATTTCGCTACTAGTAATTATTTTCGGGGCAGGATAACTATCATGTTTATTGTTACCAGTATATCTTTCGCCAGTCCAGAACCACCAGATATCGTTTTTGTTGTGTACGTTTTCTTTATTCAATTTTTCATAAACCGCTTTAGACCCCTTCAGATTATAGAATCCCAACTTGTCTGCTAATTCTGGTTGTTTAGCTATTATTGCATCAAGCAATGCCTTCTGTTGATAAAGATCGAGGTTAACAAGTATTCCGTTCTTAACGTCATATGTCTTTTTACTGCATCCGTTAAATACTGTATCTAAGTCTATTCCAAGTTGTTTAACCCCATCGGCTGTCAGCATCACCGCTGTTGTCTTAAGACCGTTGCTGTGGTCTACATCGTAGGTAATACCTATTGTTCGTAATATATCTAATACATTTACCTGTTTGACTTCGGTTGTTGCTTCCAGATTAAACTGTTTTGCCGTATTTATTAATAAAGCCCTCTGTTCGGGTGTCATTTGAGCCATTAATCTTGTCATGGTGTGAATATCTAATCCAGCGATAACCTTTCTGTACATTTCCTTGTTCCTCCAGCATAATTTCGATTTAGTTAATTTATCCTTAAATAAGGAATGTTTTATTGCGTCCACTTCATTAATTTTATCGAATGTTTTTTCAGAAGATTTCACTTTTTCGACAAACCTCATTTCGACAAACTTTTTATGATTTGTATTAAATCAACTATTTTTACTCCCTGTGTCAGGATAAAGTATACCCTAGCCTTACGTGAGATTATTAGCGAAAATATGTCAGAATAGGATTGAATTCAATATTTATTGACACATGTTAATTCATGTCATAGACTTTATTCTGACAAAATATTGGAGGTTGCTATGAAAGGACAGAATATTGGTTATATCCGGGTAAGTACTGTAGAACAAAAGCCTGATCGACAATTAGATGGAATTTCTCTGGATAAGGTATTTATTGATAAAGTTTCCGGTAAAGACACTAATCGGCCTGAACTCAGCTCAATGATGCAATTTGTACGTGAAGGTGATACGATTTTTGTGCATAGTCTGGATAGACTTGCTCGTAATCTTGATGATTTAAGGCAGATCGTACAAAAGCTTACATCCCAAAAAATTAGGATACAATTCGTGAAGGAATCATAGTTGTTTTGTAGTGTCTGGCAAATTCTGCATAAGTCGGATTAATATCAGGTTCATATCGGCAAGCTTTACTTACAGCAGATTTAAGGTTGTCAGGGACAATGGTTTTAGAACAACATCCAAAATGTTCCAGAGCATCCACATTAACCTTTAGGGTTCAAGGGCCTCGCTCAAGGTTGCTTTGGCAAACGTATAATTGGACGCTCCCCAGACAAACACAAATAGCTTTGTCGGAATTATCTCGCCTGTTTTCTGATCAACTAGATTTAATCCTTCGCCAAAATCTACAAATCCTTTTTCCCCAGCTTTATGTTCTTGCCTCATACTGTAATTAAGCGTTTTACAGTATTTGCGGAACTGATCACAAAAATAACTATAATTATATCCCTTTGGATTCTCCAATTTATACTCTTCCCAAAGTAATGCCAACGTAACATTTGGTTTTCGAAGCTCCTGCGCTAGATATTCAAAATTGATCTCGTCTTTCTTTTTAGGAAGGCCTTTCTGTGTTGGGTAAAGTTTTTGTTCCAATTCTTCATCAGTCATTTTTTCTGGCAATGGCCATTTTAGCCAGGCAGCTTCAAATCGCAGAAGATATTCCTGAACTGTAGTTTTCCCAATATTACAGATCCCGGCGATCTTAATTGTAGATAGTTTATTCTCATATCTATGCCTGAGTACTTCTCGTATTTTTCGCATACTCGTTCTCCCTTTTCCCATACAATACCTCCTAGTTTTATTACTACAAAGGTATTGTGGCATTTATGATTATTTTTGTTGATAGTGATATTGATTCCGGCCATGCATTCCGGTAAATCGTCCAATTTCGGTCGGAATGAAAACGGAATCGTTGGTCGGTTTCGAGCGGATTTTACATAAATCCATCTGGGCTCAATCGACTAATTAAAGAGGTTGTGCAATATGTATAAGTTTCAGCTTTTCCAGATAATGAATGTTTTAGGAAAAGATTACAATACAGCTCAATCTGTAATCCTCTATAATCACTTATTCTTTTCCTGTGCCTATAAAACCATTTGATAATAATAATAATGGCTTGGCGGGCATATATCTGTGTCTTTTTGTTAGGTTTAAGCATCAAGGTTTGCAGTTATACGTAGTATTCTGGTAGTCATCAATCGGTTGACTGGCTCAGTCAAAAAAGCCGACTATAAAAAATATTTCTAAAATTATAACATCAAGAAACGCATTTATGATCTCCCAAAAGTTCTGATACGCTGCTGATTCCCGTTCATTCGAAATAAGTTGGTATCAAATATGCACAATATAAAAACCTTGAACCCATAATTGTGAATAAAGTTCTCCACATTTACGGATTTAATCTGTTGAATACTAATATTTTGTTGTAACTGTAGTAAAATGTTATCTAAAAAAACCACAACAAACTTAACATAATATATATTATGCGACACGAAATATTAAACAAAAATGACTAAAAAAATACCCAAGGCTTTTAGCCTTGGGTATAAAAAATATTGATATGAATAATTTTTCTGCTAGACAGGTTTATTTTGAGCTATATGTGAAACTAATAAATTTTGAAAATATGTCTCTAACGGCGTATCGTTTTCTCTCGTCGCCTTAGTATATTGAGCTGCAAAATATCGTGTGTCCTTGACGATCGGATTATTTTCAGGGCTATCACCTAACATACGTGCTAGATAATAGATAGATTGCTCTAGGAGCAAAAAGATAAAAGCTTGCGTTTTGGGTTCCAGTATATCCTCAACTAGTGTACATGACATCGGCGCACCTAATAATGTGTTTAATTGAGCTAATGATAGTCCGATGTTATCTTTATTTAGATTACCTCCGTCAACCTTCAGTTCACCGAGGTTAACGCCTCTAAGCTCAGACTTGATGGGATGTTTATCGAGAACTAAAATGCCATAATAATCTCCGACAAATTTTTGCAATTGTTCAATCTGGTGATGTGCCAAATCAGGCAATCCTTTGGTTATCAATGTTTTAAGCGGATGTTTTATTCCTTCCATCACATCTTGTATAAATAAGCGGAATACATCGTTAGTTAATTTGGAATTTCCAGAAAGCATGTAGTCAATTTCGCCGCCATTTACAAAAGCATGTACAAACTGTTTCTTTGCGTTTAACCAGGCATAACTATTTGGGTTATTTAATGAGAATTTATGATCTAGATCTTGGGCTGTTTTAAACAAAATTTCGGCTTTTTCAGGCTCAATAATCGATAGTGGAGCCAAAAACACTGCCGTAACAAATGTTGATAGCCTTCCTGCAACACCATAAGGGAAATGGATATCAACTCCCTCAACTTCTTTAATTGCTGCAGCTACTTTGCCTGAGTTAGTAACGCCGATAATATGAGTTTCTTCCCCTTTGGTATCAAATATTGCTTTGATAAATTTCACGGTCCTATCAGTCTCATGTGTGTCTCCGCTTCTTGTATTGGCAATTATCAGAGAGTTTTTTCCGGTAATATTAGAATTTCCCCCTACTACGCTGTCCCATAAAGATGGATGTGTTACATTGTAAACATTTATATTTTTGTTGGAGTACTTTGAATAAGTTCCAATTAAATGGGTTAACATATCATTACCGCCTATTCCTGTAATGAACATGTTTTCAAGGTTTTCCCAATTTTTGCCAAAATGTTCATCTAGATATGTTTTTATTCTTGGCATATCATTCTTCATGAAATTGTCGTATGTTGGCCCTATTTTTCCAGAAAAGCAATTACCTTTTTTATTTTCCGATTCCCGAACTTTTTCCAGATAGTGTTCAATCCATTTTATTTCATATTCACTGAACAAGTAATTTGGGTTGGTCTTTGGAGTAGGCGTAAATTCTGTTATATCTACCCCTTCAGGCGCATTTATTTTAGCTAATTCATTTAATCCTTTAGAAGTGTCTAAATATTGGGTCCTATCACCAATATTTATTATGCTATTAGATGTATTACTATTAGGATCGACTATTCCTCCATATGATTTTGCTGTACTAACTTGTAAAACTCGTAAGTGTCTCATCATTGAGATAATATCACGCGATGCAGTAAGAAATCCGTTTTTTTCTAATACAGAAATAACATCTTCAATTGGTTTGCCGGCGCATCTAGCTAATTTTACAGAAAATCCGTTTTTTTCTACATTACTTAAATCTGTGAACAAAGTCTCTGTTAAAGCATGCTGTATTCTCAGATTGATCGTATTGCTAATCTGGTCCAGATTCATGGAGGGTTCGTCTTTTATTATTACCTTAGCTTTTTCCGTAGATAAATTTTCTATTTGAACCAAGATATCATTGAATGATCGCATTTGCATGTTTTCAAATATGCGCGAAGGAATCGGTGCACTTTTGCTTTCTGTAATAATACTGATTATTTCATTAATCGCATTAGCAAAATCTTGTTCTTTGTACAAAATTTGTAATAATTTACTAATTGAAGCTTCATTTTTTTCTTCAAATATCTCGGCTAGCAGATACAAAAATGCCGCGCTATTGAAAGATTCCTTAAAGTTACTTTGAACTGTTTCTAGACTAATATTCAATTCATTCGCGATTTTACCCAGAACGTTGCCGGACAAAATATTTTTGATTTCCTTGTTTTTTTCCACCCCTGCCAGATCTACCTTTGCACCAACCGCAACTAATTTTTTATACATGAAATAAACCTCCCGCGAAATATAAAAATTTGGACCTGTTTTAACTTGGTTTTACAACTTTTAATAAGTTTATCGCTATTTTAAAAAAAATATTTCAATTTTATGCAGCCCCCAACTCCTAAATAGAAAATTCACACAAAGATATAGGAATGTATAGGACAGATTTTTGCCAAAAAATTTACTAAACCCTGGATGGTTTTGATTTTTTATGCCCTTATTGGCCAGGATTATTCTGTAATTTCATAGATTTTGCACAATCAAGTCATTTTTGTTTAAACTCCTATCTTCTACAATTGTTTTTTGCAGAAATTATTGATTTTTTTCTTAATGGGCTGGTTTCTTTACCAGTTCAAGATTAGCCGTCTCTGGCAAGAAACGAACAACTTCCAAGTTAGGTCACAGCAGTTTATAAGCTTACATTTTACCTTTCGGCCACTAATGACGAACTTGCCAACGGTTTCGATAAACCAATACCTTATTCTTTTCACTGTCCAGCTTTCTGCTTCTTTGTCCAGGTAAAACAACTTCATTATCTGAAGAACATTGTAAGCCAGAACAGTCAGCATAAAATATCCGCGGCAAATATTAAAATCATTACTTGGGGTATATTTTCCGTTAAGCCCGCTCTTCAATTCACTGTTATATTTTTCAGATCCCATCCTCCCATTATGAAATTCCAACCATTCAAATGGAGCTATATCCCAATCATTAGTTCCGATTACATGATAATGATAATTGTCAAACAAGTCAGGATTAGCTTTTCTCCAACGAAGCGCTAGAGCTCTTACCATTACCCCTTTATTTTTCTTCGTAACTATGGGCATATAACTAAATTCCGCCCACTCTTTATCTGTCCCTTCCAGCTTTTGCCAGTGAAACTCTGCTATTCCTTTTACACTTTCTTTGATTACTTTGTTCTGATCCAAGCTAATGAAATATTTAATACCTTCCTTTTCACAATATTTCCAAATCTTTTGATTATGCGCTGCTGAATCAGACCTGAACCTCGCTATCTTTTTGCCAGCTTTCTTTGCCCACTTTGCTGCTTTGCGTAACTGGTTCAGAATCCCGGTCGCAGGGGAAATATTCCCTGGCCTGAAATCTGATGTAATACAGAGCCCGCATAGTTCAGGAATAAACCCTAATAGCCCGCTTACCTGTTTTCTTTCTTTATACGAATATGTTGCGCAATCTTTTTCACTATCAGCATAGGTGGCATCATTATCATAAGTATATTCATCGGTCTTATCCCTTTGCATAGCCAGAACAACTTGTTCTTCTATACTCTGCCTCAACCTCGCTGCTGTTCTTTTCTCTGCGGTAAAGTTCAATAGTGTATCTGGTGAAATCATGCTTTTCCATCCCAGTGAATTAATGAGTGAGTTATCAGCTCGCAGCTTTTCTATATCTTCTACCCTGTCGCCTCCGGCAATCAACATCAGGCTCGCTGACATTATTTTATTCCAGGCAGGTATCTCACTGTTGGATTTCTTTTTAGGAAATTTGTTGTTGATGATCTTTTCTAACCCAAAATGTTTCATGCTTTGGAATGTCCAACTTAGCCCCATATTCCCTTGGACATTTTGTTCTGTTTTTTCTAATGTTACGCTGGCATAATTCTGTGTTATTATCATTATTAGCCTCCTTGTTGCGTTGTTTTTGTTGTCCTACAAATTTATCGTAACAACGGAGGTTTTATTTTATCGTTTTTTCTTGCCATTAAAATATTTTCTCACCAATTAGGTGATCCTTGTTTGACTCTATTTTTCAATATCACTACAATGTTTTTTTGAGTTGATATAGTTCTCTGTTTAGGAGTTGGGGTGCAGCAGTTTATGCAGCAGTTTTTCCTATTGCTTCTTGTATATAGTTTTTCTAAATTTTATGAACAATTAAAACATTGTTCGAATTTACCGGAATAATGTATAATATCCTTCTCAATATATTGTAAGTATGGAGGATATCGATATGCAAAAAATAGAGATGCTGTATGAAGGTAAAGCGAAAAGGATATATAAAACTGAGCAATCAGATCTATATATTTCCGAGTTTAAGGATGATGCTACTGCTTTTAATGGAGCAAAAAAGGGAACAATTGAAAATAAGGGTGTTGTAAATACAAAAATATCTGCAAGGCTATTTGAGCTGTTAGAAAAAAATGGTATCCCTACTCACTTTGTTAAGTTGTTATCAGAAAATGAGATGCTTGTAAAGAAAGTGACCATTATTCCTATTGAGGTTGTTATTCGTAATATTGTCGCAGGAAGTATGGCAAAAAACCTGGGACTAAAAGAAGGGCTACCCCTAGCCTATCCTGTTCTTGATCTTTATTATAAAGATGATTCTCTTAATGACCCGATGATTACGGAATATCATGTAAAAGCCCTGAACTATGCCTCAGATGCGGATATGAATACAATTAAAGTTATGTCGCTAAAGATAAATGATATATTAAAAGGTTTTTTTAAATCCTGTGGAATTGACTTGGTTGATTTTAAATTGGAGTTTGGGAAAACAGTTGATGGGAACGTAGTCCTTGCTGATGAAATATCGCCAGACACCTGTAGGTTTTGGGATAGTCAGACCGGAGAGAAGCTCGATAAGGACCGATTTAGAAGAGATCTTGGTAATGTCGAAGGAAGTTATCAGGAAATGCTTCGAAGAGTTACGAATTACTGATAGTAACCTTAAAGTTATGTATATTCACACAAGCTGGAAAATGCGATATAATTCAGCAAAATAGTAGCTTTAAGTATGGCAATTATTTATATTCTGGCAAGTGAATAATTAGGAAAAACAGGGGGTGTTTTGAGATGAAAAAAGGATCGTATTTTGGCGGCTTTCTTTTAGGTGGGATTATCGGGACTGCAGCTGGATTGCTTTTTGCGCCGCAGTCAGGGAAAGAAACTAGAGAGTGGTTAATCAGGGCAAAAAAGGAGCATCAAGACCTTATTGACGAAACGAGGGATGCTGCTGATAAGCTTATACAGAAAACAAAGAAGTCAATCGAAGAGAGTATGGAGAATTTGTCCAAGAGTATAGAACAAAAAGAAAATAAGATGGAAGAATCGCAGCAGCAAAAGGAAAGTACTGAGATATAGTAAAAAAACTTTCTAAAGGAGAAAAGTATGGCGGATTGGCTTAGTATAACATGGATTATTGTCGGAATTGTAGTAATATGCGTATTGTTGTTTTTCATTCCGATCCTCGTAGAGGTTAGAAAAACATTGAAAGCTTATAGAGTCATCAGTGAAAGAATCGAACTGGTTACTGATGTTAAAGGCTGGTTGAATTTTGCTAATTTCTTTAAAAAAGAGAAAAAAAGAGACAAGATTTAATAATAGTTATTAACTAATTATACGATTAATGATATTATAAAGGCGTTCCATTAGGACGCCTTTTTTTGCACATTTTAATCTCTAATAACAAAAAATTTAAAAACATGTTCTTTTGTCAAATATATCGTTTTGACTTTATACAAGATAGTTTATGAATAATAGAATGAAGTGAGGTCATTATCAATGAAAACTGAAGATGTTAGGAAACAATTCATAAAGTACTTTGAGGAAAAAGGGCATACTTATGTACATGCTGCCCCGGTTGTTCCTGTTGGAGATCCTACCCTTCTATTTACGAATGCAGGAATGAATCAGTTTAAAGATGTTTTTCTAGAAAAAGGGACTAGACCGTTCAAACGTGCTGTAAATAGCCAGCCTTGTATTAGAGTTTCGGGCAAACACAATGATCTGGAAGAAGTTGGACATGATACTTATCATCATACGTTGTTCGAGATGCTTGGAAATTGGTCTTTTGGTGATTATTATAAGAAAGATGCAATAATGTGGGCCTGGGAATTGCTGACAGAAGTCTATAAAATACCGAGAGAAAAATTGTACGCAACTGTCTATCATACCGATGAAGAAGCTGAGAGCCTTTGGACAAAGCATACTGATATCGGGAAAGACAGAGTATTACGTTTTGGAGACAAAGATAATTTCTGGGAAATGGGTGAAACTGGTCCTTGTGGTCCATGCTCTGAGATCCATATAGATCGAGGCGAGGACTATTGCGATAAGAAAAACGACAAAGACCATGTATGTGGCGTTAATGCCGGCTGCGCACGATATATTGAGTTATGGAACCTTGTATTTATTCAATATAATCGCGATAGTTCCGGGAAACTTACTGAATTGCCCAGTAAGCATGTTGATACGGGTGCAGGGTTGGAGCGTCTAACAGCAGTGCTTTCTGGCGTCATGTCTAATTATGACATCGATGTTTTTAGGACGATCATCAGTCACATTGAGCAGCTTTCTGCTGTTATGTATACTCAGGAATATGGCATTCCTCATCGCGTAATAGCTGATCATATCAGGACATTGACGTTTGCTATATCCGATGGCGTTATCCCTTCGAATGAAGGCCGTGGATATGTTATTCGAAGAATACTACGAAGAGCTTCGAGGTATGGTAAGAAAATTAATTTTAAAGAACCGTTTCTCCATAAACTTGTTCCCGTAGTTGTTGAAGTTATGGGGAATGCTTTTCCTGCTATCAAAAACCGAGCTGAATACATCTCAAAGGTAATCAAATCGGAAGAGCAGAGTTTTTCTGCAACCTTGGATAAGGGTATCGAGATCTTTAATCAATTAACTGAAAAGTTGAAGAAAGAAAATAAATCAACTATTTCAGGTGAAGATGTTTTTAAGCTCTATGATACCTACGGGTTCCCTCCTGATTTAACAGAGCTTATGGCAAAAGAAATCAATATTAAGGTTGATATTGTCGCTTTTGAGAAGGAAATGGAAAAGCAAAAAGAAAGGGCCCGTGCTGCAACGTGCTTTGTCTCTGAAGATTCTGATGCCTTTAAGCCAATTGGAGGAGAAGCTATTATTGCCAGGACCGAAGAGGAAAAGTTAAGCATGGCACGGCATCACACTGGTACACACCTGCTACAAGCTGCCCTGAGAGATGTTCTTGGCGCACATGTCGCTCAGGCAGGGTCTATGGTCTCCCCGGAGAGGCTACGGTTTGATTTTAATCATTTTGAAGCATTAACAGAAAATGAGTTGGCTTGTGTAGAGACACTTGTTAACGAAAAAATAATTCAGAATATTAGAATAGAAAAATTTGAAGAGAGCTATGCCAAGGCACTTGAACTTGGTGCTTTAGCTTTTTTTGGCGAAAAATACAGCGATATCGTTAAAGTTGTTAAAATTGATGATTTTAGTATAGAGTTATGCGGAGGGACCCATTTAGATTATACGGGACAGATAGGCTTGTTCAAAATAGTCTCGGAGAGCGCAGTAGCTGCCGGGGTACGAAGAATTGAGGCAGTTGCCGGAGCTCCTGCTGTGCAGTATGTACAAAATAAGCTCAGTATTATTAAGGAGCTGACAAACGTTTTAAAGTCACCGGATAATAAACTATCTGCAAAAATATCAGAAATACTTGAGCAAGCTAAGCAGAAGGAAAAACTCATAGATAAACTAAATATGGAGTTGATTAATCAATCAATTCCATCGTTAATTGAACATGCAGAGCTATATGGAAATACCAGAGCAGTTGTAAAAAAATTTACTGATACTGATAACAAATCGCTTCTGGCGATATCTGATGAATTAATGAACCGAATGTCATCTGGTATCGTATTTCTGGCTTCAGTTATTGACGATAAGGTGCTATTTATTGCCAAGGCAAGTAAAGATTTGGTTGAAAAAAAACTAAGCTGTGATGAGCTCGTTCGCGCGGCTGCATTGATTTGCGGTGGAAGTGGCGGTGGAAGTCCTCTCCGGGCACAGGCCGGCGGAAAGCTTCTTCAGAATGTCGATCAAGCACTTACTAAGGTTGAAACAATCATCAGAGAAAGGCTATCATGAATAGACTATTAGGTATTGATTATGGCGAAAAGCGTATCGGGGTAGCACTGTCAGATCCATTACAGATTATTGCATCCCCTTTCAAAGTTGTTGCTAACGATAACAAAGCGATATCAGAAATTAAAGAAATAATTAAGGAATACGACGTTTCTGAGATTGTTGTTGGAAGACCGATTAATTTAAAGGGTGCAGAAACTGCATCGACAATTAAAGCGAGAGAGTTTAAAGAGAAATTAGAACAAGAGATTTCTCTTCCTATAGCATTCTGGGATGAACGGTTATCAACAAAATCAGCCAATAATGCGCTTCTTGAGGGTAATGTTTCGCGAGGTAAGAGAAAGCAACTCGTAGACAAGATCGCAGCTGTTTTTATTCTACAGTCTTATATGGATTGCAGAAAACGAAAATAATTTCCAATAAGATATACGTATACATTCGTTACTAGAAGTGCTAGACTGCCAGCCAACATTAATTGGGGTTGATATATGGTTAAACAATCTGATAATTGGTCAAAGAAAGTAAATAATATCATCGACAATATTCGTTTTGGGACAGCGAAATTTCGAACTGCTTTTGAAGCGAAGCTAAAATTGATTTTTGTTTCGCTCAATAAACGTAAAGATGTTCGAAAAAATCTCGAAAACGGACTGCTCTCGTATTTACCGGCTACAGAGGTAACTAATCAAAAAATAGAAACTCAAAAGAATAACCTGCGAATCTTTAGTCCCAAAAAAATAATACTATTCTTTTTTGGTGTTTGCCTTTTTACGGCTTTGCTAATCAGTACTGTTTCTTATTATATTTTGGTTGATACTGTGGATCCGGTTAATGTACAAACGGTAGTGTTCAAAGTGCCGCAAAACACCTCAGCGCAAGATATCGCGATAAGATTATACGACCAGAAGTTAATTAAGCACCCTATTATATTTAAAGTAGCTCTTAAACTGTTGAAAGCAGATAAGAACTTGCACGCTGGTATATTTGAGTTAACAACAAATATGAATATCAAACTAATAATCGAATATATAACTGGAAAGAAAGGGTTTTCCTCTATCACGTTTACTATTCCTGAAGGATTCAGCATGCGGGAAATTGCGGATCTTTTGGAAAAGAACCAAATTGTTTCTGCTAACGAATTTATGGAATATGCAAGCTATGGTGCAGTAGGAACGCTTGCCGAGCAATACGAGTTCCTGTCTAACTCTCCTATTTCTTCCCTGGAAGGCTATCTGTTCCCTGATACTTATACGGTGGTGCCTAGTTTATCGCCTCATCAGATAGCTAAAATGATGGTCGATCGATTTAATGATAAAATTTATGCATATTATAAAAAAAATCAGAGTCAATCGGCAACGTATAAAGAAAAGCAATTAACCCTTCATGAATTATTGACGTTGGCATCAATCGTTGAAAAAGAAGCTGTGATCGACAAAGAGCGTAGTCTTATTGCTGAAGTATTCATTAACAGGCTTGAAAAACGTATGCTTTTTGGTGCTGATCCGACAGTTAAGTATGCTCTCAATGAGCCAAGAAAAAAGATTGTTACCTTTGCAGATATTAAGATAGACTCACCGTACAACACCTATAAGAATCCCGGATTGCCTCCTGGTCCGATAGCATCCCCGGGTATTAAGTCTTTCGTTTCGGTTCTTTTTCCGGCCAAGAGTAAATATCTTTATTTTATTGCAAAAGGTGATGGTACTCACTGTTTCTCTTTTAATGAAAAGCAACATAATGCATTGAGAGCTAAACTGGGATACGATATGGTTCGCTAATTTTTCGAGCGAATCGCAATTCTTTTATCTATAGATTTAAGTGGCAAATTGAAAAGAAATATTTTTGTGGTAGTAGCAATGTTTTTAAGTTATGTATTACAAACTAATAAGTTCTGGTAATATATTATTCCCATTCAATGGTTCCAGGTGGTTTTGAGGTAATATCGTAAACAACACGATTAATCTCACCTACTTCGTTAATAACGCGAGTAGATATCTTTTCTAATAGTTCGTACGGTAAATCAGCCCAGTTTGCCGTCATCGCATCTTCAGATGTTACAACACGAAGAGCAAGTGTTGATAAATATGTTCTTTTATCTCCCATAACACCTACGGTTCTTATTGGGAGTAAAACACCAAACGCTTGCCATACTTTTCTGTAGTATCCAGCTTTTTTGATTTCATCCATAATAATATCATCAGCATCTTGTAGAACTTTTATTCGTTCTTTTGTAACTTCTCCTATTATCCTTATCGCAAGTCCAGGTCCTGGAAATGGCTGTCTATGAACAATTTCATCAGGAACATTAAGTTCTGCTGCAACTTTTCTTACTTCGTCTTTAAATAGCTTTCTTAGTGGTTCAATTACCTTGAACTGAATATCGTCAGGTAGCCCACCAACATTATGATGGGTCTTAATTTTTACAGCATTTTGAGATGTTCCTGATGTAGCACTTTCAATAACGTCAGGGTATAGGGTACCCTGGGCTAAGAATGGGATTTCAGTTTTTAAGTTTTTAGCTTCTTCTTCAAAGGTACGAACAAATTCATGTCCGATAACTTTGCGTTTTTCTTCTGGATCGATGACTTTATCAAGCTTATTATAAAAACGTTCACAAGCATCGATATGAACAAGATTAATTTTAAAATAATCACGAAACATTTTTACGATTTTGACGCCTTCGTTTTTTCTCATGAAACCTTGGTCAATGAACATGCACACCAGTTGATCTCCAATAGCTTCATGGATCAAGGCAGCTGCTGTAGTAGAATCTACTCCACCACTGAGCCCTAGAAGTACTTTGTCTTTTCCTACAATTTGGCGAATTTCTTTGATACTATCTCTTACAAATGAAGTTGTTGTCCACGTTGGTAAGCATCCACAGATTTTGAAAACAAAGTTACGAATTATTTCCATACCTTTTGGTGTGTGTGCAACTTCCGGATGGAACTGAACACCAAAAAATTGGCTCTTTCTATTGGCCATGCCTGCTATCGGACAATTTGCAGTATGTGCAATAGCCTTAAATCCTTCAGGCAATTTCACAACAGCATCTCCATGGCTCATCCAAACCACCATTTCAAGCCAAAGTCCTTCAAATAGATCGAAGTTATCGTCAATCATTAAGTGACTTTTACCGTATTCCTGTGTATCTTTTTTTTGAACTTCTCCTCCGAGGTCATTGGCTAGTAATTGCATCCCATAACATATTCCGAGAATCGGTAAATTCATTTTGTAAATGTCTTTGTTGAGTTTTGGGGCATCTTCGTCATAGACACTTGAAGGTCCACCAGAAATAATAATTCCAGAAGGATTAAATTTTCTTATATCTTCTGGAGTACTGCTGCTTGGAAGAATTTCTGAATAAACTTTACATTCTCTGACTCTTCTTGCTATAAGCTCTGTATACTGAGAACCAAAATCCAATATGACTATCACAATACTAAACCTTCTTTATTTAAGTTAAAAATATTCTAACAGAAAAAATATTTTATGTAAACAAACTATTCCTTTAAAATCACGTCGTGGGCTCCGCCTTCTTTAATACTGGTAGAGGAAACGGCAGTCAGCCTTGCAGTATCTTGAAGTTGTCTTATCGTTTTCGCGCCGCAGCTGCACATTGTAGATTTTATCTTGTGTATTGTTACATCGAGGTTGTCTTTTAGCTTGCCTGCGTACGGTACGTAGCTATCAACGCCTTCTTCGAACTTTAAATACGTACCTGTATCACCTGCATCATAGCGTTGCCAGTTCCGTGCTTTGTTAGATCCTTCACCCCAGTATTCTTTTACGTACCGATTTCCCAATTTTATTTTTTTTGCCGGACTCTCATCGAATCGAGCAAAGTATCTTCCCATCATAACGAAATCTGCACCCATCGCAAGTGCAAGGACAATATGATAATCATGAACAATACCGCCATCAGAACATATTGGGATATAGGTCCCGGTTTCTTTGTAAAGTTCGTCTCTATAAGCTGCGGTATCGATGATAGAAGAAGCCTGGCCTCTTCCTATTCCTTTCTGCTCTCGAGTAATACAAATTGAACCGCCCCCAATACCTACTTTCACAAAATCGGCACCTGCATCAACGAGATATTTAAATCCTTCTCTATCGACTACGTTTCCTCCTCCGATCTTCACTTTGTCTCCGAAATAGCTCTTTATGTATTCAATTGCTTCTCTCTGCCATTGCGAAAACCCGTCGGATGAATCTATACAAAGAATATCTACACCAGCTTCAACAAGCAGAGGCACTCTTTCTTTGTAATCTCTAGTATTGATCCCTGCCCCTACGATGAGCCGCTTATCTTTATCCATCATCGTATTCGGATTTTGTTTGTGATCTTCATAATCTTTTCGAAATACCATGTAGCGTAGTTTCTGGTTTGCATCTACGATAGGTAAACAATTAATCTTGTGTTCCCAGATTATATCATTTGCTTCACTTAAGGTAATTCCATGGTTCCCGATAATAAGTTTCTCAAAACAGGTCATTAATTCATGAACAGGTTTTTCCAAAGAGTCTCTCGTTAGCCGGTAATCCTTGCTGGTAACCAGACCTAGCAGTTTTCCATTTGCAGTGCCATCATCAGTAATCGCGATCGTGGAATGTCCGGTTTTTTGCGTAACATCAAGGACCTCTCTTAACGTATGCCGCTCTGTAAGGTTTGTATCGCTCAATACAAATCCAGCTTTGTATTTTTTTGCTTTTTTTATCATATCTACCTGAGTTTCGATTGATTGTGAGCCGTAGATGAATGAGAGTCCGCCACTCCGCGCCAAAGCAATTGACATATTATGGTCCGAAACTGACTGCATAATTGCAGAAACGAATGGAATGTTAAGGGATATAGCAGGTTCAGCCCCTCGGTTAAATCTCACAAGTGGGGTTTTGAGCGATATGTTTTCTGGAGTACAGTCTTTCGCTGTTAGGTTTGGTACAAGTAAATACTCGCTGAACGTTCTTGAAACCTCGGGATAAACGAAAACCATGACAATACCTCTTTCTTGATATTCTATGTGCTTGTATAACAAAGAATTATATACTATTTATTTCGGATTCGGTAGTGCTCTCTCAGCAACGATGCTACACAATAATTGTGACACAGCATTCATCGGAGAAAGGATGTTATTCGAATATCCTTCCGAAAATCATATCAATATTTTTTGTGTGAAAACCATAATCAAAGCATTCATTTAACGATTCTTTTGATATTCTTGAAAGTATTCGTTCGTCTTGATTGCAGATATCGATAAACGTAACTTTAAAGTTATGCTCCCTTGATTTCATTGCGTTTTCTTGTACAATTTTATATGAATCTTCTCTTGTTAGTCCTGAATCTACGAGCTTAAGCAGGACACGCTGGGAAAAGACAAGTCCTCCGGTACTCTCAAGATTTCTTTTCATGTTATCAGGATGAACAACCAGGTTTGTTACTACACCGACAAAAAGTTTAAGCATATAATCTAATGCCAGAGTGCTATCTGGAAATATTATTCTTTCTGTTGACGAATGAGAAATATCTCTTTCGTGCCATAGGGCCATGTTTTCTATTGCGACTAGTGAATTGCCTCTGATAACTCGAGCCAGCCCGGTTATTCTTTCACAGGTGATTGGGTTTTTTTTATGAGGCATAGCAGAAGAACCCTTCTGCCCTTTTGTGAATCCTTCTTCCGCTTCGTTGAATTCGGTTTTTTGCAGCGCGCGAATCTCTGTTGAGAATTTTTCCAGGGATCCAGCGGTAATTGCGAGTGTTGTCATGAATTCAGCGTGACGGTCCCTTTGCAGGATTTGTGTAGATATTTTGGCTGGGGTTAACTTTAGTTTTTTGCAAACGTATTCTTCTATAAATGGATCAATATTGGCATACGTTCCAACAGCACCTGACAATTTACCGAAAGAGATATTTTCAATAGCGCGTTCGAGCCTCTGGGTATTTCTTTCCATTTCTTCGTACCATAATGCCAGCTTTAAGCCAAAGGTCATTGGTTCTGCATGAACCCCGTGAGTACGACCGATCATTATAGTATTCTTATGTTCAAGTGCTCTTTCTTTTATCGCAGCTTGGAGTTCCTTTATTCTGGTCAATAATTGCTGTCCGGATTCTTTAATTAAGATAGCAAATGCAGTATCAACAACGTCACTTGATGTCATTCCCAGATGAATAAATCGTGACTCCGGTCCGACATTTTCTGCTACGCTCGTAAGAAATGCAATAACATCGTGGTTAGTGGTTTTTTCAATTTCATTGATCCTATTAATTTCAAAAGTTGCTTTATTCTTAATTGTTTTGAGCGACTCATCGGGAATATTACCTAGTTTATTATGAGCTTCACAGGCGGCTAACTCAACATCAAGCCATTTTTGGAACTTGTTCTGTTCCGTCCATATTTGTTTCATCTCCGGAGTTGTATAACGTTCGATCATTATTATTTCCTTTCATTGCCGATATTTTGGAATAGGTATTTTTTTATCAAAATCCAGAATGTGCGTTCGGGTTATATTGTAGTATAAATTATCTACGAATTGAAGCCTTTTTTTATGGTTATTACCAACGGATACTCACATGGACCCCGCGATAGGCTGCCCAGCCGGCAATTGTGGCTGCAAGGTCCCAATTGTCCCAATTATATATCTGCTATTGTGTATGCAGTTAAAGCATGAAGCAGTTTATCTGTCGGCAAGCCAAAATCTGTTGCATATTTAGATTACACCTCTTACTTTACGGCGGGCAAAGTAAATATCCTCGATTTCTTCTTTGTATAGCGTCATTATTGCTTTTGCAAACGTAGACGGATCAATAGAGAGTTCCGAAAGCGAAGCAGTATGTATTGGTGTATTATCAGTGATGATATTGATTCCTGTATGTATAATCGTAGATACTGGAGTTTGGGTTGCAATAGATACTGATAATTTTCCTTCATCATAGAATAAATCATCACCTTTACGAATCACTTTTGAACCTAGGTAGTCTCTTATTATCGCAATGAACAATCTTTGACGAAAAATCGTTTCTGTTAAAGAGATATCAAAATGTTCTATAATAAAATGCACCATATTATCGGATCGTATGAATGCGTGTGCTTTCTTATCTTCAATATCGACAAGATGTTCATCAACCAGGCATGGTCCGGTAAAGGATATTACACTATCGCCATTTACGTCAAAGTTTTTGTAGGCATATAGCGATTGCAGATTGCTGCCATCATAAATAATCTGTTCATTGTGAAAGTAAGTTTTCATTTTATCTCCATTGATCAATATTAGACTTTTTGTCAGCTTGCCCTAATAGTATACAGAAGATATAATAAAATCAAATATTTTTTCTATAATAATGATCAGTAAATAATAAGATTTTGATAAAGAGAATAACTAAGATCCCGGGAGTTAACTATGGAAAATCTGGAAAATTGGAAGATCGCCGGTTCTATTGCCGCAAAGGCTTTGCAATATGGAAAAGGGCTTATAAAGCCCGGCGTTAAACTATTGGATGTAGCCGAATCTATTGAGGCATATATTTATAATGAAGGGGCTAATCCTGCATTTCCGGTTAATTTATCTCTTAATAATATTGCCGCTCATTATTCTCCGATGATCAATGATTCAAGTGTTTTTAATAAAAAAGATGTAGTTAAACTTGATGTTGGTGTCGTGTACCAGGGATGCCTGGGAGATACTGCGCTGACAGTTGACCTTAGCGGAAAACACGATAAACTGGTCCAGTCTGTTGAGGCAGCCTTGGCAGCAGCAATAGCTATGATAAAGCCAGGTGTAAGTACTAACTTGATTGGTGAAACGATAGAAAAAACCATCACACGTATGGGGTTTAAGCCGATCAAAAACCTAGGTGGACATCAAATGAAAGAAAATAACCTTCATTGTGGTACTTTTATCCCGAACTATAATGACAAATCAAAAATTAAACTTGAAAAAGGACAGATTATTGCGATAGAGCCGTTTGCCGCGCCTCGCAGTAGTTACATATATGAAAAGGGCGATCCTTACATTATTATGTTAAAAAGCCCTCACCTACTCTACGAATATGGAATCTCGGATGAGTTTATACAGGCTATTGAACCATTTAAGCATCTGCCGCTTTCGTTGCGGTGGATATCAAAGCGTCTCCCCCTTGAAAAATGGCTTCCTGCCGTTAAAGAACTTAGTGATAAAAAGGCTTTTATTAGTTACGAGCCTTTATGCGCTGAGAAAAATGACGTTATTGTTCAAGCGGAACATACAATTATTGTAGACGATCCATCAATAATTTTGACATTAGCGTAATGTCTTTCCGGTAACTATTTGGATGATTCCCTATTATACATGTTTTTCGGCTACAAAATAGATTCTTTCAATATTCACTTTATCCGGCTTTTCTCTTGTGAAAGCTTCATAGTATTCAATGTTTTTGAATCCGGCATCTTTTAGCCATATTCTGATCTCTCGCGGTTTATATGCCTGTTCTTTATGTACCTCTTTGCCAATAAATACTTCTTGTCCGTTTTCAAGTGAATAAAATGATTGAATGAATGTGCCGATCCCTACTTTGTGATCGAAATATCCGCTCCAGGTATACTTTAACGATCCGATAATTTCTTCTTGCTCAACACTCATGACATGTTCCAGCTCATATGGGGTATTAATGTCAAAAATAAATATACCTCCATCAGTTAAACTATCATATACATTACGAAAGGTTTTCTGTACTAACTTATGTGGAATTAGATGATTTATACAATCCGATAAACTAATAACAAGATCGAACTCATCATCTTTTTTGAATTCCTCCATTTTTGCTTGTATAAAAGGGATCTTAATTTTTTTTTCGGCTGCCTTGTTTTTTGCAACATCAAGCATATCAATGGAGCAATCTACTCCAGTAACACTATAGCCTTTCTCGCTCATGATAAGTGATGCAATTCCCGTTCCACATCCTAAATCGAGCACCTTTTTGGGAGAAATTTCTTTGTAAAATAAAATCTCTTCAAGATAATCTACAATTTCGTTGAAATCTATATATTGAGCTAACAAGTCGTAATATTGCGCAGAAATTGAATATGGTTGAAGTTTGTCTTTTTGTAATCGTCTTTTCATGATTAATAAGCCTGGACTGAGAAGTCCACCATTAGATTTGATCCCGAATACTTAAGATTTGTTATGGTTATCTCTTCAATGTTTTCGGTTTTTATATTTTTTATAGAACTGCTATTTTTTTCTTTTGCCAAAAGTATCCACCCTTTTCTCTGATATATAAGGCTAATCGGTTGAACAATTTCATCGACTTTCTTCTCTTTTACAGTGTTGTAGTGTTTTATCTCGATGTAGGAAGAATCGGCAATGGCAATTGTAATCTCGTTAATTATCTCTTTTTGTTGCTGTTCTGCAATTTTATCGACTTTTCCAGTAGTCAGGTATTCTTTCAACGTGGCAAAAAGACTTTTGTTTTGTGCATATAATGGGGAATTTTGAAGATAGATCGCAGAGTTTAGTTTTTCTAGAATACGTTCAAGCATTTCATTATTATGTACGGTTTCCAGCAGCGTATAACATGTATCTCTTAGGAAAAAAGCTTCATTGAGCGTGAATGCTATGTTTGGAATGAAAAGGTGTGGTGCCAGATTATATCCGCCATCTGTCGATATCGGAACCCCTAAGGCAATCAATATAGCAATATCTTTATAAATTGTTCTGCCTGATACGTTACATTTTTTTGCTAATTCTTGAACCCCAATACCTGGTTGATTCTTTATCGCCATTAGATGATTGATGATTCTGTATAGTCGATTGATTCTTTTCATTACTAGTAATCCATAAGTTTTGAGATAAGTTGAACTATAGTAGCATAATAATCAATCAAAAGTAACCCCTTGATAATATTATTAGCTGTTCACATCAGCTGCAAATTTGATTGATTCCTGGGTTTTAATGACCTTATCATAAATTAATTTAGAAATCGTACGTACAAATAACGTTGCTTCAAAATCAGAGGGTATTTGCTTGGCAAATATTGTTAAGATATAAGGTTTATCTTTCACAAATATAATGCCGATATCATTTCTAACACTATTGAGTGAACCTGTTTTATTTGCTATTTTTAAAGTTTCAGGTAAATACTTACGAATTCCCCATTTATGCTTTTGTGCGGACATAATTTCGAGCATTTGCAGGGAATATTTTTTGTTTACTAGCTTTCCTTGATACATCATATCCAGAAGCAACAGCATATCATCTGGAGTTGTTGTGTTTTGATATCCTGGTTTTTTGCTGAGCATTGTGTCATCTTTGATAACTGTTTGAGATAATCCTAAACTGTTCATATATTTATTGATATTATTCATACCAACAAAATTAATTAACATATTAGTCGCAGTATTATCACTTTCGGTAATCATTTTTTCCACAAGATGTTTAATGGTATAAGAATTTCCGTTTTGGCAATAATATAATCCTCCTGATCCGGGGACTTTATTATTCCGTTTTAACACAATACATTTGTCGAGTGTGAGTTTTCCATTTGCCAATTGATGAAAAACTTCTGCCATAACAGGTACTTTAATAACACTGGCAGGATTAAATTGAATATCGCCATTGATCGAAATATACTCCTCAGATGTGAGATCCTTGATGGAGATTCCAACTGTCCCGCCATTCGAGTACTGATTGACGTGGTCATATAAATCCTTAAATGCGTATACCAACCATGAGTCCTGACCTGTGGGAGGCATCGTATTGTCAGTAAACGCGAGTCCTATCATAAACCATAAACATAATGACATGATAATGACTATCACTGATTTCTTTGCATAATTATTTATGATCAACATTTTTTGTTACCTATATTATGATATTAATTTGTATTTGAATAAGAGCTACTACGTTAAGATTTCATTAATTATTGTACGTGCCGTATTTCCATCAATGTTGGAGTTTTTCGTTTTGAGTTCTTTCATCACCTTGCCGAAGTCTGAGCTGCTGGTATAGCCATTTTGGTTAATAATCGCTGTAATGAGCTTCTTTAGTTCTTCTTCCGATAACATTTTAGGAAGATATTCATCAACTATTCTTATTTCTTCTGAGAGGGTTTTTGCCTCTTCATTTCTGCCTAGTGCAGTTGTTTGTTCCATCGCATCCTTCAGGCTCTTTTGGTAGGATTTGATTATCTTAATAATGTCCTCCTCAGATAATTCACCACGTGCGTCGACAGTCATTATTTTGGATTTGATCATCCGAAGCACTTCTAGACGGGCTGTATTTTTTTCTTTCATGGATTGTTTTATATCATCGGATATCTTTTGGTAGAGCACTAATCTCTCCTTTTTTTATTATATATTATTTTAATTAAATTACCAAACAAGCATATGATTTTTAGCTGCCTAGGTTCGGGCACAACGTGCACAGAATTATACCATTAATGAACAAATCAGTCATCTGTTCTACTTTTTTTTTGACGAAACAGCATCTTTTCTCTTACAGATTATCCGATAGTTAGTGGTTGAGTGTCAACAATTCTATTGATGGAGGCGCGAAAAATCTTAATGGCATGCCAGTTGTTCCGATTCCATTGGTAATAACTACTTTTGTATGCGGTGTCTGCACTACGCCGGATCTATACTTTTGACCATATTGAGAAGAGGTAAACGGGGCCCACAGACCAAAGCAGGTTATCTGTCCGCCATGAGTATGCCCACTCAGGACCAGATCTACCCTATTGCAGGTAATTCTTTCAGAAAAATCCGGGTTATGAGAAAGAACCATCACAAAGTCTTTTTCAGAAGTTTCCTGTAGAATATTTGTAATATTCGGTGAACTGCACCAGAAATCAGCAAGACCCCCAATCTTTATTCTCGAATTATCGACATTAATCCATTTGCCGGTATTGTCCATAATCAATATTCCTGCTTCTGTCAGGACATTTTTAATGCTAATCGGCCCTTGCCCATAATCATGATTTCCAAGAACAGCGATAACCCCTAATGGGGCTTTTAACTCCTTTAATTCTTTTGCGCAAAGATAGATATTCGCTTTGTTACGATAAACATAATCTCCTCCAAGAAGAATGATATCAGGGTGTAATTTGTTGATCATTTCTACGAGGTTTCTTACTCTTTTTATCGAGAAATATGGTCCGCAATGTATATCAGAGATGAAAGCTATCTTTTTGTTATTAAATTGTTGAGGGATACTGGCATCTTTTATAATTATCCTATTTATACGGATTTGATGCTGTTCAACAAAAGCCATTAATCCGGAAAGTAGAAACACTAGGATGACCAAAGTTAGTATTGTTTTTTTCAATCTCCTGCCCCCTTTTGTTGTTCCATTATCAGTGGCTATCTGAGATATTTTTTTGTGTATTTAGGAGATTATTTTCGGTAAGTTGAAATGACCGGTATCGGTATTCACTGTATGTCAGGGAAGTTATTAGCCATTATCCTCTTTTTTATTATTATATTCTGGGGTGCTAATGATACTCGTAAACCATAGTATTTTATGAAGTATTCTGTATTTGATGGATTTTATCCTATATTTTAGAAACAAGAAATATCGATTGTGGTTGCGCGCTCCTTCGTGAACAACAGTTGATTTGATTCTTAGCTCAGACAATAAAGCTTCTTTTCTTTCATATGTTAGCTTTTTTGTTAATAATTTCTCCATTGAATAGATCCGGAATCGGTCCATGCCCCAGTATTTTTTTGATAACTGGTCTTCATGGCCTCCGCGTTTTTCTATGAGATTATTATGAATCAGGTAAATCCCGTATTTATAAGAGATTCTTAGCCAGAGATCATAATCTTCACAAACCGGCATTTTTTCGTCAAACAAACCCACTTCGGTAAATAATGTTTTTTTTATCATTACTGCTGAAGGGCTTACAAGACATAATTTTAGAGAGGGAATAAAAATATCACCTGACGGTTTTAAGTGTTTTTTCATCGGGTTGACATGTTTTCCCTTTCTCATCCAGACTTCCTGTACCTGAGATATTTGTATATCCGGTGTTTTTTCCATGATTGCTAACTGTACTTGGACTTTTTGGGGATACCAGATATCATCAGAGTCAAGAAAGCAGATATAATCTCCTGAAGCAAGCGATATTCCGTAGTTTCGTGCAGCACTAACGCCTTTATTTTTTTGTTTTGTATACAATATTGGGAATGAAGCTTTTTTTGAGTTTATTATTTCTTCTGTTTCATCTGTGGAACCGTCGTCAATAACAATGATTTCGATATTTGTGTAAGTTTGAGCAATAACAGAGTCGATAGCCTCTGAAAGTCTTTGAGATCTGTTATATGTGGGTATTATAATGCTTACTTTAGGCATAATTCTCTTGGACTAATGATCCTTTAGCTCTTGAGCGCTGGTTGATTTATTATAACTCGTTTCAAAGGTATTGATTATCTGGGCATGGATTTCTGCAATTGAAAATTTTTCTGAGTCAAAAACAACGTATCTTTGTGAATTTTTAGCTGCTAATTCTAAATATTTTTTTCGAATACGTTCATAAAAAGAGATTGTTTCTCGTTCAAACCTGTCTGCGGTTTTGATCTTTCTAGCTCTTCTCAGACCTGTTTCCGGCGAAATATCCAGGAGAAACGTCTTGTTTGGGTTAAGGTCTCTTGTAGAGTATGAGATGATAGTACTTATAAGATTTTCATCTAGTTTTCTTCCTCCGATTTGATATGCGATGGTAGAATCTACATATCGATCACAGATTACTAGTTTGTTCTGGTTGAGTGCCGGTTTAATTATTTCCTCAATGTGCTGTGCCCGGTCCGCGGCAAAAAGAAAAACTTCGGTAAGATTCGATAACTTATTATTATTACTGGATAATAAGATATTCCTTATCTGTTTCCCAATTTCAGTTCCGCCCGGTTCTCGGGTGATAATAGTCTCTTGACCTTTATCTTGTAAATATTTGACTAATAGATCAATCTGGGTAGATTTTCCACATCCGTCAATACCTTCGAAAGTAATAAACATTGTAATTCCTTTTACTCTGTATGTTCAGGATAGACACGAACAAAACGATTCGGCTCATCTCCGATAGTTTCAGTATAAAATCCCTTTTCCGCAGCAAAATTATGTTGCAATCTTCGGGTATAGGGTGACGAAGGAGCTGCGTCTTTATGCTTGTTAGTTTTAATTACATTTTCAATCACATCATTGATTTCTCTTAAAGCTTCTTCGTCCTTCATCTCATTATCAGTGTAAACTTTAAAGATATAACGAAGAAATTTTGTAATTTGAGAAGAGGTATTACTTTTAATAACGTGAAGTGATAAATTCATATCTGCTACTTTTTGTACGAACCGGGAATCGTTTTTAGCCTGTAACTTTGTTGTAACAACAATGTTCGCTTCATCTAAGTTATTTACAACTATCGCCGGCACATCTATCGAATGAATAGCCCTTTCGAGTCGATTTCTATTGACAGCATAAGGGAAAATAGCAGTTACCTTTTCATCTTTAGGTTTATCAGTTTCGTAATGCCTATATTCTTCTTCAAACGAAACCTCTATTTCTTGCTGGGTAACTGTTACTTTGCCTTCTTCATCAAAAACCCTGATTTCAGGACTGACTTTTTTACCAAGAAGAAGTTTGTCTATTGTATCTGATACCTCTTTGTATATAGCGAGAGTATGCATATCTCTCATCTCTACTATGATACTAAAAGTTGGCGGACCTTTCCGTTCTAAAATAGCTTTTTGCGTTCCTCTGCGTCGAGCCTCTTCATCACTCAGGGTTACCGACTGAATTCCACCGACAAGATCTGAAAGTGTCGGGTTTTTCATGAGATTCTCGATTGTATTACCATGTGCAGTAGCAACTAAGGTTACGCCTCTTTCTGCTATTGTTCTTGAGGCGGCAGCTTCTTCTTCAGTGCCGATTTCGTCAATTACAATTACTTCAGGCATATGGTTTTCGACGGCTTCAATCATCACCGCATGTTGACGATTAGGATGAGAAACCTGCATTCTACGGGCTCCACCGATACCTGGATGAGGGATATCTCCATCACCGCCTATTTCATTCGAAGTATCGACAATAATAACTCTTTTTTTTAATTCGTCACTCATAACTCTTGAAATTTCACGAAGTTTGGTTGTTTTTCCCATGCCTGGAGGCCCAACAACAAGAATGCTTTTTCCTAAGTTGACGATATCTCTAATTACTTCAATTGTTCCTTGAATAGCTCGCCCAATACGCAATGTAAGTCCGATAATTTTACCTTGTCTGTTACGTATGGCTGATATTCTGTGCAGTGTTCCTTCAATTCCAGCTCTGTTATCTGCTGTGAAGAATCCGATTCGGGAAACTACATAATCAATATCTTCGTACCTGATTTTATTTTCTGATAGCCTAACGATTTGATTCCCCTTGAATCGGGCTTCAGGATATCTGCCTACATCGAGCACTATCTCATAGAGGTTTGTATGATCAGGATATTGAGTTATCGCTGATTTAACCACTTCTGGTAAAATCGTAAGTAGCAGATCTATGTTATCGATTATTTGATTGAATGCCATATTTCCTAATCCTATGCATAGTCTAGATACTAAGTTGATATAAAATTATTATACCAGCACTTAGTATCTAGACCAAATCTAAATTAATTAAACCCTACCTTTTACTTCATCTTTTAGTGTTTTACCTGCTACAAAAGTAGGTGTGACAGTAGCTGGAATCGTTATTTTTGCACCAGTTTGAGGGTTACGACCTTCTCTCGAAGCTCTTTTTTTAACTTCAAACTGACCAAATCCTACAAGACGAACCGGATTGCCGTGTTTTAACTCATCGATCATGAGATCAATTGCCATTTCAACGACATCTTTTACATCTGACTTGTTTTTCCCAGTATTGTTTGATATTTTTTCTATTAGCTCTTTCTTGTTCATCTAAACTCCCCCTTCCATAATAATATGTGGAAAAATTTAAATTTCGCCACATAATTTTAATAATTTATTCCATCGAATATCTACATCTTGCTGTACTTCCTCGATTAAGGCTTCGTTCCCTGGTTTGAATAGATGTTTGAAACGAGTTTGCAACTTTAACCATTCAACAATTGGTTTCTTTGTTTTTGGTTTGTAAGTAAGTTTATAAACTCCATTTTCAACTTCAAATAAAGGCCAGAAGCATGTTTCTGTTGCAAGTTGGGTTAACATAACCGTATCTTCAGAGTTAGTTCCCCATCCAAGCGGACATGTTGATAAAACATTAAGAAATTTTGGTCCCTTTATTTCCATAGCCTTTTCTATCTTATTCGTTAAATCTTTCCAATTTCCACCAATAGCTTGTCCGATATATGGTATCCCGTGCGCTACAAGAATAGCCGTCAGATCTTTTCTGAATTGTTCTTTTCCCTGCTTTACTTTTCCTGCTGGTGCAGTTGTTGTATTTGCGTATTTAGGAGTAGCGCCAGATCTTTGAATACCAGTATTCATATATGCGCCGTTATCATAGCAAACATAGAGCATATCATGTCCGCGTTCCATAGCACCCGATAAAGATTGTAAACCGATATCGTATGTACCTCCATCACCACCAAAAGCAATGAATTTGATATTAGTTTCCGGTAATTTTTCTTGTCTTACAAGGGATCTGTATGCTGCCTCAACGCCACTTACAGTCGCTGCTGAGTTTTCAAAAGCGCAGTGAATAAACGGCACCTTCCATGAAGTATATGGAAATATAGTTGTGTTAACTTCTAGACATCCTGTCGCTGAACCAATAACAAGTGGGTATTTAGCTGCTTGCATGATTAATCTGATGATCGAAGGATATCCACATCCTGCACAGGATGTATGTCCTCCGGCCAATTTCTCTTCTTTTGATGCTAATTCTTTTAACGTAGCCAATTTAGGTTCCTCCTTTTAAATTCTTACACCTTTATAGGTAACTAGTTCTTTGATTGTTCCTGTTTCTTTAACGGAATTAAGTTCCATATATATATCTTTCAGGTCCTTAACGTTTATATCTCTGCCGCCAAGTCCATAAATATAATTTTTAACTTTCGGTCTTTTATCTGAATTGAATAATGCGGCACAGATTTCTGTAAACAAAGGTCCGCCAAAAGCGTTATATGAATCTGATCTATCAAGTACTCCAACCACTTTTGCATTTCCAAGTGCTTTTGCTAATTCTTCAAATGGAAATGGACGAAAAACACGCAACTTTATCATTCCAGCTTTGATGCCTTCGGCTCTCAGCTGCTCAATTGCCGTTCTGTTTGTTCCTGCTGTTGAACCTAGTATTACGAGTACAAGTTCGGCATCATCCATCGCTACTTCTTCAAATAGTCCATAGTGTCGACCGGTTTTTTCGCCATATGATTTCCCGGTTTCGACGATAACATTTATTGCTGCTTTCATCGCCATAGCAACTGGATATTTATGTTCAAAATAATAATTCTGCAAATCGATAGCTCCGATAGTTCCTGGCTTCGTTGTATCGAGTAATGGATGATCTGCAACGAAATTACCAACATATTCTTTTGCATCTTTGTCATCAAGCATATCAACAGCTTCCATCGCATGGCTGATTATAAATCCATCTGTTGTTACCATAGAAGGAAGTCTTACATCATCATGTTCGGAGATCTTAACTGCTTGTAACATATTATCATAAGCTTCTTGCGCGTTTTCAGAGAATATCTGAATCCAGCCTACATCTCGTGCACCCATTGTATCCGAATGATCACAATGAATATTGATAGGTCCACTTATAGCTCTATTAACTTCGGCCATTATGATTGGTAATCTTACTGCTGAACAGATCGGTAATATTTCCCACATTAGTGCTAATCCTTGGGAGGAAGTTGCAGTCATAGCACGGGCTCCGGCAGCAGATGCGCCAAATGCAGCACTTATAGCTGAATGTTCACTTTCAACTCTTACCATTTCAGAATCGACTTTACCATCGGCAACGAAACCCGCAAAAATTTGTGCTATTTCTGTTGCTGGAGTAATTGGATAAACAGGAACCACGTCAGGGTTTATCTGTCTCATAGCTTCGGCCATTGCTTCATTACCAGTTTTTGCTACTCTTACCATTCTTTTTTTCACTCCTTAAGATTTTATTTTTCTTCTATTGCCATCTCTATTGCCTTTACTGGGCACACTTTAGCACAAATGCCACAACCTTTACAGTGGTCATAATCAATTCCCGTCATCTTGCCATCTTTGAACAAAATTGACGAGTCAGGACAATAAGCCCAACACAATGCACAGCTTATACATTTCTCGTTCTTTACAGGAATATTTACTCTCCAGTCACCAGTTTTTCTATATTCGGATGATCCTGGAATTCCCAAGTAGGCGCCCCTGTCTAATTCTTGTGATTTTTTTAGTTCTTCAAATATGGATCCCATTAAGATTTCACCTCCGCATAAGCTCTTTTAATTGCATTTACATTACCTTTGATAACCTCAGGTTTGTGAGCGAATTTTTTGGCTAATTTTTGTTCTGTATCCTGTATCATTTTATCGAAATCAAGTATTCCTGATGCTTTAACAAGAGCACCTAACATAGGGGTATTTGGTTTGTTCATCCCGATTTCCTGAATTGCAATTTGAGATGCATCAACTGCGTATACCTTGCCGCTAAACTTGAGCAGTTCTTTAAAATATGCTGCATTTTTTGCTGTATTAATCAGTAATATGCCATCTTTTGGTAGGCCTGCTGTAACGTCAACTGATTTACATAACGTTTCGTCAAGTACGATAACTATTGACGGACTATCTACTGAGCAATGAAGCGTTATTGGTCCGTCACTCAGTCTATTGAAGGATCGTACGGGAGCCCCCATTCTCTCAGGTCCATATTCTGGAAACGCTTGAATTTGTTTCCCCGTGGCTAACGCAGCATCTGCAAATAACAGCGCTACTGTTTTTGCACCCTGTCCACCTCGTCCATGCCATCTTATTTCTGTAATTTCTGCCATTCTTTTCCTCCTTTATAGATTTATACGGCCTTCGAAAGATTTTGATAATGTGTTCTCATCAGCGTAATCCATGTCACTTCCTACCGGAAGCCCATAAGCTATTCGTGAAACTTTTATGTTGAGTGGTTTTATGAGACTGCTGAGATAAAGTATGGTCGCTTCGCCTTCCACGTTAGGATTGAATGCAAAAATAATTTCCGATATCTCTTCTTTTTGCAATCTTCTCATTAGCTCAGCTACCCTTAATGCCTCGGGACCTATGCCATTTATTGGAGATATCACTCCCCCGAGAACATGATATGTTCCTTTATAAAGATTGGTCCTTTCCATCGCTATGAGATCTTTTGACTCAGCTACAACGCATATTTTATCTGTCTCCCTGGCTGTGTTAGCACATACATCGCAAAGATCATTTAATGAGATGTTGAAACATCTACTGCAAAACTTTATGTTTTTTTTGACTTGATCTATTGCTTCTAGCAGGTCTTTAACAGATTCTTTGTCAATTGAAAGAATATAAAATGCTAGTCGCTGGGCTGACTTAGGTCCTATTCCAGGCATTTTTGTGAATTCATTTATTAGCTTTGCGAGTGGCCCGCTGTAAGAATACATCATCAATATATCTCTATTAACTTAAGCCAGGGATATTTAATCCTCCAGCCATTCCTGATAGTTTTTGTGCTGAATCAAACTGAACTTTGTTAATTGCATCGTTTACTGCTTCTTTGATCGTCTTTTGTAATTTTTTAACATCGACCGGTTCATCGATAAAAAGATCAACTATTTTCATTTCTCCGTTAACAACAACTTTAACATTATCTTTTGTAACTTCTGCTGTAATCTTCTTCAATTCTTTTTGAGCTTTTTTCAGATCTTTCATTTGTTTCATAATGCCGCCTAAATCACCTAATTTGCCGAACATGGGAATCCTCCTTTAAAAGTTTTCAAACAGGCTAATTATACCATAGGCATAATATGTTTTCTATAAGTAAATTACGACTGGAATATCGTTTTTTTTATTACATATATAGTAAAAAATAGTGTGGATTGAAATGCCGGATTTGGTAAATAAGAAAAAAGGATTTATATCAGCTTCATCGCCATATTGGTCTTTTTTTAATATAAATTAGTATGCAACATGGCCGAAAAGCCTGCATCGATTGGAAGTTAAGTCTAAAAAAATAGTACCTAGAGCAACTGTCCGTCGAAAAGGCTTACCAAATTATTGGTGTCTTCGTTGTTTTCTTTCGCCTGATCTCCAAGCCTGTTTTGTTGGGCGTCGGAAGGTCTTGTAACAAATTCGACAGTAGTATTGTTGCCGAATATAGACTTGAAAACTTCTTCAATCAGGTCTGCATTTTCTTTTTGTGAAACTTGGTCTTTATGAAAAGAATATTTTTCTTTGAAAGCCAAGAAGACTTTTTGGTTTTCAATTTTAAAGGGCTCACATTCCAGCAAATATACTGATAATTTTATTTTATTCTTACCCTTTATTTTATTGATGATATCTGTCCAGTGATGTTTCACTGCTGGCAAGGATAGTTCTACATGAAGATTGTCAATTTGTTTTATACTGGCTTTTATTTCCTCCATTTTCTTTTCTATTACCGGTTCAATAGCTGAAATATTTTTGCTACTATCCTTAGAAGATACCTGGTTAAAAGTGAGAGTATTAATTGTTGATGGCTCAGAGCTAATATGTGAGGTGAAAGCCTTCTCCTCTTTTTTCGGCTCACTCACCGGAGTTCCTGATTCAGCACTGCCCTGCCTGGCTGGATTAGCTGCCTTGGTCGCCGGAGAATTGCTGCCATAATCGTGTTTAGGTAAGGCAGCTTCTTTTTCAACTTCAGTATTTTCAGCGAGCATAGTAAGATCAATAAATGCGATTTCTACTAATAAGCGAGAGTTCGGATGCCATTTCATATCGAGTTCAGCTTTTGACAGCACCATTATTATTTCTTTAATTCGTTTTACCGGATAGTTGGCTGTAATATTCTTTAAGCGGGTAATCTGATCTTCGCTCATTTCTATGGTCTTTGTATTTCCTAGCTTTACGAACATCATAGACCGATAGAAATCAATAAGATCACGTACGATCTGCGTAATGTTTTTCCCTTGGTTTATAACTTCATCCAATTGAGATAGTAATTCATTAATGCCGTTTTTTGCCATTATTTCTGCTATATCAAAAAGAAAATCCGATGAGTAATTACCAATGATTGTAATGACGCTATCGCTTGTAATCGTATTGCCGGAGAAAGCAATTACTTGATCCATGAGGGAGATTGCATCTCTCAAGCCTCCTTCAGAATTTTTTGCAATCATTAAGGCTGCTTTTTCCTCGATTGTGGCATTTTCTTTTGCCGCAATATATTTCAGGTGTTCAGATATTTGCGATATAGGTATCCGGCCGAAGTCCAATCTTTGGCAACGGGATAGTATGGTTACCGGCACTTTTTGCGGATCAGTGGTCGCTAGTATGAATATCGTATGAGTTGGCGGTTCCTCCAGAGTTTTTAGAAGTGCATTGAAAGCAGGTTCAGTGAGCATATGAACTTCGTCAATTATATAGACTTTATATTTCCCTTCTACAGGGGCAAAGTTAACTTTCTCCCTGACCTGGCGCATTTCGTCAATTCCCCGATTAGATGCTGCGTCAATTTCGATGACATCCATACTGGAGCCATCTGTTATTCCTTTACAAACATTGCATACATTGCATGGATTTACTGATTTACCGGTTCGGCAGTTAAGAGATTTCGCAAGAATTCTTGCCGTGGACGTTTTCCCGGTTCCACGAGGTCCCGAAAATATATATGCGTGAGTAAGTCGGTCATTTTCTATTGCATTCGATAATGTTTTTATGATAGATTCTTGTCCGACCAAATCTTTAAAGCTTTGGGACCTGTACTTCCTATAGAGTGTTATGTACGACATGGCTGTCCTCCTTAATAATGATATATTCTATTAACCCGTTTTCCTATTCCACATAGTATCTCATAACTTATTGTACCTGCTAGTTCAGCAACTTCTTCAACCGAAATGGTTTCACTGCCTTGACTGCCAATAAGAATTACTTCTTCACCAACGTGATAAATGTCGTCGCCTAAATCGATCATTGTCATATCCATACATATTCGTCCAACAATCGGATATTTTTTTCCATTTACAATAACATGGCCCTTGTTTGATAATGCGCGTACCAGTCCGTCAGCATATCCAACTGAAAGAGTTGCTATCGTTGTTTCTTTCTCTGTTTTATACGAGCAACTGTAGCTTACATATGAATCCTTCGGGACTCTTTTTACATAAGCGATCCGGCTCTTAAATGTCAGCACGTCCTGATATGAACCGATTCCTACCCTGACCATATTTACATGGGCTGAAGGATAGTTAAAGGTCCCGGCAGTATTTGCACAATGCTTAATGGGAAAACTATACCCCTTTTTTTCTAAGGAAGTTACAATTTCTGTAAACTGTTTTACTTGCTGTAATGTATAATTATCATCTATAGTATCGGCTTTGGCAAAGTGAGTGAAAACGCCTTCTATAAATATATTGTCTAGTTCATGTATCTGCTCTACGAGTAGAGTTGCTTCATCGCCATTTACCCCTATTCTATTCATTCCGGTGTCTATTTTTATATGTATTTTAGCAATTTTGTTAAATTGTTTTGCAGCATCAGAAAGTGCCCTGGCAAAATTAAGAGTATATACCGTTTGCGTAACGTCTAATCGTACAATATCCGCTGCAATGTTAATTGTTGGTTCGGATAGAATGAGTATTGGCGACTTAATTCCAGCTTCTCGCAGGGCAATAGCTTCACTTACCCAGGCAACGCCTAAGTAATCAATCCCGTTTGCCACTGCGACATCAGAAATTTCGTTAGCTCCGTGACCATAAGCGTCAGCCTTTACAACTGCCATAAGCTTTGTTTCTGCCGGAATTATTGTACGGAATCTATTAATATTTTCTGCATATTTTGTTAAATTAATTTCAACATAAGCACGTTTCAATGTTTATAGCACCTTGAGTGATTTTTTTGATGAATTTGATGGCTAATTATTGAATATCATCAGTTAATGTTCTGTCCCGCGAAGCACATCATTCAGAACTATTACGATAAATATTACTACGACACTTATTAAATAACAAGGCTAGGGATACTGGCGACCAGGGCTATCGCATACTTAATATTTGTCACCCATGATAGTGCTCGAAAAAATTGTACTAATGAGTGGAATTATTTATTTATTACTTATGTTTGCCCTTTCAAGGACATATCAAATTTTTTAGAGATTAGTAAACTGACAGATCCTGTCAGGGTGGTGGGAGTATTATGGAAACAAAGAAAGCCAAACGTTACTAACGAAATTAAAACGGCTTCAAAAGAGGAGAAAATAAATGAATGAAGTAATAACAATGACACCGAATACCTCAAAAGATCTTTTTGTGCTTGCAAATAAGGTAAAGAGAGGCATCCCTGTCTATCTCGATCTAAGACGTATGAGCGATAATCAAAAAGAAAGAATTTTGGATTTTTTTGCTGGTATTAACTGTGGACTAGGCGGATATATGAAAGAGATAAGAACGGATTTTTACTATATCAATAAAAAATTATTCTCGTTAGATCTTTTTTTAATGTCATTTCAAAGGATGTTTCGTTAAGCTCAGGTAGTGAATAAAAAGAGACTATTTCCAGGTTCCACTTGCAACCCGGCGAATATCGAGATAGCTAAAAATATTCTTTTTGTTTGTTGTCTGAAGTCTGTCTATAGCAAACCTCGAATTTGATAAGTCTTTTTGCTTGTCAAATATGCTTACAGCATTAGTATATCCTGCTTGTTGAACACAATCTTTAACTTTATTGTTATACTTTCCATAAGGATAAGAAAAGTATTTGACTTCACTGGTCAGCATTTTTTCAAGACATTTTTTGCTATCAATAATCTCTTCTGCCAGCTCCTCAGCGGTTAGTGTTGTCAAATCGCAATGAGAAGCAGAGTTGACACCTATCTCCATCCCCCATTGATACATTTCAAAGATATCTTCAAAACTGAGCAGGCTTTTTTTTGAATAACCCCAGGAAGATAAGACTCCGATATGGTTTGTAGGTATAAAGAATACTCCGGTATAGTTGTAGCGTTGAAGTAATGGAAATACATATTGGTAGTGCCCTAAATACCCTCCGTCAAAGGTAAGAACTATTTTTCGAGGAGTATATTCATCAAGGCTCTCGCTTAAATGTTCTAATGTCAAAGTCTCGAATCCTTTATTATGAAGATATTTAAGTTGGTATTCAAGGAGATCGAGAGTTGTTGTTTCTTTATCTTTGGCTGTTTTAGCGATATCTTGGTAACGAATAATCGGTATATGTTTTATCAAATTAGCTCCTTAATCAAGGAATTGATTTACTTAATATTATGGAAGATACATTATGAATTGTAAACTATGAAGTTAAGAGTCTAAGAGATAACTATATAATTTCTCAGTTTTTTCTGCAGCACATTTCCATGTGAAAACATTTTCCATTCGTTTTCTCGCTGCCTTTCCCATCATTTCCATCACCTCACGATTGGTTAAGAAGTAAGTGATTTTCTCTTTTAGTTCTTGATAATTTTCGGCAGTTTTCATCAGGATTCCGGTTTTTCCATCCTCAACAATTTCTGGTATTCCGCCCCGTGTTGATGCTACTATCGGCAATCCTACTGCCGAGGCTTCATAGCAAGTGTTTGGCGAAGGGTCTTGAAAAATAGACGGTGCAACGAAAAGATCTGCCACGTGGTAATAGGACTCTATTTCATTACGATTGATAAATCCCGTGAAAATTACGTTATTTTTTATCGAGAGTGATAATTCCTTTAAATAGGTAGAATAAGTGTCTTCTTTATTTTCGCCAAACCAGGAACTGCCAATAATCAACAACTTCAAATCCGGATACTGAGGAACGAGCTCCTTCATGGCTAAGAGTATTGTGTGAACTCCTTTAGAGTGAGTCAATCTCCCAACAAAGATCATAGTAGTATCGGTTGCTTTTAGTCCTAATTTCTGCAATAGATCTTTGTTTTTTTGTTGAGGTGAAAGATGAAATTTTTCGAGAGTTATTCCGTTATGGATATCAAAACACTTATTCTGGTATTCTGGGAACCGGTTAATTACTTCAAGGGATGAGGTATAATGGCTCACACCAACAAAAGCGTCGATCATATCGAGATATTTCTTTACTGATTTATCCTTCATATTGCAGAAATAGTGGTTATGGTGATGTAAAATAATTTTCGGTTTAAAAGTTAGAAGCTTTTTATAATATGGCAGTAACCATAATCGACTTCTGATATGGATGATATCAGGTTTTAATTCATTCAGTTTTTTTGCAGTGGCAAAAGCATATGGAAAATGGAAGTTAAAAGATAAATGTCGTAGCCGGAGAAGCGCTTTTTTTCGATCAGAGAGGTAAAAACGATGAATATGATGCTGCCCTTCCTTCTCGTATGATGACAGCTTATCGATTTCCGGTTCATATATCGAGAGTACGTGTACTTCGAATTTTTTCAAATGTGGCAGGATTTCCCATATGCCATTTTCTATTCCGCCTCCCCTGATTGGCGGAACTGGTAATGCATCCGGTGCGATAATTGCTACTTTTTTCATTATTACTCCAATAATTCCAGATAAATTTGCTCTGTAGTTGCGGCAGTTTTCTCCCATGTGAAATTGTTTTCAATCCTTGTCCTGGCTGAACGCCCTATTCTCTCTCGCAATTGCCTATCCGAAACTAACATCTGCATTAAAGGTAGTATTTCGTCTGGAAATTCAGGATGTTCAACCATATAACCTGCATCACCCACAAGTTCCGGTATACCTCCCCGCGTACTCGAAATAACCGGAAGCCCTGACGCCATAGCTTCAGCAATAACAAGTCCGAAAGTTTCTGTTACGATAGACGGCGCACAAAAAATGTCTGCCATTTGGTATAGGTCCTGTATCTTATTTCTTCCGGTAAAGCCGTTGTATATAATGGCAGGTTTATTGGCTATCTCTTTTTTGAAGCTATCAAAAAACACCTTCTGTTCTTTGTCCGGTTTGTCGCTTCCACCGGAAGGACTGCCGATCATCATTAGTTTAACATTTTTATTTATCTTTTCCAGTTCATTGAAAGCTTTAATAACGGAGAGTACTCCCTTATTTTCCCTGATCTGTCCTACATAGAGCAATAATAGTTCATGATCATCTATTCCAAAGGAAGCTCTATGCTTCTTTCTTTCTGACCCATTGAGCCAGTACGGCGTAAAATGTTCAGGATTTATCCCATTATAGATAACCCTGCATTTTTTTTCATAAACCGGATATGGACTTAGTACTTCACGATTAACTACATAACCAGATACCCCGGTAAACATATCGATACTGTTCATTATCGACTTTATTTCCCAGGATTTCATCGATCTGCTGAATGGGCAGGTGTGATGTTGCAAAATGATTTTAGGGTTATATTTCAAAAATCTTTTCAGGGGCCTCACGAACCATGGATTGACACGGATATGGATTATCTCCGGTTGGATTTCATTGAGATATTGCGCAATCTGGTAACAATAATGTACGTATTCCTTAAGGCTCCATATATCGAATACGGAACTCCTCATACTTTCTTTGGTAACCGTTATATGTATGAACTGTGCATTCCCAATGATGTGCTTTTCCGGGAGCTCTTTATCCGCAACGGAGAAGACATAAGGCTTAAATTGTTTGAAGTGATTGACGACTTCCGCGATCCCGATTTGTACTCCCCCACCCCGTACCGGCGGTACGGGTCTGGTATATGGAGCTATAATGGCTGTTTTTTTCATTGTTTTTTTCATATTGTTTGATTTCGTTTTCGAAAAAAGTCATTTTTCTCTTGATTATTATTATTTTCTTAAAATCTCTTCAGTGATGTAATAATAATCATTCATTGTTTTGCTTTCCATCTTGTGTTTAATTTTCTCAAACAATTTGTTTTTAGAACAAAGTAATTTGATGAAATATTTTTCTTTAATGTCATTTTTTGTGAGAAGATGAAAGTTGTTTTTATTTGTATATAAGTTCAAATTGTATTTTTGCGCCAAATAGTTCAATGTTTTAATTGAATAAAACGAAATATGTTGCCCATGATCTAAGCCATAATACCACCAGTTGTCAGGTTGTGGTATGGGGCTTGGTAGTAATTCCGTCGAAAAAAAGACGCTGTCGGAAATCGCCAGCATAGTCTCAATTTCTTTAATCGGCTCATTAAAATGCTCAAAACTTTCAAATGTAGTAATCAACTCGATATTGGAATGTGTTTCGTTGAATTCGAATCCTCTTCCAAAAAGATTTTTTGAATATTTGTCGCTCCAATAGAAATCGAAGCCTATATCACGCATCAGCCTTGTGAGTATTCCATAACCACCGGCATACTCCAAAAACTTTTTATTTTTGTCAAAAAAATGATATATTAAAATTGCGGTTTTCTCTCTGTAATAAAAATTTCTTTCAAAAATGCCCGTGTCTGATTTGTTGATGGCTTCATTATAGGATTCTTCTAACCAGTACGGTTCTTCTGTTTGCAGAAAATTACAAAAAGGGCAAAAAAAATAAGATACGTTATGTTTGTTCAACAAAATTGATGAAAATATATAAGTAGATTCATTATAGCAAATTTTACATTTCATTTTTCACCCTAATTGTCTTATTTCATTGTATCTCATATACTATAATTGAATAAAAAAAAAATCACAAGTGAACAAATGAAGATACTATACGATCATCAAATTTTTAATATACAGCAATATGGAGGGATCTCCAGATATTTTTCCGAGATTATCAATACGTTTCACCTAGGCACTTCCAAATATAATGTGACCGTCGATTTTTCTCTTCGTTACTCTGACAATCATTATTTGACCAACGCTTCCTTTTCCACACACAAACAATTTATGAAGAACAGGTTTTTTAAAGGACTGAGACGCCACTTTAATAAAAAAAGGTCCCAGGTTAATATAGCGCATAGTGTTAATGCCCTTAGATCTGGGCAATTTGATATTTTCCACCCAACTTATTACGATACGTACTTTTTGGAGCATATTGGCAATAAACCTTTTGTCCTTACTATTTATGATATGATCCATGAATTATTCCCGGGATCTAATCATGCCTCGGACAAATCTATAGAAAGAAAAAAAGAATTAGCCCGGAAAGCAGCAAAGATTATCGCGATCTCTGAAAATACGAAAATAGACATTATGAAGTTTTATAACATAGGTTCTGATAAGATCTCAACGGTTTATCTTGGTCCTCCAACATTAAGCGAAAGTGATTTGAATAAGCATGTTGCGACAACTCCTGAACGATTTATATTGTTTGTGGGCAATAGAGGCGGCTATAAAAACTTCGACACCTTTATTTCTGCGATTACCCCACTATTATCGGAGGACAAAAATCTTTATTTGATCTGTGCCGGAGGTGGTTCTTTTTCCTCTGATAATAGAGAAGTCTTCGAAAAATTACGGGTGAAAGATAAAACAATTCAATTACCTGTAAATGATGATACTTTAGCGTGTTTATATTCGCGAGCATTAGCGTTCGTATTCCCTTCGCTTTACGAAGGATTCGGACTTCCTATACTCGAAGCGTTTACTTACGGGTGCCCTGTTCTATTGAGTAACAGCAGTTCGTTTCCTGAGGTTGCAGGGAAAGCCGGTATATATTTTGAGCCGACAGAAAAAGATTCCATTCGAAGTGAAGTTGGGAAAATACTCTATGATAAAGATATCTTAAATGATTATAAATTAAAAGGGTATGAACAATTGGCGAAGTTTTCATGGGATAAGACTGCAGAATCAACAAACCAGGTATATGCGAGTATCCTTACGTAACCTTTGTTAACTTCTTTTTTAATCAGGTACTCTTAAATAATACTAATGATACCTAACTATATTAGTAAACAATTAAAACAATATTATACCGGTATAATATTTGTTAAGGCAGCTCTAATCTGTTCTCTATAGTTATTCATCGAATATTTATCACGAACTATTTGCTGAATTCTACTGGATTCATGCCTTATCCATTCACTACTTTTTCTTGCAAATGCTGTTAGAGTTTTATCTATACAATCAATAGAACAATTTTCAAATATATATACGTCCCCTTCGTCTAATCCGCACTCTCTACTTACAATAGGAATTAGCCCGGATGACATCCCTGTCAGTATACTGCCAGCCATTCCTTCCGAACAGGACGGCATAACCACATAGCTGCATTTATCTGCAATTTGCTGATACTGTTTACTATTAATATCTACAAAGCCTATAGGGAAAATGTTTTTGTTTTTGTACAAATATCTTTTATATGCACGGTAAAAATCCCCTTCACTTTCAAAGTTGCTGCAAACATAAAGATTGATATTTTTATTCTTGGAAAAAACTTCTAACAGTAGATCAAACCCTTTGTGGATTTGACCAAAACTAGCGAAATACAAGAAGTTGTTGGTTTGCTTCTTAGAAAAGTCAGGTTGAGGGAAATTAATGTATCCTGTATTTCTTATTAAAAAAAATCTATTCGCAGCATATTCGTTAAAAGTACTGCGGGTATGCTCGTTACCTATTAGAAAGAATGAATCAAAAGTATCAAGAACATCTTTCCTGAAGAGATTAACTATTCGTCTTTGTTTTAAGGTTGCTCCGGTCCTACTATTTGCTGCCTGCACCCGCAGTAACTCTGCTTTGATAGAAAAATCCGGATTAGATCCGGTTATATAGGCAATTTTTTTGCAGTCAGGACTCATTTTATGCTCATAGATAGGTGCGATTCCAGGATGTATATCGATGATGAGGTCGTACGTTCGGTTTAATTGTAGCTTATTATTGAAATCTACAAGATCTACATTATATTTGTAATTGCCAACAATTTTTACTAATTCTTTTACTTGTAGCATGTTTTGGTGGGTTTTGTTCGGATTATCAGGAAGAAATGGTGCTGTCATGTATAGAATCAATGCATTTTTGCTAAAGTAAGTTCCATTTATATTTTCAAGCAACTCTATCTTTTGTTTTTTCTTCTTTTTATTAAAACCACGAAAAAGTTTATCAAATATAAGCATTTCCTCACCTTAGCATGCAAACAGTTGAAAACGGTAAAAGCGGATATGTTTTAAAAAGCTACAAATGTCTGCAGCATTTTTTTCAGCAGCTCAATATTTATAGTGATATTTTCTCGTCCTTTCCCCGGACAGACAAATCTGGGAGGTTCTTCTCCTTCACCAAGCACATACGCGTAGTCTAAATCGAGTAAATCGGATAAATAATAAAAACATAAATTTAAATAATTAGGAGAGAACAGCTCTATGACTTTGCATTCCGGCTTACAGAAAACGAGATTAGATAATCCCGCACCATGAGCAGCTAATACAACTCCGGCATGCGCAAAATACCGTATCTGTTCTAGAATGGGCATATCCTCAAGAACAATTGTCTTGAATCCTATCGGTTTAATTATGTTCAGCATTTCATTTTCATTGGAAATCTGTCGAACATTGTTCTTTTTGTTTCTCGAAATATAAATTTTCTCCGGATAATTTTTTTTTTGCTTTAAATCAGTTTTATCTAATAAATTTCTTCGTAAAAAATCACAAGACCACTTCGGCATAAACCCAGATAATCCCGGATATGAAGGTACGAGTAGCGAAGAAGCCTGCCCATAAAAACTTTTATCGGCATAAATAAGCTTGCTTTTTGGTATGCCGATTACTTTCAATGTATCGAGTTGAAACTTATTAGTGCATTTGTTGGCAACAAACTTATCAATACTATTGAAAGGGACCCCAGCCTTGGATATCAAGTCAAGCCGGGGTAATACGTCAAACATCCAGTGAAAATAATTTTTACCGGCATCACAGGCGATAACTGCAACGTTGCCATCTATCCTAGTAGGACTGGGAATCGAGTTAAGAGTTAGATATGTGTGGTGAGCTGTTGTTTTACCCATCTCAACAGCTAGGTCTCCAATGATTTTATTGTCAGGCGTAATAACAGAACCTGTCTCCCCAAAGATTTTGCCATTTTTTATCATGGTAAAAAAAGCATCCGGAGTTACAAATTCCCGGTCACGCTCGAATTTCCAGTGTAACTCTCCTAAAGTAAACGGACGTTTTCTCTTAATTCTATGCGATGGGTAAATGAGTTTGTAATCTATTGTGCCATCTGCCTTGATATAGTCTATTATTGTATTGTGATA